>PVBE012931219.1_pt1 | contig 12078 bp, 9 predicted proteins | sample 1631181 | NCBI WGS metagenome assembly PVBE01 (sample SAMN08397723, study PRJNA350692) | Marine metagenome, whole genome shotgun sequencing project. | isolation source: water | place: Pacific Ocean | collected 2012-04 | reverse complement strand
TTATTTGAGTTTATTGTTTTAAGTACTAAGTGTCTTGATGCTTGGTTCTTAGTCAATTGTTAACCTGCTCATTCCTTTGATCAAATCGTCAACTGATTTTACTTGCCTTAAGAAGGGTTCAAGTAATTGCAGAGGTAGCGCGCTGGGGCCATCACATAAAGCGGTGTTGGGATCGGGATGAGATTCAAGGAATAATCCCGCAAGCCCAACGGCCATGCCTGAACGTGCCAGCTCAAGTACCTGTGAACGCCGGCCCCCTGAGGCAGCCCCACCAGGATCTCGGCATTGCAATGCATGGGTCACATCAAAAATTAGCGGTAAATCATTGCAGGTGCGCTTCATGACTCCAAATCCCAACATATCGACAACTAAATTGTCGTAACCAAAGTTGCTGCCACGTTCACAGATCAGCAATTTAGTATTGCCACACTCTTTGAATTTTTCGATAATATTCTGCATCTGGAGCGGGCTTGAAAACTGAGGCTTCTTAATATTGATAACTGCACCTGTCTCTGCCATGGCTTTGACTAGGTCTGTTTGACGTGCAAGAAAAGCCGGCAGCTGAATTATGTCGCAAACCGCTGAGGCATCAATAGCCTCTGCCGGTGTATGTACGTCGGTTAGAATTGGGATGTCATAAGTGTCTTTAACGTCTTTTAGTATGTTTAACCCTGTTTTGATGCCAGGGCCACGGTAGGAATGAATCGAGGAGCGATTTGCTTTGTCATAAGAGGCCTTGAAGACCAATGGGATGCCTATGCGTTGGCAAACTTCAACGTAATAACCTGCTACATCAATTGCAAAGTCAAGACTTTCAAGCACATTCACTCCGCCTATTAAAACAAAAGGCTGGTCGTTAGCAAAAATGGTGTTTTCCACTACTACGCGAGGGCTTGTCATTAAGAAGACTCTGATCAAGGCTTGATATTGAGCTTAACTTGCTTGAGTGAATAGTGCACCTTTTAAATATATTGTTTTTCATAGAGGTGCTTAGAAAGTGCGCTCCCTCTAATCAACAAGCTCAATATTGTTTTTAAAAGGATTCGGCTGGCGGTTGATTCTTCTCTGTATACTGAAATCAAGCTTGAGGATTACTTGTTATAGGTTTGCAGAATTAAGAATTCTTGATAGTTTATGTGAAATGTAATCTAGTGACCATGCCTGATGCTTTTGAGCAAAGGGTATCAGCTAAGAATTGGTAGAAATTACTCCAGGTATTCTCTTCTTCCTTGAGGCTCTATGGCATTGGTGAGTTCCATTATGTGAAGCACACTTTTTGCTTGCTATTGCTGCGATCATGTGAGTTATCTTGCTGAGACAGGTGAGTGATAATCCTTTGCGCAGCATTCAAAAAGAGTTAAGAATGTACGCTAAATAAAATGTCAGATATTTAGCTTAGACAGAATTGGACACGATAACTCTTCAAATGATTTTGCGTATAGCCTTGGGAGTCCAGGGGGTGGGTGAGACCTTGATCTTTATTTGTTTCCATCCCCAAATGTTTGGGTCTGTATTTATTGTTTGATAATCTATCACTCCTTCAGAGTTGGTTGTGTCACGACTTGTCGATTAAGTCACATTTATCATGAACATCAACTACAGCCCTACTGTCTTCATGCTGAAAAGATGCAAAGATCTTGATGTGATCTGAATATTGATCAGAAGAGGTGGGGAGACAAAAGAAACGCGCTTATGACTTATGACTCGTGACTCGTTAGTCTCTATCTGATTGAGATTTTTTTACATGTGCTTGAAATCAATAGCTTTGTGCAGAGATCGCTCTACGCTTTTTCTCAATAAACCTTTCAAGCCTGAGTTATGGATCTGCCGATACCGATTTACATTGGTTACGACCCGCGTGAGAGAGCGGCTACGAATGTTCTGATTGACAGTCTTTACCAACACAGTTCGTTGCCGCTTGCGATTACGCCTTTGGTGACACCGCAGTTGGAAGCACAAGGATTGTTTTGGCGGCAACCTGATCCGAAGCAGAGTACGGCATTTTCTTTCACACGCTTTCTTGTGCCGCAGCTGATGGATTATCAGGGCTGGGCAATTTTTATGGATTGCGACATGCTCTGCCGCGGTGATATCGCCAAGCTGTGGGCACAGCGAAATGACCAGATGTCGGTGATGTGCGTTAAGCATGAGCACGTGCCTGCAGAAACTGTCAAATTTTTGGGTGAGGTGCAGAGTGCTTATCCGAAAAAGAATTGGAGTTCACTGATGATGCTGAATTGCAGCCGTTGCAAGGCGCTTACAGTCGATTACGTGAATACCGCCACGGGATTAGATTTACATCGTTTTCACTGGCTGTCTGGGGACCACCAGATTGGAGCTATAGAGGGTGGTCTTTGGAACTATTTGGTGGATGTGCAGGATGCTCTTGACGTGTCAGTTGAACAGGGTGGGGCCCACCTCCTTCATTGGACTTTGGGTGGACCATGGTTCCGCGATCAGCGAACGATGGGTGGCGTCTTGGCGGCTGAATGGTTTAGTGCTCGTGATGATGCGATGAAGCTCTGGGACTGAAGTAAATGGGAATTGAACGCAGTGTGGTGGCCGTGCCTGCAAGGCTTGAATCATCGCGATTACCCAATAAGGTTCTGGCTGATATCGGCGGGATGCCAATGCTGCAGCGTGTCCTTGAGCGCTGCAGCCAGGCTCATGGGCCAACGGCGGTTGTCCTTTGCACGGATAGTGATCGATTGAAAGAGATGGCGGAAGACTGGGGTTACCCGGTGTTGATGACTTCGGCTTCATGCAGTTCAGGTAGCGAAAGAATCGCTTCGGTTGCCGATCATTTGGTTGCCATGGCCTGGAATGAGCAAGCTGATAGTTGGAATCAGAAGAAGAAGAAGCAGAGGTTGGCTAAGACTGCAGTGATCAATGTGCAAGGCGATCAGCCGTTCTTGGATCCTGCGGTGGTGACGACCATGGCGTTGGAGTTTGAGCGCAGGGACCCAATGCCTGCTGTGATTACTCCGGTGTATCGACTCAAGAGCGAGACGGTTCACAATCCAAATGTGGTGAAGACGTTGCTTGCTCAGGGTGGAAAGGCGCTTTATTTTTCTCGCTCGGCGATTCCGCATGTGCGAGATGTGAATCCATTGGAGTGGCATCGCCATGCCACTTACTGGGGCCATGTGGGGATGTATGGCTTCCGGGGAGATGTTTTGTCCTGTTGGCCGCAATTGCCAACGTCGCCGCTTGAGGCTCTGGAGCGTCTAGAGCAATTGCGATTGATCGAAGCCGGATACACCATCGCCACTTTTGTGGTGGAGGGTACATCGCTTTCAGTAGATACGGTTGAGCAGTTACAGGAAGCCAGGGAATTTGTGCTGAGATTTTGAATATTATTGTTGTGTGAATTTCCTTCTGGCTTGTGCATCAGGTGGCGGCTGTTGGCCATATGGCCTCGATTTTGCCATCAGGAAAGTGACTTTTGACTGCCTAGAAGATTGGAGTTTACCAGATGCCAAGTTTTTGCATGATATCTTCCTGGATTTGAGTTGATGTGGCACTAACATTAACTTTGTTCTCCCGATTTGGCGCTATGAAATTGATATATAGGAACTCACATAGGATTGAGTAGGTGCTCTTTGTGAGTAAGGTTTTGCAGAAGCTAATAAAGCAGTTTTCTTGTCCTAATGCTTCTTTAAGTGCGTTCAAGGTGTGGGCGTAATTGCTGCGAATAGAGAAGCGTTCTGGCAGCTTGTTCACTGGCGAGCGAAGGGCTTGGATCTCCTCTTCTTCGTTTAGTTTGCTGCGGTTATGCACTTTTATGCGCTGACTAGAAATGACGCGTTCGATTGGATCACGAATAAAAAAGACCTATCGCACGGGGATCCTGCGCTGCGTGAACTCGTTTTGGATTGTGCTCAGGGTGTCGGCACCGAGGCAGGAATAGAAGGGGCTAATGTCTCTAGTCAAACGAATATGGGGCCGGCTCAGCAGATTGCAGAAGTAGTCGTAATAGCGATGGGGCTCGCCAAAGAAGCGTTAGCGTCTACCAATTGCGTGGTTTTAGCCACGAAGATTGCTGTTGCCTATAGTGGACCAGCTTGGGTATCGTTAATACATCGTGGATGTGCTACTCCTTGCAGAATCCGAAATTGGCATCGGGTCTGCTGTGGAGCTGTAGATGTAGCCAGGAGGTTCCTGCTTTTTGTGCGCCAACCCCTAGCAAAAAGACACCTCTGTTTGCCGTTAAGTTGACCTTAGCCATTGCAATCTCTCCATCCTTGCTTGCGTAATTGATCCCATCGGCCGCGCGCTTTTAGTAGGCGTTCTGCGAGCTCTCGCACGGCACCATGACCCCCACGGTGCTGGAGTACTGCATCGGCTTGGGATCGAAGGGGGCGACAGGCATCCGCAGGGGCTAGTAAGAGCTTGACCAGAGGGCGCACGATGAGGTCATTGAGGTCGTCGCCGATAAAGGCGGTTTGGGAATAGGAGAGGTTTAGCTGTTGTTGCAGCTCTGCCAGTGCGGCTTGTTTGTCTTTGATGCCAACCAAGCAGTGGTCGATGCCTAGCTGATTGGCTCTTACCTCGCTGGCGCCCCCTTGGCCACCGCTCAGGAAAGCTAGCGTCAGCTCTTCTTTTTGTAGTAACCGTAGGCCTAGGCCATCGCGCACATCAAAGCGCTTCTGCAGTGCTCCGCTGGCATCAAACCAGAGGCCTCCATCTGTGAGGACACCATCTACATCAAGTACCAGTAGCTCAATCGTGATCAAGGCCTCTCTTTGACGATGCCATTGCAATTCCCGGGCCCAACGAAGAGGATGAATCTGTGCCAGCTCTACTCCGTTCATGTCAACCCGGTTTGCACCAAATCATGAAGTCGTAGCAGACCGAGCAGATTCCCTCCGGAGTTGGCTGGAGCGACCACTGGCAATACGGAAATGGGTTTGCGGCGATTACGCTCCATCCTCTCCATGGCTTCCACCGCTAGTTGATCAGGTTTCACGGTGATTGGATCGGCTGTCATCAGGTCAGCGGCACTGAGGCTGGCCCAATTCTCGGCACTGTGATCACGCAGGGCGCGGCGTAGATCACCATCGGTAATTAGACCCAGCAGCCGTCCGGCGTTGGAGGGGTCTTCCACCCAGCCACTGCCAATACCGTCTTGGGTCAGTCTGCAGATCACTTCTTGCAGACTGGTGTTGGGTTTTAGTGGCTGGAGCTTTTCAACTGGCACCATTAGATCTGAAGCGGTGAGGGTGAGCTGTTTGCCGAGCGAACCGGCTGGGTGGTTGAACGCGAAGTCTGCAGGTGAGATGTTGCGGCGTTCCATCCATATGGCAGCCAGGGCATCACCAATCGCCATGGCCACCGCCGTGCTGGCGGTGGGGGCAAGATTCAACGGACACACTTCTCGATCAACACTTGCTTCAAGCACCACGTCACTACCGCGAGCAAGCGATGAGTCGGGCTTTCCAACCAGCGCGATGCGGGCGGTGCCACGTCGTTTGAGGTGGGGAAGCACTTCTAACAGTTCAGCAGTTTCACCGCTGTTGGAGAGCAGTAGGCAGACGTCCTCTTGGGCCACCACTCCCAGATCGCCATGCATTGCATCAAGGGGGTTTAGGTAAAGGGCCATCAGGCCGATCGAGGAAAAGGTGGCAGCAATTTTGCGAGCAACGATGCCGCTTTTTCCTACGCCGGTGATCACCAATTTGGCGCGTTGATCACCGCAGCGTTCAAGCAAGACCAATGCCTTTTCCACCTGACTGCTGCTGAGTCGTTCGGCAGCGGCGGCGATGGCGGCGGCCTCTTCCTGCAGGCAGCGGGTGAGGGCAGACAAACTGTAAGTTCGTGATGATGCAGTAATTCTCCTGCATACCACCGCCATGGAGAGTCTGTTGAAGCCAGAGCCTGGATTCGATGGACCAGGCTTGCCAATGGGTTTGTTGGCGGTACTGCAGCAAGTTGCGTTAAAGGTTGGGGTTAAACGCCTTGCCTTGGTGGGTGGTGTTGTTCGAGATGTCCTGTTGCATCGGGTTCATTTTGATCCCTGGCGAGGTTTCCCTGATCTCGATCTGGTGGTGGAGGGTTCTGCGGTGGCTTTTGCTAAGGCACTGCGGGACCATTTAGGGCCAGAGCAGTTGCCACAGTTGCGTGTGCATGGGGCTTACGGAACGGTGGAACTTGTGGTTGATGGGGTCTTGCTTGATTTGGCTACTGCTCGGCAAGAAACCTATGCAGCTCCTGGACAAAACCCGCAGGTCACGGAGGGTCATCTCGAAGAAGACTTAGCCCGAAGGGACTTCACGGTGAATGCCATGGCTTTGGAGTTGCCAGGGATGATCTTGTTGGATCCCCATGATGGTTGGGCGGCTTTAGCCATGCGTCAGCTGGCTTTTTTACACTCAAACAGTGTCGCGGATGATCCGACACGAGTCGTTCGAGGGGCCCGTTATGCGGCCCGGCTTGGTTTTGTATTGGCGCCTGAGGCTCTTGCTCAGGTGCGCTCCACTGTTCAATCCTGGCCTTGGGTTTGGCGCCCTGGCGAAGCGCCGAAGCTGGCACCGCCAGCCCTTTCCACTCGGTTGCGGATGGAGTTGGAGTTGTTATTGGAAAGGGAGCCTTGGCAGAAGGCAGTGGCTCATTTGCAGGACTGGGGAGCTCTGGTGTTACTTGATGAGGGCCTTCAGGCTGATCAAAACTGGCATCGTCGAATGCGCTGGGCCTGGCGTTTGGGGCTGCCGCTGCTGACAGCATTGGTGGCCGGAGCTGCGGATCCTCTGGCTATGGCAGAACGGTTGCAGTTGCCACAATTGCAGCAAAGGTTGTTGGCGGAAGCTGCCGAATTGCAGATTTTGTTGGCTTCGCTAGAGGTCGCTGAGAGTTTGTCGACGTGGTCGCCCGCTCGCTGGTGCGAAACCTTGGAGGCCAATAGTTGGCAGCCAGAGGCGGTTGCTCTTTGCGTTTGTTTGGGTGTACCGATGTGGCGACCCTTGCTGCGTTGGTGGGGGCGTTGGCGGCAGGTGAAGTCTCCTGTATCGGCACAGGCCCTGATTGATCAGGGCTGGCGACCCGGTCCGGCTTTGGGGGCCGAATTACAGCGGCTCAGGCTGGAGCTGATTGATAAGCAGATGGCGTTGAGGTGATGTTGTTCTGGCGGCGCTTTGGGCTGGGAGTCGTGGTCATCCTGGTCTGTGTGGCATTTGCCTTTAAGGCTCTTTTGTTGGTGGATGTCACCAGCTTGTGGAGTGATGAGCTTTACAGCGTTGGCAAGAGTTTTCAGCCGAGTTTCAGGGATCTGTTGGCAATGCTCCGCAATGACACCCATCCGCCTGTTTATTACAGCCTGCTCTGGTTCTGGGGTCAGAGCGTTGGTCAGAACGCTGTGACGTTGCGATTGCTTTCCTGGCTGGCCTATGGGCTTGGTGGAATCGTGATGGTGTTTCAGGCAGGCGCCTTGGCTCAGGCGCTAGGGGTGTCGCGGGGTCGGAGTTTGTGCCTTGCGGCATTGCTGGCTTTTTGCAGTCCTTATCCGGTGCGTTTTGCGATCGAAGGCAAGAGTTATGCCCTTTTGGTGTTGTTTGTGGGACTTGCTTGGTGGTGGCGGCGTCGGCTTTTGCAGTCAGTGGAATCAAGCACTGTTTTTGCAAGAGATCTTCTGTTGTATGGCATCACGGTTTGCCTTGCAGCACTTACACATTTTTACGGTCTGTTTTTGTTTGCGGCAGCGGCGGCTTGGGATTTATGGCAGCAGCGTTGGCGGCTGGGCGGCATAGCCACACTGGCTTTGCTTCCTGCTTTGGTTTGGATTGCTTACGCGGCTGCTTATCTTTTTCGTGATTCCACGGGTGGCTGGTTGGCTCAGCCAGATTTCGCTCTGCTTGAGGAGACCTTGGCAAGGGCCCTTGGTCCTTGGCCTTTACCGAAAATTGGGTTGTTTGTCTTGCTGATGGTGGCTTTGCGTCGATGGGGGCGACGGGCTGTTGGTAATGATGGAGATGAAGGCCATAGCAGGGATTCACCGCTAGCTGTCGATGCTGGTTCTCTTTTGGATCAGAGCGGTTTGATTCCATCGGCTTTGATGCTTCTGGCAGTAGTGGCCGTGTCGTTTGTGAAGCCGTTGGCTTTTAGCCGCTACTTCGTGGTGCTGGTGCCGGCGGCTCTGCCTTTGATTGCGGTGAAGTTGGGGGTCTTCGACTCAACCTCCGCGGTAGTGCCTTGGTTCTTGTCGCTTTGACGGCCCTAACTGTTTTGTGGTGGCAGCAGCTATATAGGGCTTCACCCTGGGCTGGGCGGTGCCGGTGGTAGGGAACAAGACAATTTCCGTGCGATTAGCCAGTCACTAGACGGCCAAGTGGAGCGCTATGGACGGCAGTCGAGGCTACTTAATTTGAGTGATCATATGGAAGTTGCGGCGGGTCGGATGCTTAGAAATCCAATGCCTTGGGGTGATGGTGCTGCGCTGCAGAAACGACTAGATAAACCACCTTTACTATCGGTTATCTGGCTTGCGAGTAGTGGTCCTGACCAATCAATGCGTCGTCGGTTTAAGCCCCTGATCAAGAGAGCTGAACGAGGTGGGTATACATGTCGGGAGGATGGCCCACAGATTGAGTACACGTGCGTGTTGCGTTGCACGCTGATGACGTCCAGTGTCGGTGACTCTCAGTAGCCAACTTCAATTGAATGAGCCGCAACCACTACATCGGCTGAACTTGGCCGATGCGTTGCCAAGGCCCGTCCCTGAGCAGTTCTGAGGCGATCTTGGTTGAACAGGCCAGGAGTAATGGGCCGCAGGTTTGTGGATCCACCATGAGTTCGAGCAGTGCCTGGTGGTGTTCACTGCCTGGGGTTACATCGTTCAGTGCGATTTCGATCGGTGCGGGTTCGCCGTCGATGCTCGGATTGAGCAAGTGCCAGTTGCGGCGATTGGCTGGGGCCAGGGTGCTCGAATAGCCAGCTTTGAGTAGCAGTAGAGCACCCTGCAGGGAGGGAATGGCGGTGGCTTCGAGGATGAGACGTAGAGGTTGTAGCCCTGCGCTATGGCGTTGGTGATTGCTTGCGCTGAGCATTTCACCGAGATGGCCCAGTAGTCCGAAGCCGGTGATGTCGGTACATGCATGAATGGTTTGCATTCCTGCATGTCTTTCTTCAAGGCTTCGCAGCGCTGTCAGGAGGTTGTGCTGGCTGATCGTCATCTGGGCAAGTGCAGCGTCGAGATCCTCTGGGTGAGCTTCTCCTGCCATGGCTGCAGCAAAGATCACGCCGCTGCCTATGGGGCGGCTGAGGAGCAGGACATCTCCCGATTGCAGCTTGCCTTTGCTCCAAGGCACACGCCCAGAAGCCACCTTGCCGTTAACGCTAAGGGTGAGCTGGATCCCAAGATTGATTGGTTGGGGCGGAATGCTGCGGGCTTCGAGGGTATGCCCTCCAATTAATTTGGCGCCTTGCGGTTCGAGGGTTGATTGGATTCCTTTGAGCGTTTGGACCAACAACTCTTGTTGAAGTTCAGATGACACCTTGGGCAGGGTGATGACAGCCTGTGCAGAGATCACATGCGCACCACTGGCCCAAAGGTCTGAGCAGGCATGCAGTGTGGTTAAGCGACCATTAAGCCAGGGGTCGCTGATCAGTGCAGGGAAACCATCGACACTTTGCAGCAAGCTTTCGCCTGATGATGTGCTGGCAATCAAGGCAGCGTCCTCAGGTTGTTGCCCAAGAGCTCCAAGGCCTGCCTGCTTTAGGGCATCGTTTAAAGGCTGCGCAGCCAATTTGGCTGCGCAGCCTCGGCAAGCCATGGTCTCCTGTTGCTTGAGAACTCCGCTCATGCTTGGGAGTTCGTTAAAGCTCCCCATGAAGCGCCGATCGATAGCTTCTTTCCAGTACCAAAGCCAGGGATGGGGCCCGATGATCAGGTTGCCCCAAAGAGCCCAGGCGGTGAAACTCCCTGAGGTCAGCTGACCTCCCAGTATTTGCAAGGCAAGCTGTTTTGGCTGCCATGGACGGCTGGGTTGTCTACGGCTGAGCCGCTCTAAGTTTTGGGCAAGAGGCTTTGCGGCTTGCACGGCCCAAACCCCTGCGGCTGGCCGCTGGGCCTTGTCGATCACGGCACAGTCTCCGACGGCGAAGCAGTGGGGATGGTCGATGACTTGAAGTGTCTTAGTGGTGCGAACACGCCCAAAGGGATCCACGGGAAAGCCACTGGTAGCAAGCCAAGCGGGGGCTTGGCTGCCAGTGCAGAGCAGGGTGGGGCCACTCAAGGGGGTTCCGCTTGGCACTACTACGATTGCGGCCCTGGATAGGGCTTGTTTTAGGGCTGGTCTGGGTTGCCCATGATGCGCCTGCAGATTCAAAGGGCGCTTGGGCCAGCGTTGACGAAGGGCGAGCGCCACTTCTACTCCCGCCAGGCCAGCCCCGATCACCGTCAGTGGCGTGGAATCATTGAGCAGCACCTGACTGTCTTGCTGTTCAAGCCAGGCCAGGGCAGGCTCCAAAGGCTTGATTGGCATTGCCAGTGAAGCCTGGCTTAGTTCAAGGTATGGGCCCTTGTTGAAGGTTTCGGCTCCCACATCGAAACTAATTCGTTGGAAATGTATGGGAGGACGCTTGGCGAGGAGCAGGCGATTGTGGTGGGTCTCCACTGCTGTGATTTCGGCAATGATTAGTGCTACGCCAGCTCGGTCCGTGAGGCGACGGAGGTCGATCGTGATTTCGCTGTGTCTGTAATGACCGGCAATCAGACCAGGCACCATGCCGGAGTAGAGGGTGGTGCTGTGGCGGTTGATCAGGGTGATCAGTCCTGCAGGTCGGAGTTGGGGACGCATGGCCCAGCGACGCAGCATCAGGGCATGGCTATGTCCCCCCCCGGCCAGAACGAGGTGATCAGCCGTCATGGTTTATCAGCGCAGCATGGAGTTGAGGCTTGGCATTGCGTTGGCAGTTGAACGTGTTGCCTGTGGCGAGATGTTCAACGACCACTCACCTTGAGCACCGTTTTAATTGTGCGTAGCAGGATCATGAGATCTAGCCAGCTACTGAAGTATTTGAGGTAATAGAGGTCGTAAGAGAGTTTGAGCTCTGAATCCTCAACACTTGCGGCATAGGGGGCGCATACCTGGGCCCAGCCGCTTAATCCCGGGCGCATCCAGTGGCGCTTGCGGTAGTGGGGAATGCTTTCTTCCAGTTCATGCTCTATTTCAGGACGCTCAGGTCGCGGTCCAATCAGGCTCATGTCACCACGCAGCACGTTGATGAGCTGAGGGAGTTCATCGAGGCGCGAGCGCCGCAGCCAGTTGCCTATTCGGGTGATGCGTGGGTCGCCCGGCATTGTCCAGCTGATGGGTGCATGAGGTGGTAGCACTTTCATCGTGCGGAGTTTCAGAACCATGAATGGCTGGCCTAACCAGCCGCTGCGTTCCTGGATGTAAAAGATCGGACCGCGATCTTCTAACCAGATCAGCAGGGCCGCTGGCAACAGCAATAGCGGTGTTGTTACTGCCAACAGCAGCATTGCTAGTACCACATCTGCCACTCGTTTGAGTTGGCGTTGAGGGCTGAACAACATGTTCCAGGGAATTTCGGAATAGCTCAGCCAGGGTTCGGGTAGCAGCTTTGGAGGGAGTCGTTCGAGTTGTCGCTCTGCAAGGGCAAGAGGTGTTGTCAGGTTGCATTCGCGGGGGTCGCGCTGCTCCAATCTTTCCAGCAATTTTTTGTAATCAGCTTGCTGCCTCAGGTTGGGTGATACCGCTATCACTAATGGCCCCCGTTGTTTTGCTACCTCTGCGGCAGGTAGCCATTTAGGCATGAGTCTTGTGGGTGTTTGTCGCCAGGCCTGAAGGGTCTGATCTGCTTCTGTTTCGGAGGCTAGAAGGATCAGCTTGGGCTCTTCAGCCTGAAGTCTCCCCTTGCGCAGACTGACTCGCACCAGTAGTGACCACAGTGTTGTTGGTAGCAGCCATGACATCTGGGTGCTGCGGTACACCAGCCAGATGTCTAGTGGTGGATTGATCACCCAGCGCAGGATCGCCACCAGCATCAATGTGGTCAGTAGGCAAAGCCCAAGGCGTTGGATCAGTGTCCAGTGGGGCAGATGGCGCCAGCTCAGCAGGGTGT
>PVBE012197541.1_pt1 | contig 12079 bp, 9 predicted proteins | sample 1631181 | NCBI WGS metagenome assembly PVBE01 (sample SAMN08397723, study PRJNA350692) | Marine metagenome, whole genome shotgun sequencing project. | isolation source: water | place: Pacific Ocean | collected 2012-04 | reverse complement strand
CTATGTGGCTGGCTAAAAATGATTGGAATGCTGTACTATTTCGTGCAAACATTATATAGAAATGTAACGATAGTTATCGTTATAAAAAAATTATCGCATCTATTACCTTTATAATTTGATATAAATGTTACGATTCTATCCTATGCAGACTCTAATTCATTATTTCAATAGCACCATCTTCCTAGTTTGGACAAACTCTCCAGCACGAATCTGGTAGAGGTATACTCCTGCACTTACAACTCTGCCATGCATGTCTGTAGCATTCCATTGAACAGACTTGTAGCCTCCTTCCTGGATGGTGTTAACAAGTTGGGTTACCACCCTGCCCATCAGGTCGTAAATCGTGAGTGTAACCTGTGCCTGTTCTGGGAGGTCGTATCTGAGGCTTGTGATTGGGTTGAAGGGATTTGGATAAGCGGAATGTAAGACAAATTTTTGCGGAATTGTGGTAGATTGTGATTTTCTCAATATCAATTTTTCAATATCGGAATCCAAAGTGATTTTTTTCTTACCATTCATTGGGATTGCCGCACTCCACTTCGTTTCGTTCGAAATTACAGGGACTAACTCCCAAACCTCACCATCTTTTATATTACAGTCAAACGTAAGTGGATTGCCATCACTCATTACTTCAATTACACATTCGTCTGAAGAGCAGAGTTTGGCGTCATCGGAAAAGCGGATATCAAAAGCCCCTGAGGGAGGTTTAGGAGGTAAGCTGTAGCTCAGTTTTTCTCTGGCTGACAGTTCAATACCAAAGTATAAGTCCGTACTATTTACGGTGAAGCTGTTCGCTTTAGCTTTACGACTAAAATCCCTTGGTGCAGTTTTCGCTAATGCTCCGCTGGTTAAGGTAATATCTCCAGCCTGGAATGCACGGAGCCAGTAGCCGTAGCCTGGAACAATTATATCTGTTTCTACATATCCTTCATTGAAGCCGTACAGAGTACCTGGAACTAAAACACTGTCTGGATCAGAAACAGAATAGATGGATACATCTCCTGACAGCCCAGAAACAAGGTTCCAGTCTTCATTTAAACTGAGAGTAAGTTCATTTATTGGTGTTCCATCAATGGCGGTACTGCCAGCATTTGCAAATCGTAACCAGTACCCCTCGCCTGGGGCAAGGTCAGATCCAGATATGTATCCATCATCAAAAGAGTATAATGTTCCCTCTATTGACTCAGGGAATAAAAAACCGTACGAAGCATCTTCAACCTCAAGGGGCAAACCGACTAGGTTCCAGTCCACCTGGTGGAAAATTTCAATCGAAATCGCTGAGGTGTAATCCGATTCAAAGACTCCCATATCGACTATCGCATCACCATCTCCATTGCCATCCCATATTCGCTGGAAACCATCCAGGTCGGTTTCTGACACGACAGCGGAATTATCCCCTGTATCGACGCAGGGTGAATCAAATACCAGATGAAGATCTCTCTCCTGGGGATCAACAAAATCAGGTGCGGAACTGATATTCCCTTCACCCTGCCAGCCACCTTCGATGCACGAATAAGAGACCTGGACACGATGATCATCCGGATCCATATTCAGTGCCTGATTATCGTAGAAAACAATCGTATTTTCAATGATCATTGATTCAAATGATGCGCTTGCGATAATCCCTGTTTCTGCATTATAAGCAATTGTAGAGTTCACAACATGCACATCACCATAATTGCTTGCCACTATTCCAAAGCTGGAATTGTCAACAATCAGGCAATCAAAAATATTGATTTTCCCATATGTGCACAGCCCGCCTCCTATCGCTGCAGAGTTCCCCGATATGATCGAATGGGTCAACACTGCAGCACTGTCACTAGAGCAATAAAAACCTCCGCCGCGAACTTCAGAAACATTATTTTGGATTACACAATGATCAATAGTCGGCTCAGCGCTGTCACCAATGTAAACACCTCCGCCGCTTGCTGTAGCATAACCCCCCTGGATTGTAAATCCTACTATATGCGGAAACCATTGAGCTCCTCCACTATTGAACGTGACCACCGTTCCACTTTGATTACCATCGATCACGGTTTGAGAAATATAGCCGGTATCACCTGTAACAAGGTAAATTGAACCAATGGTAATACTGATGCTGCTGAGACTGATATTTTCCACATAGGTGCCGGGGTGGACCAAAATTGTATCGCCATCAGCGGACACAAGAATTCCATACTGAATTGTGGCAAATGGATTCGCTATCGAACCGTCTCCCTCTTCATCTGAACCGGTGGTCGATATATACAGAATATTCTCTGAAAACGGAAGATACGTGGCAGTAATATAATTTGCCTTTGTTTTAATTGCAGATGCCCCGCTGGCGTCCGTCACTGCTAAGCTCACTGTATAGACACCCTCATCCTCATAGATGTGAACTGGATTCTGTTCTATGCTTTCATCACCATCACCAAAATCCCAGTGAAAACCAGTTACCTCATAATCCTCAGGTATGGATTCATCAGTAAAACTCACTTCAAGAGGAGGATTCCCAAAGACCGGGGTTCCAGAAAAATCCGATACCAGTCCAGTAGCATGAATAAAATCCTCTTTCGTTTCAGTAGATGATAATCCATATTCATCAGTTACCGTGAGGCTCACTGTGTACATACCTCCCTCTTCATAAACATAGGTGGGATTCTGTTCCGTACTTTCACCTCCATCACCAAAGCTCCAGTCGTATTCCACAATTTGGCTGGATCCTTCGCTCGACATATCGCTGAATGTCACAGTTAAAGGATAATCACCAATCACTGGCTCTCCAGTAAAATCTGCTGTTGGTCCCTCTTCAAATGCCGCTAAAAATGCAAGCTTGGTACCCTGGAGGATTTCTTTTGTATCCAAATCCTGGATAAAGGCTACAAACTCAATATGCTGCCAGACCCAGGTATCCTCCAAAACAAACGATAAAAGGACATTTTGAGTATTACTGTCTGTGAAATCTAAAGGTGCTCCATTTTCATCCGGACTCATTAACCTCTCTACAAAATTAAGCTCTGTCTGCCCCTGCCAATTCTCAGGAATTTCAGATTCTGTAGCTACAAAGTGAAGCACAATATTTTCACTGGATGTTTCTGCTACCTTCTCAACAGTTATAGCAGCAAAAAATCCCTGGCCGGTATCATCTATGTTTAAAGTGATAACAAAAGAAGACGGAATAGATTTTCTCAGTTCATATATTGGCAGATAGGCTGAATACATGCTATTGGATTGGCTCCCGCCGACATAGGATTCTACACCATCAAATATGGCCGTGGGGAAACCCGTTATACCATAATAATCTATTCTGCTGTCACTATAATCATTGGTGTAATCATCTCCGTTATGATATTCAATTACTGCAACATCATGGCCATTTTCAATCAAATCATCCGCACCCATTGCAGCACCAGGACAAAACTGGCACCAGGTACCTGTACCTATTTCAAGCACTACCATGTCCCTTTCTACTTGTTGAGAACAAATTGGTACACAGAATGCCAACACGAACAAAACACGAAATGATCTCATAAATATACTCTCTTCATCCCTACAATTTCCCCAGAAGAATCAATTTGGAATAGTAATCAGCAGGTTATATGCAAAACAGCATTGGTTCCTGTACCTGCTGTTGCCAGATAATCGCACGCTTCTGCTGTTTTCATGATTTTCAACTCAATTCCCCTCTTTTTTGCTTCTGCTTTCATATCATCGGTAACAGGAAGACTACTATAAAATCCCGTTCCTATCACCAATTCAGTGCAGTTCCATGGGATATTTTCTGATGGTGTCAGAGGCGTATGTCCAAAATGTGCTTTGTGCTCCTTGCTTTTGCCTTTTTCTCTTTTCATAATATTGCCCCTATCCACTACCACATCCCTGTTGTATAGTTCTCCGTCAATTTCAATTCTTCCGAATGTTGCATAATGATATTTCATTTTGTACTCCTTTATTTGAGCAAGAGACGGTTCATTTTGACTTCCTCTAGTTAAACGAATTCGATGTTAACAGGTTGAATTTCTGGGTGTTCCACCAATGCTCAAAGTTAACTTTAAATGATATTAAAATTTTATTTATAAGTAAAAACTCCATATAGAAATATAAATAGAAAAAAGAAAAACAAAAAACCCAACCGAAGCCACAAACAAAAAAACCCCGCTAATACGGGGCTCCTTGCTTAAAAATTGTCTTTTTAATTTTCCCAGGGGAGTCAATTTGTAATAGATAGCTGTGTTTCCATTTTAATCTAATAATTCAGTAATGATTGGTTAGTGTCCTTCAATCCCTTTTACCGTTCCATCTTTGTTATAATAAGTCCATTTCCCATCTAACTCTCCATATTTACAGCTGCTTTCAAACTCTATCTGTCCATTCTCATACCATACAGTCAATTTCCCATCTAATTCCCCATCCTTGAGAGTCAATTCATTCTTTTTCTGTCTATTTTCAAACCAAGAAGTATATCCCTCTCCATTTTCTGATCGCTCCAAGTCTTCTTGAGTACGTTTCAATAAGCCTGATATCTCGTTAATACGAGCATCAACTTCTGCTCTCTGTTTCATCTCCTTAAGGGTCTTCTCCTTCTCAGCAGCAGCCTTCTCTGCAGCAACCTTCTCTGCAGCAACCTTCTCTGCAGAAGCCTTCTCTGCAGCAGCCTTTTTGAGTTTAGCTATTTCTGCAGCGGCCTTCTCTGTGGCAGCCTTCTCTGCGGCAGCTTTCTTTGCAGCAGCCTCTTTGAGTTTAGCTATTTCAGCAGCAGCCTTCTCTGCAGCAACCTTCAAAGCCGCCTTCTCTGCAGCAACCTTTTCTGCGGCAGCCTTCTTGAGTTTAGCTATTCTAGCAGCAGCTCTTTCTTTTTCAGCATTCAATTCTTCCTGTAGATTTTGAATTTCCAACTCGTATTCAGATTTTTTTACCTTCAAATGCTCTTCAACTTCTTCTTGAACCTCGGTTTTTGTTTCTGTTTCCAGTTCTTTTTTAATCTCTGCTTGTATTACTTTTTTTGTGGTTCCATCATCATTGTAATAAGTCCATTCCCCTAATAATTTATCATTACGACAGACTCCTTCCATCTTCTTCTGACCATTTTCATGCCAAAAAGTAAATTGACCGTCCTTTAGCCCTTTCTTGAAATTTCCTTCGATTTTTCTGTTTCCATTGGGCCACCACACTGACCAGCTTTGGTTTCTTTTCCCCTTATTGTGGAAATAATGACGTTCTTTCTCACCATTTTTATACCAGGAGATCCATTCCCCGTGCTCTTGTCCATCTTGGTAATAACAACCAAGTTTCTTTTGTCCATTTTTATGCCAAATAGTAAACTGACCGTCCTTTAGCCCCTCCTTGTAATTGCCTTCAATTTTTCTGTTGCCATTGGACCACCACGCTGACCAGGTTTGGTCTCTTTTACCTTCGTTGTAGAAATAATGACGTTTCTTCTGGCCATTTTTATACCATTCCACTCTTTCCTGGTCAAATTCACCGTTCACATATTGATATTTAGCATTCACCTTCCTGCTGGGGTAGTAAATAATCCATTTCCCATTTCTCCCGTTTTGAGGGATTCCTAATATTGGACTGATATTGCCTCCATCACCCCTGAGGAACCGACCTTTTGCTTTTGTAATGCCATCAAGGTAGTAATACGTCCATATCCCACTCATAAATCCATCTTTATATCTACCTTTTATCTTTGGATTTCCATTATCATAAAAGTCTCCAACTACACCTGTGTAAGGCTTTTCTCTTCCAAGCACATATACTAAACCGCCACGGGTATCTAAATCTTTCCATAGAACCTGTGAAAACAGAGGGGTGATAAAAACAAGTGAAGTGATAAAAAATAAGGTTCTTTTCATTTTAGTCTTTTAAAGATGGCCTATATAACTTACCCAGAGGAATCAGTTTGCAGTGTTACCCATAAACATGGCCGCACTTGCTTTAAGACAAGCACCAGTAATAAATCCTATTATGTATTGTTTCATCTTGTCCTTCTAAATAGTGTATAAAATTACTCCAAAATCAATTTATATCAATCAGTTCACTATAAGCAATACTCATTTCAATTTACACAGAGGAAGTAATTTGTAGTGTCAATCACAATTGGGGGTGTCTTGTTCTCCCACATAATCTTCAACACAGGATGGATATGGAGGACAGAGTTGATTGTCGGTAAGATGTATCCAACAACCATTATCAACTAACTGGCAGATACTTTCAGGGATATCTCCCGTGAGTTCATTATATCCTAATGTCAAATAAATCAGATTTGTTAGATTACCAATCTCCGGTGGTATTGTACCTGTAAGCTCATTAGCTAATAAATCCAAATGAGTCAAATTTGTTAGATAACCAATCTCTGGTGGTATTGTACCTGTGAATTGATTCCAACCTAAACCCAAAAAAGTCAGGTTTGTAAGATTACTAATCTCAGAAGGTATCACATCCGATAATTCATTATCTTCACATTGTAAATAAGTTAATCTTCCCTCTTCCCATCGTTGATAACCCAATTCCAAAGGTTCAATTACACCACTGCTATCAGTATCTAAATACCAGTCAATGGTTTTAGAACTGTTATCAATAAAAATTTGAAGAACATCCAAATCAGATTGATAGTAACATTCTCCATCTATTTCTGTATATCCATTGTCACAAAACGAACAATTGGTGGGGTCTTGTTCTCCTACATAGGCTTTTATACAGGAAGGGTATGAGGGACAGAGCTGGTTGTTTGTGATTTTTAATTTATAAGAACTATCCCAGTCCAAATTCAATTCACATATACTTTCTGGTATCTCCCCCGAAAGTTGATTAGAATTTAAGTACAAAGAACTCAGATTTGTCAGTTCACCAATCTCAGATGGGATTGAACCTGTGAGTTGGTTATGATCTAACCACAACACAGTCAAACTTAAAAGATTACCAATCTCTGGGGGGATTGAACCTGTAAGTTGATTATAGCCTAAAATCAAATAAGTCAGATTTGTAAGATTACCAAGCTCTGGGGGGATTTCTCCTGATATCTCACAACGGTTCCAACCGTTATCATTCCAATAACACCAAAATTCCGTCATCTTTCCATCCTCCCACTTTTGATCACCTAACTCCAACGGTTCAATTACACCACTACTATCAGTATCCAAATCCCAGTTAATGGTTTCTGAACTGTTATCAATGAAGATCTGAAGAACATCCAATTCAGATTGGTAATAACAATCTCCATCTATCTTTGTATACCCTTCGTCACAAGGTGAACAATTGGTGGTGTCTTGTTCTCCTACATAGTCTTCTACACATGGGGGATATGGGGAACAGAGCTGGTTTTCGGATAAATTAAAATCATAATCATCAGCAAAATTAAGAGTTAAATCACATATGCCCTCTGGTATCTCCCCCGTCAGTTGATTAGAGCCTAAATACAAATGAGTCAAATTTGTTAGATTACTAATCTCAGATGGGATTGAACCTGTGAGTTTATTAAGTCCTAAACCCAAAAAAGTCAGATTTGTCAGTTCACCAATCTCAGATGGGATTTCTCCTGATATTTCACAACGATTCCAACCGTTATCATCCCAATAACACCAAAATTCAGTTATCCGGCCATCTACCCACTTCTGATCACCTAACTCCAACGGTTCAATCATCCCACTACTGTCAATATCCATATCCATATTAATAGTTGAATCACTATTATCTATAAAAATCTGCAGAACATCCAAATCAGATTGATAGTAACAATCTCCATCTATTTCTGTATGCCCTTCATTACACTGACCCCACACCCAACTAAGTGAAAGAATAACACAGATAATAAATGATTTAATCAGTTTTTTCATCTTTTCAATTTATCCAGAGGAATCAATTTACTTCAACAGCGCCATCTTCTTCGTCCGCACAAACTCTCTTGAACTAAGTTATTGATTCATTATTCTTCTAAGTATTTCCTTATCATCTATTAATAGACCTGAATTAGTCAACCTGGGAGTCATTGTTTTCAAATTAGGGTTGCGTTTAAATACACTTTTGAACACAGGCAGTGCATCTTCTAATCGACCACCATTCACCAAAGCAATAGCGGACCAGTAGGGTAGTTCTGCATTTTCAGGATAAAATTCTGTTGCTTTAGAATATTCTGATAGGGCTTTTTCAATTTTTTTCGTTTCCATATACTGATCACCCATATTGGCATGCTGGTAGGCACGATGTATCCTTATCAATCTCTTTAATTCAACTAAGGGAGTAGGGTGATCTTCAATTCGTAAACTTAATAGTGTATCTTTCCAGTCTACACCAGTTGGATCACCTGATACAATAAGCATTGCAGCAGACTGCTTACCGCGGATATCCCCACCTTCTGTTTCTGCGGCTTCCAGAGCAGCCATCATTCTGTCAGCAAGGTCACCTTTAGAATTCTCAAATGCATTTGCCATAGCTTTGGGAACTGTGCCATTAGCCATCATATTTGCCTGAACAGAATAATTATCCCCAGTAACATGTCCAGCATGCTTTATACAGCGCTTACCTGTATGCACTGCGACATTTCCGTTGAAATCGATCATACCCACTTGACGAAGATCCTCCCCATCATCCTGAGAGGTTAAGATCCTCAAAACTTCTGTAGCTGTCATTCCAGATTCCATCAGTTTCAAACCCTCTGGACCATAATCCACTTTTACAAATGATTGGGTGGCTACTGCTCCAACACCTGCCTTAGCCCAAGGCACTAAAAAGCCCACCGAAAACCAGTGGCTCTGAACTGCAACACCCAATTGCCCTGTAGTTTCATCCATCGCTATAATAGAATATGTTGCTACAGGTCTTGATGGTAATAATTGTTGTGTAATTCCTGATGAAAATATGCACACGCATAATAAAGTCATATATTTTAACTTCATTAGTTTCTCCTTTTAATTAAAGCCATAAATAAAAGTCTCTTACCCGGAGGAATCAATTTGGAGTGCCAAAAATCAATATTAATGTCGAAGGGGTTTCTTACCCCCAATGCTCCAAAAGTAAGGTGGATCAGTGAGTTATATTGATTTGAATATCTATGTATTTTTCAGCATACAGAGGACGGGGTTTTTATACCATGTTATATATCGTATTATGCACTCTAATCCTGACGCAAATTTCCTTCTTTTCCCCGGACTCTGTGTTTCACCAAATTCCCGCCTTTATCCCACTCTTTTTCCGTAATTAATTCTCCAACCTTAAAAGTTCTTTCAATTTTCTTCTTTCCATCCTCATTCCACCAGGTCCATTTTCCGTCTTCTGCCCCATCCTTGAAAGTGCCTTCTCTCCACTTCTGTTCATTCTGATACCAAGAAGTCCATTTCCCATCTTGTTCCCCATTTGTGTATGTTCCTTTTTCCATAATCTGTCCCCTTATCCAATATGAAGTCCATAATCCATCTTTTTCTCCTTCCTTGTATGTTCCTTCTTCCTCCTTCTCTCCATTATCATACCACAATGTCCATAATCCGTCTGGTTTTCCATCCTTTAAAGTCCCTTCTGACTTCTGTCCATTCTCATCCCAAGAAGTCCATTTCCCATCTTGTTTCCCATCCTTGTAGGTTTGATGAGATTTTACTGTTGTATTTTTCCCGTCATAAAAAAATAAAAAACTTCCATCCTCACTATCCTCTTTTGTCGTCTTCCCTATATATTTCTGTCCATCTTTTTCCCAATAAGCCCACAATCCATCTGGTTTTCCATTCTTCCAAGTTCCTTCTGACATCTTCTGTCCACTCTCATACCATTCAGTCCGTTTTCCATCCCAGGGATATCCATATTTCCAAGTCAACTCAAAACTCTCTTTTCCATCTGGTGACCAAGAAGTCAAAATCCCATCTAATATCCCATCATTGAAAACTCCTTCTGACTTCTTCCGTCCATTCTCCCACCAAAAAGTCCATAAGTCATCTTTTTTTCCATCCAGATAATCTCCTTCTGATTCCTTATTTCCACTAGAGTAATAGGTTTCACCTTTAACTAATTCAATTCTATCTTTTGTCTTGTTATGATATTTAATCTCCTTTATCGCACCATTATCGTAGGTTGTGACCGAAAAAATGTTCTGTTGTGCTGCTGTTTTAGAACTCCAAACAATCAGCAGTAACGGTAGCATTGTTAGAGCTGTTTTCTTCATTTTATCTCCTTATCTCAATTTATCCAGGGGAATCAATTTGTAGCGATACTCAAACAGGAACTCAATCATTTTAATAATACAGTAAATACAAAAAAAGTAAATAATGATTCATACAAACAATACTCCATTTCCTGATCCAAAAATACAATTATATCATCAATATTTATATTACGGTATTACTACGCGCTTGGCAAGTCAATAATAAATTCTATAGATTCATAAAAAGGATTGATTTAGTAGTACCTGAGGGACAAACAACTCAATCCTCCATCCAGTTTCCTGAATTCCGACACATTAACAGTCCTGACTGAAAATCCTGATTTTTCCACTTTATCCCTTGTTTTTGGAAATCCTTCCGATAGAATGACCGTTTCATTTACAGAAATGGAATTAGCTGAATAGCTTTCTCCCGGCTCTGTTGTAATTATGGTAAACCCGTTGAAGTAATTACTCGTTATTGATTCCGGATCAATCAATATGCAATTATTCCCTATGTAAGAAACCGCTGACTTTAAATGAAGTCCCTGGTTCACAGAAATGATAGATCCTGTCATACCATTATTGCGTACAATTTCAATAAACTGTTCTGCTCCTAATTGGTTTGTCCTTTCAGAAATTCCTATGTAAAAGTGATTTTCCACTTCCAAAATATCACCACCCTCCAGTGTACCGGGATATTTGATTTTTTCTATTGTGTTGAATTCCCCTTGCAGCAGTTTTTCAACCACTTTGGTCTCTCCTCTTCTTGATTCTGCGCCGGGATTGGTAATGACAGCGCAGGACGGGATCAAAACAGCGGTGTCTTCAACAAACGTTGAATCAGGGTAATTTTCATCTGGCGGAAGTACAGTTATCTTTAACCCAAATTCTTTCAGAATCTTCACATAGTTTTGGTGCTGACGGAGAGCTTTTGGATAGTCTGGTTTTCCTAAAGATGCAGTTGTGATTCCATATATAAAATTTTTATAAGGCGGGCAGACAATGGCATGGGTAAAATTCATTAAACTATTATTTTTGAAACCCTTTATTCCAAGTGCTTCTTGTTAATATTTTCCATCAACTAAGCGATAAGTCTTCTGTCTCCTCCCTTTCTTCTATCATACTCAACAGGGATTTGTTCTTTTCTTCTCTCTCTACTTCTTCTCTCTCCTTGTCTTCTGTCTCTCCTTCTCCTGTTACTATCAGTATTATCATTGATTTCCCCGGTTAAATTTTCTTCACCACTCATTTTAATCTCCTTTTAGTTAATTAAATCCACTAACAATACTATAAACAAAAGTTTCTCCAATTTACTTCAAGAGCACCATCGTCTTCACCTGCAGGAAATTATGTCCTGAGTATTTCGAAGGACCTCCTGCTTATATCTGGAATGGGGTTTAGTGGAAAATATATCTAGGGTAAAAGCCAGATCTTACTTCTTATGCTTATCAAGAAGCTTCTTGATGGCCAGTGCTCCGCCTGCCGCTGCCAGCAGTCCAAGCCCACCGATGGGTGCCTGGTCGGGTTCGCCGGGGAAGCTTGGCTGGGCTATTACAACTGTGATTAAGGGTAAAACAAATAAAGCGATTCGAGTGAGTGTCGTGAACATGTCCTGCTCCTACTTCAAAAAAGTTAATTTCTGGTTGAATGTTTTATTACTAGCTTTTAACTGCACAATGTACAGCCCTGCAGATAAGTTCTTTGGATCCCATGTGACCGCGTGACTGCCGGAGGGCAGTACTTTATTAATTAAGGTTTCCACCAGTTTCCCGGTTATATCATATATATATAAAGATGTATTACGATCCGTCGCGTCCGGAATATCAAATGAAATGGTTGTGCTGGGGTTAAACGGATTGGGATAGGCAGGGCGCAGGGCAAATGTCCCGGGGACATTGGCTGGCTCATCATTGGAAGTTAATGTGCTGTAGGCAACTGTTAAGGTAAACCGGCTCTCTCCTACCTGCGGAT
>PVBE011396210.1_pt1 | contig 12079 bp, 12 predicted proteins | sample 1631181 | NCBI WGS metagenome assembly PVBE01 (sample SAMN08397723, study PRJNA350692) | Marine metagenome, whole genome shotgun sequencing project. | isolation source: water | place: Pacific Ocean | collected 2012-04 | reverse complement strand
CCCCAAGGACTTTCTCTAAAACTATCAAGGAAATCCTTTGCATACACTTTTTCCACATTTCTTTTTTGAAATTTAACAGCATCAAATCCAGCGTCAGAGGCAAAATCTATTAATTTTTTTGCAATGCTCAAATCACCATTATGATTGATTCCTATTTCGGCAATTAAAAAAATAGACATTTTATTGACCTTTCGCTATCCATTTAGAGTGTTATTGTTTGCAAACTTATATGGTGTAGTACCTGTTTTCTTTTTTTTATCCCAGGATTTGATTTGTTTTACAACGTCTACACCCACAAGATCACTCCATGCTTTAAGGAGTTTTTTAGTTATTTTACCAGGTTTGCCATCTCCAATTTTAAGTCCATTAAGTTTTACAGCTGGCAAGATGCAAAAAGGTGTGGATGTAAGAAAAACTTCATCAGCTTCATAAACATCAAAAGGTTCAATATTTTTTTTAACTACAGTCAAACCTAAAGCTGGAGCTAAATCGTTTATAACAGTATACATTGATATTCCTCGTAAAATATCACAGTGTTCTGGTGTAAAAATGATATTATCTTTTACCATAAAAAAATTACCACTCGTACCTTCTGCTACGAAACCATTGGCATCCAAAAGAAGCGCCCAATTATCGTTTCCTTTAATCATTGATACCTCTATATTTGCCATCAAATAAAACAATCTGCTTCTATTTTTAATTTTTGGATCCATTAGATGTGCTGGTATAGCTCTTTGAGAAGTTATACATAAATTAAGACCCCGATCGTATAAGTGTGCGCAATTCTGAACTGTCCACCTAAGAGGAAAATCTGCAATTATTGCATTTGGACCTTTTTTAATATCAACATCTTCATAAATTGAAAGTAATCCACGAGACACATCTATCAAAATTCTATGTTCATCATCCTTGTTAAATAATCTTAAATTTTTTTCTACTGTTTCATGAACGGCCTTCTCCATTTCTTCTATTTTTAATTTTAATGGAATTCTTAATATTTTGATTCCGGAATATAATCTTTTCAAATGCTCTTTGAGTTTAAATTGCTTGCCGTTAAAAGATCGAGTCATTTCAAATATCATATCACCGAACATTAATGCAGAATCGTAAATTGATACTCGAGCCTCATTTTCGTCAACAAAATCTCCATTAAAATATACTTGTCTTTTTAAATTATTTTTTTTCAATTTACCTCCTTTTGATAATATTTTTTATCATACCATTTTATTACATCTGAAGCTGTAAAATTTTTTTTTTGAGGTAAAAAATATTCATAAATTTGCTTTATAAAAAGATAATCTTTGTAGTAATTAACATCAAAAACTAATTTTGGTCGAGAAATTTTCTTCGGGCATTTTACTGTTCCAATTTTAAAATTGAATTTTAAATTTTTTTTATCTTTTTTATAATCATAAAAATTTAAGGCAATATGTTCTCTAAACTTTTTCCTTTTTTCATTTCTCCAGATCTTTTTCAGTGAATCAACTGTAAATATTTCAACACCAAAACCATCTGGATAACCATTGCTCATGAAATTACAAATATTTGATGAAAAATCGTTATTTGTTTTTAAATGATAGTTTATCAATCTATTATATTCTGATGGGTCAGGAATTGGATTGTCTGCTGGTAATCTGAGAATATGACCAACACTTTTACCCTTAACGGCTTGATAATATCTGTCAACCAAATCATTTTCTGAACCTCTAAATATTTCTACTTTAGTTAATTTGGCTATCTCAGCCAAAATATTATCCTCTTTTCTTTTTGTTGTGGCAATTATAATTTTTCCTATTCGTTTTACCTTTTTTACTCTTTGTAAAATTCTTTCAATTAATGGAGTGCCACTAAGATCACTCAGTACTTTGTTTGGAAATCTTGTAGAATTCATTCTGGCTTGAATTACTAAAGTGAGGAAATTATTTGGCATATTTTTTTACAAGCCTTTTGCTAACCATCCGCCATCAACAAAAATATCACTTCCTGTTATATAAGAAGAAGAGTCAGATGCTAAAAAAATACATGGTCCAACTAAGTCTTTAGGTTCGCCCCATCTCTTAAGTATCATCCTCATGTCTCTATTTTTTTTTAAATTAGAATTTTTAAAACTTCTCATAGTCATCGGAGTTTTAATATATCCTGGACAAACATTATTGATTCTGATGTTTTTTTGTCCCCAATCACAAGCGAGGGCTTTTGTTAATTGTTTTAACCCAGCTTTAGATACTTGGTAAGAAGGATTTCCTATAAAGCCTCTTTCAGCTCCAAGGCTGGTAATATTTATAATAGCACCTTTTTTTCTTTTTGACATTATTTTGCATACTTTACTACTTAAATTGTAAGCAGCTATCAAATTCACAGATAAAGTTTTTTTTAGAATTTTTTCATCGTAAAAATTTGTGCTGTTTGTAGTAACTCCCGCATTATTAATTAATACATCAATACGACCGTATTTGTGTTTAATTTCATTTACACACCGGTCTACAAATTTTTGTTTTGTTAGATCTATTATATAATCATCAAATTTATATAATTTGTGTTTTTTTAAATTTAAATCTATTCTAATTACTTTTGCACCATATTCATAAAAGCCTTCAGCAATTTTCAAACCTATGCCTCGACCACTACCTGTTACTATTGTTACAAAATTTTTAATATTAAATAATTTATTGTTCATTTCTGATTATTATTAATGTTTTGAAATAGTTCGATAGCCTTTTTTATTTTATCTATCAATTTTTTTATATATAAAATTTCTTATCACCGCAAAGCTTTTTTATAAATAGTCATTTACCAAGTCATTTATAGTATTTTTTTCAATATTAATTTTTAATAATTTTTTTAATAAATTAATATTAGAACATATAGTTTGAATTTCATTTGGCTGTTTTTTTTTATAGTAGATTTTAAACTTTCGATTAGTTGATTTTTCGAATTCTCTTATTATTTCTAGCACTGAATATCTAATTCCAGTACCGCAGTTAACAATTATTTTTCTATTTCTATTTAAGTAAAAATTTATTTTCCTATGTATTCTACAGAGATCGTAAATATGGATAAAATCTCTTTCAGGAGTTCCGTCTTTTGTGTTTAATTTATTTCCATTGATATTAACTTTATATTTATTTTTCTTGAGGTTGTTACCAATAATATCAAGTAAGGAATGTATTTTTTTCTCAATTTTAAACCCAACAATTGTACCAACCACGTTAAAATACCTTAGTATTGCATAATGTATTTTCTTATTATCTAGTTGTTTTTGAATTATATTTTCACAGACATACTTAGAAAGTCCATAGTAATTTACAGGATTACATTGTGTGTTCTCGTCTATTTCAGATCTAGAAGTTTTTCCGTATATGGCTGCAGATGACGCAAATATTAACTTTGTATATTTTTTTTCAAAGCCAAACCTAATTAAATTCTTAGTGGCTAAAACATTATTATTGAAGTTTTTCAAAACATTTCTATTAAATTCCTGGACTCCAGAAAGGGCTGCGAGATGGATTATCAAATCAAAATTTCTTTTTTTAAAAAATACCTTTACTTTTTCTTCTTTCGTAAGGTCAATTTTATAAAAATTGATGTATTTTTTAATATTGTGATTAATAGGTTGTGACGTCGATAAGTTATCAATTACATATATATTATACCTATCTTTAAGAAAAAAACTTATTAAATTTTCTCATCAAAAATTTTGGTCACCTGTTAATTTAATTTAAATTTTTATTTGAATGACTTATGACAAACAATTTTTGATCCACCATAATCGAAAGCCATAGCGAGTATATTATTTGAATAAAGTCTTTGTTAATTTTAAGTAAATAATGTGGTAAAATTTCTTTAGTTTGATTTTTCATATGTTTTTTCTAAAAAATCAAATCCTATCTGATGTCTTTTTTCTAAAAATCTTCCAAATGCTCTTTCTTTATCTTTTCCGAAAGGTATCATTTCATTACGTATAAAATGAATTTTCTTAAAATCATAATCAAGTTTATAAGTTGAGTTTTTTTTGAATTGTTCAAAGGGTAGGCTACTTTTCAAAAGCCACTCGGGAAAATCAAAATCTATTTTTAATTCATATTCACTATTTTTACTATCATCCCCTGTATCCGCAAGTATTACATCTATTAGGTACAAATTTTTTAGCCATTTTTCTGATGAGTTTAATATCAAATTTAATTCCTTATCAAAATTTTTATTATATTTATTTCTTATAACGTAAAAGATAAATGTGAATACATCATCCAAAACCAAAAGGGCTTTGGTTGTGTATTTTGCAGCAAGATTATCACCTATATCCCCTAACAATAAAGACTTATAATTTTCATGTTTGGAATAAAAATTTATCGCTTCTTCTTTTGAATCAAAAAGTTCATTAAGTGATTCTCTGTAAAATTCATTATAAAAATTTTTAAACCCGCCTTCAAAATTATCATCTTTAATAACATTAGCTATCATTCTTGAAAAGTCATGCCAGTTTATTCCGAGCTTTTTTGTTAATTTATTAACTGGTATAAAAACTGGGTGACCCAACAATCTTAAAATAAAGCTGTAGTTTCTGCAGTTTAAGTAACTTTGAAAATTCATTGTGTTGGTAGCGACACATATTTTTTCAATTTCAAATACTTTTTCTTCACAATATTCTCCAAATTGCTTTGGCAAAACCCTGTATTTTGCTTTCATATTATAATCCCTAATAGCCTTATCTCTTCCAAGTTCGGTTCCACTCAACATCATCAAAGTATAAGTTCTAGTTTCCACATGATGATTTGTTAAAATTTTAACACCTTCGTAATAAGATTCTTCAGTTTCTTTCGGAAGAGGAATAATCATTTCCGATGTAGTAGGTTTTCCTCTTTTTTTAGCTTCGTATACAAAATCAATATATTGTTCTACGGTCCAATTTTTTCTTTTTATATCTGTTAAGGTTTCATCTTTTATTGATTGCATTGACAAAACAAGTTCTACTCTGTTTTTTAACTTGTCATTTATTTTTATTAGATTATTCCAATTAGTTTTTGGGGTAACACATTCAATATATTGGGGCCAATCATATTTTTCAATTACTTCTAAAATGTGATCTGCAAGCTCAACATCTTTTTCGAACATTCCCCAATTTGAATCGAAAATGCCAACTGTTTTTGTTCCTTTTTCTAGTTTAGACATTTTTTCTCCAACATACATCATTTCTTCAGCTAGTCGTTTAACACTAAAGGTAGCAATTTTACTTTGATCTAAACCTTGATCACAAAAAGTGCACAAAAATGGACAGCCTCTTGCAGTTTCAAATGCTGGCACAAATGTTCCGTCTAAAAATTTATCTAACATTCCATTTGTGTAGGGGGAAGGGATAATGTCTCTCCCTTCAACTTTTACAGACCCTTCCATTCCAATTCTAGGTATATACCCCCCCACTAGTAACTTGTTTTTGTCTTTTGATAGACTTGCGCACCCTTTTATTGGTGCGTTTTTATCTTTCATTGATTGTACAGAAAAATTGTTTTCTATAAATTTTTTTACGATTTCTAAAAAAGTTACTTCTCCATCACCGTAAGAGAAAAAATCAACTGATGGTCGACTAATTAAATAGTTTAAACATTTGTCATAAGTTTTGTTTAGACTTGTATTTTCTATCTTTCTAGCTCCAGTCCCAGCCGGAAATTCTGGTCCCCCTAAAATACATAAAACATTGGAATTTACTTTTTTTGCATATTTGCACATTGAATTTGAGAGAGCTGAGTTCCATATATAGTTTGATATACCAATAATATCCGGCTTCCATTTTTCTAATAAAATAAAAATATCATCAGGATCAGTTTCAAGTTTTAGTTCTAATTCAGTATTTTTTAGCTGTTCTTGTAAATACGATGCTATATATCCAATACTAATAGGAACAAAATTATAATGAACTCCAGCTGTCTTATGTCTGGGGTCTGCGAGCAATATTTTTATAGTTCTCATTTTCTAATTATAGTTAATTTATCTCATACACTATATATATTAATTCCATCTTTATATCGCTCGGGAACACAAATATTAGGGTCTCGTTTTTGAAATTTAACAGCATCAAATCCAGCGTCAGAGGCAAAATCTATTAATTTTTTTGCAATACTCAAATCACCATTATGATTAATTCCTATCTCGGCAATTAAAAAAACATTCATGCTAAACTTTCATTATAATTATATATGGCATAATTAGTTATTACTACTTGTGTTGGTGATAAAACTTCAATTGCAATTTGTTATACTTACCTAATGAATCAGAATTAAGATAAAAAATGATAAAGAAATATATCTTACTCAATTTCTACTCTAAGTTTTTTTCTAGCAACTTTTTCTTTGTCAGTTATTTTATTAATACCATCTCCCTTAATTGAAGGTATCATTCTAATCGTTTCAACAAATGCTTTGAGTGAGTTAACTGCTATGGATGCCGCTTGGTCTGAGCCATACATGGTTCTATCTAAAGTAATATGACGTTCAATTGATGTGGCTCCCAAAGCGACAGCAGCTACACAAACTTTTAACAAGGTACTTTCGTGGCCTGAATATCCCACATTACAATTATATCTCTTTTTTAATGTATGAATACACATCAGATTTGCTTCGTTTTCAGACATCGGATAAGTGCTGTTGCAATGCATAATTTCAAAAGGGCAATTTTCTTTTTTAAATATTTCAACAACTTCATCCAATTCTTCTAACGTTGACATGCCAGTTGAAATAAAAGTTTTTTTTCCTTCCAGGGCTATTTTTTTTATTAAAGGTTTGTGTCCCAACATTGGGGAAGCCAACTTGTTAAATTTAACGTTAAAATTTGCGATAAATTCCTGCGATTCTGAATCCCAGGCAGAGGCAGACCATTGAATTTTTTTTGATTTACAATATTTATCTATTTCTATGTAATCATCTTTTCCAAACTCAATACCTTTTTTTTGATCTCTTTGCGTATTGCCCCATGGACTCTCTCTAGGACTATCTAAAAAATCTTTTGAGTAAACTTTTTCAATAGTCCTTTTTTGAAATTTAACAGCATCAAATCCAGCTTCGGAAGCATTATCTATTATTTTTTTAGCAATATTTAAATCGCCATTGTGATTTATTCCGATTTCAGCAATTAAAAAAAGATTCATATTAATTTTTTTTATATACCCTTGGCATACCATCCGCCATCTACAAAAATGTCTGAACCCGTCATATATGAAGAACTTGCTGATGACAAAAAAATTATAGGGCCAACCAAATCATCAGTGGTTCCCCAACGTTTTAAAATTGTTTTACTTTTAATCAATTGATTTCTTTTTTTATTTTTATAGCTTTTAATTGTCATGGGTGTTTTGATATAGCCAGGAATTATGTTGTTAACTCTAATTTTTTTTATTGATAAATCTAACGCTAAAGCTTTTGAAAGTTGTTTTAAACCTCCTTTTGAAGCTACATAACATGGATTGTTTGGAAAACCTAAATAGCTCGCTATACTACAAATATTTATAATTGAACTATCCCTTTTCATAAATTCTGAAACTATTATAGATGCAACAAAAGGTAGTTTTAAATTCGTGTTAATTATGTGATCAAATTTTTTTATACTGTTCTTTAAATTATCTTGATGAGTTGTAGCCACACAATTTACTAGCACAGATATTTTTTTTTCTTTAAGATAAATTTTTTTAATTTCTTCTTCAAATTTTTTTGGATTTTCGGGACCGTTTTGTGAATATACAAAATTATCAGTTTTTAATTTTCTTCTTGCAAATCCATAAACTTTTGCACCATATTTAGGTAATACTTCGGATAATTTTTTTCCTACGCCACTTGAGGCTCCCACAATTATAAAAATTTTATTTTCAATATCAAATAGATTGGACATAAATATAATTTGATTAATTATATATTAAAACTTTACTGATGCTAGCGAAGAATATTTTGAGGATTCTAAAATATTATATGTTCCCTATACATTTGTTTTCAAATATGCTTGCGGTGATAATAAACTGTTTATCTATTACCTATGATTCTCATACAATCAGATATTATTTTATTTTTTATGTTACCTTTTTTTCTAATGTAATAAATTGTTTTACTAAGTTTTGATATTTCATCTTTTAGATCGCTCGCTTCGTTGAATAACAAAGATTTGCTCTTTGCTAATAATTCTTCAATATTACGACATATTAAATTATCGGGTAAGTAATTCGGAATATCTATTATAGCATTTTTTTTCATATTGTGAGAATATTCGTGAAATAAAACTGGTATTTCGTTTACTAAACATTCGTCCGCTATGGAAGTGTGTTTGGCTATTACTAAATCAGCATGAGCGCTCAATTTATATGAATAAAAATATTCCTCGTAGTTATTAGATATGATTATATTTTCATTATTATGCATTTTATATAAAAATTTTTCAAAATATTCATTTTCTGACCATTCTAAAAATTTATACCTTAACACTACAAAAGTATTTTTTAAATTCTGCGAAAGTCTAAAACAATCTTCCAAAAAATTTAATTGTGCTGTCCAATTTGTCAATGGATCGGGATATGAGCCAAACCAATAATCTGCTGAATTATTGCCAAAAACAACTAATATTTTTTTACCACTATTCTTTGCATTAGAAATTTCTCTTGGAACAGTTTCGTTTTTATATAATGAAATATAATCGCTTCTGTATTGACCAATCGGTACAATATTTTTTACCTCATGATATTTTGAATTATTAATAATTTTTGCAGCGTACTCGCTCATTGCATAATACGTATCGAGTATCACGTTCTGATAAGAGGTAAAAAAGCTTGTTATAAAGCGCTCTTGTGTCGCCACAGTTTCAATATTATTTTTGTTAAAAACAAATATTAATGTTTTTGGACACAAACAATCATAATCAATTATAGCTATTTTAAGATTTTTGAACTTTTTAATAATCTCATCATATTCTAAAAAAGTTTTATATTGTTGATTAAATAACACCCACACAAGAAATGTTGACCAGTTTCTAATTAAATAAAAAGTTTTTATAGAAGCTAATACGTTTTTAAAAAAGATTTTTGTAGTTGAAACTTTCATTTTTTTAAGACATATCCAATAGATATCATTTTCTGGCTTGGAATAGTTAGAGTAATCCAAGTGTAAAATATTATGTTTGTTTAAAGGTGAATTTTTGTCATCAGAATAATAAAGAGATTTGTAAAAGAGCGGACTACTTTTTCTTCCGTATGTAAGTCCCTTGTGCACTACATATGCTACTTTTTTTTCAGCTAGATCTTTAAAATTATGACTATCTAAAATTTTATCTTTTTGATTTTTGTTTTTCCTATTATTAAATCTTAAAAAAAATAAAAAATTTTTTAAAAAAGATTTCATAAAATAGTAAAAAATATCGAGGGGTATAATTATTTTGGTGACATTGGAATCTATATTTGGAGCAAAAAAATTTTTGAATTTAAAACTTATTAATATAATTTTTTCAGAAGGATGCAAATTTGCCCATATGCTAATTGGTGCTGATAAAATTTTTTGCTCTGAGGCTATAACATCCTGTAGTAATAATCTAAGTTTTTTTACTTTTTTTTCGTTAATTAAAAATAAATTGCTATATTTTAATAAAATTTTGTTAGATACCATTTTAATATTTTTCTTATATGCACTTTCTTCAGTGTCTTCGGCATATAAAGAATATGCTTTTAACGAAATATTTTTTCCAAACTCTATGGGTAATGGAATTATATTTTTCTTTTTTAAATTGGTCGCGATTTCACTTTCTTGAAATATCGATTTTGATTCAATAAAAAGATAAAATACTTTAAAGTTAAAATATTTAAGCAATCTCATTAAAAACATTTGCCAAATACTTACATTTCCAAAAATAATGTGCATGTATATAAAAATTTATTTTTTTTAAGTGAAGTTTATAAGATAAATTTTCTTTTTTTTAATAAGAATTCCACCAATTCAAAATCCAACTTATTGTCTATATCTATAGATCTTGATTCTGGCATTTCATATAGAATGGCTTTACCGGTTGATTTTTTTTCTAAACCTTGAACTGCTGAATTTGAATTAATTAAAGCATTTCTATTCCATATATAAATTGATGCATTAATATCGTAAGTCTTAGGAGCGTCTTGCCTTCTAAATATTCCTTTTTTTAAACTTTTTACTTTTTTTACCTTTTTGTTTATTATTTCGACTACGTTAAAATATGGGTTTTTTTTTGATTTAGCTCCACTTATCAAAACATCGGGATTTTTTTTAAGAAATAATTTATATGCATTAATTATATCTTCAACTTTCCTCAGAGGAGAAGTAACATCCAAATCTACTATACACTTAAATTTCATACCATAATATTTTTCAGCTTCTATTAAAGCATGTTTGATCGCCTTAATTTTCGAACTTGAGTTGGTAGATAATTTTTTTGGACGCATAAACCATCCTTCTGCTCCGTAGTTTTTGGCATATTTCAATATTTTTTTTGAATCGGTTGATACCACTATATGATTAAAAATTTTTGATTTAATTGCTTGTTTAATTGTAAAATACATTAATGGTTTACCGTTAATCAATTTAATATTTTTGTTTTTCACTCCCTGAGATTCTTTTCTCATGCAGATAGTACATAAAACTGTTTTTTTCATACTAAACGTTCTGATAATATTTTTAAAATCTTGCAAGACGAATATTCTTTTCTAGTGCAAAATTTCTTGCTACTTTAAGGCCATCACCAAGAAAATTAAAAAGATTGGCGGTAATAACGCCTGATATTCTTTTTAAAGCTAAAACTGAAGACAGGTGCTCTGGTTTTCCTGCTCCACCCATAATGAGTATGGGTTTATCTACGTTTTTTTCTACATTGTCTAGAATGGCTAAATCAATACCAGCTGCATTGCCATCATTATCAATGGAATTAAGAATTATCTCACCGCAACTTAAGGAATTTATATTTTCAAGATTTTTTTTAAAAGTTATTTTTTCTAATTTTGTACCGCAATAAGAATATAATTTTATTTTATTGTTAATTTTTCTATGATCCATCATTATACAAATAGCTTGAGATCCATAATAACTTGACATTTTTTCAATGATATCTTTATCTTTATAAGTTAATGTGTTAATTAAAATTTTATCAGCACCATTATCAAAAAACCTTTTTGAAATTTTTAAATCTCTTATTCCACCGCCCAGCGTAATAGGTATAAAAAGATTTTTTCTTAATTTTAAAACATCTTTGAAAAAATTATTAAAATCAGATTCTAATGGGTCTTTTTTCACCAGAATAATGATTATTTCATCAATATAATTTGTTGCTTTACCAAAGCCAAAATTTGCTATTAACCAGTCTACATCTCCAACTTTTTGGAGTCTAAAATTGCGACTAAGATAAAAAAAACCTTCCTTATAATAAAGGCAAAAAATGATTCTCTTTAAAAGTCTCACTGTAATTTACAAAAATTATTTATAAGATTTAATCCAATTAAATGGCTTTTTTCAGGATGAAATTGAGATCCGAAAATTTTAGACTTTTCTATAAAAGAAATAAATTCTTCCCCATAAGTTGTTTTAGCACAGGCATATAAACCTTCTGAAGAATTTATTCTGTATGAGTGAATAAAATAGAAGTAAGATGGATTATTAATTCCACTCCATATCTTGGTGTTTTTATGATCAACTTCATTAAAACCAACGTGTGGGAGAGGTAGTTTATTAGTTTGGTTGTTTTGAAAAAATTTTTTACATTTACCTTCAAAAAAGCCCAGTCCCTCAATTACCTGATTTGTTTTTTCATTTGCTCCATATCTAAAAAGTAACTGCATTCCTAAACAAATTCCAAACAAATAACCTCCGCTTTGTACAAAATCTTTTATTTCTGTCTCCCATCCCAATTCCTTTAACCTGCTTATGCCCGCTTCAAATGAACCAACGCCAGGTAAAATTAGATGTGAAAAATTATTTATATTTTTTGGAGTCTTTAAAGATCTATATTCAAACTTTAAATAATTTAAAGCATTTTCTATTGAAGCAATATTTCCAAAACCATAATCAACTATACAAATTTTAGTTTTTTTTATAATCAT
>PVBE012549569.1_pt1 | contig 12080 bp, 15 predicted proteins | sample 1631181 | NCBI WGS metagenome assembly PVBE01 (sample SAMN08397723, study PRJNA350692) | Marine metagenome, whole genome shotgun sequencing project. | isolation source: water | place: Pacific Ocean | collected 2012-04 | reverse complement strand
GTGTAGACACGATCTGGTAATCATGCGCCATGTGGGTGCGGCGCGAGTAGTCCTCCATGATCATCCTCACCAGAGCCCCTTTGGGATGCCACACCGCCAACCCGCTCCCCAACTCGGCGGGAAACGAAAACAGGTCGAGTTCCGCCCCCAACTTGCGATGGTCGCGTTTTCGGGCCTCCTCCAGTCGGCCCATATAGGCCTCTTGAGCCTTGCGGCTCTCCCAGGCAGTTCCGTAGATCCGCTGTAGCTGGGGACGGCTCTCATCACCACGCCAGTACGCCCCGGCCGTACGCAACAGCTTGAAGGCAGGAAGGAGCCCGGTACTGGGAAGGTGTGGGCCGCGGCACAGGTCAATAAACCCGAGGTTCCTGTACACGCTCACGGCGTCGCTGCCGGCTCCTTCCGACTCCTCGACGGATTCGATGATCTCGGTCTTGAACGGATGGTCGGCAAAGATTTCCAGCGCCTCTTCCTTGGAAATCTCGGCTCGCTCGAAGGGCTGATCCTCGGTCACGATCTCGATCATTCGGGCCTCGACGCGCTCCACGTCTTCGGGGCAAAAGGGACGACCGATGTCGAAGTCGTAGTAGAACCCGTCGGTTATCGGAGGCCCGATCCCAAAGGTCGCCCCCTCGAAGAGATCCAGAACGGCCTGCGCCATCACATGTGCCGCGCTGTGGCGCAACACATGCCTGCCCGCGTCGCTGTCTCTGGTGATCACCGACACCGTGGCTCCGTCGGAAAGTTGTTGGGTGAGATCGCGTTCATGACCGTCTGCGACAATCGCCACGGCCGCCTTGGCCAGCCGGACTCCGACGGCTCGCGCCGCATCCAGTCCGGTGGCCCCGTCGTCGAGTTCTAGCGGGGTTCCATCTGGGAGAGAAACAGTGATCGACATGAGGAAGAAGAGAGTAACCAGTACCCAGTAGCTGGTATCCAGTATCCAGTAACCAATAACTAATACCTGATCTTCTGTAGGCGCCCCCTTCCGCTGGTCACTGAATACTGGCAACCGAGAACGCGAAATCCTTTCCTAAAGCAGGATTGCCATCTATCGTTGCCCTCGGTCCACGGAGGAGTCGGGACTTGTTTGTGATCTCTACTGCGATCTTGTTGAGTACGGCGGCCGCTCGGCTGTCGACCAAGTTGGTGATGCTTCACGATCCCGATGACCCCGATCTCCCTTGTCCGTGGTGTCGGTCGGCGACAATCGAGGACGATCCCATTTGTCCCTCCTGCGGTCAGCGCTTCGGCTGAGTACACCACAATTACTCATTCGACTTGAGCAAAGATCTCGTCGTGTCCGGTGGCACCATCAGGACGCGACATTGTCTCCTCCACAGTCTGGACCTGGCCGGCCCCATCCGTCGCCCTTACCCGCACCTGGTGTCGACCCGCATCAAGCGTTACAAGTACCGTCGACTTGACCCATTCCGTATCGGGCAAGGAAGTAGTCAGTTCAGCCTCCCGCCAGGGACTATCGTCCACCTGAACTTCGATTCGCCCGGTCCCGCGCCACAGCGCCATGCGACCCCTGCGATCACGTTTCTATACGGTGCCAGCACCTGGCGATTCTTAGGAACGTCGATACACGACTCAGTCTTGATCACAGCCTCCTTCGCCCACTCTCGCGGAATCCGGTATCCATCGAAGCAATCCCATGTAGTCAGCTTGATCTCGGTTAACCACTTCGTCGCCGACACATATTCGTAAAGCCCGAGATCGATCAGCCGAACCGGAAAGGCGTGATCTCTCGAAGCGGCTCCTCCGTTCATCCCGAGGGCAATGAGTGGGTCGTGGCCGTCATACGCCAGTTTCGGTGGAAATCCTGCCGCGAAACTGTCGATAGAGCGACCGACCAACTGGCTCGCCTCAGGAACAGAACTCCAGCCCGGCAACTCCCAGCAGGTTTGCCAGAGCCTCCCGGGTATCGACTCCAACCTTTCCATCCACGTTGAGGCCTCCGATAGCTTCCTGGAGGGCATACACCGCCGCCTCGGTCTGGGCTCCATAGACGCCGTCCGTTGGCCCAGGGTGGAAGCCGGCTATGTCCAGCAGGTCCTGGAGTTGTTGCACGTCCTCGCCGCGAGCCCCGGGCCTCATGACGCGCCCGTCGGCATCGAGTACAGCAGCCACCGGCAATACATAGTTGACGTCTTCTATGATGCCGACCGTGTTGGGCCCGACGACTCCGTCAGGCTCGAGATCCCAGTCTTCCTGGAACTGGCGCACGGCGTCATTCGTCTTGAGGCCAAAGATGCCATCGACGGAGCCAACCGCGAACCCAACGATCGTCAGAAACTGTTGCAGTTGCGAAACGGCTACGCCCACATCACCCTCGCGCAGGAGAACTGAGTCTTCCAAAAGCTGGGCAAGGTCACCAGCATCCAGGCTCTCGCAGGCCGCCGGCAGAGGCACCCACTCTGCCGCCCGCAGCGCCTCGTAGCTGTTGACGATGGTGTCGTGAGGGTCGACGAGTTCGAAGTGGAGGTGTGGAGGCGTTGACTCAGCATTGCCCGAGTCACCGACCCATCCAATCAGTTGACCAGCGTGGACCTCGGCACCGAGGACGATTCCGGGTGCGAGTCCCCAACCCTGTCCGTCGTCAGTGCCTGGAGTGTCGTTGTTGAGGTGGTAATACTTGGTGCGCCATCCATCGTCGTGTCGAATCTGGACCGTGCAGCAGGTGCTCCCGATCCAGAGCACCGTGCCCGATGCAGAAGCCACGACAGGCGTCATTTTGGGGGCCATGATGTCGGTGGCATGGTGGATACCGTTGCCCCGCTTGGAGTAGAAGCTGTTTCCGTAGCTGTTCTCACCCACCACCGGGAAGACAAGGGGGTAACTGACCATGTCGCCCGAATTGTGGTCCGGCCCGTTCGTAGGGGACTCATGGTTTGCGAGCGCTGGCTGCACGGCGAAGAGGGCGGCAACAAGGGCAGCGGACAGAAGACCAGTCAATCTTGCTCTTGTCTTGGTAGCCATTTTCTCGACTCTTCGGCGTTGGGAATGGTTCTCGGCCGCAACGGCAGGCAGCGATCGGAAGAGAGTGCGAAATCTCAGCTTAGAACACCTCTCGTTATAGCTACAAATCAGCGAACGGCAGTTCCGGCAGTGTCCCAATCGGGCTCCACCGCCACCTCACCCACCGCCCCATTGGAGGAGGAACGCCGGTCATGCAAGATCGCCGACTACCCCGACAACGCCGAGATCAAAACAACTGATGAGTACGGACACCTATTCGAAGGCATCGGCGAAGCCGCCGCAGACCGCCTAAATGAGGCAGTTTCCAAAGCTGCTGTGTAGTTTTTGTGTAGTTTTTGTGAGATATCCGAGATCGGCTGAAACCCGCAAACTACGGAACCCCTTATAACATAAGGGGTTTCGGTGGTGGGCGCTACTGGGATCGAACCGGTGACCTCTGCCGTGTGAAGGCAAATACGTCACTCTGCCAGCTATTTCGGTCTCACGCCGACTCGACGGTAGTGATGCGACAAACCCACCAACGGCGGGGACGCTGGCGACTGTCGAGCACCGGATAGCGAGAAGTCCGTTCAACTTCGTTCTAGGTGGCCCGTGGCCGCGAAGTGGCCGAAAGCCGCAACGCAGCGACCGCACTCGATAGGTCCGTTCTTTCGGATCAGTGGTTCCCGTGGCATCACTGTCTCTCTGCCTCTTGCAGCGTTTCTCGCTGTCGTGTGGACATCCTGGACAGCGCGAGCCGACCATCAGAGCGGGGATCGACCGGTGTGGCCGCTCCCCCGTGTTGGTCGGTCAGTGTGGTGTTACTTCTTGGTGTGGATGACGATGCTGCCACCACCCAGCCCCCGTTGAAGCCCGCCTCCGTTGCCCCAGACGAGTTCGAGCCTCGCGGTTTCGCCATTGCTGCGTTGGATCTCATGGAGCTGTCGCTGGACCGCGATTCCGGTGAGCCGGAACGGGTTACTCGGGCATTGCCACCTTCCTACAGTGGCTACGCAGGACCAAGGGGAGTTCCCCCGTGGAGGTTCGTCGTGCCTTCAGCCAGCTTTCGAGCCTACTGGCATCTCGTCGTCATGGACCGCCGATTTGAACTCAATTGAGCGCGACTCCTCGATCCCGACCAAATCATTTGGTGCGGTAGCCCACCCGGCCATCGCGACAACAAGCGCATCGGTTGTCATTGTCCAAACGAAATTAGCGCGTGAAGAGCTATGGCGTGGCCTGGATAAAGCCAGAGTTGCAGCGACCAGTCCGGCTGTAGCAAGGACAAGTGCCCAAGGCTCACGCGCACCTAGGGCCGATTCCGGTCTCCACCAGAATTTAGCTGCCTACTCACCGCTCCGAATATCGTCGTATACCTTCTGCGCGATGTAGTTCCGAAACAGAACGCGCATCCTGTCGTCAGCGAGAATCAGCTTGAAGATCTTCTCGTTGGCGTTCATCTGGGTGATGATCGTGTCCAAGAAGACTGGGTCGAAAACAACCTTGACGAAGTCGTCCATGTTGTCGTTCGCCAGTGCGGCCGCCACAACATTCTCGTTGGCTTTGAACGCCCCTTCGTACTGGTCGATGACGAGTCGGTCTTCCTCATCGAGGTTGTCACCAAACCGCTCGTTTAGCTCCTCGACAATCTGTGACGGTGAGGTGTTACTCACGGAAGCCGTCCATGCTGCCACTCAATCGGCATCGGGTGTCGTCTTTGAAGCCAACGAACCCATCCGAGTCAAAGGCAAACCGGACCCCATCGCGATCTACACCGCCACGGGATTCAGCGCTTCGTAAGCCGCCGCTATTCGTCTCGGCTGGTCAGTGTGAAGGACCAAATAGTGGGTATGACCTGACCATGAATGCCCATGTTCTTGTTTACAGAAGCATAAAAACGCTCCCCAAGACCGGGTACATCATGCCAATCAACGTCTCCAAAACCGAGAAGCAACTCGGGTCCATTTTCGATCATTGATTCACCGGTTGGAGCACGGAGGTCCACGCGACCCGCAGGCGTCATCGGATCAAGATCCAACCCATTGGTGGAATCAAACCGAAGGATTGAGTTGGTCGACTCGTTGTGGCAGTAGACCGACAAACGGCCATCCGCTTTTCCAAAGCTGGGATCGTGACACGCTCGGAAATATGTTCCGGTAAAATGCCACGTCTCCAAATCGTCCGACAGGGCCAGAATGTTGCCCGGTGTATACGTGGGGTTCTGAGGTTTGTCGTCATGCAACCAGGGAACAGGTTTGTAGTGTTTGCGATACGCGGTCGCGCTGACCGCCATCAAATAACAGCCGTTATCCAGCTGCGTTATACGGCCATGCGCGCACTGCTCCAAACCGGTCGTTGTACAGTCAAAGGCGGACACTGGCTCAGTGAAATTCTCGCCGTCTGTCGAGGTCGCTACGCTGACTGTAAAGGACTTGTGTTGAGCGCGTGGCTTTGGCCCTTGGGGGTCTTTGGGATCCGGTAGGTCGATTGGCTCCCTCGGTTCTGTCGGTTCGTCGGATTCGATCGCTTCGGCGGTCTGCATGAACAGATGGAACGTCCCGTCGGGCCCCGTAATCCCATACGGGTGGCCGTATGTCCCTCCATCGCCTTGAGAAATCACGACCGTTTCATCGGTCCAGGTGATGCCGTCGCCGCTGGGATTGACGTAGTGGGAGATGCCCTTGGGTGGGCGCGGTGTGTACATGCGGTTCTGACCATTGACCACCACAAACTCCGGCGCCAAGGTTCGAATCTCCAAGTCGGCTTCAAACGCCCACGTTTCCGCAATGGGCAGGTCCGCATACGTGGAGACCACATCGTACGTTTTAGGACTGTCCAGATCGGCGGGGATACCCATACTGGCCGCCAACGCCGCACAATCGCACACCGGTGGTGGTGGCGTGCTGGTGTCCGGAGGCGGTGGACTGGTATCGACGGCAACTTGTGTATCGGCGTTCGCGCCCACATCGGGCGGAACACCATTGCCATCGATTGACCCACTCGACCAACACGCCGACGCCGTCAAAAGAAAAAGCGACACCAATCCTGTGGAGAAGCAACGATTGAACTGGAACACGTCAGGACCTCACTTTCATCAATGGTTTGATGCACAGTGCGGCCATCCCCTTCGCAACAGCATTATACAATGAAAACCCCTTCATTATTGGGGTCGCTGGTCCTGCCGACGTTCGGCGACCGGATGCTTGACTCAGTGACGAAACGCGAGGTGAGAGCGTGGGTTGCTGATCTGAGTCGGGAGAACACGCCTACCCCTTCTCCTTTGAGGTTCAGTTCGTTGCGTCGGTAACCGTACTCCCCGTTGCCGACCACTTCGGCAGTCCGTCGTACGTCTACATCAGAACTCCCTCAACGCGCATGCACCCGCCAGGGATGATCCCTACCGCCTGCCTTCGTTCCCCCAGACCAGTTTGATCCTCACATCTTCGCCGTCGCTGTCTGTGGCTTCATGGCGGTGTCGCTGCGCCCATCGTTCCGGTCTCGCCCTGTCGAGCCACCACATCGCCGCCCTCACATCGCCGCCTGCTGCTGCCTTCGTGACGTATCGGGTCATGGTGATTTCGGCCGCGGCTCTCGCTGCTTCGACCCTGTCAAGAAAGTCCAGATAGAGAGCTTCGGAAGGTTCGATTGAGTCGCCTCCTATTGAGTTCTCTCGGGCTGCTCGTCCTCTTGCCTTCCAGGACTGCAGGGTGCCTCTACTTATCCCTACGGACGGTGCTGCGGCGCTCTGTGGGATTCCTTCTTTGAGGAGTTCGCAGAGTTCGTCGACGATCTCTGGGTGTGTTTCGAGTATGAGTGGTCGTCCAATCATCGGCGGCCCTCTCCCGCAAGATCCGCCACATTCGAAGCCTCCATCAAGAACTCATCGAATTGGCGGCGGGTTACTAGCCGACCGACCAGACCCCGCTTCCAACCGCGGGGTGGCGGCCAGGCGACTCCGAAGACTTCGAGCTGGGAACGCGTGAAGCCTCCGTTGCGCGTGGCAGCCGACTGGATGAGTTCTCGATTGAGTGTCACCATTGATTCGTCCATCGTCGCGTTCGCCTTTCGAGCATGACTTACCACCCCTTACTGCTCTGTGAGCAAGGATGTGAGACCTATAGAGCCGCTCCACCACCTCGCATTGCCACAAGGATTCACCTATCTGTTTCAGTCGTTCCCTGCCCTCGCTGCCCATTTCGCTGGGCCTCTGCGCTGCTCTCCCGACACATCGGGGTATCGCTCCTGTCGGCTCGCGCCAGTCGGCGACACGTTCGCTGTCTTGCTCACGTCGCTTGTTTGAGGGACCCTCCTCCTTCGGGTGATGGGCTGATTTCATCGGCGTTGAGCCGGAGTGCGTCGGTTCTTCACGCGGCTCCGATCGTGTCGAGAGGTGACCTCGTATTGGGGTTCGGGTTCATTGCGATTTGGTGTGGGGAAGCCTGTGGTTCAAGATCCACTGGCGAACCTCTTCGGGCGCGTACCGAAGGTGTCGTCCGATCTTGAAAGCTGGCGGACCCTCTGAGCGCGCACGCCAGTAGTGAAGGGTCGAGACCGGAACACCCAGGACCGCCGCAGTTTGGCGGATATCCCAAAGAGGCTCATCAAGGAAACTCATGTGGGGTCGACCTCCGGGAAGATCTCTGACGCTGGCAAGCCGAGAACCTCCTCCGCAGCCACGCGTATCCGGTGGCTGGGCTTACGGGTACCCGCCGCCACCTTCGAGACGAATGAGGGATCTACTCGGGCAACCCTTGCGATCTTGACAAATGTCGGGCGATCCATCACAAGCTGAGCGAAACGTGTGGGCCATTCCCTGTCCTGCTGCGGCATGTAAGTTGACCTCCGGCGTCTCGACGTTTACAGTCCTGATTGTGGCCGATCGCACTGTTGACAGTCAATACCTCAGTCCGGGATTTCGTACTGTTGACGCGAGAGGGGTGCCCGAGCGAGCTATGGCCCTGGACCGACTCTCAAGCCTCAACCTCCCGATGGCACCGTTCAGGCTCCCGGACCGGTCGCTCTTTGACGGTCCGATTCTCCCGAGATTGCTCCAAGCCGATGCATGCGGGAGCGAAGGGATTCAACGCTATGTCGAGACGTTCGGATTCACGGAACTCGGGGATTGGATGTACGAACGGCTCCCCGAGTCGAACGACGTCTGGTCGGAGAGTGCGGGTGAGTATTTCGAGGAGCACAAGGCCGAATGGAAGCAAGGCTCGTCCCTCGATGAGATGTTCGCTGTCGGCTTCGCTGCCGTCGCATCCACAGACGCTTTCATCAAAGCGTGGCGTAGCGAGGCCACTGAACTCCGAGATGCCATGGCATACGCCACTGATCCCAAGAACACAATCGAACAGGCGGTTCAATACGTGCTCGATATCGAACACGGCTGGATGCCTAGCGTCGCTATCGGCCTGTTCGATCTGGCGGGAAGCCCGACGCTTGTCAGCCGGCCCAATACCGTGTGGGACCGTGCCTGGCTAGAAGCGATCGATCTTCTCTTGACCCGAGGACAACGCCCTGCCAAATGCGGGTGGTGTGAGAGTTGGTTCCCTCCAAAACGCCGCGGCCAGAAGCACTGCCCCGGAGTCGACTGCGCCGACCGAGCATTACGGCACCGTTGGGATCGGACGGACTACCGACGTGGCTACCAGCGAATGTACGCCCGCATGCGCCGAGGGACGATGACCCGCGCCGAGTTCGAGGACTGGAAGACAAACAACGATCCGGCGATACGCCAAGAAGGTGAGTGATGGCGAGCATCAGATACAGGGCGGACCAGCAGCGTCGGCACCAGGTGCGATGGCGGTCCCCAGATGGACTACAGCGGACGAAGTCATTCTTCCTCAAACGTGACGCACTTGAATGGAAGACAAGTCTCGAACGAGACCTATATAGAGGGACGTACGTCGATCCGAACGGCGGCAGGATCCATCTGAATGAGTGGGCCGACCAGTGGCTGGCGGGCAGGGTCGGTCTGCGGGCGTCGTCGCTCGCTCGCGATCGGTCGTACGTGAAGAACCTCGTGATCCCCGACCTCGGCGATCTCCCTCTATCGAAAGTGACATCGCAGCGGGTCAGAATCTGGGTCGGTGACCTCGTGAGTAGGGGAAGCGCTTCGGCGACAGTCCAAAAGGCACACCAGATTCTCTCGAACATGTTCAGCCAAGCTGTGGAGGATGGGCTTCTGGTGAGCAATCCGTGTGTCGGAGTTGAACTCCCAAAGGTCGAGCACTACGACGCCCGGTTCCTCACGCCTGTTGAGATCATGCGTCTGTCGCTTGCCATCGATACCCGCTACCAGGCGCTCGTCCTCACAGCCGCCTACGGCGGCCTTAGGTGGGGCGAAGCGTCAGCCCTTCGAGTCGATCGCCTCGATTTCGATGAGGGAGCACTTGCAGTTGAGGAGACTCTCGGCGACGTAGACAGTTTGCTTCGCTTCGGTCCACCAAAGACGGCAGCGAGTCGAAGGCGGGTAGCTCTGCCCCGCCAGCTGACATCGGCCCTCCAGAGTCATATTGAGCGTCACCCTCCTGACGCATCAGGCCTCATCTTTCAAGCCCCTCAGGGCGGCCCGATCAGGAGAGCCTCGTGGCGGCAACGTTTCTGGCTCCCAGCGGTCCGGAGTTCGGTAGGCCAGCCGTGCCGGTTCCACGATCTCCGCCACACCCACGCCGCTCTGCTCATCGCAGGCGGCGAACACCCCAAAGTCATTCAGTCCCGCCTCGGGCACTCAACGATTGCCACGACCCTCAACACTTATGGACACCTGTTTGACGGGATCGACCAAGAGGCGGCTAGTCGACTCGAAGAGCGCATCGCTGACTCCAATGTGGCCGTGATGTGGCCGGAGTCGAAAGACCCCGATTCCGAATCGAAGTTGCGCGTCCGCCGATACAAGGCATGACAAGGGTTCCCGGTAGTGGGCGCTACTGGGATCGAACCGGTGACCTCTGCCGTGTGAAGGCAGCGCTCTTCCTCTGAGCTAAGCGCCCGGAAGAACCGAGAGCATAGCCGTTAGGGCCCTTCCTTATTGGGCCACACACAGATTTCGCCGCCATGCCGACCTTCATCTTGAGCGGCAGACTTGCCACCTTGAGCGGTCAATTCATATCGCTAGAAGGCAAAATGCGTCAAATTGTGACGCACTTTCTCATAGCAAAGCTCCACGTCCGTGCTCAGTCAAGTCGAATCAGTGATCGAGGGCTTGGCCATGAGAACAGCCGGAAATGCACGTGACGAAGCTCTGCAGCAGGAACTCGAAGCGGTGCGTCAGGCGATCACAGTCGCCCAGCAGCGGCCCTTGACCATCAACGACTTCGAGAACCCGGGCACTGTGAGATTAGGAGGGTATGGGACCGTTCCGGCGATCACACTTGACCAAGTTGAAGGGATCCTGACGACGAACCAGCTGACTAAAGATCCGCTGCAAGAGCATCCCGATTTCGCTCACACGTATTACGTCGAGATGGCCGCCAAGAAGACGTCTCAGCCCACCCACGTGCCCGAACGGCATTCACTCCGAACCCGCCCGACGGGTTGTCATCGCTCGGTTCCGTTGAAGGCCACAATCGGGACACTGGAGAGCTGCTCGCCGCCGGTGGGAGTTACCCGGAAAGTCTCCTGCATGTAGAGGCAGTTGGCATCGTCGGTCGTGACGACGTGAGGATGAATCGAGATGATCATGTTCTCCTCCAGCACGGTGTCGATCCCCTCCCCGATGCGGGGGTGGGCAACCATGATCATGTCAATGGAATGGCCGGTCACGTGCCCTGGTTTCACATCAAGGCCGTCAAAGGCTCCGAACACCGACATGTGCACGTCGTGGGCAGTGTTGCCGGACTTGAGCGACGTGCGGGCCCGCTCGAAGCATTCCTGGTAGGCCTCCATGATCCCCTGAGTCTTAGGACTGAGGCCGGACCGGCAGATCGGCCGGGCAAACTCGGCCCAATACCCGGTCGGTCCGGCGATCTCCACCGAATAGAGCTAGAGGTCGGCTGGCTAAACCGGTCGGATCGGGTCCGGGTGCTTGTACTCCGGTCCGGCATTGCCGTCGCGCCCAGACAAGACCATGTTCTGGGTAGTACGGGTCGTGCCACTGCGGACAAACAGCTCTTCGGCCGGAGCGAGGATGGCAGCCTCGGTCTTGCCGGGCTCGTAAGTCTCGAGCACCTTCCAGAATCCTCGCTCGTTGAGTTCGAAGCTATGTCGCACCAGCCCGAGCTCTTCTTCGCTCTTCACCGCCCGTAGCAGGTCGAACTCCACATCGAAGTCGACGATCACAACGTCACCGGCCGTGAAAGCGGCAATATCTCTCACCGGCATTGCGAAGTTGTAGCCGTGCACGGCCAGGCGCTTCCAGCCGCGTTGCTCGGCCAATTTCTGCATCCACGCCCCGGGGGTATCTGCAAAGACCTTCTCCTCAATCCAGCATTCATCGTGTTGGCCGACCCAACGCGCCTCCGAAGGAAAAACTGCGATCGGGTCACCTTCCGCGGGAATCAGCCCGTAGGCGTAGCGATGGACCATCCGAAAGCCGGACACCCAGCGGATCCCTCCCTCGAAGCCTGTATACTCGGTACCCGCTACCGCCAGCGCATCGATTTCGTGAGCGGCCAGCGTCTCCCGAATCTTGGCATAGCGCCGTTTTTTTTCCTGCTCGCTCACCGGCGGCGCCGGCTTTACAACTTCCACGAGGCCTCCAATCCCATGATGAGCGACCAGGTCGCTCGATTGAGCGGGGTGTCGATCCCCGTTTCTTCACCAAACCGGACAATGCCACCGTTGAGCTGGTCGATTTCGGTGGACCGCCCGGCCAGCACATCCTGGAGCATGCTCGGTTTGTGGTCGAGGGCAACCTCAATGGTCTCTTCGAGCATTCGGGCCGGATCCTTTTCCATCTCGATGCCGAGGGCGGCTGCCACCGTCTTGCCCTCCTCAATGACGCGGTCCATCACCCATCGTACGTGGACGTTGCGGGCCGACCTGCTGGCTGCCGTCAAGGACCTGAGCGTCTCCAAGGGCGGGTTATTGAGCGACGACGAGTTCGTCGAACTGGTCGGCTCGGTGGTCAGGTAGACCGATGGGAGTGCCCTTCCGTATCGGAGTAATGCAGC
>PVBE010961740.1_pt1 | contig 12080 bp, 11 predicted proteins | sample 1631181 | NCBI WGS metagenome assembly PVBE01 (sample SAMN08397723, study PRJNA350692) | Marine metagenome, whole genome shotgun sequencing project. | isolation source: water | place: Pacific Ocean | collected 2012-04 | reverse complement strand
GGGGGGGGAAGGGGCCGGCAACGGGCGAGGCTGCTCGAGCGGCCGGGTCTTTCCACACCCATCGACACCGCGGCCCAGTGGAGCTGTCACCCCACGGCCCGATTCGTCGAAACTCCATCCTCCCAACTCGGTGGGGGCTGGGGGCGTCTCGGAGCGCCCAGGTGTGCATGTAGCGCCTAGGTGAGCGTCACCCAGGGCCTGGGTGCACACCTGGGCGGCTTGCGGTGGCCTAGGCGGGCACCCGCGGCCTTCAGGTGTGCATGCAGAGCCTAGGTGAGCGTCACCCAGGGCCTGGGTGCCCGCCGTCGAGGTCAACACCCCGCTGCTCCGGTGCACCCATGGTGCAGACCCCGGTCGCGGGATCCGATTCCCCTCAAACCAACGGAGGTGTCGTGTGAGCAACGGCTTCGTGAGCCAGGTCACGCCCGACTAGGCGAAAGGCACGATGACGTCGTCGTCGTCCCAGGGATCGAAGAGGTCGGACCGGGTGTCGACCAGCCCGTCGGGGAGATCCTCGAGCAGGTAGGCGGTCCCCCCCGGCGCATGCTGGCCGCTGGAACCGCCCCAGAACACACGATGACCCCCGACGCGGTTGGAGCGGGTGAGGACCAGCGTGTCCATGGCGCGGGTCATGGCGACATACAGCACTCGACGCTCTTCTTCTTCTTGATCCAGATCGCCCAGGCTGCGCGCATGGGGGTACATGCCCGGTTCGACGCGCAGCAGATAACAAACCGGCGCCTCGGTACCTTTTGCCGAGTGGGCGGTGATGAGGGTGACGTGGTCGTCTTGTTCGACACGGGCGGCTTCGGTGACGGACACGGGGTCGAGGGCGTAGGCCTCGAGAAAGGCGGGCAGGCTGCGGTGGCGCTCGGCCAGCTTGGCCAGCAGGGCCAGGTCGCGCTTGCGGTCGCGCCAGTTGTCGTAGCGGGACTCGAGCACGGGCTCGAGGAAGCGCACGGCTTGATGGATGACATCCGCGGGCTGGCCGCGGGTCTGCCAGACCGTGCGCGGCCCCAGGGGGATCCTCTCGTCGCCTTTCCACGACGCGCGCAGGGAGTCGAGCGCGCTGGCGAGGTCGGCGTGCTGGGCCAGCTGATCGAGGGTGCGGGCGGCCCGCACGTCGCCGATGCGAGGCCAGAGCGTGAGGTACCGGACCCAAGCCAGCTCGTCGCGGTGGGACAGGCCGGAGCGCACGAGGGAGAGCAGGTCCTTGACATGGGCGGCCTGGAACAGCTGGACCCCACCGATGAAGCGGTAGGGGACGTCGCGCTGGACCAGCGCGGCCTCGAGGCTGCGGGCGGCCCAAGCGGTGCGGGTGATGATGGCGTGATCGCCCCAGCTCGCCCCGCGCTCGTGCCTCTCGATCAGGTCGATCGTTATCCAGTCGGCTTCGGCTTGTTCGTCGTCGAAGTCCCGAAGCACCGGGACCTGGCCCGGACCACGATGGGCGCTGAGTCGCTTGCCATACTCGAGCGAAGACCGGTCGAGCAGCCAGTTGGCGAGATCCAGGATGGACTGGGTGGAGCGATAGTTCCGATCGAGGCGCAGCACGGTGGAGCCGGACACACGTTTCTCGAAGGCGTGCACGTTTCGGAAGTCGGCGCCGCGGAAGGCATAGATGCTCTGGGCATCGTCGCCGACGCAGAACAGCCTGGCCTTGTGGCGCAGGGCGTCGAGGATGAGCCACTGCAGGGGATTGGTGTCCTGCATTTCGTCCACCAGGACGTGATCGAACTGGCCGGAGACCCTGTCCCGCGCGGGCTTGTCCTTGTGCAGGACGCTGGCAAACCGGTGGAGCAGGTCGTCGAAGTCGAGATAGCCGCGCTGCTGCTTGCGCTGGCGGTAGGTCTTGGCCACCCGCAGCACCCGCTGGCAGCTGTCTTCGTCCCAGTCGGTATGCCGGGCCAGGTAGTCGCCCAGGGGCGCGTTGGTGTTGCGGGCGAACGAGATGGCCGAGAGGATGCGGGACGCCTGGGGAAACTTTTCGCCCTTGCGTCGCACGCCCGCGCGCGCGAGACGCACCAGCTGCACCTGGTCGTCGCGATCGATGACCGTGGCGTCGCGGATCCCGAAGACTCCGGCCATGCGCCGCATGGTGAGCAGACAGAAGTGGTGGAAGGTGCCAGCGACCACACCCCGGGCGCCGGGCCCCACGTCACGTTCGAGACGCGCAACCATCTCGCGGGCGGCACGGCGAGTGAAGGTGAGGAGCAAGATGCGCCGCGGCTCGACACCCTGTTTCATCAGCCAGGCCGCCCGCCCGATGATGGTGGCGGTCTTGCCGGTGCCCGCGCCTGCGAGCACCAGGACATGCTGCCCATCGTGCTGTGCCGCCTCGAGTTGCTGGTCGTTCAACTCCATGGAGACTGGCTAACAGGGCACGCCCACCCCCGGCGGACAGCCCCTGACCGGTTCGCACGGGTTAAGGTGTTCTGGAAGTTCCTGCCTGGGAGAACACCATGGCCAAGCTCGGATGGAAGCTCGCTGCTCTTTGCACCGCCCTGCTGCTCGGCGGCTGTGGCGACGAAGAAGACACCGGCGACACCGAGAACGTCGACCAGCCCCTTGAGTACGGGGTGCAAGCCGTGCTCTGGCAGGCCGAACCCCTCGAGCCCGCCGAGACGACCTGGTCGAACTCCGACAGCGAGCACACCAAGGCCTGACCGTGGGCTCCATCGCCATGTTGGTGGGCATGGGCATCTTCTTCGGCGCCATCCTCGCCAGCCGCATCCTGAACGAACGCGCCATGGTCCAGCTCGAGGACGCCCAGAAGCTCGCGCTGTTCGATGCCTTCACGGGGCAGCGCAAGTACCAGCTCATCCCGCTGGTGGTGCTGGTCCTGCTCTACCTGGGTGTCAGCCAGGCCATGGCCGGCTCCACCGTGGTGGTCACCGCCGTCTTCTGGCTCGGGCTGGTGGCCTACGCCACCGTCGCCATGGTGCTCAACGTCTCCCGCATGCGCGGCCTGGACTTGCCCAGCTCCTATCTCCGCAGCTGGATCACCGGCCGCGCCTTGGTCACCACGGGCGTCATCGCCATGATCGCTGGCTTCTTCCTGGCCGGCGTCCGGTAGGGCGGTGAAATGGCCCGAACGCCCACCGTCCCCAAGGCCCGCCACGCGACCGCACGCTCGCGCATTCTCGACGCGCTCCAGGTCGGCGTGCCCTTCACCCTGAAAGAGCTCTCGGGGGAGGTCGGCCTGAGCGAACGCGACCTGCCGAGCCACCTCGAGCACCTGCAGCGCTCCCTGAAACAGCGAGGGCGCAAGCTCGCCATCGAGCCCGCTAGCTGCCTGGACTGCGGCTTCGTCTTCCGAGAGCGCACCCGCTTCACCAAGCCGGGAAAATGCCCCGCGTGTCGGGGGACCCACATCGAGGCGCCCAGGGTCGTGCTGGCGCAGTGCTAGGCCAACCAGCTCTCGAGCTGGGACTGCAGCTCTGGCAGCAGCGTGCGCTTCAGGAACCAACGGCCCATGAAGAGGTTGATGCCACCCACGATCAGGATGGCCGCGACCATGGCGAACCCGAAGCCCATGGGGCTGAGCGGCTCGCCCTGGTCGAGGTACAGGAAGGGCAACATGATGGCGGGCAACGCCGGATACATCACCAGCGGATAGGGAGCCCAGCGCAGCTCGGGGCTGCCGTCACGCCCGAAGCGGATGTTGCCCCCGACGTAGGCCTTGCGGCCCAGGCCCAGGCGACGCCGGAACACCATGGACGGCATCAGCGCGGGGCTCAGCTCGAACCAGAAGAAGAACTCGAGCGCCACGGCGACGACGCCCGCTCCACCCAGCAGCCACGCAAACAAGGGTACGCTCTCCATACAACCTCCCGTGGGATGTCCCCTCTCCTAAAACGCCCGCCCACAGCGAGCGAACAAGCCACGAAGAGGCTAGCCTTCGAGGTGGAATCTCGATCCGCCGGAGCCCCCATGTGTAGCATCGCGAACACGGCGCTCGCCCTCACACTCGGCATGACCGCCTGCCTGCCCGATCTGAAGGACGACACGGCACCGTCGGAGACCGAGCCGATCGTCGACACCGCCCCTCCGGACCTGGACGGCGACGGCTACAGCGTCGGCGACGGTGACTGCGACGACAACGACGACACCGTCAACCCAGGCGCCGAAGACACCGTGGGGGACGGCAAAGACCAGAACTGCGACGGGCTCGACGGGGTCGATGCCGATGCAGACGGCTACGCCTCCACCGACAGCGACGGTGACGACTGCGACGACACCGACGCCACCATCAACCCCGACGGCTTCGACTGGAACGACGGCGACGACAACGACTGCGACGGCACGGCCGACTCGATCTCGACCAGCCTCGCCGACGGCCGCTGGGCAGGCGACATGAAGGGAGCCCTGGTCGGCGCCTCCATCGCGGGTGTGGGGGACACGAACGGCGACGGCAAGGACGACATCCTGCTGAGCGCGGTGGAAGATCCCGACGCATCCGGCGAGGGGGCGGCCTACCTGCTGCTGGGTCCTGCGGATGGCGAGCACGGTGTCGCGGCAGCCAACGCCCGCTTGCTCGGGGCGGCCAGTGCCAGCAACGCCTGGCCCGCGGTGGCGGGGGCGGGAGATCGGAACAGCGATGGCTACCACGACCTCCTGGTAGGTGCTTCGGGCAACAGCGGCGGTGCAGAAGCCTCCGGCGCGGTCTACCTGGTTCGCGGCCCCGTGGCGGGTGACCTCTACCTCACCGGTGCCAACGCCACGCTGCACGGTATGACGAACAACGACAACGTGGGCCGCTCGGTGGACGGTGCCGGAGACGTGGACGGCGACGGCGTGGACGACATCATCGTCGGCGCCCCGGGCTGGGGGACCAGCATGAGCGGCCGTGGAGCGGCGTTCGTGGTCACCCAGGAGTTGTCGGGCACCGCCTCCATCGAGAGCGCGGCGGTGCGCCTGTACGGTGAGAGTTCGGGCGACACCGCCGGTTGGTCCGTCGCGGGGGTGGGCGACACCAACGGAGACGGCCTGGCCGACATGCTCGTTGGCGCCCCCTACCAAAGCACCGGTGTGACCCACAACGGCGCCGCCTACCTCCTCCTGGGCCCCGCCAGCACCGACGGCAGCCTGGCGAGCCAAGCCATCGAGCTGCGAGGTCCCAACGAGGAAGCCCAGGCTGGCTACAGCGTCGACGGAGCGGGCGACTTCGACGGCGACGGCCACGACGACTTGCTCATCGGCGCGCGCTGGGACGCCAGCGGTGGCGTGGCCTCGGGCACCGCCTTCGTGGTTCTGGGACCGGTCAGCGCGTCAGGCGCCCTGACGGACGCCGACCTCAAGGCCCTGGGTAGCAACGAAGACGACTACGCGGGCCACGCCGTGTCCGGTGCGGGAGATCTGAACGGCGACGGCAAGGGCGACATGCTGGTGGGTGCCTACGGGCACGATGTCTCGGGTGCGAACAGCGGCGCGGTCTACCTCGTCCTCGGTGGAGCTTCCGGCACCTTCCAACTCAACGACGCCGACGCCATCGTCGCCGGCGAACAAGCAGGTCAGCAAGCCGGCGTCTCGGTGGCGGGAGTCGGCGACCTGAACGAGGATGGCGCCGCCGACTTCGCCCTGGGTGCGTGGTACTACCAAGGCGACAACATCAGCAACGGCGCGGGCTTCGTGTTCCACGGCCCAGGAGCGGGACCCTGATCTCACTGCCTGCCGAAACCCCTGCCCTGCTGCTGGTCCTCCTCGCGGTCGGCTGCGAGACCCCCACGCCGGCACCGGCCACGGAGTCGGCGCCCAGCCCGTCCGCCACGGTCGATTCCGTGGTCCTCCCCCTGGTCACCTTCCACCGAGACGCCTCTCCCTCCCTCGAGGCCGTGACCCTGGACGCCAACCCGGCTCCCGAGCCCCCCTGCCCCACCTTGCTCATCCAGCACGAGGACCTGCCGCAAGAGCAGCTGGTGCTGCGCGCTCCCGAGAACATCTGGCTGCTGCTGGGTCCAGAGAGCGAGCGACTCGTGCCCCACCACCATCAAGGCATGCACGAGCTCGAGGTCCGAACCGAACAGGGGGATGCCTACCTCGAGGCCACCTACCGCGCCGTACCCGCGGGCGAAGAGGTCGTCCCCATCGACCTGGGCATGGTCCTCACCCTCGCCCCCGCCCCGGACGGCTCGCTGGCTCTGGATCTCGCCATCACCAATCACTCAGGGCAGTCCATACACCAGGTAGAGCCTGTCTTCTGCCTGGGGCCATCACCGGTCACCGAAGACCAGGCCATCTTCTCCACTCCGGCGGGTGCGATCTCGAAGGTCCGGTCCTACGACCGCTGGCGCGGTCCCGACAGCCAGTGGGGTATCTTTCCGATCTTGGTGCGCGGGCCGGAAGGAACGCTCCCTCCGAGCGTCGGGCACCAAGCCTCCGTGGCGGACGAGGGGCTGATCGTCAAGGAAAACACGGCCGTGGGATGGGCGGTGGGCGTAGGCTGGGACCAGAGCTTCAGCCTGTCCACCCCCGGAGCGCGCTGTCTCCACGCCCACCCCTCGATCCTCGATCTGCCGCCAGCTGCGACGGAGCACCGCCGAGGCCGCATCGACCTGCGGGCCGGCGACGCGGACCAGCTGCTCGAACGATTCCGGCTCTGGACACCCTGATGGGGTTCGGATCGCGGCCATGAGCTCGCCCACCGAACGGCCCGGACCTCGGCGGTGGATACCACTTCTCACGCTGCTGCTGCTCCTCGGCGGATTCCACGGCAGCCTTGCCTCCAGCTGGCTCCACCGCTCCCCTGCCCCCATCGCGAGCCCTCACGCCAACGATCACGCCGCCCTTGTCCACGCCCTCACCCTCGCGGGACGCGCTGATCTCAACGCCCTCGAAGGGGGCATGTTCGGCCAGGAAGACTGCAGCACCCCACGCCCCGGGGGCTCCCGCTGGGCACAGCTCCGGGGCGCCCTCCGCAGCGATCCTGGTACCACCTACCGAAACAAGACACCCCTGGCCTACCTGCTCGGGGCAGTCTCCCCCCTGCTGCTAGGCTTCGGACCCACGACCGTACGCGCTGGCAGCCTGGTCCTACTGGCCCTCCTGGCGGCCGCCACCCTCGCCGCGACGCGCTCGATGGCGTCCCGCGGCACCGCCATGGCTGCGGCCTGCGCGGTCACCCTCCTACCCGTCTCCATAGGCGGCACGCAGACCCTCTTCCCCACCCTGGGATGCATGGCGGGCGCAGCGATCGGTCTGGCCCTGTTGCTGGCGAGCGACCGGTTCCGCCGACCGTGGGTGGCGCTCCTCGCCGGGGTGGCCGCGGTGGCGTGCATGCGTTGGGGGGAGTCCTTCAACGACGGCCTACGGACCGTCAGCGTGCTCGCGGGGCCTGCTCTCCTCCTGGCGTTCGCGGGCCTGGCCGACCGCGAGAGGCGGTGGCGCGCCGCCCTGGGCATCCTGGCGTTCGCACTGGTCGCGCTGCTGCTCTTCGACTGGGGCCTGGCCCGCGCCAGCGTGTCCGACCTGTTGAGCCAAGCGACAGGCGGCGGCGGTGACGGCCTCGCCCCCCTCGAGAACCTGGGCTCCGGCCTGGCCACCTACCTCTGGGTGATGCGCCACCGCCTGCTGGGGCTCTGCGGCTGCATCGTCGTGGCAGCGGGGTTGGTTCCGCTGCTGGCCCGCTCGCGGCCACGGGTGGAGAGCATCGCCCTCGTGCTCGCCATCGTCGGTCCCCTGCTGCTGCTGTCGCTGGCGGAAAAACGAGCCAGCTACTACCTGGCGGTCATCGCGGCTCCCACGGCCATGGCGGCCACGATCGGCCTGGCCGCCCTACCCCGAATCGGCAGCTGGATGCCTTGGGCCGTCGTGGTCATTCTGCTGCCAGGCGCCACCGCGTTGTACGTCACCGAGAGCCCGGACCCGGCCAACCCACCCCCCGCAAGAAGCTGGCATGCGTGGGCAGCGCTGGACACACTCGGTGGAAACGACGGCCTACCTGACAGGCTGAACCTCACACACAACCTGCCGGTGAGCTTCCCGCCGGTGGAACCCCTCCGCCCCGAGCGTCCCGCGACGGCGGACTGGCTCCAGAGCCCCGAAGTCGACGCCATCCTGAACGCCCTGCCTCGTGGCGCGGTCGTAGCGGTCCAAGGATGGGTCCACCCCCACTGCGACGTCGCGGCTTTCACCATCCAAGCCCGCCACCCACGCCTCGAGGTGGTCACGGTCAAGGTCCCCCAGCAACCCCTGGGTTGTGCCGAGCCCCCTGCTCTCTGGGTCTCGGTACGCTGGGGCCACGAGCCCTCGTCCCGCCCCCACTGGGCCTCGCGGTGGGAGCGCCTGGCGGGCGGGGAGTACGTGGAGTTGTACGCGCGGGGTCCGTAGCCCCGGGTAGCGCGCCCTCACCCCGGCATGAAGATCGGGCTGTCCGGCCCGATGGGCAGGCCCGTGAGGTACCAGAGGACCATCATGACGATCCAGCCCACCAACAGGAAGGCGGCGTAGGGCACCAGGTAGCTGAGCACCGTGCCGACGCGGGCGCGTTCTGGGTCGATGTCGGCGATCCAGCCGAGCAGCAGTGGGAAGAACGGGTACAGCGGGCTCACGCAGTTGGTGATGGAGTCGCCCAGGCGGTACAGCAGCTGCGTAAAGGCTGGGTGGAAGCCCAGCGAGATGAACATGGGCACGAAGATGGGGGCGAAGATGGCCCACTTGGCGCTGGCGCTGCCCATGAACAGGTTGGCCAGGGCGATGATGGCGATGAAGGCGACGAAGAAGGGCACCGGCCAGGACTCCATGCCCATGACCCGCAACAGCCGAGCCCCCTCGACCGCCACGAGCGCGTCGAGGCGAGCGAACTGGAACGCCCGGGTGAACTGCGAGATCGCGAGCACCAGCACGATGTAGGGGCCCATCTTCCGCATCGTCTCGGTCATGAAGCCCACGATGTCGTCGGCCTTTTGGATGGTACCGGCGGACTTTCCGTAGGCCACCCCGCCCACGACGAAGAGCGTGAAGAGGATGGGGATGAGCCCCTTGAAGAAGGGCGAGCGCCAGAACAGCGCCGGATCGGGCTCTCTGAGCGGACCTCCGGGCAGCAGCAGCAGCGAAAGCCAGACGGCCAGGGTGACCAGCACCGCCGCGACGGCCACGAAGATGGCACGCCGCTCGCGCGGGGTGAGCACCGAGACCACGCCGCCCCCCTCCCCCTCCGGCAGCCGCGGCAGGACGTAGCGGACCGTGACGAAGGTGCCGATGCCGGCGAGGAAGAAGACGCTGGCCACCATGAAGTACCAGTTGCAGAGGACGTTGACCTCGGGCTCCCCTCCGGTCGCGGCGTTGGTCAACGCCATGGCCAGCACGTCGGTGCCGGCGGGCAACAGGTTGGCCGTGAAGCCCGCCGTGGCGCCGACGTAGCCCACGAGCAGCCCCGCGATGGGGCTCTTGCCGAGCTGCTTGAAGATGGCCGCTGCGAGAGGCGGAATGACAACGATTCCAGCGTCACTGCCGATGTTGCCGCAGGCGCCCAGGGCGAACATCACCGGGATGACCAGCACCGCTGGCACCGAGGTGGCCACGCCCCGCATCACCGCCGGGATCAGGCCCGCCCCCTCGGCCACCGCGACGCCCATCAGCATGACGAGCACGAGACCCAGCGGCTCGAAGTGGCTGAAGTTCTCGACCATGCTCAGCACGAACCATCGCAACCCCTCGCCCGACAGCAGGGACCGCACCGGCTCGATGCTGCCGTCGGGGCGCTCGACCATCACCCCCATCGCCGCCAAAGCCGCCGAGAGCAGCACCACACCGACGATCAGCCAGCAGAACAGCCAGAACGGATGCGGCAGCTTGTTGCCCGCACGCTCGACGAAGCCGAGCACCACCATCATGGGAGAGCGGCGGGGAGGCTCGGCCGAGACGGATTCGGGTTGCGACACGGGGCCTCCAGCGAAGAGGGCAGCCTATCGCACACCGATGCGGCAGGACGAGGCCAGGCTTCCCCGAGTTTGACCGATACCACGCTCGCGTTTACGGAAACCGCCCGTCCGCAGGAGGTCCCGTGCCCAAGCAGCAGCAGTTCTCGTTCGTCGTGCCTGGCAGCCCGGAAGAGGTCTCCAAGCGCCTGAAGGAGCAGACGCGCTGGCGTCCCATCCCCGCCCAGGGCACGGTGCTCGTGCCCCAGGACAGGCCCCTGGCCGGACGTGTCGGCAAGGACAGCTTCGCGGTGGCGGTCAACAAGCGGGACTGGTGGACCCTCACCCAGGCCGTGGCCAAGGGGCAGCTCACCCAGGTTCCGGGGGGCACCCGCGTGGAAGGTCGGGCGGGCCTGCCGGATTGGATGACCTGGCTGCTCCGCTTCGCGACCATCCTGGCGGTCGTGATGGGGATCGTCGGTGCAGGCATCGTGGCCTTCGATTCCACAGGGGCCGGCGCGGCGGTCTGGGCCCCCTTGCTCCCGTGTTTCGTCCTCGTGGCGGCGGTGCTGGGCATCGGCCTGAACGTGAGCAACGCCGACAAGCAGCTTCCCGAGCTGATGTCCCGCCTCGAAGGCGTGGCCCTGGGTTCCGGCTCGGCCGAAGACGCCGTCACGGAAGCCGCACCGCAGGCCGACACGGACGCAGAGCGCAAGCGACGCGCCGCCGCGGCAACGCAGCAGGGGCAGGGGCAGGGCTAGCGCTCGTCGGCTAGCGCGCGGCGGTGGGCGTGGGGCGTGGGGCGTGGGCGTGTGGTCGTGGGACGTTGCCGATGGCGGGGCCCGTGGACCGGTGGACGTGGACGTGGGGCGTGGACGTGTGGTCGTGGGACGTTGCCGATGGCGGGGCCCGTGGACCGGTGGATGTGGACGACAGCCGCTCTACGCTCCTCGTCCCCCGTGACCGTCCCCCGTCCCCCGGCAAACGGCTCGCGCCATCGGCCTCGCCCACGGACCTCGTCCCCCGTGACCGTTCCTCGTCCACCGCGACCATCCCCGTCTCCCGACAAACGGCTCGCGCCATCGGCCACGGACCTCGTCCCCCGTGACCGTTCCTCGTCCATCGCGACCGTCCCCCGTCCCCCGACAAACGGCTCGCACCATCGGCCACGTCCGGGGCTCGGCTCGCCCTTGGCGACCGGCGCTGCCGCACCTGCCTTGCCCGCAACCGGCCCACCGGACTGTTCGCCCACGGACCTCGTCGTTCGCCCCCCGCCTCCAAACCCTCTCCTCGCTGGAGGGAGGGTGCCCGAAGTGCGCGAGAGGGGGCAGGGGTCGTCGGCCGTGCATCCGTGGGACGTGGACACGGATGGGTCTACGTGCGACCCTTCCCGAACGGAGCCGGACCATGAAGATCTTCCCTTTCGACGGCGAGCGCGTGTTGCTGGCCCGCTTGGACCGCGGCGACGACCTGCTGGCATCCTTGCAGGCGCTGTGTGAAACCGAGCGGGTCGAGGCGGGGGTCATCCAGGCCATCGGCGCAGTCGAGTGCGCGGTCGTGGGTTTCTACGATCAGGACGCCGGCCACTACCGGGAGCTGATCTTCGACGAGGGGCTCGAGATCGCCAACCTCGTCGCCAACGTCTCCTCCAAGGACGGTGCGCCCTTCGTGCACGCCCACGTCACCCTCGCATTCGGTGATGGCCGCTGCGTCGGAGGACACCTGATGCCCGGCACCCGCGTCTTCGCCTGCGAGATCCACCTGCGGGCCTTTGGTGGTGCACCCCCGGTGCGCGAACCCGATGGGGCGACGGGGCTGATGCTCTGGTAGGGGGTGGTTCGGTACGTCCGCCCCCGATCGCACACCGAAATCAATGTACAAGGGGAGGGGTTTGCCCATCCGCTACGGCTCCCGCCATCCCGGATCCCATGAGTCGTGGGACGTGCATCCGTGAGACGTTGCCGATGGCGGGGCCCGTGGACCGGCGGACGTGGGCGTGGGCGTGGGCGTGGGGCGTGGGCGTGTGGTCGTGCGACGTTGCCGATGGCGCGAGCGTCCTTGCACCAGCTGCGCATGAACTTCTCGGCCTTCTCCTTGGTTCCCTGCGACCAGAAGAGCCGGAGGTCCTCTTTCAGGGTCTTCCGGATCCCCGTGGGAGGGCATCGGGTGAGTTGAGCAGACCGTAGGGGACAGGCCCGCGATCAGCTGTTCGGGGAGACATGC
>PVBE010721607.1_pt1 | contig 12080 bp, 2 predicted proteins | sample 1631181 | NCBI WGS metagenome assembly PVBE01 (sample SAMN08397723, study PRJNA350692) | Marine metagenome, whole genome shotgun sequencing project. | isolation source: water | place: Pacific Ocean | collected 2012-04 | reverse complement strand
GACCTTTTGAACGCCGAGTCCAAATTCCAACAAGACTTATTGAAAGCCCAAGATCACCATAACCAGGCCTATTGGGCATTCCGCGGGCAAGAGCGGGATGCTCACGAGGCGGTCACGGCTCAGCTTGATATGGCCAAGACGGAGCAGCGACTAGCCAACAAAGCCTACCACGACTTGCAAGCAGAAAGGGTAACTGCCTCCCATGCTGAGCCCATGAGTCGAAACTCATACCGCAATGAGCTTACTGCATTCAATCGCGAGCGTGGCGATCTGTTGTCCAAAGTGCGTGTTTTGGAGACAGAGGTCGCCAATGACAGGCATGCACTTCAAACACAAAAGCAAGAATGTCGAGAACTATCCAACGAACTTCAGGAGCGACTCACTTTTGAAGAAGCTGATTGGTGGGGCGAACCTGGAGTTGGCAATGACTATGGGGGTCCAATCCTTCAAGAGCATTTTGCGACTCCAGTAGCTCCCATCCCTATCCACGAGGCTCCTCTGCAGTCTGGTACTGCTCAGGTGGCTTCAACCGTGCCAGAGCAAGCTGGTAGTAGCGAGTTAGACAAATTAGTGGATGTTGTCAAGTCGTTGGCAGCCTCTGTAGGATCTCTGGCAACTATGGGGGCGTCTTCGTCTTCAACTCAGGACCGCTTGATCACGGCGCTGACAGAAGCTGCTGGAGATGCTAACTCCAAGGTTAAGGCCGACCGTCCTAAATTGACCGCGTCCGACGCCTCGACTCTCCGCACTGAGCTCAAAAAGTTCAAGATCTACCTCAACGATGCTAAAATAGTCGACAAGTCAAAGTGGTTCAAGGCTGCCCGCGCCGTAGCTGAGAAAAGAGCGTCAACTACATTAGAGCACATAATCGTGGTAGATTTTGGAGGTGAATCGGCCTACCAGACTCTCCTGGCTGATCCCAGAAATGGTGCTTGGGAGATCCATTGGAGCCGCTTCGAATCCAAGTTAAAGTTTGATGCAGGCTTGGATGATGCGTCCGAACTCAATGAGACAATCAAAGAGTATGCACGTGTCACCTTGCCGCGCAATGCCAATGTCACCCAAATCGAGGAATTCTTGGAAGAATATGTTCGTGCAAGAACTGACATGATCTCTCAGGGCCTTCTAGCCGACGGCAATGATCTCCTAGTTGCTCGCGAAATCGAGGACTTCAAGAACAAGATTGTAGGATCTTACCTCCTAAAGTATCTACTTGAGCTACCCGACTTCCCTCGCACTGTTGACAGCAGTGATGTTGCAACTGCCCGGACAACACTACTTGGTCGTTGTCGTCAGTTCGTTGCAGCGTCAAAAGGTTCTGGACCTGCTACTTCCAATGCAAACACTTCCGGATCCTTTCTCAAATCACAGCTCGCCAACGTTAGCAAGAAAGATCGAGCGCTCATCGACAAAGCTGCTCAGCTCTGCAACACTCCCGTTCCGGACTCAGTCTTAAACTTCCAGGATGCCAAGAGATTTAGGGGTGCAAGAGACCCTTCAAGACCTCAAGGCAAGAGCAAAGGCAAAGGAGCCAAAGGTTCTCAAGCTGGTACTGGTGACTGCAACCGCTGCAGAGGTACACATCCCGAGTGCGAGACGTGTCCCAATGCAGCAGCCTCGCGCGAGGAAAACTTTGATGTAGGCAAAGCTGTTAAAGATCGCGTTCCATGCTGGTACTCTCACATCAACTCTGCAAAGCCATGCGGAGGATTTGGTCACCTTGCACGCCATCACTCCGCAGTCTACACTGACAAGGCAAAAAAGGACGTTGAACATGCAAAGGCCAGTGCAGACAAGAGTGGTGGCACGGACCAGGGTGGCAAAGCCAAAGGAAAAGGCAAGAAAGGCAAACCGCAACTCACTCGACTCGACATGTCCGAAACTCATGAAGATACAGCCACTGAAGGTCGCAATGCTGCTGCACGCTTGCTTGAGTCCATTCTGTGCTGCGATGATACAGATTCAGTGCAAGATCGGCCTCGACAGCTGGACTTCGGTCGCGGTCCAAGTGGAGAGCATGGAAGTTCAATGTTCTCGCGTGTCTGCACCATCACCTACCACAAGGTCAAGAGCATTGGCTTCAACATGTTCTGCTTGGCGATGCTCATGTTGATCGTGGCTATCTTTGCCATGGGTTGTAGTGTTCCGGATGCCTCGTCGTGTTACGGTCAGGTTGCTGATGTTGCTATCAACAGTGCGATGGGCAAGAAACTCACTGTCCTCAATCGCAGACATGATGCCTACAACTCATCTGATGTCTTCCTCATGCAAAAGCTCCCTGTCGGATACAATTGCCGAGGCTACTGCTGGCTTGGTCCAGCGCGTGTCGAGGCAATCTGGGATACAGGATCAACCAGAAACTCCATCGACAAATCATATCTTAAGGAGCTGCTTAAAAATGACGAGACCTCACATGTCGTCAAGGATGTTGTCGACATTGAGCCAATGGAATGTAAGTCACTCTCCAAGGGCACTACAATCAAGGTCAGGCAGCTTGCAATCTTAAACGTTACGTTCCGTGAGTCCGGTCTGGAGCATGCTTGTACCGAGGAGCTTGGCTTCATCATAGTACCTGACTCCACAGAGGACCTTCTGTTTGGTAAGCCGACTTTGGATCGATTGGGCTTTGTAAGTGACAAGTACCACATCGAACTTCGATCACTTGGTCTTCGGTTTCCCACAGTATTGCCGGAGGAGTCACACAAGACCGAGCACTCCCTCCTCAAGCTCGCTGATCACATTAACCTCTCGTCGTCACCCCACCAAAGTCACGTTGAATCAGTGGACCTAGTACTTGATCGCAAGACCTCTTCTGGAAACTGGTGGTTGGAGCCAGGACCTGACATCCCACCAGAACTTCAACTGGTCGAGGGTCCAGTGGTCAATGAAAACGGTCGCTGTAAAGTCGAGCTCATCGTTAACGGAGCTGCTCGCCTTGGTCCTGCTCCTCGGATTGCGCAAACCAGACCGATGACAAAGAGAGACGAGCAAATGATGAGCAAAGTCCGGGTGACAGAGTTCCGTCATGCTCAGGCTCAAACCCTGATTGGCGATTGCATGACCGAGGCCGCAGCCCAACAGCAGAAGGAAATGAAACCACAGACTGAAGCCTTTCTCAAGACCAGTCACAAAACACGCGGCAAAAAGGAGCGACAAGAAGCCTTGTTCCCTGATTTGCAGAAAGAGGTTGCCGAAGCAAGATCCAAGTTAGATCAGCCAGTGCAATGGCCAGACCAAGCCGCAAAAGAATATAAAGATGAGATCGAGAGGTTGGCAACGCCGCTGGTGGGCAAGCAGCTTACTGCGAAACAGCGCACAAGCTTCCTAACAAGAGTGGTCCGCAACTTCAGTGCCGTCTTTTGGATCACTGGTTGCTTCGCTCCTCGAGTCCGTGGCTTTGAGGCCGACATCCAGCTAAAGCATGATGCAGTACCTCGCATCATTCAGCCATTCCCTCTGTCAGCATACGACCAACTACGCTTGGAGTTCCACGAGGATCTGGAAGTTGCTGAAGGCAAGGCCATTTGGGCCGAGCCGACAGAAACTTCTGAATGGGGTTCTCCTTCCTTTGTCGTGGACCAAGAAGGCAAGGGTCTTCTTGGACGGCCTGTGCGAGACTATCGATGGCCAAACAGCCAAACCAAAGATGTCGCATGGCCGTCTCCCTCTGCAGATCGTGTCCTTGCTCGCGCACAACGCGGAAGCATCCATACCACTATGGACTGTATTTGGGGGTTCACGCAAATTGGCATCACAGAAAAGACGGCAAACATCCTTGCCTTAGTCGCTCGCCGTGGACTGCTCAAACCAAGAGTCCTTTACTTTGGGCCGAAGCAGGGTCCAGGGATTTTTCAAAGTCTCATGGATTCGACTTGTGGCCGCCTCCGTGACGACGATGGGCAAGAGTTCACTGCCATATTCATGGATGATGTCAACATATCCACCGAGGCTTTTGAGAATGACGCTGATGATGACGTAGTTGAGCGCCACATCCGACACTGCGAATTGTTCTTGGAAGCCGCAGCAACTCGCAACATACAGTTCAAACTGGTCAAGTCAAAGTTTGCCCAAGAATGGATCAAGCTTTTGGGCTTCGAGCTTGGCAATGGCACCCGCAAGATGGACCCTTCTAAGGCAGATGCCCTTCGAAATTGGCCGGATCCCAAGTCCTTGGATGACATCGTTTCCTTCCGCGCCTTCGCCAATTTCATCAAGGAGTTTATCCCAACCTACTACGAGCACGACCACCATCTGCGCAAATACGCCAAGAAAGGTGCCAAGTTCAGTGAGTTTGAGAAGGACGAGGCTGCACAAATTGCGTTCAAGGCCCTTCGCCAGGCTGTCGTTGAGGACGCTGCCCTTCACACACCCGACTTTGCAGCAGCAGCCGATCCTTCCTCCGGTCGCCCCTTCGAGTTATTCATCGATGCCTCTGAGTATGCCTGGGGCTGCTGCCTGGCCCAGCGGCAGACCAAAGATGGAGCACCACGTCCAATTGCCGTCGACAACAGGTCCTTTACGGAGACAGAGCAAGCTTGGAGCGCATTCGAGAGGGAACTCTTTGCTTACCGCGAGGCCTTAGCAGCCACTGACCACCTCGTCAAAGGATTCCCGCTGATTGCTTACACCGACCATCGCAACAACCTCTTCATTGGCTCGCTACTTGGCAACAAACGCGTCAACAAAAAGCTTCTTCGATGGTCGCTTGACATCGAGGAATTTGGCGATAGAGTGCAACGTGTGTGGCTAAAGGGTACTGACAATGTCTTGGGGGATGCACCAAGCCGCAACCCAGCTGACCGAGATCTCGCACGTCAGCTGAAAATCCCTTCAGGGCCGGTGCGCCGCATCACCCAAAAGATGTTCGAAAAGCCGATTGAGTTAGATGAGGAGCTTGGAGCTCTTCACACTTACCTCGAGAGTCTTGATGCTCGCGATCCCGATCTGAGCATTGAGCGCACCACTGGCAAGACAGACGCTTCCATTGATAACGCTGAGACCCCAAAAGATTCAATTCTTGAGGGGACATCCCAAGATGCGCCGCAAAACCATGCCTCAGACACAGCAGGCACCGAAGGAGGCAGGCAGTCTGCAGCTCCGCCTGCCGAGAGCTTAGACAGTTCACCTTCAAAGGGCTTAGGCAGTCCATCACCATCGGGCTTAGACAGCCCACGCGGCAATGACTTAGACAGTCAATCCCGGAGTTTAGACAACTCGCAGCGAGGCTTAGACAGCCAGTCGCCACAACCCACCACTTCATCTCTCACCGCTTCCATCTCGTGGCCTACGTCCTTGAATGCCGAGGACGCTGCGGGAGAGCAGCTCACAGACGAGCCCGGAGATGAGATTCTTTCATGCCAAGTGTGTAGACCACACGGTTCCTTTCTCACGCAGCTCATTGACGAGCGCGATACTGATGGAGTTCAGGCGGTCAACTTCGTTCCCACTGTAGCTGACGGAGTTTTCCCTAAACGCAATCTTGTCCAATTTCTACCAGTCGCGACGCACGCTTTTGAGGGACCTCTCGACCCCCGCACTCCAGTCGACCCCCTCGTGCTACCTTACCGCATCACGCATGTACACGATGACCGTGGTGAAAACTTTGTAGTAGAGTACGCTGACAAGCAGCTCTGTCTGGATGGAGTAGAACGTCGCAAGGTCTTCTACATCTGTCGCAGAAAAGGCATTGAACCTGGAAGTGCAGCCCATGAGGATGGTCATAACAAAGCTGAGGCTGCTGCTTGGAACCATGCTGAGCAGGTTCTCTCCCGTGGTGGCGATGCCACTAAGGTTGAGACCAAGTTTGGCAAGGGCGAGCTCACCAAAGGCAGTCATTTCGGCCATCACGGTGACCCTCACGAGGGCTATTGCTTCCACGTTCACCCTCGCAAGCCAAACTTCCGCAAAGCTGGTATTACTATCTGGCGTCCTGGACGTGACACCTTACTACCGGCCGTTGTTTACTGCACGGATGCTGAGTTTGTTCGGCGCTTTGCAAGCGGAACAGAAGTCTGGCGATGCAGAGGCCATGAGCTCGAAACTGGGACCACAACTGATGACCCAGTAATTTCCGTGCCCTACTCGGACAAGCCCTTGGCGGGAAAACGTTTAGTTGAGTGCTTCAGTGGCGTACCTTCTGAGGGTGGGTGTGCACTCTCTTCTACTTGGGAGGCCGCTGGCGGAACCGCCATCCGTTATGATATCCGGATAGAACCGGCACATGACTTCACAAATGACACTGCATTCTGGGATTCTCAGCTCTCAAAACCAGCCGATGTGTACCACTTCGCCATTCCGTGCACAAACTTCAGCATTGCTCACACCACACCAACAGTACGCTCAATGGACAATCCTTACGGAGAGGAGTCTGACCCAGACGTCAAAGCAACCAATGAGATGATGAAGCTGATGGTCAAGCGCATTATCGCCTTAGTCTCTAAGGGTGCATGCGTTTTGGTCGAAAACCCTCTGCGAAGCTATCTCTGGCTTCTCCGAGAGCTTCTTGGACTCATTGGAGCTCCTGGATTTGAGTTCATCCGTGCTGATCACTGCATGAGTGGCACGCCATACCAGAAGCCTCAAGCCTGGCTTTCCACTTGTCCAGGCATTGTGGGTGCTGCCGCAGTATGTATTCATCCAGGATCTCATCCTGAGAGACTGGTTGGCAACAAAACCAGGAGGAGTTCACCTTATCCTCTCAACCTCACCATTAAAATTGTCAATGGGCTTATTGCTACTTACCGTGACACAGGAAACTTTACCAACTTTGATGCACAAGATGCTATACAATCGTTGCTAAAACGCCGCACCACAAAAGGCAGTCTGTTCTGCGGTCCAGCAGCAAAATGGGTAGAACGAGGCCTTAAGCGAGTTCAGCAGCTCCGTCATGGAGAAGCTGTTTCCACCCATGATGCCGATGACTGCAGCACTGCCACAGTTGTGGGGGGCCCCATGCCTACTGCCACAACCAGCTCCAGCACAACGCCATTGGACTTCGCATCTGAGGACACTCCGAATGCATTTCCCGATAAACTTGTTTCTGGAGGACCTCTTCGCTTTGAGCGCTCTGAGGTGCTACGGTTCACAAGCCTAGACAGTGACTTCAAGGATGTTCTGAGCGCACACAACATTCTCCAAAGACTACAAACTGACAAGGGAGAAGCTGTCACCAATGATGACCTCTATAATGATCTCAAAAGGCAAATTATCAAGGAAACCAGTAACAATCGCTCTGCTGGCAAACGCGCCGATGCAGCCATCGAGGACATGGGCAATTACACCTTCGACTCACTACTTTACCGACGCATCTGGGAACCAATTGACGAGACCTTCAAGGACAGAGCGGTCGTACCCAAGGGTGGACTTCGAGCCTTTACCTACAATGGTCGTAACTACCGCCTACCTCTTCGTCGTGCCCTATTGCTTCTCTACCATGACTCCGACATGATGGGTGCACATGCAGATGTCCGCGGAACTCTAGCTAAGATTTCGGACCTCTTCTGGTGGCCCGGTATGGAAAAGGATGTCGCTGATTGGGTAGGTTCATGTTCCGTGTGCCGCCTCGTCAAGCCGCAGAAGGGTTTGACGGCAGAGCAGCGCATGGAACTTCATGACCGTCCCTTCAGGGTCCTGTTCATCGACGCCATTGGTCCAATCAAGCCATCTGACGAAGGATGCTTTTACCTATTCCATGCCGAATGCCCTTTCACTCGCTGGGCATGGGTCCATCCCAGTCCCAATGATGATGAGGCCCATTGGGCTAAGTTCTTGGTCGAATATGTATTCTTTGATGTTTGTGGTTTCCCTGCCGTCCTACGTTCCGACCGTGGATCCGCCTTCACTGGCCGTGTCGTCGAGGCTGTTAACCAGCTCCTTGGAATCAGTCACGCCTTTGGATCGAGTTTCCATCCCCAGTCCCAAGGATATATCGAAGGACGCCACCAGAGTATCAACAACACCTTGGCTGCCTACGCAGCAAGGTATCCTCAAGGTTGGGCTCGCTGGGCAAAGTTGGCACAGTGGTCTCTGCGCGCAACGCCACGGCCCGACCGAGGTGGTAAATCGCCGTACGAACTAGTTACCGGACTAGTTCCTCAAGGTCCGCTGACAGAGTTGTTCAGCAAAGTCTCTGCAAAGACTATGTCACCTGGGGGCTACGTCGCCGCTCTCCAAGCCAACCTCGAGAACATTCATGACAAGGTTGGTTTTCAGATGAGTGCCGACTTGGAGACAAAACGCCAAAAGGCTGCAAAGGATGGCAGCGTACTTCGCACCATTCAAGTTGGAGACTTTGTCTTCCTTCGTCGACCTCCAGCTGCACTCCGCAGCCAGGTCCAAGCTAACGTCTCTGAGCGCTTGCTGCCTCGAGCGGACATGAGACTTTACCAAATCTACAAAATGCCTTCTCCACAGACAGTGGTTCTGTGTGACCCCAACACCCGGAGCACTGAGCTGGGCTTCGCTCAGCCCGTTGCTCTGTCGCGGGTTGTGCCTTACAACCTTTGCGGTCTCGAAAAGCCTGTGGATGACACTGTTCCACTTCGGCTCGAGATGCGCTTCGCCGATAAATGGATTCCTGGCAAGATTGTGGCCCAGACTGCCACAGGAGCCGTCAGAATCTCCTTTGACGGTGGCTCTGAATCCCTCTATGAGCTGGGGGATGAAGAATATCGCTGGCTAGGTGGCCGGTGATTACACTGCTTAGCGCCTGGCTTAGCCAGGCACCTTCTGTCACTGCTTGCCCTCAAGACAGAAAGTCGTTTGCTGTTTCACAATCGGCTTGAAGTCTTTTTGGCGTGCCGCTGCCCGGCACCTCTGAACTGCTTTTGCCCTCTTGGCTGAAAGTCGCTTGCTGCTTTCACATTCGGCTCGCTGCCATGAGGGACCCTCTGGTACAAAACACAAACACTGAAACAACAACCAATCTGTACCCGTTACCGAACCGTTGTTCACTCTCAGGAACTATGTAGTGCCCAGGCGGACAACAAACCACATTGGAGGAAACTTTATGCTCTATCCTTCAGTGAGGCTTGCCGAAAGGAGGTGCAAAGGAAAGCAACCGAAGTGCACGCTGAGCACTGAGCCACGGGGATGCTGAGTTGTTTTCCCCACAGTAGTGTGTGTATCTATTTTCCGCCTGTCTGTTTTCCCTAGGGTAGCAGGGCTTAACGTTGGTTGCGCGAATTTGGCTCAAGAGCAAGTCAGACAAACAGGGTTCTTAACGTAGCCGGGCTCCGCCCAGACCACCCACCATTGCGGTCTAGTGCTGGCAATAGCACAAACCAAATCTGGTGGACACACCGGGGACAGCGAGCACAAGCTGTCCCTTCCCCGCAATGGAGTCTTTTCCGGCGCTGATGGCCCAGCCCCATGGAGCCATTCGGCGCGCCGCCTCAGCCGGTAGTATGCTTCCGTATGGCCATTCTGGGCGAGCGCCTCGTCCATGGCCACGACCGCCCGCGCAATTTCACGAACAAGTTCCCGTACCTGATGAATCCGATGATGTAATGAACGTTGACACCATCACCATGGCCCAGCGTCGCCTGGTTCTCGAGGAAACCGTAATGAGTTTACCCGTGGAGGCTTGTCGCGTGGCATTGGTGACCGAAGAAATGAATCTTCAAAGTTCTGCTGCACAGCTTCAGGCTGCACATGTCCAACAGGAAGGTATGGCTCATGAGAGGTCTTCCTGACCGTATACCTATACAGCCTCTCCAAACACAAAAAAACGAATAGTTGATTTTCAATACCAAGTTTTGATTCGTGCGACTCGTAAGATGGATTGGGTGTACCTCGGCTCTGCGGCGGAAAGAAAAATATAGATGTATGTCTTTCTCGCCCTGGTCGACAATGGGCTCCCCAAATAGGTACATGTTTTTCAGTGTGTGTGTGTGTGTTCTTATGGGCCTCAAGGGCTTGACGGAGCTCAAGAAAAGTGGCTCACAAATCACCAAGACCTAAATCAAGGACAATGTTCCCATAGACTACACTCATACCTATTATATTTTCCATCCCCAATTCCTTTACCCCTTTACGATCAAAGTAAGGAACACTTAGGCCTTTAGGTAGGAAGCTGTGTTCCGCTGCTTTTGTTATTGGTAATTTCAGCAGTGTCGTATAAGCTCATCAGCCCAATAGCTTGTGTGTTAGTGGCTAAAATAGCCGACAGCCAAGACAAACCAGGGGCCTCAGGAGCGGTCGCGCTCGTTGGACCAGCAAAAATAATTTGTCAAGGTCCATGTTTGCAGTTTTTGTGGAATTAGCGGTCCCGACCCTCTTTGAGACAATGGTTTGTCGATTGAGGGTCCATTTTGTTCTGTTTGAGGGGCTTGTGGCGACATGTTGGCATCGTTCTGCTAGGTTCAATGAAGCCAATTCGATTTGGCCTTCATGCACCCCCCCCACCCACCCAGGATGCCGGCTCTCCGGTGATGAGGTCTTTTCATGGAGGACCAATGTGTGTGTGTTCGAGGGATCGTCCCAGGGATGCCTGGTCTTGGTCATGTGCTGTGGGTGTGTGGGATTGGGCCTGCGCCCCCGGACCAAGGCCACACAGCCCAGACCCGAAACATGGTCTCTGGGAGCCGAGCCGGGACAGTGATTGCCCCTAGGGTTTGGGCTTCTATGGGTATACGTTGTAACAGCACCCTGCCGATGTTACAACGTATACCCATACAGCCCAGCCCCATCCCGGGGTCAGAAATGATGGAAAACATAGGGTGACAACGTATACCCATACAGCCCAGCCCCCCCGGGGAGGTTTAAACCTAGCCTTGGCCGTTTTCGTGCTTCCAGCCTCTCCGCCTGCAGCTGATATCCCGGCCGGCCTTTCCGGGGTGCTTGGATTTTCCGGCTCCAGAAGTTGATGGTTGGAGCTATGGAGATCGATGCAGGACCATAACACGGAATGGATGCAATATATTTAGACAAAAGTAACTTGGAAGGAGTGCACATGACGAGAAATGAGGCATGATAGTTCAAGGGTGTAACGGACAGTGGATTTCACAATGAGTGTTGACTCAAACTCATCCTCTCAAACTCGAACTCAAGCTCAGGCTCAAGCTCACACTCAAAACTAAAGCTCAAACTCAAACTGGAGCTCAAACCCAACCTCAAACTCAACCTCAACCTCGAGCTGAAGCTCAAACTTAGACTCAACCTCAACCTCAAAGCCAACACACAAATTAGTTTTGAACTCAGAATGATTATTGACTCAGCCTCGAACTCGAATTCAACCTCAAGCTCAAACACAAACTCGAACTCAGAATGATTATTGGTTGAACCCCAGCATCAACATCAACCGCAAGCTCAAACTCAAACTCGACCTCAAACTCAAGCTCAGGCTCAAACCCAAGCTCAAGTTCGAAGTAAGACTCAAACTCAAACTCAACCCCAACCTCAAAATCAAGCCCAACCTCAACCCCGATCTCAAATTCAAAACTTGGCGTTTGAGCTTTTGGTTGTTAGGCATACCCAAGCCCATGTAGCCTCGTTCTCAATGCACACTAACACATTACTTCGAGCAGACGACCGCAGCATCAACATTCACAAAATCCGTTGCATATATTACACAGCACGCTCGATTCGTTCATCCTCACATACCCACTCTCGAGGCAGCAAATTACTAGCCCACCTCCCACATAACAAAAAAAAATAACGAGCCTCTATAGGTCTACGTTCTGTGAAACCATTCATCAATGGCACAACAACTTCAACAAGAATCCGCTCAAGTACGTTTTGCTCATCAGCAACAAGAGGTTATGGCACAGCAACTTCAACAAGAATCCGTTCAACTAGTTACTGCTCGTCAACATCAGGAGGCCATGGCCCGACAACTGCATGAGGAACATTCGGCACTCCAGACTGCCGTTTGCCGCGCTACTTCCAATCACATCCGGGAGAAAGTTGAATTGGAAGACGAAGCTCGAAAAGCTCGCGCCGACCTTTTGAACGCCGAGTCCAAATTCCAACAAGACTTATTGAAAGCCCAAGATCACCATAACCAGGCCTATTGGGCATTCCGCGGGCAAGAGCGGGATGCTCACGAGGCGGTCACGGCTCAGCTTGATATGGCCAAGACG
>PVBE011252337.1_pt1 | contig 12081 bp, 11 predicted proteins | sample 1631181 | NCBI WGS metagenome assembly PVBE01 (sample SAMN08397723, study PRJNA350692) | Marine metagenome, whole genome shotgun sequencing project. | isolation source: water | place: Pacific Ocean | collected 2012-04 | reverse complement strand
GAAGTCGGAGCCGACAGATTTTGTGCAACTATCGTTCCGGTAGGCTGAGGTTGAAGCAACATTGATTCAACATCGCCCCTGATTTTGAATCATTGTTTCAAAAATTCTGGCCCTCGGGACTTCTTCAACACCCTCGGCTACGATAGGGATCGGACGGTCACGCCCGACAGAGCGGAGTTTCGAGATGATGTTGAAGGTCACCAATCCCTATAGCCTGGCACCGGTCGGCGAGATCGCACTTCGACAATGGAGTTTCGCCGACCAATGGCTCGATGCGGCGTTGCGACTGCATCGCGATCGCGAGAACCGGCCGCCCGCACACCGGCGCATCGCCATCCTCGAAAAGGCCGCGTCGATCATGCGCGAGAGGTTCGATGCCCTGGCCCACGGCATCGCCGACGAGGGCGGCAAGCCGCTCGTCGACGCCCGGGTCGAGGTTGAGCGCGCGATCGACGGCGTCCGGCTCGCGGCGAGCGAGGTGGCGGCGCTGCATGGCCGCGAGATCCCGATGGACCTGACGGCCGCGGGCGCGGGCCGGTTGGCCTTCACCATGCGCGAGCCGATCGGCCCGGTGGTCGCGGTCTCGGCTTTCAATCACCCCCTCAACCTCGTCGTCCATCAGGTGGCGCCGGCGGTCGCGGTCGGCTGTCCGGTGATCCTCAAGCCGGCCGACGATACGCCGTTGTCGGCCGAGGCCTTCGTCGCCATCCTGCACGAGGCCGGATTGTCGGAGGATCGTTGCGCCATCTTCCCGTGCGACATCCCGACCGCCGAGCGTCTGGTGACCGACCCCCGGGTCGCCTTCTTCAGTTTTATCGGCTCGGCCCGGGTCGGCTGGGCATTGCGTTCCAAGCTGGCGCCGGGGACCCGCTTCGCGCTCGAACACGGCGGTGCCGCGCCCGTCATCGTCGACGAGACCGCCGATCTCGGGGCGATGATCCCACCGCTTCTGAAAGGCGGGTTCTATCATGCCGGCCAGGTCTGCGTGTCCGTCCAGCGCGTCTTCGCGCCGTGCGACCTAGCGGCGGAAGTGGCCGAGAGCCTGGCCGAGGGCGCCTCGCGGCTGGTCGTCGGCAATGCCATCGAGGAGGCGACCGAGGTCGGGCCGCTGATCAGGCCAAGGGAAGTGGAGCGCGTGGCCGAATGGGTCTCGGAAGCCGCGGCCGGCGGCGGGCGTGTTCTCGGCGGTGGCCGCAAGCTCGGCGAGACGGCCTATGCGCCGACGGTGGTCCTCGACCCGCCACCGGACGTTCGGCTGTCGCGGGAAGAGATATTCGGTCCCGTCGTCGCGGTCTTCGGCTACGACGACCTCGACGAGGCGATCGAGCGGGCGAACGGCCTGCCCTTCGCGTTTCAGGCGGCTGTCTTCACCCGCCGGCTCGACGTCGCGACGAAGGCGATCCGGGCGCTCGATGCGACGGCGGTAATGGTCAACGACCACTCGGCCTTCCGGGTCGACTGGATGCCGTTCGCGGGGCGCCGCCATTCGGGCCAAGGCACCGGCGGCATCGGCTATACCATGCACGACATGACCGAGGACAAGATGGCGGTCATCAAGCTCTGAGGCATCGATCGGCCGGTGTGCGGCGTTGACAGCAGGCACGCTGGTGCGTATGTTCCGCCGGCTTCGGTCAGGGGACCGGGCGGAAGGAAGGATCCGATGAAAGTCGTCAACTCGTTGAAGTCGGTCAAGAAACGCCATCGCGACTGCCGTGTCGTCCGCCGCAAGGGCCGCGTTTACGTGATCTGCAAGACCAACCGGCGCTTCAAGGCTCGCCAAGGCTGAGCCGAGCCGCCGCGCTTGCTTCGGGCCGCGTCCAGGGACGCGGCCTTTTTCGTTTTCGACCCGGCCTGCCCGCCCTACATTTTACCGAAGAAATGCTCTAGACTCTTCCTTCTGGGAACTTACGGGGAGTTCGCGCATGAAAATGCCCGCGCCGGAAGCGGCCATCGTCGCCCAGCGCGAGGCGCTGATCGAGGCCTACGGGCGCATCGTCGCGAAGGGCAACGTGATCGCCGACCAGGCTGCGCTCAGGGCTTATGAATCGGATGGCCTCACCGCCTACCGGCAGAAACCGCTGCTGGTCGTCCTGCCCGAGACCACGGCCGAGGTCTCGGCGATTTTGAAGCTTTCCGACGAGCGCGGCGTCAAAGTGGTGCCACGGGGGGCCGGTACCTCGCTTTCCGGCGGCGCCCTGCCGCTCGCCGACGGCATCGTCCTCGGCTTGGGCAAATTCAATCGCATCCTCGAGATCGACTACGAAAACCGCGCCGTCCGGACCCAACCGGGGGTCACCAACCTCGCCATCACCCAGGCGGTCGAGGGGGCAGGCTTCTATTACGCACCCGACCCCTCGAGCCAGATCGCCTGCTCGATCGGCGGCAACGTGGCGGAGAATTCGGGCGGCGTGCACAGCCTGAAATACGGCCTCACCACCAACAACCTCCTCGGCCTCGAGATGGTGCTGATGTCGGGCGAGGTGATCCGGCTCGGCGGCAAGCATCTGGATTCCGAGGCCTACGACCTGTTGGGGCTAATGACCGGCTCGGAGGGGTTGTTGGGCGTCATCACCGAGGTCACGGTCCGGATCCTGAAGAAGCCGGAGACGGCGGTGGCGCTGCTGGTCGGCTTCGCCAGCAACGAGGATGCCGGCAACGCGGTCGCCGACATCATCGGCGCCGGCATCATCCCCGGCGGCATCGAGATGATGGACCGCGACGCCATCCACGCCGCCGAGGCATTCGCCAATTGCGGCTATCCGCTCGACGTCGAGAGCTTGCTGATCGTCGAGCTGGACGGCCCCGAGGCCGAGGTCGCGTATCTGGCCGGCCAGGTTCGCGAATTCGCGGAAGCGCGCGGCGCGGTCAACCTGCGGGTCAGCGCCAGCGAGGAGGAGCGGTTGCGGTTCTGGGCCGGCCGCAAGGCCGCCTTTCCGGCGATCGGGCGGATCAGTCCCGACTATTATTGCATGGACGGCACCATTCCACGCCGACAGCTGCCGGTGGTGCTGGCCCGGATGGCCGAACTCTCGAAGCACTACGGACTTCGCGTCGCCAACGTCTTCCACGCCGGCGACGGCAACCTGCATCCCTTGATCCTCTACGACGCCAACCAGCCGGGCGAATTGGAGAGCGCGGAAGCCTTCGGCGCCGACATCCTCAGGCTCTGCGTCGAGGTCGGTGGCGTGCTGACCGGCGAACACGGTGTCGGCGTCGAAAAGCGCGACCTGATGGGGGAGATGTTCAACCAGACCGACCTCGACCAACAGATGCGCCTGAAATGCGCCTTCGATCCCGAGGGCCGCCTCAACCCCGGCAAGGTCTTCCCCGAGCTCGGCCGCTGCGTCGAACTCGGCCGCATGCATATCAGCGCCGGCCAGTTGCCGTTTCCCGACATTCCCCGTTTCTGATGGTCGAGACCTTCAAGCCCTCGGACGTCGAGGCGTTGCGCGAGGTGGTGGCCTGGGCCGCGGCCGAGACCAAGCGGCTGGAGATCCGGGGTGGTGGCAGCAAGCGGGATTTGGGCCGGCCGATCGCGACCGACTACGCGGTCGACCTCGGCGGGCTATCCGGTGTCGGCCTTTACGAGCCGGACGAATTGGTCCTCAGCGCCGGCGCCGGCACGCCGTTGGCGGAGATCGAAGGCCTGTTGGCGCAGAACCGCCAGCAGCTGGCCTTCGAGCCGGCGGACCTGTCTCGCCTTTGGGGCGATGCCGCCGCGCAGACCTTGGGCGGCGTGCTGGCGACCAACCTGTCCGGCTCGCGCCGCATCAAGGCCGGCGCCGCGCGCGATCATTTCCTGGGCTTCGAGGCGGTGACGGGCCGTGGCGAGACCATCAAGTCCGGCGGCCGCGTGGTGAAAAACGTCACCGGCTACGATCTCTCGAAATTGATCGCGGGCAGTTTCGGCACCCTGGCGGTGCTGAGCCAGGTCACCGTCAAGGTCTTGCCGGCGCCGGAGAAAGTCCGCACCGTCCTGGTCTACGCTCAAAGCTATGCCGATGGCATAGAGGCCCTGGCCCTCGCCGCCGGCAGCCCGCACGAGGTCTCTGGGTTGGCGCATCTGGGCGCGGCGACGGCGATACGCTCGTCGGTCGACTATGTGGCCGGCACCGCGAGCTCGGTGACCGCGATCCGGATCGAGGGGCCGGCGCCGTCGGTGGCGCATCGTTGCGAGGCGCTTCGAGCGATGTTCCAGGCCGCCGCCACGGTCGAGGAACTGCATGGCGCCAATTCGGCCGTTTTCTGGCGTGAGGTCACGGACGTCGCCGATCTGTTGATGCCGGGCGGTGGTATCGTCTGGAAGCTGTCGCTGACGCCGTCGGCGGCACCCGCCGTGGTGGCGGGGATTACCGATGCGATCGGCGGCGAGGCCTTTTACGATTGGGCGGGCGGCCTAGTCTGGCTCTGCTTGCCTCGGGCCGACGATGCCTGCGCCGAGGTGGTGCGTGGCGCCGTCGGCGAGGCGGGCCACGCTACCCTGATCCGCGCCCAGCCCGAGGTCCGCGCCCGGGTTCCGGTCTTCCAGCCGCAGGCGGCGGCACTCGCCCGGCTGACGGCAAGGGTCAAGCAGAGCTTCGATCCGGTCGGCATCCTCAACCCCGGCCGGATGTACGAGGGCGTTTGAGGTGCAGACCAGTTTTTCCCCGAGGCAACTGGCCGATCCCGACGTCGCCGTGTCGGAGGGCATTCTGCGTGCCTGCGTGCATTGCGGCTTCTGCACCGCCACCTGCCCGACCTACGTGCTGCTGGGCGACGAGCTCGACAGTCCGCGCGGGCGGATTTACCTGATCAAGAACATGCTGGAGGCGGATGCGGCCCCCAATGCCGAGGTGGTCCGCCACATCGACCGGTGCCTGACCTGCCTCGCCTGCATGACCACCTGTCCCTCGGGCGTCAACTACATGCACCTGGCCGATCACGGTCGCCGTCATATCGAGCGGACCTACGTCCGGCCGTTGGGCGAGCGGCTGTTGCGGCGGTTGTTGCTGTTCGTGCTGCCCTCGCCCGGCCGGTTTCGCCTGGCGCTGGCCGGCGCGCTGTTGGCGCGGCCTTTTAGGAGGCTGTTGCCGGGGCCGCTCGGGCGCCTCGTCGAAATGGCGCCTCGGCGTCTCGACAGCCCGTCGCCCGTCGACCGGCCACGGGTCTTTCCGGCCGAGGGGCCGCGCCGGATGCGGGTGGCGCTGCTGTCGGGATGCGCCCAGCCGGTGCTGCGGCCGGAAATCAACGAGGCCACGATCCGGCTGCTGACCCGACATGGCGTCGAGGTTGTGGTGGCGCCGGGTGCCGGCTGCTGCGGCGCGCTGGCACACCATCTCGGCGCGGAGCCGGCGGCACTGGCCGCCGTCAAGGCCAACATCGAGGCTTGGACGGCGGAACTGGAGGGCGGGGGCCTCGATGCCGTCGTCACCAACGCGTCGGGCTGCGGCACCGTGGTCGAGGACTATGGCTTTCTTCTGAGAGAAGACCCGGCCTGGGCCGATAGGGCGCGGGCGATCTCGGGTCTCGCCGTCGATATCTCCGAGTTGCTGGCGCGACTGGATTTGAAGCCGGCGAGAGGGGTGGAAAAGCTTCGTGTTGCCTATCACGCCGCCTGCTCGCTGCAGCACGGCCAGAAGGTGACAGCCGAGCCGCCGGCATTGCTCGCCCGCGCCGGCTTCGAGGTCGTCCCGGTGCCGGAGGGGCATCTTTGCTGCGGCTCCGCCGGTACCTACAACATGCTGCAGCCGGAGCTTGCCGATCGCTTGAAGGCGCGCAAGATCGCCAACATCACAACGACCGGCGCTGGCTTGGTCGCGGCCGGCAACATCGGCTGCCTGGAACAGCTCGCGGGCGCCACCAACCTTCCCGTCGTGCACACGATGGAACTGCTCGACTGGGCCACCGGCGGCCCCAGGCCCGAACGGTTGGCGGGCCTGGCACCGGGCGAAGAACATGCCTGAAATTCCGCTACAGCACTGCGCCTGCGCCCTGATGGTTCGCAATGGTCGAATCCTACTGGCCAAGCGCGCCCAAAACCGGCGGCGCTATCCAGGCGTCTGGGACGTCATCGGCGGCCACCAGGAGCCGGGCGAGAGCATCGAAGAGGCACTGGTGCGGGAAGTCGAGGAGGAGGTGGCTGTGACGCCCGGTCGCTTCACCGCAGTCGGTGCCATCGACGAGCCGAACCCGGAGATCAACGACCCCCACGTCTACCACATGTTCGAGGTCACGGAATGGCGGGGCGGCGAGCCGCGCCATGCCTCCGACGAGCATTCCGAGATCGGCTGGTTCACCCTCGCCGAGGCCTTGGCGCTGGATTTGGCGCTGGCCGTATATAGGGGTTTCTTTCGCCGCGCATTGGCCGAGCGATAGAGAGTGCTATCTTAGCTTCCATGCGACGGATAACGACCGTACTCGTCGCCGCGCTCGTCGCCGGCCTGTTCGTCGGGCGGGCGGTGGCGGACCAGACGGACCCGCGCCTCGACGGCCTTTTCGGCCAGCTGCAAGCGGCCGCCTCGCCGCTGGAATCATTGATGCTCGAGGCGCGGATCTGGTCTACCTGGCTGCAGACCGAAAGTCCGACGATCGACCTGTTGATGCGCCAGGCGCTGGAGGCAATGAGCCTGGATCGCTACCAGGACAGCTTCGATATCCTGTCGAAGGTGGTCGAGATCGCGCCCGATTATGCCGAGGGCTGGAACAAACGGGCGACCGTGCTTTTTCTGATGCGGCGCTACGGTGAATCGATTGAGGACGTGGAGCGGACGCTGGCGCTGGAACCGCGTCATTTCGGTGCCTTGAGCGGGCTCGGCCTGATCCACAACGCCCTCGACGACGACGCCCGCGCACTCGCCGCCTTCGAGCGCGCGCTCGCCGTCAACCCCCATCTCCGCCACGCCCGGGCGGAGGTCAAACGGCTCAGGAAGAAGGTCCGGGGCGAGAAGATCTGAGCCTCCGGGCGCGGGCCGCTAGATCCTGCTTGACGGTGTCGTCGAGGTGGGACGAAGCGGCGAAGGCGGCCAGGGCTTCGCCCGAGAGGGCCTGTCGGCGCAACGCCTCCAGTCGGTGTAGATCGCGGGCGATGTCCTGGCGCGCCTCGGCCAGGTGGTTGTACTGCGCGTCGCAACCGGTGATCGGTGCCGGATAGTTGTGAAGCGCCAGCTTGATTGCCGCCTTGCGTGCCGCCAGATGGCCCTCGATCTCGTCTAGAACGCGCTCGATCCCGTCCATTCCCAAGACCCTACCGTGGCAAGATGAACGCCGAGCTTACACCAAAAGGCCGGCCGAGGCATCGGGCCGGCCGCAGGCGCTAACGGCCTTTGACCTCGGGCTCGCGGCGCTCGCGCCAGGCGGTGTGGGCTTCTTCCTTGTCCTCGGTCAGCCCCAGCACCATGAAGCGATAGAGGTCGACCAGCGCCGCGTCCGCCATGTTCGGGATGTCGAGGCCGTGACGGAGCGATTCCTTGGCCATTCGCGTCGCCAGCGGCGGCAGGCTGGCGATATGCTCGGCCACTTCCATCGTCTTGGCTTCTAGTTCCTCGTGCGGCGTCAGCCATTGCGCGAGGCCAATTCTGTAAGCCTCCTCGCCCGATAGCGGAAAACCCATGGCCAGGCGCGTGGCCAGGCCCTTGCCGACCCAGCGCGACAGCCGGGCCGTGCCGCCATAGGCCGGCAGGATGCCCAGTGCCACCTGCGGCAGCCGCCAATCGGCCCGCTCCGAGGCGACGATCAGGTCGGCGCAGAAGGTGATGATGCAGCCGATGCCGACCGCATAGCCGTTGACCGCCGCTATCAGGGGCTTGGGAAAGTTGGCCAGCACCTCGAAGGTGTATTTCCGCTTGCTCGGCAGCGACTTGATGAACTCGGCCGCGGACTCGACGCTGTGGGTCGCCGGGTCCTTCAAGTAGGCACCGGCGCAGAAGGCGCCACCCGCCTCGTCACCGGTCAGCACTACGGCGCGGATCTCGTCGTCCGCCTCCATGGCCTCGAAATGGTTCTCGATTCCGTCGACGAAATCCTGGCCCCAGGCGTTCCGTTCCTCGGGTCGGCTCAAGGTGACGATGGCGACATGGCCTCGCTTCTCATAGATGACCGGCATGGCTTTCCCTCCGCGATACGTTCCACTAAGGCCATCCTACCCTCTTCGGATCGCGCCGCCAGCGGGTCCGGGCGGCGGCATCATCGCGGCGAAGACGACCGAGGCGAGGCCGGTGACGCCGGCCGCAGCGATGGCGATGTCGTAGCTCCTCCAAAGGTCGAAGGCGTAGCCGGCCAGCAACGGCCCGAGAAAGGCGCCGACGGCGACGTTCGGCATGAAGTAGCCGATGATGCTACCGATCCGCCGGGTGCCGAAATAATCCGCGAGGATGACCGCGATCAAGCCGACATAACCGCCATAGCCGGCGCCGTAGAGGATCGCGAAAAACGACAGCACCCCGATGCCGCCGCCGATCAACCAGACGCCGTAGCCGAGCGCCATGCCGGCATAGGCGATGACCAGCGTGCGGCGCCGGCCGATGCGGTCCGACAGGGCCGCCAATACGATCCGCCCCACCACGCTGCCGCCGCCGATCAGACCCAAGAGGTAGATGCCGACGCCCTGACCCAGGCCTTGGTCGATCGTATAGGTCACCAGGTGGACGAAGGGCAGGAAGAGGCCGAGGCAACAGAAGAGGGAGGAGAGAAAGAACATCACGAACGGCCGGCTCAGCAGGATTCGGCGCATCGGCGTGTCGTCGTCCGGCATATCCCTGCCGCCTCGGTCGTGCCGCGGGACCGGTGGCGGCTCCCCGGTCAGCAGCGCCGCGCCACCGCCGAGGACGATGGCGGCGATACCCAGCGAGAGGAAGCCGAAGCGCCAGCCCTGCCAGGCGATCGCCGCCGAGACCAACAACGGCAATACCAGCAGACTGATGCCGGAGCCGGAGGAGGAGAGGCCCGCGGCCAGTCCCCGGCGCCGTGTCAGCCAACGCTGCACCCCCGCCGAGGCCGGCGCAAAGGAGAAGCCGATGCCGAAGGCGGCGCCCAGGCCGAAACCCAGATAAACCTGCCACAAGGCGGTGGCGCTGGCCGCGAAGATCAGCCCGGCACCCAGCAATACCATGGCGCAGAGGCAAACCGGCCGGGTACCGAACCGATCGGCGGCCGGCCCACCCAAGACGCTGATGAGAGGATAGAGCGCGCCCACGACCGAGAACACCAGCGCTGTCTCGGCCCGGTCGGCGTCGAACGCGACCGCCAGTGCTGGAAAGAAGAGGCCGAACGAAAAGGCGCTGCCATAGGAGAAGAACAAGACGACGAAAGCGGCTGCGACGACGACCCAGCTCCAGGCGCTGTCGACGGTTCGATGACGCCAGGGCAAAGCTTTCGCCGCCGGCCCGTCGCCCTAGTCGCCCGAAACCCAGGCGATGCGAAGCGTGTTGGTGGCGCCCGGCGTGCCGAAGGGTACGCCGGCGGTGATCACCAGCCGTTCGCCCGTCTTCGCGAAGGCCTCGCGTCGGGCCATGTAGCAAGCCCGCTCGACCATGTCGGTGAAGTCCTGCGCGTCCTCGGTCTCGACGCAATGTAAACCCCAGGTCAGCGCTAGCCGGCGCGCGGTGTCGCGGCTCGGCGTCAGCACCAGGATCGGCACACTCGGGCGCTCGCGCGAGGCCCGGATCGCGGTCGAGCCCGAGGTCGTGTAGGTGACGATGGCCTTGGCCGAGATCGTTTCGGCCACTTGCCGGGCGGCGGCGGTGATGGCATCCGCCGCGGTCGCCTCCGGTTCGTAGTGCACCGCCTCCAGGATCGACTGATAGAGCGGGTCGGTTTCGACCTCTTCCGCCACCCGGTTCATCGTCGCCACCGCCTCGACCGGGTGCGCGCCCGACGCCGTCTCCGCCGACAGCATGATCGCGTCGGCGCCGTCGTAGACGGCGGTAGCGACGTCCGAGACCTCGGCCCGGGTCGGCACCGGTGTCGCCACCATGCTCTCCAGCATCTGTGTCGCCACCACCACCGGCTTGCCCGCCTGCCGGGTCAATCGGACCAGCCGTTTCTGCAGTCCCGGCACTTCCTCGACCGGCAACTCGACGCCGAGATCGCCGCGCGCCACCATGATCGCGTCGGCCAACTCGACGATGCTTTCTATGTGTTGCATCGCGGTCGGCTTCTCGATCTTCGCCATCACCGAGGCGCGGCCTTGGATCAGACGTCGGGCCTCGGCGATGTCCTCGGGCCGTTGCACGAAGCTCAGGGCGATCCAGTCGACACCGAGATCGAGGGCGAATGCGAGATCGCGGCGATCCTTCTCGGTCAGCGAGGTCAGCGCCAGCACGGTATCCGGTAGGTTGACGCCCTTGCGATCGCTGATCCGGCCGCCGACGATGACGCGGGTCTCGACGAAATCGCTGCCGACCCGTTCCGCCTCGAGGCGGATGCGGCCGTCGTCGATCAGCAAGGCGTTGCCCTTTTCAAGCGCCGCGAAGACTTCCCGGTGCGGCAGCGGTGCGCGCCGTTTGGTTCCCGGCGCCTCGTCGAAGTCGAGGCGAAACGGCCGTCCGGCCACCAACTCCGCCTCGCCGCCCGCGATTTCGCCGATCCGAATCTTTGGGCCCTGTAGGTCGGCCAGGATGCCGATCGGGCGTCCGACTTTTCGTTCCAGGTCGCGAATGGTCTGAAAGCGGGCTCGGTGGTCGTTGGCCTCGCCATGGCTGAAGTTGAGCCGGAAGACATCGGCGCCGGCGTCGAACAGCTCGCCGATCAGCCCCGCCTCCGAGCTGGCGGGCCCCAGCGTGGCCAATATCTTGGTGTTGCGCCGGCGTCGCATCGGGGGACTCTAATGTGCCGACCGCATCGGTGCCAGCGTCTATCCGGCCGGTGTGATCAAAATGGCACGAAAGTCGTTGACGTTGGTCAGCGTGGGGCCGGACATCACCAGATCGTCGAGTGTTTGGAAGAAGCCGTAGGCGTCGTTGGCCCGTAGCATCGCTTTTGCGTCGAGGCCCAGCCCGGTGGCGCGAGCCAGGCTTTCGGGATCGATCACCGCGCCCGCGTTGTCCTCGGTGCCGTCGATGCCGTCCGTATCGCAGGCGATGGCGTGGATGCCGGGCGCGCCGTCCAGGGCGATCGCCAGCGCCAGCATATATTCCGCGTTGCGCCCGCCCCGCCCGCCCTCGCCCCGTACCGTCACCGTGGTCTCGCCGCCGGAGAGGAGGGCGAGCAGGCGCCCCGCCTCGGCGGCGGCGGCGAGCGCCAGAGCGGCATGCTCGGCCGCCACCTCGCGTGCCTCGCCTTCGATCGCGTCGCCCAGGATCCGGGTTTCGTAGCCGGCCTTCCGGGCCCGAGCGGCCGCTGCCTCCAAGGCCGCCATCGGTGTCGCGATCAATACTGTTCGAGCGGCTTGCAGGCGCGGGTCGCCGGGTTTCGGCGTTTCCTCTTCCGCCGACTGGAGATGGCGGGCGACGCTGGACGGAGGCTCAATGCCGTAGCGTGCGAGTATGGCGCGCGCCTCGGCGAAGCTCGTCGGATCGGCCACCGTCGGACCGGATCCGATCACCGCCGGGTCGTCGCCCGGCACGTCCGAGATCGCCAGCGTCAGAACGGCCGCCGGCGCGGCGACAGCGGCAAGGCGGCCGCCCTTGATCGCCGAGAGGTGCTTGCGGACCGTGTTCATCTCGCCGATCGGCGCGCCAGAGCGCAACAGCGCCCGGTTGACCGCCTGCTTGTCGTCCAGCGTCAGGCCCGGCGCCGGCAGCGACAGCAGCGCCGAACCGCCTCCCGAAATCAACACCAACACCAAGTCGTCGGCGCCGAGGCCGCGCACGGAATCGATAATCCGAGCCGCGGCCGCCCGGCCGGCGGCGTCCGGCACAGGGTGTGACGCCTCGACGACCTCGATCCGTTCCGTCGCCAGGCCGTGGCCGTAGCGGGTCACCACCAAGCCTTCGAGCGGGCCGGGCCAGTGCGCCTCCACCGCCCGAGCCATCGACGCGGCGGCCTTGCCGGCGCCGACGACCACGGTTCGGCCCCGAGGTGCCGGCGGCATGTGCGGCGGCAGGCAAAGTGCGGGATCCGCCGCCGCCACTGCCGCCTCGAACATCCCCCACAACAGATCTCTCG
>PVBE012179464.1_pt1 | contig 12082 bp, 14 predicted proteins | sample 1631181 | NCBI WGS metagenome assembly PVBE01 (sample SAMN08397723, study PRJNA350692) | Marine metagenome, whole genome shotgun sequencing project. | isolation source: water | place: Pacific Ocean | collected 2012-04 | reverse complement strand
TAACTTCTTAGAAGCGTCCATGGAGAAGTAGCTGCTGATCACTTTGTTGTTTTCGGTGAAGTCAGTGCTCAATTTAGGTTTGTGAATTTTGACTAGCTGGTGTGCTAGTCTCTTAATCAACCTTGTCTTGATTCTTCCCATACTCTCTAAAGAAGACTGGCCCTTTAAAAAGGTTTAGGCCGATTGACTGCGATGGAATACGGATAGCACGCCGGTGACAAACTCGGGGGAGGAAAGCATATCCTGGAGTTTGTCCGCAGGGAATTGGCCGTTTGTAGCTTCCTGGAAAGCTTTCATAGACTCATCCAATTTGTTCTTATCCGTCATCCGCATGAGGTGTATGTGTGAGTATGCATCTGACGGATCGGTCTGTATTGCTTTCTCGTACCATGCCCTTGCTTGTTCAGGGTTATTTTGACCCTCGTAGAGTTGTCCGATGAAGTTTTGTGCCAGGGTACTGCCTTCCACGAGGTATTTCAGTTGCCTCTCGTGTACTGCAGGATCTACTTCGCCGGCTTTTAGAGTTGCTATAGTTAATGGGAACATGGTGTTCTCTGCCATTTGCAAAACATTCTGGCAGGCCTCAAGTTCAGACTCTAGTCCTTCCATGCCTAGCGCAATGGCTCTTTTTAGGTGGTGTTCTTGTTGTTTTATCTTGCCTACGTCGTAGCCGATCATTGCTCGGCTTCTCGCTTCGCCTTCTAGAGCTGAGCGATCAAAGTGAGAGAAGTCGCTGTTGAAAAAACTAGGAGAACTTACGTGCTCCACAATGTTTCCATAAAGTTCATCTTGACCAACTATCTTGTACACTTGTCCTAGTTGATCAACAAGATAATCTTCACGACCTGGAAGTTGTGCCAATTTCGCTCCATTATTTGTATTTTCTTCCACTGCGTGATGTGTGAACGCTTCTGGGGGTAGTGATTCCTCTGCTTCCTTTATGAGGTATGCAGGTTCTGACAAATCATCAAGGGCGTATGCTACGCCATGTTCGTCTACGTACACCTCGTCTTTCGTGTTTTTTACCACACAAACAGGTTTCCACTCCTCTTGGGGCAAGCGGGCGAAATGGTGGTATGCGTCTCCTTCCGCGATGCCTGCTTGTTCTGCGTGTGCCATCGCAAGGGAGTCGTAAAGGGGGTCAAGAATCTTGGACGCGTCCCTTCCGTCTAATGATGCTTCAAGTGTTTCTAGACTCTTGTCGGCGGTAGATGCGCTGCCTTCTCGTAGATTTTTAAGAGTTTGGTGGTACCAAAATTCTTGTCTTTCGGTCAGTCCCATTGGTTGTTGTTTTGCAGTGAGTTCTAGCAAGGAGTCGTGCAGAGGTTTGCTGGCAACAGTGATGTCTCGATGAGTCTGTCGGAGTGCCTCAAGGGCAGAGTCTACGCCCAATTCGAAATCTAAGGATGCATAGTGCGCTACTAGATCTAGGCCTGCATCTGCTGCATATTCAAGTCTTGCTAAGGCGATAGCTGCACCAACAGCGTTGTTCTGTTCTAGGAATTGTTGAGCGCGCTGATACCACATGAATGGTATGGTGTCAAGCGCAATTTGAGGAGCTTCTTCTTGTACTGCACTTTCAGTTCTTGTTGAGATATCCCAATCTGTTATGTCAAAGTCTGTTGATTCGTCGAAATCTTCTCCAGAATGTGCTTGTTCGTCCACGTGTCCCCCTCAAAAGTAACTACTTAAAGGTAGTGGTTTGAGTATATAAACCTTTCGGTTGGTTTAGACTAAAAATGGCGTTTTTTGGGCCAAAATGGGCCTATTGATAGAATCCTTCGGCAATCCTTTGCTGGGTCCATTCGAGCAGCTCTACTGCGGAGGTTAGTCTGTCCGTGTTGAAACGGTTGTTTTCCACCCAGGAGATGGCTGAAGTGATCTGTTCTATCCCTGCCTCTATTGACAGCGGGTTTCCTTCAGGGTCCAACACGTCAATAGACCTCATTCTTTCTCTGGCATCTTGATAGCTTTGTTGGGTGTTGTAGAAGGGGGAGCCTCCTGGCTCTCCTTCTGGCAGGCCTAGTCGTAGTTGGTAGACGTGGGTGAACTCTTCCACCGCTCCGGTGCTGAACTCCCACTGTGGGGACATGTGCAACGAAGTGCTGTTTTCGGCTATCAAGGTCAACCATAAGGCTTGAAAATGGGCTTGTTCCCACTTGTGTCCTCTGGGCACGAGATCTGCAGGGTGCAAAATCGGGGAATCCGTCCTTTTTTGTAGTTCCTTTAGGAATTCGTAGCCTTTTCTGTAGTTGTAGTCAATGGTACTAGCCATGATGTCGTCATATTCTGGGCTGGCATCTCGTTTATCATGACTGGAGGCAGGTCTGGTAAGAAATTCTCTAAGAGGGTCGTTTATGTCATACGCGCGTTCCAGACAGGCATACAGTTCTATCCCTGAGGTTATGGGGACGCTGAGATACGCAAACTCTTTCATACCGTGCAGGGCTCTAAATGTTCGTACGATGTTGTGTACTGCGTATGTTTGTTCGCATTCCGCAGACCAAACTTGCGTTTTGTACTTATACCACAACGATTTTGCTTCTAACGTATCTGTCACGCCACGTGCTGGAAATTCATGAATTATAAGTGTTAGCGTCTTACAGAGTGTAAACAATCCGCCCCTTACTGTTGCACAAGAGGTTGGTCAAGTATTGCTTGATTGAACGCTCTGGCATCCCTGCCGTGTTGTACCACGTGCGGAAACTTTAGCTCGCCATCATCGGCGCGGACACTGAGGCTAAACCACATTCCATAATTGGGATCGCTGGCCTTTGTGCGAGTGGTTCCGTCGGCTCGACACTCGTCCATATACTTCATAAAACGAGAAGTATCTCCACGACCGAGAACATGATGCGCCGAATACCTTATGCTGTCTCCAGGACTCCAACCCTCAGGAGTCATATCTTTGTAGGTAATAGGGCCGCCCTGCGTATGCATGGCAGTAAAGGTGAACTTTGCATCTGGTGATTCAGGTATGGTGTGTTCTGTACGGTTAGGAAAGGTCTCTACGTTCTTTGGACCCTTAAAGTCCAACACACTTTGCGCCAACGTTGCGGGAGTGTTTGGCTTTGGCGGCGTCACAGATGTTTCTAGTGTGCTAGGCCCCTTGCAGCCGACTAGTGCCGTCACTACCAACGCGATTGCTGTACTGTATAAATCTCGCCACATACTGGTGTAAAGTCCCCCACGGCTTATAAGTTTTCGCTACTCGGTAAAGGCCAGTTCACCTACTATCTTGGCTGCCAATTTTGCTGTCTTACCCTGACTGTCCAATTGCGGGTTGACTTCTACAATATCTGCGCCTTGGTAGTTTTCTAGTGCACAAAGCTTCTCCAAAAAGGCAAAGAGGTCTGCGTTTTTTAGTCCGCCTTCTTCTGGGTAGCCTGTTGCAGGCGCAAGAGAAGGGTCAAGGTTATCAATATCCACGCTCAAAAACAGGGCTGGAGCGTTTTGGACGTAATGAAGCACTTCATGGATGATTTTGTCTCTGTTGGCCAAAACATCATCTGCATTGTACGCTTTTATTCCTTTTTCTTTCACAAAACGCAACTCTTCTGGATCCCAAGCTCGCGTTCCAATAAGTACTAATCGTTCAGGAAGCAAGCAACCATCAGCAATAAGCATCCGCAGATAGTTCTCATGCGTAGGGATGTCAAACTCTTGCATTAGGTCTGGATGGGCGTCAAAAACGATTAATGCCGCTTCTGGGTGTTGTGTGGCGAACGCTTTGAAGGTGGAAAACGTTATGGAATGGTCTCCGCCCAAACAAACGCTAGGAAATTGTACTGTGTTTAGAATGCTTAATTGTGTTGCAGGAAAATCACTAGAAAACACGTTCACCGTTTGGTTTTGTATGCTTAACGGCTTTCCAAGATGGCTAACCTCGCTTGCCTGGCTCAGGATGGCTGCAGGTCCTAGCTCGCATCCTTGGTTCTTTCCCATGCTTCCCCCAGAAAAGGGGATAGAGTACACTCTCATAACAAAAAAAGAAAGTTAAAAGATAAAAAGGTTTAGTCTCCGTTCTCCCATCTGTACGTGGTTGCCCAACCATCCCCTGTTACGGGATGGAGACAGGTGCCATTTGGGCTTGCCTTCTCAAAATCATATGGTGTTGTTCTGTTTTGAGCGCCTGCCCAGTACCGCATGCGTTGCTGGCCTCTGCCATCCGTGATGCGCACGTACACTTGGCTGGAGTCCATGTTGGCTAGAATGGTTGCTCCGTGTATTCTATGCTTCTTTACGGCAACCTTCACGGTGATTGCCTCATCTTCATCCATCACTGACCGGTCTATGTTGCTGACCCGCCAATACCACTCACGTTCCCTGTTCATTTCTTTTGCCTCCTGTGCGAGCTACAAAACACCGCAGGCAAGTAAGATTAATGTGAGTGAACCTAACTTGCCAGAGGCAAGTTGGTCACTCAGCACAAATAGTGGCGACTAGCAACTTCTTCGTTAAACTCAGATTGTTGCCATCATACGCCATAAAATACTAGGAAGGTGAGAAGTATATAAACCTTGTGCCCATACTTTTTACATTGTTTTCGGTGCGGCGATGCCGAGAAGGGCTAATCCGTTTTCTAGGACGGTGGTGGTCGCTTTCACCAAGCTTAATCTTGCGGCTTTCTCTTTGTCATCTGCTTTCAACACCGGACACGCGTGGTAGAACTCGTTGAATCTGTGTGAAACTTCTAACAAGTATTGTGCAAGGGTGTGGGGTTTTCTTTCTCTGAGCGCGTTCTGCACCATCATTGTATAATTACCTAAGACGGTTACTAACTTTACCTCTGCAGCGTGTTTCAGCTGGGTGAAGTCGGGCTTGCCTACTTTTACGTTGGTGAGTATGCTGTTGGCTCTGGCGTTGCTGTACATAAGATAGGGTCCGGTGTCTCCTTCAAATTGTACAATCTTTTCCCAGTCAAACATTATGTCGCGGACACGATCGTTCACCAAATCTCCGAAGATGACTGCCCCTACTCCTACTTGCTGTGCTACTTTCTCTTTGTTGGCTAGTTTGGGATTTTTTTCTTTGATCAGGTTGAGTGCTAGCTGGATGGTTTCTTCTAAGACTTTGTCTAGCAACACTAAGGTTCCTTTTCTGGTGGCCATCTTTTTCCCGCCTTCTGCGAGGTACATTCCGAACTTGATGTGTTCGGTGCCTTTGTAGCCGAGTTTTTTGGCTACGCTAAACACCTGAGTGAAGTAGAGTGTTTGTTCATTCCCCACAACGTATAGCATATGGTCTGCTTTGTAGTGTTTGACTCTATACTCGATGCTTGCTAGGTCTCTCGCACCATACGTGGTGGCTTCGTCACTCTTCTTCAACATTAATGGTACGGGTTCCATAGGCACCACTAACGCGTTCTGGTCGATCTTGCTTAACCCTTTCTTTTTCAACAACGCTAACGTTGCTTCCACTTTGGGTAGGATGCTGAACTCTCCGTCAAAGCTGTCAAACTCCACTCCTAATATCGTATAGATTCTTTTGAATTCTTTGAGAGAAAGATCTCTGAACTTGTGGTAGAGTTGTAATGCTTCCTTGTCTCCTTCTTCCAATTTCTTGAACCAGTCTCTTGCTTGTTGTTGCAACTCTTCATCATCTTCTGCTTCCTTGTTGTACCTTACATAGATCTCGTACAAGTGCTTGATGGGTTCTTTTGCTAGCTTTTTTGCATCCCCCCATCTCCTGTACCCTTCTATATACTTCCCAAAGGGTGTTCCCCAGTCTCCTAGGTAGTTCAGTCGTACTACTTTGTACCCTTGGTTCTGGAAGAGGTTGACCAAGCACTGTCCTATGACTGTTGATCGTAAGTGTCCTATTCCAAAAGGTTTGGCAACGTTAGGATGGGAATAGTCCATGACGACTGTTTTCCCTTTACCTTCTTGAGAGGTGCCGTGCTTTTCTTTCTCTTTGAGTATTTTTGTAATCACAGACTCTGCTAGGGCTCCTTCTTTGAGGAAGAAGTTGAGATAGCCGCCTTTTGCTTCTACTTTTGCGACAAAGTCTGGTGCTTTCACTTCTTTGGCTAGCTCTTCTGCTATCTGGACAGGCTTTTGCTTTCTTTCTTTTGCTAGCGGAAAGCAGGGCATGCTAAAGTCTCCAAAGCTGGGATCGGGTGGCTGGCGGAGCTCTGCCTGCTTTGATATCTTTTTTACCAATTTCAGCAGGGTTTCTTCGAACATGTGGTACGTCCACGAATAGGGCTTAATAAAGGTATGTCCGAAGGAGTTATATGCTATGCGAAATTGATCCTTGTCATGTGGCAACAAGCTAATGATTTAATGCGCGGACCTGCGTATTTTTTGTATAATGAAGGGGACACGTTACTGGTGGTTGCAGGAGAGGATGCCGTGCACAGGCTTGAAGTAAGGTGGGATGATCTGATGTTTTGTCCGCCGCACCTGGGCGGACAAATTCCCTGTCCTACACGAAGGTTACATTCCGTGGTTCTTGGTGAGCCTGCGAGCGAGGTGGGCTATTTTCGGCCTGAAGGAACAAGGCGTACGTCTTGGATTGAAGAGGAGGTGGAGGCGTATACTATGCAAGATTTGCCTGATGCTCCGCCAAAAAGGGAAACTGTTTTTGAAAGCGAAATGTTTGATTTTTGGAAGCCCGAGTGCACGAGCCATCTTCACGAACGGCGTGACTGGTTTTGGCATCTGGCAAAAGAAGTGCCCCCTCTGAAGCCTTCTATGGAGCAGGCAATCGACCGGTTGGGTTCTGGGTCACGTTATGAATCCACAGGAGGGAATGATGCTTCTAAACAGTAATATTAAATACGTTTGTCAACGTGGGAATCCTGACGTGAGGGTTGGTTTTGACCCGTCTGGTGATGTGCGATGTCTAGAGGTGAGCGGGAAGAATAGATTTGCCCGCTTGTTCTTTTTTGATGAGGAACCGGAGCTGAGTCAATGGGGAACGTATGAACAGAAAACAATTGTGAATTCAAGCGAGGCGGGTAGTCCGGGAACTATCACTCGTGGACACTACTCGAGTGTTGTCAAGCCATCTGTCTTCTCAGAAGAGGGTCTGAGTGAGGAGTGTAAAACCGAGCTTGGCATACATAAGCCTCGATTTGCGCAACTGCGCACTTTTGAGAATTTAGCAGCATCATTACAGAACGTACTACTGCACCTCCCCTAAGCTTATAAATGCTGTTTTCTTCCACTATCTATGAGTGGGGGGAAGGACATACGTGGACCTGAGCCAGATTGGTTTAACATTGCCGTGTATGGTGAGGAGTGGGAAAGAGGCACCAAAAAGGTCCCTACCGAGCTTCTATCTGATTATAACCGCCTGGTTTTGCATTCTGATGTTTTAGGAGGGTGGCAGATGCCTTCGAGAGCAGAAAAAGCTTACAACAATGAAATAGGGGTGGTTCTTGGTTCACCTAAATCACACGTACCAAAAAGCGTGGCTGCCCATTACGCAGTGCGCACGCCATTGAACCAGGGTAGGAATGAAAACAATCGCAGACGTGCTGTGGTTCGCTTGCTAGACAAATCAGTCTCTTCCCGTCCAGGACAAAAGCGCATCGAAGAGTACCTCAGACCTCTCGTAGGAAGTTTTGGGATTCCCGAATGGAACTGCGATGGCTCAAGCAGAGAGGTGCGAGTGCTCAGCCTTGCATATGCGCTCGCCATCAACCACCGAGTTGCTTTGTTGGCAGAAAATGAAAGAATTTTGGACTTTGCAGACACCTTCTCTCGTGAGGTCAGAGAGGGCAAGCATCCAGGGTTTGTGTGCTTCTATCACGTCCAACCTTGGAAAATGGAACGAAAAGAGGGAATATTTGTTCCTAACTCACACGTAAAATTCAGAAACCAACGCGCATCTTATCGACCTTCTTTCGAACCGCTTAGCGCGTAGGATTAATATGTGGCAGTTCTCTTAAGAATGTTACGTATGCCTACGTCTGGGTCTTTCATCTCTGTTTTGTACAAGGGTATGATGTGCCAGTGAAGATGGTGGATGGTGCGTCCTGCAGCCTCGCCATTGTTCAGCCCCCAGAAAAACTGTACTGGTGGCGTGCCGAGGTCAGGATGCTGGAGAGCTCTCTTGCAAAATGCCTTTGATGAATCATTCAATGGATCGCGTACAAAACCTTTGTACAGATCTTCAAGGTCTGCTTCTAGGATGATTTTCTGTGCTTCCATCGCTGCTCCTACCCAAGATTTTTGGTGTTCTGGTTTCTGATCAGAAAAATCCACGACATGTGAGGTAGGGATGACTTCTACATGGCCGGGTGAGACCGGAAAACGATCATAGCGCACATACCACAAGTCATTCTGCCATACTGCCTCTGCTTTTCCCAGATCACAAAACAAACATGCCATTCCTTAGGGAGGCGACGTCTTTTTCTTGATTTTTAGTCATTGAATTCCATTATTGGTGTAAAACATAAAAGGATATGCCGAAATATCTGGAAAACTGTTCGGTTTTCACCTACTTTTAGTCCAAATATGGAAAACCATTCCGTTTAAGAGCGAAAAATACTTAAAGAATGAGGCAATTCTAGGTATAATGAGTGTGGATAACAAGGATCGTCGGATCATCGCAGAACTCGTCCAGAATAGCGACCAGACCACCAGCAAGCTTAGTAAGAAGCTAGGAATACCCATCACCACGGTGCACAACCGCATAAAAAAGTTGCAAAAGGATGGTGTTATCATCAACTACACAGTAAATCTGGACCATCACAAGCTGGGAAGGCCAATCCCTGCGTTCATCAACGTGACTATTAACTATGGGGCTGGCAAGAATATCAGTCAGACATCCATAGCCACAAAACTGAAAAAAATAGATGGGGTGTACGAAACCTACATTCTTACCGGCGGTGCAGATATCGTAGCCAAAGTGCTCGCCAAGGACATCCCAGATCTGAACGCTATCGTTACCGAGAAATTAAGAAATATAGAGGGAATTGACAAAACGCAGACGAGTATCGTGTTAAAAGAAGTGTAGCAGGGACCCGATAGCTTTAAAAAGTCAAGTCTTGTCTTACTCGTATGGCCAAACTAAGAAAGTTCTCCGCATATCAGACGGTTGAACGACCCTACACAAGGCACTCAAAGTATAAGGTGAAGAACTTCGTACGTAGCAGGCCAGTCAACAGAATCGTACGTTTTGTGATGGGCAGTCGAACCAAAACATTCAAGCACAAACTACAATTGGTGAGCAATCAACGCATGCAAATGCGGGACAACGCTATTGAGGCAGCACGGCAAACCTGCAACAGGTTGTTAGAGTTAGAATTCATAGCTAATTATCGATTCATGATTCATGTGTTTCCGCATCACATTCTCAGAGAGAACCCATTATCTGCCGGAGCAGGCGCTGACCGAATGAGTACAGGAATGGCACACAGCTTTGGAAAGAACATTGGCATTGCTGCCCAAGTGAAAAAGGGAAAGGTCATCTTTTCGGTACAATTCAACGAAAACCCAGAGATAGTGAAGGTAGCGTTGAAGCGAGCAGCCGCAAAGCTACCATGCAAATGTCTGATACGCTAACGTACGAGGAATTTCTTAAAGTAGACATCCGTGTTGGTAAGATAGTCAAGGCCATGGAGTTTCCTGAGGCTAACAAGCCAGCGTACAAGTTAGAGATTGACTTTGGAGATTTGGGAATAAAACAATCCAGTGCACAACTCACTAAAGAGCATGCATTAGAAGAATTAGAAGGCATGCTTGTTCTTTGCGTGGTCAACTTTCCTCCCAAACAAATAGGGCCCTGGAAGAGCGAAGTGCTAACCTTAGGCGTGCCGGGCAAGAACGGTTCCTGGACTTTGGTTGGTCCAACCAAAGATGTTGCCATCGGCGGCAGGCTAGCGTAGTGCGGTGAGCTTCACCTGTACTACTGAACCGCCTGGTTTTTGTACTGCGAGAACATCCTTGACACCAAAACCGCCGCCTTTTGGGAAATAGGTTCTTCCGATCTGCCATCCTTCTATTGTTGGGTCTGCAACATGGTAGACCTTACCGTCGTATTCAAACGCGAAACCGTTCCGCTTGCTAAAGTTTCCTGTGACTGCGACGGCAGCGTGATTGAGGCGGTGGCCATACTTGATATACAGGATGATGTAGTCCACTCCCATTTGCTCGAGCAAACTAGCATAGGCCACCATGTGGCTGCTACAGTCAGCTTCGTTAGACATCAGCACTTCGAACATGTACTGTAACACCTCTCCTTCTTGACTGGTGTAGGGGATACCTTTGCTCACGAAATCCATGGCTCTTTGCATCTTAGATTCCTTACTCCATCCACCGATCCGCTTCACCAGACGAATAAGGGATTGATCTCCTTTTGCCGAAATCCTTGATCCAACATTGTAGATCCATGCCTTATCCGTGATTTCCAGCCTTCGCGATCCTCCGTACACGTACCTCTTAGCGTTGATCAGTTCTGTCATGGTTATCTCAAACCGAACGCCGCCAATCTCCCTTACGTACCTGTCGTCCGGTCCCACGTTAAGGTGCTTGGCAGGAAACCGAAAGCCAACACCGTGAAAATGCATGCCGCGGTTTAACCTTAGGCCGTCACTGAAACGGGAAGATGCCGCTCTGTCGTCACCGTACTCAACATTACCCGGATAGAGAGTGAGTTTTTTTACGTCCTGTTGTGCCTTTGCCAAAGGACCGGGATGGGTAAAGTACAGTTTGTCATCCCCTGTCTCGTGAAATTTGAACTGGCTCTCACAATCCTTAACGCGATTGATGAAGAGGCGATCGGTAAAGCTGGATTTTTGGCAAAAATGGTTGAGCACCCAGTCGCGCACTTTACTATTCGCGGCCTGCACTTTCTCAAGAGGTGTTAATTGTTCTAACAATTTTGAAATCTTCTCAACCCTTTTACTGATGCCAACTATGCTGTAGCTCTCCCTTTTCAGATCCGCAAGGAGTTTAGAGAGTTCTTGCTGCTTTTCTTGCAAGGTTTTTCTTGCCCAACTTAGGTAGCCGTTGACGTGCATTTGCTTCTCCGCACCTGCGATAACTGCATCTGTCTCTTGGAGTAGCTTTTCGCCTCGTTGGTCTAGTAGCGCTTGGGTGATCTTCACGCTCGCAACGTCAAGCTTGAGGTACAGTTCATTCAGGGTGCCTGTATCCCTACCGCTCTCCCTCACGTACTCCAGATTATCGTGGTATCTATCAATGGCGTCAATAATGAATGCTTTTGCAGACTGAAGATCGTCCTCTTCATACGCTTGCACTGCTTTAACAATATCTTCTTCTACTTTTTGTAAATCTTTGCTGAGCGCGGCATCGCTTGCACCCTCCGGTCGGGTGTAGCCTTCTACGGGTGTGTCGGGGATGACTCTGCGCATTGTCGTTTTGGCAATGATCTCGCGCATCTGGTGGATTAATGGCAAAGCGGCTAGCATGCCTGCAACCACCGCTTTTCTCCACTTTTTCATGGTCAACATACAAATCGCTGTTTTTGTATAAATAATGTGTTCTTTTCACGTAATCTAGGAATCCTGAGCGTGGACACCTTAGCATGGTTGTGCCTAAGAATTACTAGAACGTATGCAAGATTCCTTTACGTTTGCGTTATGATTTCTACCTTGTCATCGATAAGAATGGTGTGTTCTGCTTGCGCAACAACACCTTTGCCTCTTTCGAACAACGGGGGGTAGGCATGGATGGCGCCTACCTGGCGTAACTCTTTCAATCCTAACTTTGTTTTGCCTTCGCCAAACTTTGCCATCAACCATCTTGTGGTGAAGGGTAGTGTTGAGTATTCTTTCTCAATGTGTTGGAGTATTTGTCTGGCAAACACGCTACGGATGGGTTTTGGCGCTACCAAAGAAAAGATGTTTGCTTCGTGCTCTCCCTCTGCCACTAATCCTGCTCCTGTGGTGGAGAAGGGTTCTATGGCAAACACGCCCTTCCCTAGCTTAACATCTTCGCCTGTATCATGATTAGGAATGGTGGGTGGCGTGTGGATTAAATTCTCGCCCAACCCATGACCAGAAAGGTTGCGTATGGGTTTGAAGTTGTAAGAATGGATGGTGGTTTCTATCGTTCTACCAATCTCTGCTAACGTAACATTCTCTCCTTTTTCTTTTACTAAATCTAAT
>PVBE012715671.1_pt1 | contig 12083 bp, 11 predicted proteins | sample 1631181 | NCBI WGS metagenome assembly PVBE01 (sample SAMN08397723, study PRJNA350692) | Marine metagenome, whole genome shotgun sequencing project. | isolation source: water | place: Pacific Ocean | collected 2012-04 | reverse complement strand
TTCTGAGGTGTGTATGTCATTGATACTTATAATAGAATCATGTTGTCGGCGCACGAAATATCCGGTTCATCTGGGGAATAGGGGACTAACGATTACCAACCAGTTTGCACTTTCATCGCGACTGGCGCGCCACTTTTCGGCCACGCGCTTTCTCACGCGCTCTATGAGCTAGCGCCGAGCGTTCCCGACAGGACTGGAGCCAAAATGATTCGCCACGAGCGAACCCTGGATATCGACGCCACCCCCGACGCCGTATGGGCGGTGCTCGGCCGATTCATGCACATTCACGAGTTCTCCTCGCGCATAGGATCGGTCGATGCACTCAGCGAGAATGAGGGTGGGGTGGGCTCGAAGCGGCGCTGCCACTTCACCGACGGCACCTCGGTGGTGGAGGAGGTGACCGAGTGGGAGGACAATCGTCGCTATCGGGTGCGTATGTCGGAGCTTTCGGCAATGCCGCTGCATGAAGCGTATGCGGAGCTATCCGTCGAGCCGCTGGGCGGCGAGCGGTCGAGGGCGAAGATGGCCATGGATTATCGAGTGAAGTTCGGTCCCATCGGGTGGTTGATGGGCCAGACCATGATGAAGATGATGATGGGCAAGATTTTCGATGGTGTGCTGAAGGGGCTCGCGGACAAGGTTCGCTCGATTCGGGCTTCCGCTGAAACCGCGCCGCCGGCGGCGCAAGCGTCCTAGAGGGCGCCCCCAGCTCATGGCTCGCGCGCGGGCGTGCTTGACGCAGATCAATGCCGCGTCCCCAGGCTCGGGCTAGGTAGGGCTGGCGGAGGCACGATCACTAGCCCGCTGAGGCGATGGACGAGGCTGTCTTACTGAGATACGCGGGGCGGGCGCCCCGCTATACGAGCTATCCCACGGCGCCGCACTTCACCGACGCGGTCGATGCCGAGGTGTATCGGCGCTGGCTTGCCGAGCTTGACCCGGCGGCGGTGCTTTCGCTCTATCTACACGTGCCGTTCTGCCACGCGTTGTGCTGGTTTTGTGGCTGTCAGACCACCATCGTCAACCGCTACCGTCCGGTCGCGGGTTACCTTGCGCTTCTGGCGCTCGAGATCGACCGGGTGGCGGAGGTACTGGGCCCGAACCGCGCGGTCGGGCACGTGCACCTTGGCGGTGGCACCCCGAGCATGGTCCGCGACGACGATCTGGCGGCGCTCATGGTGCAGCTCCGGCGGCGGTTCGCGTTCCGCGAGGACGCCGAGATCGCGATCGAGATCGACCCACGGACGTTCGCGCCGAAGCGCGGGGCCGCCTTGGCCGCGGCCGGCGTCACCCGCGTCAGCCTGGGCGTACAGGACTTCGCGCCGGTGGTTCAGGATGCGGTCAATCGCCTTCAGCCCTTCGAGCTCACCGAGCGGGTCGTCGCCGGCCTGCGCGGATCGGGGATCGAGGACATCAGCTTCGATCTCATGTTCGGGCTTCCCCACCAGACCGTGCCCGGCTTCGTCGCAACCGTCGAGCAGGCGCTCGCCCTTGGCCCCGCACGGATCTGTTTGTTCGGATACGCGCACGTACCGTGGATGCGCCGCCACCAGAGCCTGATGGACGAATCGGCGCTTCCCGACCCGGCGGCGCGGCTTATCCTTTACCGCAACGCCTTCGAGCGCATCACCAGCGAGGGGTACGTCGCCGTCGGCCTCGACCATTTCGCCCGCGCCGATGATGCCTTGGCGAACTCGGCCGCCGAGGGCTGTCTGCACCGGAACTTCCAGGGCTACACCACCGACGATGCCGACGCGCTGCTCGGCTTCGGAGCCTCGGCGATCGGGACGTTGCCTCAGGGCTACACCCAGAACGCCGCCACGGTGCCGGCCTACCGAAAGGCGCTGGCGAGCGGTGGACTCGCCACGCTTCGGGGGATTGCGCTTAGCCGCGACGATCGCCTCCGCCGGGCCGTCATCGAGCGCCTGATGTGCGACCTGAGCGCCGACCTGGGTGAGCTGGCGGCCGGATACGGCGAGGAAGCCGAGACCTTCGCCGACGCCGTGGCGAGGCTCCAGCCGCTTGCGGCCGACGGCTTCGTCACCATCGATGGGGACCGCGTAACCGTGGCGCCTGAGGCGCGGCCGGTGATCCGCGCGGTGTGCGCCGCATTCGACAGCTACCTGAGCACCGCCAAGGCCCGCCACAGCGCCGTTATCTAGCGGTCGGTCAGGGTTCTCAGGCGCCCACCGCGATGGGGTGCTTGGGCTGATAGAGGCCGACCCCGCCACCGCCCGGAAGCGGGACACGGCTCAGCGTCCCCCACCTTTCCTCGCGAACCTCCGCGCAGGCGACGCCTTTTTCGGCGAGCGCGGCCATCTCGGCCTTGAGGTCGTCGCACATCAGATAGAGCTCGTGCACGTCGTTCTCGTCCGAGGGATGAAATGCCGCCTCGCCCGGCGGCAGGGCGAAGATCAGCCAACCCCCACCGGCGTCAACGGAACGAAAGCCCAGCACGTCGCGAAAGAACGCGCGATCCGCCTCGGCGTCCTTGCTGAATACGACGGTGTGCGCACCGATGATCATCTGCGTCCTCCGTTCGCGCTGCGCCAGAAGATTCCTCCAAATACCTCGTCGCGGTCGATGATCAGATGCTTCAGCGCGCCAAGCAAGTGCAAGAGCAAGAGCGCAATCCAGATGTGGCTGAACAGGCTGTGCGCGCCTGCCATGAAATCGTAGAGGGCAGGCACCGACGACATCGGCGAGGCGATCGTGAGAGCCCCAATCTCCAAGGCTGTCCCTTCGGTCCAGGGCAGCAGCAATCCGCTAACCACGGCGCCGAGGATCGAGATCAGGAAGCCGATCATGACGGCACGCGCGAGTACCCGGAGCGCAAGCTGCTGGCTGGGGTTGGGTTTGAAGCCGCGCCTGATCCTCCAGACGACGCGGGCAATCAGCAAAATCCCTAGTATCGACGCCCAGAAGACGTGATTGGCGTAGGCGGAAACGCGCTCCGCGCCGGCCGCGTCCTCCAACGGATCTCCCGTCGTAAACGAGAAAACCAACGCGACCGCACCCAACCAGTGCAGGATGATCGATGTCCAACCATAGCGTTCACTGTCGGGCTTTTGCGCCGACGGACTAGCCATCGTGGCGGGCGAGGTACGATTCGGCGATCTCGATCAGGCGGTCGCGGCCGAAGCTCGGCTCGTGGCCGCCGTGGACGACGCGGACCGGAAGTTCGCGAATTCGCTTCATGGTCTCGATGTACTCGGCGACCGAGGATTCGGGCAGGCCGTCGATCAAAGGTCCGTCGTAGATCGCGTCGCCCGAGAAGAAGATGCCGCTTGCCGCCTCCCACAGGCCGATGCTGCCCGGCGAGTGCCCGGGCAAGTGCAGCACCTCGAAATGGCGGTCGCCGATATCGATCACGTCGCCGTCCTCGACGGGGCGGGTCGCCTCCGCCCCCGATATCCGGTAGTCCTCAATCGTGTAACCGGCGTGGGGAAGCGATTCGATCAGCAGCCCGGGACAGGCGTAGCCGGCATCGCGCAGCAGCGCCACGATGTCGGGCGGAAACGCATCGGTATCGAGCGTCGCGAAGGCGGCGGATTCGGCCATGATGGGGTGCTCGAGCGGATGCATCAGCCGCTCGCCGAACTCGTGGAAGCTGCCGATGTGGTCGTAGTGCGCGTGGGTCGCCACGGCGACGAGGTCTTTCTCGAAGACCTGCGCCGCGCCCTCGGCAAGGCTGACGATCCCGAGCCCGCTGTCCACTAACACGTCGCGCTCGCGCCCGCGTACGTGCCAGATGTTGCAGCGGACCATGCGCTCGGCGTGGGGCTCGGTGATCCAGGTGATGCCATCGCCGATGGCCTCGATCTCGAACCACCGATGCGCGATCTTCATGGGAGTTTCTCGCCGACTTCGAGGATCGCCCCCGCCATGCTTCACCCCGGTATCGCCGCGGCGTTGCTACCGCGAGGGGCGCACGATAGTCTCCGGCGCCAAGACCGGCAACCGAGGGGAGGCCGTGGTGAGGGCTCTGTTGCAGCGCGTGAGTGAGGCCAGCGTGGCGGTTGAGGGCGAGGTCGTCTCGGCGATCGGCGGCGGTCTGTTGGTGCTGCTTGGGGTCGCGGCCGGCGATGGCGAGGAACAGGCCGACACGCTGGCCCGCAAGGTGGCCGCGCTGCGCATCTTCGCCGATGAGGAGGGGAAGATGAACCTCAACCTCACCCAGGCCGGGGGAGGGGCGCTGGTGGTGAGCCAGTTTACGCTCTGCGCCGACCTCAGCCGCGGCAATCGGCCCGGCTTTTCGCGCGCCGCCCCGCCCGAGGCGGCCGAGACGCTTTACCAGCACTTCTGCGGCCGGCTGCGCGAGAACGGCGTGGCGGTGGAAACCGGCCGTTTCGGGACCGAGATGGACGTGCGGCTGGTCAACGCCGGCCCGGTCACGATCTGGATCGACACCGCGGCGCGCTAGGCCGTTGGTGCTACGCCTTCGACCATAAGGGGGGATGCGATGAGCGAGACCATCAGGAAGTTCGGGCGGCGGCTGCGGTTGGGGGTCATCGGCGGGGGCCCAGGTTCTTTCATCGGCGAGGTCCATCGGACCGCGGCCCGGCTCGACAATCACTACGAGGTCGTGGCCTCGGTGCTGTCGTCCAATCCCGAGCGCTCGGCCGCGGCCGGCCGCGACATTGGCATCGCCGAGGACCGCGCCTACGCCACCGCCGAGGACCTGTTCGCGGCCGAGGCGGCGCGCGAGGACGGCATCGACGCGCTCGCCGTCATGACCCCCAACGATAGTCACTATTCGCTCGCCTGCCAGGCGCTGGAGGCCGGCCTCGACGTGATCTGCGACAAGCCGATGACCCACCGGCTGGCCGACGCGATCGACTTGGTGGAGCGGGTGCGCAAGAGCGGATTGGTATTCTGTTGCACCTTCAACTACACCGGCTATCCCATGGTTCGCCAGGCGAGGGCGATGGTGAAAGCCGGCGATATCGGCGAGATCCGCGTCGCCCAGGTCGAGTATCTGCAGCCCTTCTTCACCGAGCTGATGGAGCCCGAAAAAGGCGGCGAGCCCAACTGGCGCTGGGAGGGCGACCGCGGCGGCGCCTCGCTGGTGCTGGGCGACATCGGCAGCCACGCCCACCACATGGTCAGCTTCGTCACCGGGCTCACGGTGAGCCGCCTCAACGCCGATGTTGCGGCGATGGTGCCGGGCCGCGCGGCCGACGATTACGGCAGCGCGCTGTTGCACTTCGAGAATGGCGCCCGCGGCGTGCTGCTGGTGGCCAATTGCCTGCCTGGTTCGCGCCACGGCCTGCACTTTCGGATCTATGGCGACAAGGGACGGCTCGAGTGGTCGCAAGAGCAGCCGAACGAACTCTACAGCTCGAGCGGCGTGGGTGAGCCCGAGCCGATCTTCATCCGCGGCGGCGCGGGCCTACACGCCGAAGGCCAGCGCGGCTCGCGCGTCGCGCTGGGCCACCCCGAGGGCTATCAGGAGGCTTTCGCCAACCTTTACGTCGACGCCGCCGAAGCCATCGTCGCCCGCCGCCTGGGCGAGGCGGTCGACCCGCTGGCACTCGACTTCCCGACCGTCGAGGACGGCGCGCGCGGTATGAAGTTCATCCAGGCCTGTGTCGATTCCAATGACGCCGGCGGCTGGGTCGACTGCACGCTCGATCTCTAGGCGCCGGCGCGCAGCTCCGGCGGCGCAATCTCGCCCATCGAGGCGGCCTCGGGATTGTGCTCCGCCGTATTGTCCGCGGTGGTTGGCACCGGGGTGTCGAACTGGTAGCTCGGATCTTCGTGCTGCCTGCGCCAGGTCTGGCGCATCTCGCGCCACGCGCCCACCAGCGTCCGCGGCTCGGGCATGTCGTGGGCGACCGCCTGGTGCAACTTCTTGAGGTTGTAGCAGGGGATGGACGCGAACATGTGGTGCTCGAGGTGCCAGTTCATGCGCCAGTAGAGGAAACTCGACAAGGGATCGAGTGTGATTGTGCGCACGCACTTGCGGAAATCGGGCACGTCGTCGCGAAGCCCGCAATGCATCGGCACGCCGACGAAATACCGCAGCCAATTCGCGATGCAGGGCCCCAGGCTCACCACCACCGGTAGGAACCAAAGCCCGAGCGCGAACGACACCGCGGCGAAGCCGAGGTGAAACACTAGGATGAGGCGGGCCCAGTTGACGGCCTTCTTCCGCAACTCCGGCCGGTTGACATAAAGGGCCTCGAGCCAGCCCGGGGTGCTCATGACCGAATACTTTCCCATGGCCGTCTTGATCGGGCCGCCAATGATGTTGATCACGCCCCGCGATTCGAAGCCGCCGGTGACATTGAACGTGAACAACTGCAACAGGTAGAGCGGTGCCAGGGACGGAGGTTTTGGCAGCACCACCTCTTGGTCGGCGTGCGGGTGCAACGTGAAGGAGTGGTGGTAGGTATGGCTCATGGCGTACTCGTGAAAGTTCCACCACGTGAGTAGGCTATAGATGCGCAGGAACGCGGCGTTCAACCATCTCGCCCTGAAGACGGTGCCGTGGCCGAGCTCGTGGTTGCCAAAGATGAAGTGAGAGGTGACGGTGCCGTGCGCGAATAGCGCCAGCGCGAATCCGATCCACACTTGGTTGACGAAGAAATAGTACGTCAGCGTGCCGGTACACGCCGCTAGAGCCAGGTGTCCCCCGGCCTGGAGCGCCCCCTGAACATCGCTCCTGCGGCCCAACTCACGAAACCTAGCTCGGTCGATCGGGCAGCGGTACCAATCGACCTTGTAGGTCTTGTAGAGCTGGTCCAGGGTTTCGGTTTGCGCGTCCATCTCGCCTCCTTCCATCTCCAACCGCTAGAGTGCGAAGACCTCGATCTCTTCCTGGCGGCCGCGGATCGTGTGAGCGCCGAGTGTTCGTGCCTCGAGACCCGCCGCGGCGGTGGTGGCGGCGCTCGCCAGGATCACGGTGTCGGCGTCGCCCTCGCCGATCTCCTTGCCCAACTGCTCGAGCCGGTTGGCGGTGTTCACGGTGTCGCCGACGATGGTGTAGTTGATGCGGCCGGGCGCGCCGATGTTGCCGACGATCACCTCGCCGCTGTGGATGCCGATGCGCACGCGTACCGGATCACCGCCCTCGCGCACCCGGGACTGGTTGTCCGCGGTCACCGCGGCACGGATGGCGAGCGCGGCGCGGCAGGCGCGAACGGCGTGATCGGGCTGGTCCTCGGGCGCGCCCCAAAACGCCATCAATGAATCGCCGATGAACTTGTCGATGGTGCCGCCCTCGGCCTCGACGCAGCGGCTTATCATCGCGAAGTGCTGGTTCAGGAAATCGGCGGTTTGCGGCGCCGTCATGGTCTCGGACTGGCGGGTGAAAGCGACGATGTCGGTGAACATGACCGTGGCCTCGCGGGCCACCGACGACTGAACCGCGTCATCGCCCTGGCGCACCAGCCGGTGCACCAGATCCCGCGGCACGTAGGTCTCGAACCAGCGCAAGCCCACGACCATCGAGTTGAACGCCTGCGCCGCATCGGTCAACTCGGCGAACAGGCTTTGCGGCAGCTGCGGTACCCGCTCCAGGGTGAGATCGCGGACCTGCTGGGCGGCCGCGGACAGCCGATAGAGCGGGGCGCTGAGGTAGCGGGCGATCGCGTACGCCGCCAAAAGCGCGAGGACGAGCACCACCACTCCGGCGATCGCCGCTGACTGCAGGCGTTGCAACTCTTCGGTGATGCCGGCGGCAGGAAAGTAGACGCCGGCGAGCCACGGCACCTCGCCGTAGCCATCGAGCTCGCGGGCGAGGAAGGCGTAGCTCTCGCCGCCAACGTCGAAGATGCGGATGCCAGTGCGCTCCTCGATCGCGGCGCGCAGACGCGTGGCCTCGTCTCCCGCCAGGTACGTCGCGAGGACCACATCGCCGAGCTCCTCAACCGTGGGCAGGGGATGCTCGACGCTCGCGGCTTCGAAGCCGTCGATGAGTTTGGGATGGGCGAGTACCGCGTCCTCGCCATAGAGGACGAAAGCGCTGCCACCCACGGTAGCCGCGGTTTCGGCCAGCAACTCCGAGAGCCGGTCGATGCGCACCGTCGCCGCCAGCGTACCCCTGTAGCCCTCGGCGCCATGGACCGGGTAGCGCACGTTGACGAGGGTGGCCTCGGCGGTCTCGGGGTGGACGAGTTCGCCCCAGTAGAGTTCTGTACGCTCGCCGGCCGCCCGCATCGCGTCGAGGATCTCGGGCATCGCGCTCACGTCGATGACTCGGATATCGACGCCGTCCTCGCGCCTGAGCGCGAGCACCATACGGGCATCGGCGTGGACGAATACCGCCGAGCGGACGTGCGGGGTCGCGGCCAACGCCCCGGCCAGCGCCTTGCCGATGTCCGCGTCGTCGGCAAGATCGATCTCGCCGTTGTCGATCCGGCGGAACAGGTGATCGAGCTGATCTTCCACCGGCCTGAGGTGTTGGTCGATGTGATCGACGATGAGCTGGATGGTCGAGGCCGATTTGTCGGCCAAGAGATTGAGCGTGTTTTGACGTGCGCTCGAAAAACCGAGCGCCAGCACCGCGACCACCGCGAGCAGCACAAGCCCGCCGAATCCGAGGACCAAACCGCGGGTGAGGCCGATCTGGAAGCGCGCGGGCTTCGCCGGCTCGCCGTCCACGCTTTGCGGACGCGGTGCCTCACCCGTCGCTTGCTCGGCCATCGCCCCCCACACGTTCTTCCGACTAGGCGTACCCGCGCAAACGGTGCCACAAACCGCGCTAAGGTGCCAGCCCGCTCGCGAGGGCCAGGCGCTCGGCCTCGGCGATCTCCGCCGCGGTCAGCTGGGTGGTCATGGCGCCCTGGGCGCGCGCGGCTTGGGCATCGCCGCGCGCCGCGCCCAGCGCGAACCACATGTGCGCCTGGACCGGGTCGCGGGTGACCCCGCGACCGCCCGCATACATGATGCCTAGGTTGAACAGCGCGCCGGTGTGTCCCTGTGCCGCCGCGCGGCGAAACCATCGCATGGCTTCGGCATCGCTCGATTCACCGGCTTGGCGGGTGAGATAAACCACGCCGAGCGCGAAATGGGCGGCGGCACTGCCGCGCTCGGCGGCCTCGATGAACTGCGCCAGGCGTCGGGAAACCGCAAGCTGTCCCGCCAGCATTCTGAGCTCCAGAAGCAGGCGGGCGGCCCCGGCCTCGGTATCGCCGCGGGCTTCGGAAAGGGCGAACCACATGTGCGCCTGGACAAGGTCGCGTGGCACGCCACGGCCGGCGTCGTAGAGCGCGCCGAGGTTGAAACGAGCGCCCACGTGCCCGCGCTCGGCGGCGGCGCGGAACCATTTCGCGGCCTCGGCATCGTCCTGGGCCACCCCTTGGCCGGCGAGGTAGAGCGTGGCGAGGTTGTACTGGGCCCGGCGGTGACCGGCCTCGGCTGGCGCGGCGAGCAGCCGTGCCGCCTCGGCATAATCGAGCGCCACGCCGCGGCCCGCCGCGTAAAGCGTGCCGAGGTCGAATTGCGCCTCCAAATGCCCCTGAGCGACGGCGCGGCGGTACCAGGCGGCGGCCTGAGCGTAATCGCGCGTCACGCCGCGGCCGGTCTGATACATGCTGCCTAGGTTGTCCTGGGCGTCGGCGTCGCCCCGCTCGGCCGCGCGGCGGTACCACCTCACCGCCTCGGCGTAGCTCATGACGACGCCACGGCCCGAGGCGTACAGGATGCCGAGGTTGTTCTCGGCGCTCGGCTCGCTTTGCTCGGCCGCGGCGCGCAGCCAGCGCGCCGCCTCGTCGTCGTTCCGGCGCACCCCGATTCCGGCCATCGTAAGGAAGCCGATCATCGCCTGGGCCGGGGCGTTGCCCTGCTCGGCCGCCCTGCGGTACCAGCGCGCCGCCTCGGCGTCGTCGCGGGCGAGGCCTAGCCCGCGCGCGTAGAGATCGGCGATGCGGATCTGGGCTTCGGCAGCGCCGGCCTCGGCAAGCGGCCGCCACGCGGCCAGCGCCTCGGCGTAGGCGCCGCGCTCGAAGGCGGCGAGGCCGGCCGCGAAATCGGCATGGGCAGGCGCGGCGAGCGTGAGGCAGAGCGCCGCAATGACCAGGCGCGCGGCGTACCTCCGCCGGCGGCGCAGGGGATCGAGTCGGACCACGCCCACCCATATGCGAAATGCGGGCCAGCGGGCAAGTCGTACGCGCCTACGGCGACTCGGGGGCCGATTCCTCGCTTCGCGGATCGAGCGCGAACACCGTCGGTGCGGTGCGGGGAACGCCGACGAATTCATCCTTGGCCTCGGGGCCGGGCGCGGCGCGCAGGGCGCGACGGACCAGCACGAACACCGCCAGCGAGCCATGGACGAGCGCCGTGAAGGCGAACAGCCCGTCGGCCCCGATGGCGGCCATCGCCGCCGCGGCCAGCGCCGGTCCGATGGTGGCGCCGATCGCATAGAGGAGCAAAAGCCCGCTCGCCGCGCCGACGAAATCCTCGCGGGCGACGAAGTCGTTGGAGTGCGCCATGCACAGCGAATAGAGCGGAAAGGCGGAGGCGCCGAAGACGAACGCGAAGATGGGGATCCCCGGCGCCCAGACGTCGTTCACCAGCGCCAAACCGACGCCGGCGAGGCACCCGGCGAGGCACGATGCGACGATGACGTAGCGGCGGTCGGTGCGGTCCGAGGCGTGGCCGAGCGGCCATTGGCTGAGGGCGCCGCCGATAATCGCGATGCCCATGAAGAGCGCGATGCCGGCAAGCTCGACGCCACTTTCCTGGGCGAACACCGGTGCCAGCGCGAAGAAGCTGCTGTTGACCAGCCCGACCGCAAGGATGCCGATGCAGCCGACCGGGGAAATCGAATAGAGGTAGCCGAGCCGCAGGCGCACGACCTCGACCGGGGCGGGGCCGGGCGCCGCGGTCATCGCCAGCGGCACCACCGCCAGCGAAACCATGATCGAGATTAGCGCAAACAACGGGAAGGCCGTGGGTTCGTAGAGCGTCAGCATGAACTGACCGCCGGTCATGACGGTAAGGTTGATGATGTGGTAGACGGCAAAGACGCGGCCGCGGGTCTCGTTGGCGGAGCGCTCGTTCAGCCAGCTCTCGGCGACCATGTACATCAGGGCGAAGCAAAAACCAGTGATCGCGCGCAACAGCGCCCAGGCGTACGGGTTGACGACCAGGGCGTGGGCCAGCGCCACCGCGGACGCGATCGAGGCCATGGCCACGAACGTGCGGATGTGCCCGGCGCGGCGGATGCCGCGGCCGCCGAAATAGCAACCCGCGCCAAAGCCCAGAAAGTAGGCCGTGCCCAGGGCGCCGATCGCCAGAATCGGGAAGGCCTCGAGATTGGCGCGCACCGGCAGCAGCGTGTTCCACAGCCCTACGCCCACCTGGAGCACGGCGACGCTGAGCAGCAGCGCGGAAACCGGAGCGATCGCGGACGGCATGCCGGCGGATCCCCTGTTGAACGCCCAAAGAGAAGGAGCCGCGCGTATCCGCGCGGCTCCCGTCGACGCGAATGGTCTTGTGACTAGTAGTCCATGTCGCCCATGTCGGGCATTGCCGCTGCGGCGTCTTTCTTTTCTGGCTTCTCGGCGACCATCGCCTCGGTGGTCACCAGCAGCCCGGCGACCGATGCGGCATCTTGGATCTCCGTGCGCACCACCTTGGTCGGATCGATGATGCCGGCCTTCATCATGTCGACATACTTCTCTTCCTGGGCGTCGAAGCCGTGGCGGTAGTCCTTCTGTTCGCTGAGCTTGCCGACCACCACCGAGCCGTCGACGCCGGCGTTGTCGGCGATCTGGCGAACCGGAGCCGCCAGCGCCTTGCGAACGATGTCTACCCCAACCTTCCGGTCGCCGGTCACATCGAGCTTGGACAGCACCTTCGCAGCGTAGAGTAGGGCCACGCCGCCGCCCGGCAGAATGCCCTCTTCGACCGCGGCGCGGGTGGCGTTCAGCGCGTCATCGACCCGGTCCTTTCGTTCCTTGACCTCGATCTCGGTCAGGCCGCCGACGTTGATCACCGCGACGCCGCCGGCGAGCTTGGCCAGCCGCTCCTGCAGCTTCTCCTTGTCATAGGTGGACTCGGTTTCGTCCATCTGCTTGCGGATCTGCTCGCAGCGAGCTTTGACAGCCACATCATTGCCCTCGGCAACGATGGTG
>PVBE011827570.1_pt1 | contig 12083 bp, 7 predicted proteins | sample 1631181 | NCBI WGS metagenome assembly PVBE01 (sample SAMN08397723, study PRJNA350692) | Marine metagenome, whole genome shotgun sequencing project. | isolation source: water | place: Pacific Ocean | collected 2012-04 | reverse complement strand
TGCCGAGAGATTTGCCATCGACCATGCCGACCTCCGCGAGGCTCTCTTCTTCCGTACCAGTCGTCACCGCATCTCACTAGGTCGTATGAGTGAACTACCCATCGAATCGATGGACGACACCGTCCTGAGGGGACCTTGGTCTCATAATGCAACTATTCTCAAGCAGCTCACAAAACCCGCGGTTCATCTCTTGAGACAGAAATCGAACGCGAACATAATAAATCTCAATTTGCGACAAGTAGATTCATTCCTGGGCCACGTGGCCATTACAGTGGAGGTTAGTGACACTACAATAACACCAGGCTGTGTCATCGTAGAACACAGATCGACTGTCCTTGGGATCGGCTGGCTAGATCTCTTCAGACAGATCAAATGGTACACTAGCGATTCGGGAGCTAGCTGCTTCCGAGAGGAGCACGGGCGCAACCATAGCATTCAGTTTCACTAACTTGAGACGCCCCCCCCACGGGTACATGCTACGCGTCCTGCTCCTCGCAATCGCAATCCTCAACCAACCCTAAATCTGGGGAACCTGCTCTTTAATAGAATTGGATAAAACCACCACGCCATTCGCGGTGGGAGCAACCGGCGTGACGTTGACGCCATCTCTGAGTTGACCGGTGACCACAAAATTAAATGCGCGCCCATGGTCTGGTATTATAGGTTCAAACGTCGGCGCCTCACCCCGGGTCTTGAGACCTTCTTTTTCGAGCGCCCTCGAAGCATTGCCCACGAGCATATTGAGAAACTCACCAACCGCATCGGGGTACATCTCGACCGCATCGAGAAAGTCCATGCCAAAGAGCCCCCACATGATGACGCGAGCAAAGTCCTTACTCACACTGAACGTCAACGTACACTCGAGGTCACCACGCATTTGCATCCCAGCGGTGTATTGCCCGAACTGTGCAGTATCTACCGTTCCTGGTGGCTGAATCTCGACCACGATGTTGGCAATCGTCTTGGCCAGGTCGGGAAACTTATCGGTCATAAATTGAATCAGCTGCTTGCCGGCCAGGCTCTCGGTAACGTCTTCCTCGACTTTATCATCAACGTTCGGTGTTCCTTGCTCAGCCTCAAATGCAGCAAACTGCACCGTCATATCCTCGGCAGTGAGAATCCCCAGCTGAACGAGCGCCTCACCAATCCCAGCGCGATTTCGCCTCTGCACGTCGAGTAGCTCGACGACCTGCTCTTCCGTCAGGAGATTCATCGCCACAGCCAGCTGACCAAACGGACTGTTGGTGTCCGCCTGTTTACCGTGAATCGCCTCCACCTGCTCTCGACTCAAGAACCCGTGCTCCACCGCGAGATCGCCGATACGAGCCCCCATGGTCTTGGCCGTCCGAACAGCCTTCATCAGATCTTTGAGATTCACAGCTCCTTGGCCAACTAAGAACCGACCAAAGACTTGAGAGTTGATACCGTCCTCGGGACCATGCTCTCGGGTCTCGGGCATGTCCTGATCACTGGTGGCAACCAAAGTCCTCAAAGCAATGGCTACGAGAACATCGGGTTCATCCTGGGACGAGCGCTCGCGCGTACGCTCAAAGAGGCCATCGTCCACCTCGGCCGCAAAGTCCGCTTTGGTGGAGTCCTCCTCCTGCATTGGAGGGTAGTCGCTTCCTTGCCAGGCATTGAGCGAACGAAACGCGGCATGCATCAGAGCCACATGGTCTGAGATTCCGGTTTTTTCGACAGCCTGCTCGAGAAGCTCCTTTGCTACGCGAGTGGTCACCTTCACAACATTAATTTATAACAATTTCCGCAAGTCCCTAGAAATAGAAAATAAAAAGTCAGGGTATTCTCGCGCTCTCCCGAGCATCCACCTAGGAATTCAGCCCCCAGAGCCCCAACAAGAAGGCCTCAAAGGCCCGAACTGGCTCCGGATCGTCAAAGAGAGTGTCCCTACGCTCGGCAATAGCCGTCTCTACCTCGGCCCGCCAAGCGTCATCCTCAACCAGTCGGACAACCCGATCCACATAGTCCGGGAGATCCTTGGCAATGAGCGCTTCGAGCCCCATCCGCCTCAAGATGGCGTAGGTGTGACGCCCTCTCATCATGGGGCCAGGCCAGGTCACGATAGGCCGTCCGAGCCAGCTCGCTTCCATGCTGCTGTTATTGCCAGACCAGAGAAAGCTGTCGAGCACGACCGTGGCCGAGCCGGCTAGCCCATAGAAGGCCTCCTGGCTCATCCGGGGCAGCACGAGCACCCGCTCTTCGAAGCTGAGACCACGAGCCTCGAGGGCCCCAGCAACTCTTCGACGAAAAACGTCGGTCACCCGCTCAGAGGCCTCGGCAATGAAACAGAGCTCTGAGCCCGGTATCCGCTCGAGAATCTCCGCATAGACCCAGTCGAACTGAGGTAAGAGCTTGTAGAGGCTCTGTAAGCAGACCAGCCGAGCCGTCGGCGACCGGTCCCGAAGGATCTCAGGCAGCTCCGGCTCGACGACCTCGGGCCGGGGATAGGCTGTAAAGAGCTGAGGCAAACGAACCAGCTGCTCGGAATAGTGGGCCTCGGCCCCCTCGGCCTCCATCAGATCGCTACTCAGGAAGTAATCGATGGTATCGAGCCCCGACGTAATGGGATGCCCACCCGCATTACACTGCACCGGTGCCAACCGAAGGGTTGCTAAGCTCTGGGTCAGAGGCTCCATCCCTAGATCGGGATACACGATGACATCGAGCGCCATTGCCCCAATGGCATCCACCAGCTTCGGATTGAAATCAGGCCAGTGTAGAAAATGGTCCGATGCCGATTGCAGAGCGCGCGTTGCATCATCAACCTTAACCCCAAGATGAATCGTGGTGATCTCAAAGGCCTGCCGGTTGAGATGGGTAATAAAGCCCCCATGGGTCTTGAAAATCGAATGCCAGTGAAAGTTCGCCGAGATAAACCCTATCTTGATCCGCCCAGCCACGCTGCGTGATGTCTTCGGTGCGGTGTGACCAGGAAATGACGCGCCCACAATCGTCTGCAGCAACGCGCCGTGAATTCGCTGTAGGCTGAGGTCATCGTAGCCTTGATAGTGCAGAGAAAAGTTGGTCATCGAGAGACAACCCTCGAGTGCACCCGCACGCCCTTCTGGGCTATCGAGGTCTAGCTCGCTTCGTACTTTCTCGAGCCCCTCTGCAAACCCAGCCCTGGCCTCCTCGGTAGCCGCCTCCGTTTCATGGATGATGGGAAGCGCGAGGTAGCGTCCGAAGAGAGCGGCCCCATGCCCCGGCTCAAGAGCCAGAGCACGGTCGAACGCGTCGCGCGAGCCACTCAGATCTCCCAAATTCTTGCGAGCCAACCCCAGTCCAACCCAGCCATTCACCCCGTCAGGGTCGAGTGCCACCATCTTCTCATGGGCCTCGGCCGCTCTGTGAAAATCGCTCAGACTGAGAGCTGTGGCGCCCAAAACATGCCAGGCGCCAACACTGCTCGGGTCGCGCTCGACGAGCTCAGAAGTCATCGCCAGCGCGTCGCCGAGAGCACCGAGCTTCAACTTCACCACTGCGAGATTGGTGCTCGCCCCAATGTGGCCAGGCTCCAGTGAGAGCCCATGCCCATAGGCCGCTTCCGCCTCCTTCAAGAGTCCGAGGCGAAGCCGGATATCTCCCAAGCCAAACCAGGCACTCGCATCGTCAGCACGGGCTTCCACGTGGGTCATCGCCACCTGGAGAGCCTCATCGCTTGCTCCGCGTCGAACGTAGGCCTCCTGCATGAGTCGATACGCGAAGCCCTGCTCTGGGTCGAGCTGGAGTATCTTCCCGCAGATCTCCACCACGGCCCCCAGCTCACCGGCTACCAACTGCCCTTTCGCGGCTTTGAGGGCCTCCTCCACGATGTCGCTCACATCATGACTCATTGCCCGGCCAGTCTAGCACTGCATCTCTCCCGCAACCAACCAAAGCCTTGCCCACAGCGAGCGTAACGAGTTGTAAAGGCAGGGGAGCCAGGCTCGTTCAGCGCTTGTAGTTACCGCAAACCCATGCGTATTTAGGGACCATGAGCGAGAAAGACTATCAGCCGCTGCGCGTCAGCCAGGTCATTGACGAGACCCCTGACAGCCGATCCTTCGTGTTTGACATCCCTGCCGAGAAGCAAGACCTCTTCGCTTACGATTCAGGTCAGTTTCTCACCTTTCGCGTCGCCTATGAGGGCAAGCTGCTGACCCGCTCCTACTCTCTCACCAGCTCACCAGCACGAGCTGAAGAGCACAAAGTCACCGTCAAGCGCGTTGAAGGCGGCAGAATCTCAAACTGGTTCAATGACCGAGTTGCCATTGGCGATGTACTCGAGGTCATGCCACCCTCGGGGCGCTTTACACTCAAGGACCGAACGAGCCCCCTGGTGATGTTTGGCGGCGGAAGTGGCATCACCCCAGTCATCTCCATCATCAAAACTGCGCTGACAACGACCGAGCGCGCCATTCGGCTTCTCTACGCAAACCGTGATGACGAATCCGTCATCTTTAGCACCGAGCTCAAAGAGCTGACGAACAATCATCCAGGCCGCCTCGAAATCACCCACAGCTTAGACGACCGCGATGGCTATCTGACCGCAGATCGCATTCGCACCTTTGTGGACACTCTCGGCGAGGCAGATTTTTACCTCTGCGGCCCGGGTGCTTTCATGGATGTCATCGAGAGTACGCTTCAGGACATGGGTGCCAGCCGAGAGCGGATCTTCTTAGAGCGTTTCGTCTCGCCCAAGGATCCAGATGCATCGAGTCCTGAGCCAGCCCCGGCTGAAGAAACCACGGGCGTCAGCCTGACTTCGTTTACGGCAAAGTGGGAAGGTGCCATGCATGAGGTGCCCTACCGTGAAGGGCTCACGATTCTCGAAGCAGCCAAAGAAGCCGGCATCGAGCCACCCTACTCTTGTGAAGAGGGGTATTGCTCATCGTGTCTCTTCCAGCTGGTCAAAGGCACGGTTCACATGAAGCTCAACGACTGCTTATCCAAAGATGATCTAGAGCACGGAACGAGACTCGCCTGTCAGTCGCTCCCGACGTCGGCAGAACTCGAAATAGACTGGGACGCGTGAGCCTCTCAGAGGTCTTCGCCAAACACTCTCTTCTGAACATCGAAGGTGCTACCGGTACTGACGAACTGAAAGTCAAACGGCTTTCCATTCGCGCCTGCCGTGCTATCCACGCTCAAGCTCACCTTGGTATTCTCGGAACCAGCAAGCTCGACGATAACTGACATCAAAGCCGTGTCCTCACGGGCCGCAGCCAAGAGTTCACGCACTGTATCAATGCGCGCCTCGTCGCCTAGCTTCGATGCATCGGCGAGCTTCCCTAACACCGCCTTACGCGATGCCTCCTCGCCCTCAGCTACCATTTCCGCATACATGGCCGTCGTGGGGTCCATGAAGATATCTTCTGACAAGTCCCACGGTGCCTCAGTCTCATCTGGGTTGTTGGCTCGCCACGCAGTATCGTAGCGACTCCACAAGTCATCCGCATCGAGATTGTTCAGCTTAGCAAGACCTGAGCGAGCAATGTCGACACTCACGGCAACGTCGGTTTCACGAAGCTCGTTGCGGGGTCCAATCCAGAAACGACGATGCTCCTCGACGGCTCCCACACGCTCTTTGTACGCGACGAGATCTCCTGCTCGTTCTGCCCCGACCATCCGCTCAACCATCACCAGCTGCGCGATGAGTTCTTCGCGAGAGGTATTCACATCCGACGAGCCAAACTTCCAAGAGAGCCAATGCTCTGATGCCTTCACATCACCGAGCTCCGCGCCATCGAGTGAGCGGACCTCACGGGCATGGTCGGTCACACTCACGTGGCTTCCTGAGAACCAGCCATCAACTTTGCGAGCATCGTTTTCAATCTCAGAGGTGACCTCGAAGCGGCCTGATCCTACATTCACTTCCGACTCACGAAGCTCTTCACGAGAATCAGAGTGGTAGCCGAGACCAAGACCTGTAACCGTCAGTGGCGTCGCAGTGGTGTTGAGTTCGGTAAAGATAGAGCGCTCCACTTCAACCGCGCGGTGTCCATCACGCGCTAACTCCTCGATGCGCGTCCAATCACCACCAACGGCCTCATCGTACGCCACACCAGCCGAATCATCGGAGAGGTCGAGTCGCACATCGAGAAGCCGTCTGTCTCCGTCTCGCACACTGTGCTCAGGCGTGACTGCTACGTTGAGCCATCGGTCGACAGTGCCACGTGCTACCGTGGTCGCCAAGTCACCAGCAGGGCCAATGTCAGGAAGCTCTCCTACACCGGCCACCCCAGCCAAGGCGCTGTAGTTCGGGCTCACGCCCGCTCGAATGTTGAGACCACCACGGATCTCGTTCGAGTCTTCGTGCGAGACCACCACCCGTGCGGTACCCTCACCGCCTCGAGTCACATCGAGACTGGTTCGTCCCGATACAGCGTAAGATACATCAACCCCTGCTGAGGCCGTCACTTCACCGATAGGCCCCACAGACACGCCCGTGCCAACCCCACCGCCACCACGTGCGGTATGGGTCGTACTTCCTGTGATTCGAAATGATTCACCGGTACGCATTTCCAAGACACCATTGGCGGAGTTATCGACATTGAGTTCCGACATGCTCGGACGCTCACCAAGACGAGCGTCACCGGTGAGCCGAGTCACTTCGACGTCGTAGTTCTCGCCTCGCTCATACCCAGCATTGACATAGCCTGCTCCCAGGGGAACCCGGGCGCCCACGTTGATCGTGGCACGGCCTCGCGCACCAAAGGACACATAGCGGCCTTCAGGCTCATCTCGAAGGACATCATCACGAAGTGAATCTACCCACTCGGCAGATGCTCTCGCAGGTCGGCGCCGACTCAGCGTTACCCGCGCATCCCCGCCAACTCGGCCGCTTGCTCCAATACCAAAGAGATTGGTGACGTTCATCCCACCGCCGAGATTGCCTTCAACACTCGTATCATTTCGCGACATGCCCGCTGTGAGGTGACCACCAGGGCTCCCTGCAGACGCGCTACGGTCGAGCCGTACGTCGCCGCGGATAGAACCGTCACGGGTATTTCCGCCCACACTCGCACTTGCGCGGGTCCTGCCGTCTTCGCCCAATCGTGTCTCACCGCGAACGCTGCCACTCAGATTGCCAGATTCGTTGCCAGCAATGCGTGCACTCACCTCAGAGTCTTCACCCACCCGTCTGGTAACCGATGCTTCTCCGTGAAAGCCTTCTCCGCTTCGCCATCCACCATTGGCAGATGCGCGCCCTCGCGCGGTCTCATGGGTGAGTTCACCTTCGATTCGAGAGCCATCTTCACCATAACCAACCCGAACCTCACCTCGCGTCCCATCACGCTCAACACTGTAGCGCCCCTCGGCGTCGACATTGCCTTCAGCGTCGTGTCGAACCGTTGCCGAAGCATTGCCAAAGCGTCGATGATTGAAGTCTACGCCGTGCTCGTGAGAGCGGCGACCAGAACTATCGAGGGTCACCCCTTCGCGAACAGTGACTTCATCGGTCAGCCGGCGCCTGGCGGTACCGCCCACACGCCAGCGACCCTCGCCCTCGAGTCGAACATCCGTCTCAACTCTCGTCCGCGCGTGGTCTCGGTCCGTACCCGAATGAAATGTGTAACGCCCTTCAACGCGACCCAGCTCGCCATCTTCACCCGATACCCGTGCCGACACGCCATGGGTATTACCGCCAGCGCGCAAGCTTCCCTCACCTCCCAGGCTCCGATTGCCTTCACTGTCGTGCTCTAGCTCCGCAGACACATGGCCGCGACCGCCGGGCAGTCCCGCGCGCGCTCCATGGGTATGTGTGCGCACACCGTCTTCATCGAGTCCTATGCGCTCGGTGACCGTCACGCTCTCAGAGACGCGATGTGCCACACCGATGTCACCTCTAAACTCGCCTTCAGTCGAAACATGGCCGCGGGCATCCACTGTCGTGCCAGGGCGAACCTCGCGTCTCACCTCACCAGAGGCACTACCGCGCACGGTGCCATCGCTGTTGACGGATAGACGCTCATCGCTGCGCCAACCCTCACCCTCGTGATGGCCACGGTATTCAGCGCTGACACCATTGTCGTCGGCGCGTGCTCGAACATCTTCGCGGTTTTCTCCCCGGGCGTGGGACCAACCGGCATCTGCGTGGGCACGGCCATCGGCGTTCATGCCGACTTCACCACGAACCACGTGTCCACCCTCGAGGGTGTGACTCGCTCCGAGGCGACCATGAGTCAGTCCATCGCCATCGACACCAACTTCACCATGGGCTTCGGTGCTCCCGCTGAAGTGGTGTCCCGCTCTCAAGCGTGCATCAACGTCGCCGGTGGCTTCATCAAAGCCCACATCCACATCGAGATCATTGGCACCGCGGCTCGTCCCAGCGCCAACACGTCCCCGATAATCCCCTCGCTCATCTTCGCGAACATTCCAGTCGTAGCGGTGAAGACCATCGTCGTAGCGGGCTCGATCGGTATTACCAGTGCTCTCTCGCTCGGATACCGGAGTCGCCGAGCGACTCGGGCCTTCGAGGGGCCGCCGGCTAGAGCGACCCGCAGGCACGCCGCTCCGGTCAGGCTCTCGGAGGGCTGGTTGCTCGCTCGTTGGCTCTAGAGGACGGGCCACGGGCATGGGGCGCTCGACGGGCTCATGCATGGGCTCCATGGGCCGCGATTCTGCGGGGTGTCCCCCCACCGGCATCGCATCTCCCCGTACATTCAGGACATTTTCAGAATTCCTAGCTCCACGATTGGCATTCGCAAAGCCCCCATGACGTCCATCCACCGATAATCGTGGCATCGTATGATTCTCCTGATTCGTTCCCGGGGCGGCACACAAACCCTACCCATAGAACGATTATCGGTGCCCTGCTCTCTAGGTTGCGTAAATCTTCAATTTTTCTTGGTGGGCTCTCGGGCTGCCCTCAGATCTCGCTCAGGTAGAGAATCCCCAAGCACATCTCGTCGTAGGTCCCATCCCCCCAATTAACATCACGGACCGGACGCCCATCGGGTTGATTTGCCTCGGTATTATCCCACTCACAGGTGACGCGCAGCCGGTCACCCGGATTGAAGGTGAGAGGCTCCATCAGACGAAAGTTTCGCTGCCAGTCAAAGTCCCAGTCTCGAATCGAAAGCACACACTCTTGCGTTCCATCAGACCGAATGAGGGTGAGCTGAGCCGAGCGTCCGAGCTTGTGCATGTGGAGTGCAGCAGCATGAATGGTAAACGGAACATACGAATCGAGCTGACCGCTACTAAAGCCATTGAGTGCCAGGGTCATATCGACCTCAAAGCTATGGCGTGCTGCCCCATCACCCGCATCGATGGGCATGGTCTTGTTCCACACCCAGCTAGGATCGACAAATGGGGTCAGCGCCGCTCTTCGCTCAATCTCGTTGTCCACCTTGAAGGCCATACCGCTGGTGTCGGTGGTAATGCCCTGAAGATCCCAAGTATTGTAATGAACCTGGAAGATTATCTTCGAGCCGGGGCGTACCAATATCCCGGTACCTTCAGGAAAGTCGGTCCCCTTGCCCCCCGGAGCCCACGCCCCCAGCCAACCGAGGCTGTTGGTGATTCTGCCTGGCCCTCCAAAACACTCATACCCAGGTCCGGGATCGGCAGCATCGAGCTCCTCGTACGCAGGGACTTCCTCGGGCGGCACCACAAATGAAATCACGTGATGGACAATCTTGTCGTTGCCCGGCAAGGTCGTAAACCCCGTGACAAAGACATCTTCCTGCTCCGGCCAATCCAAAATGAAACAACGGTAATCATCCGGCACCGTGACCGGTTCGTAGGATCTCGGCATCGACACGATGATGTCCTGTCGGCTGAGGGTCTCCATCACCGACGCAGTCTCAACCGGTGGATTACGAACCGTAGGGTCCCCTTCACGGGCATCACCCTTGGCCCAGAGCGCAATGGTCGCTATCTGCTCAGCACTGAGCGACCAGTCGCTCATATAGCTCTGCCCACAGGAATCATCGGCAATCCACGGCGGCATCGCGCCACTTTCAACCGCAACAGAAATTGCTGCACGCGCGGCATAAGCATCGTCGTAGCGGTCGAGTCGAATCGGAGCCACACCATCAACCCCATGACACTGCGTACACTTACCTTGGAAAATTGGGAAGACATCTTCGTGATAGCCAGGACCTGCTAGCGACGCGTCATCGACCTGGCCATCGCATGCAGTGAGAGCCACCAGCAACACTATAACGAGCGCGCACCACGTGTGGTTCATCATCAGACATCTCCCCTCGCACAGAAGTAAATCCCTGCACTCTATGATGATGGCTCCTATGATGGTGTTTTACTAGTCAAACTCGACCATTCTCACGATGGTATAAGATGTGAATGACCCTATCGGCGCGCTCAGAGAGCTTGGTCTACACGGGCCCGTCGCTCTGCTTCCAACTGAAGTCGATCGAGCGCATCGTCAAAGAGGGGCCCCACTACCGCGTCGAGCCCGAGAGCAAAATATCGCCCCATCAGCCCAGTGGTCTCCCCTACAAACCTCCACTGAACCGAGACCCCATCGGCCACTGGATCGAGCTTCCATGTACCGTAGACTTCACCAGCGTCCCCGAGGTCTAGCTCGGCTTCGATACGCACCGGCTCTGTTGCTTTCACGATGGTATAAGATCCACCGCCGTGATCGCGACTCTTCCAGACGTAAGACGCCCCCACACCCTTTTTCACCTCGCCGGCGGCCACCTGCATGTGTCGGTCGACTGCACGCCACGGAGCCCAGTAAGCACTCTCGTCGACATCTATCAGCATTCCATAGACGGCTTCAGGCGATGCCTTCACCAGCCGAGAGCGCTCTACGACATACGAATCCGGAAGCGCGAAAGCTCCCAAAATCACTGCCACAACCAATGCGGACGACGCTAGAATCCCGACCTTCATGAGCCCTCACATCCCATCGCGCGCCCTCCACCAAGACAGTGATGAAACGAGCCGTACCCCGAGCCGATAGCGACTCTACGTCCGAAGGTCCAGTAATAATAGGGAATCTGAGTCAGCCCCGCGCGGCTCCGGGACAAGCCCCGAAGCCGCGCAAAACCCCAAAATCACCGGTTGACTGATAAGGCGGCACGAACGAAGGCAGAAACCGCACCGCAAATCGAATGTTCACTTCAGCCGGCAAGATAATTATTGTAGAGGCTCAGCCTCAAAACCGTCTAGGGTAAATAGTTTCTCGATTTGAGACGACATGTGGACGCCTCGACTACACTGCGTGTCTTAGCACTACATACGAGCTCGAGCCGATAAACTAAACCCCTCCCGAAGCCGAGACCTTAGAGCCCATTGAACACTCGCCCCAAATCAGAGTTGCCAGCGCCCCGAATCTCCACGATCATTTTGCTTTCGAACACCCCGCCATACTGCATCGCGTCACGGCCTCCCAGCGACTCTCGCAGTGAGTTTTTCTTTTTCATCGTGGTTCGGAGCCATGTCCGGTACTATCCAATCAGGAGACACTACGAGCCAATATGACTGAACCACCAGCAGACTTTCAGACCCAGCTTCAGGACCTCTTGGCGGAGATAGGTGAGAAGTCCCGGCATAAAATCGATATCAAGGTTGAGCCAAAGCCGGGTCGTAGCGGTTACACTCGCGTGAAGTTCAATGGTCAGGAGACCATGAACGCCACCCAAGCTGCCACCATCCTCGTTTATTTAAAGGGTGTGTTGCACGGCATGCAGCTCAACGACTGAGGCCCACTCAATCGTCTGAATAGTCCGCTTCGCGGTCTTGGATATAGTTCTCAGCGTCAGTGCTCGTCTCAAAGACTAAGAGGTCGGCGGTCTCACTCGTTGTCTTGATGAGGCCCTCAGATTCAGAGTCCGCGACCACCACCAGCTCTACACCAATATTCGCACATGCCTTGCGCAAGTAGTTGAGAAAGCCCAGCATGATTTCACGGGGAGGCGGGTGGGTAATATCGAGAACAGTCGTCTCAAAACAGGCTCCAGCAATCACCTTGATGGCCTCTGTTGAATCCTGCCGCAATCTCATGGCATAGGTCTGCCGCTGCGCTTTGGGAACGTGGCGTGTGACGACAATGATGGCGTGGGCCGTGAGGGGAGCGGCAAGGGAAAGAGCGACGCGTCGTCGGG
>PVBE012244463.1_pt1 | contig 12084 bp, 9 predicted proteins | sample 1631181 | NCBI WGS metagenome assembly PVBE01 (sample SAMN08397723, study PRJNA350692) | Marine metagenome, whole genome shotgun sequencing project. | isolation source: water | place: Pacific Ocean | collected 2012-04 | reverse complement strand
GCTAATCGGCACCGGGCACCTCTTCGCCGCCGGATTCGTTGTCCTCGGGGGCAACCTGTTCGACATGCTCGACGGCGCGCTGGCGCGCGGTACCGGCCGGATCAGTCGTTTCGGCGCAATTCTCGACGCCACCCTCGACCGCGCTTCGGAGGCGGTCGTCTTGATTGGTCTGCTGGCGTTCTACGCAGCCGGCGGCGCGGTGGCGGGCGTCGTCGTCGTCGGTCTTGTCTGGCTGACGTCATTACTGGTAAGCTATATCCGAGCCAGGGCCGAGGCGATCCAGCTCGACTGCGAGGTGGGGGTCTTCACGCGGGCGGAGAGGGTCTTCCTGCTGGTGCTGGGCCTGCTGTTGAGTTCGCTGGGCAGCGCCCTGCTGATCATTCTCTGGATCAGTGCCGCCCTCAGCCTGGTGACGGTTACTCAGCGGCTGCACCACGTCTGGCACCAGACCACTAAACGGTAGACGGGGGGAAACGATGCCGGTCATCGCGGTAATCGGCGCCCAGTGGGGTGACGAAGGTAAAGGTAAGGTAGTCGACATGCTCGCCGCGCGGGCGGACATGGTCGTCCGGTTCTCCGGCGGCGACAACGCCGGCCATACCGTCGTCAATCCCCTGGGCAAGTTTGCCCTGACGCTCGTCCCCTCGGGGATTCTGTCGCCGGGGACGGTCTGCGTGATGGGTAACGGGATGGCGATCTACCCGGCGATGTTGCTGGAGGAGATGGACGTTCTCAGTGGGCGCGGCATCGACCTCTCCGGTCTGCGTATCAGCGACCGCGCCAACATCATCATGCCCTACCACCGAACGCTCGACCGCCTCGAAGAGAAAGCCCGTGGGGGAGAGGCGATCGGGACGACCGGGCGCGGTATCGGGCCGGCCTTTGCCGACAAGGCGGCGCGGCTGGGGATTCGCGCCGGTGACCTGCTCACGCCTGAGAACTTCCGTGAGCGTCTTGTCCAGGTCTTGGAGTACAAGAACGCTATCATCACGAAGGTCTTCGGCGGCGACGCGCTCTCCCTCGACGAGATCTACCGGGAATACCTCGGCTTCGCCAAGCGTCTGAGACCCTACATCTGCGAGACGACGCGACTGGTGGCGGAGGCGATCGACGCCGGTCAGGAGGTACTGCTGGAGGGCGCCCAGGGGACGCTGCTCGACCCCGACTTCGGCACCTACCCGTTCGGCACGTCGTCGTCCCCGCTGGCGGGGGCGGGTGCAGCCGGGGCCGGCCTCGGTCCGCTAAGAATCAACGCCGTCGTCGGCATCTTCAAGTCCTACTGTTCACGGGTTGGCGCCGGGCCGTTTCCCACCGAACTGGACGACGAGATGGGCAGGCTGATTCGCGAGCGCGGCGCCGAGTTCGGCACCGTTACCGGCCGGGCGCGTCGCTGCGGCTGGTTCGATTCCGTGGCCGCCCGCTTCAGCAACCGCGTCAACGGCTTCAGCAGTATCGCTTTGACACGGCTCGACATCCTCGACGGGATGCCGTCGCTCAGGATCTGCACCGGCTACGAACTGGACGGGAAGAGAATCGATGAGTTTCCGGCCGGTGTCCACACCCTCGATCGCTGCCGACCGATTCTGGAGGAACTACCCGCCTGGCAGGGGCCGATTTCCGGTGTCCGCGATCGGGACGACCTGCCGGCTGAGGCTCGGCGCTACGTTGACCGCATCGAGGAGCTGATTGACACACCGGTGAGCATCATCTCGGTGGGGGCGGCACGAGAGCAGACGATCATCTGCCGGAGCATCGTCTAGCTCTTCTTCAGTGAGGAGGTGCGGAGGATGAGACTGGAACCGACGGAGAAGATCAGCGCCGACGTCCTCGTCATCGGCAGCGGCGCCGCCGGACTCCGGGCGGCGATTGCCGCCCGCCAACTCGGCAGGGACGTCCGTATCATCTCCGAGTCGCCGGTCGGTTTTCGCAGCAACACGGCGATTGCCCGTGCGGTATTCGCCACCAGCGGCGTTTGGAACAAGACCGGCGACTCCGCCGAGGTACACCGTGACGACACCATCGCCGGCGGCCGACACGTCGGCGACCACAGACTGGCGACGGCGATGGCGGGCGCCGTGCGGCGGCAGGTCGACGATCTCCGTGAGTTCGGCGTCAACTTCATCGAGCGCGACGGCGCGATGCTGGTGGGCCGAGCCCCCGGCCACTCTTTTCCGCGCCACGTCAATGTCCACCAGAACCGGGGGGTCAACATCACCCGCCCGATGCGACACTACGCCGCCGGGATAGGCGTCGGCTTCATCGAAGGGGTCTGCGTCACCCGGCTGCTCCGCTCCGGAGAGAGGGTCGGCGGAGTGCTCGGTATCGACGTTCGGGGCAGGAGTCTGGTGGCGACAGCGCCGGCGACAGTGCTGGCAACCGGCGGTGGCGGCAAGGTCTATCTTCGGACCAACAATGCCACCGGCAGTACCGGTGACGGCTATGCCCTTGCCTACCAGGCCGGGGCGGTGCTGCGCGACATGGAGTTCGTTCAGTTCTACCCGACCGCTTGGGGCGACCAGCCGACCAGAATGGCCTTCTACGAGGGGCTGCTGCCGCTCGGCGCAGTTATCAGGAACTCGCTCGGTGAGGACGTGCTTCTCAAGAACGGCCTCAGCGACTTCACGGAGGTGACTCGGGATGTCCTGGCGCGGGTAATCATGGCCGAGATCGGCGCCGGACGCGGGATTGACGGCAGTCTGATTTTCGACCTGACCCCGGTGCCCGAGGAGCGGACCTCGGCGCTGCGCCGCGCCCGCGAGATGAGCCAGACCGGTGACCTTGACCGATTGCCGGTGGCGCCAACGGTGCACTTCTTCATGGGAGGCGTCCGCATCGACGCCGGTACCGAGACCGGGATCGGCGGGCTCTATGCCGCCGGCGAGGTCTGCGGCGGGCTTCACGGCGCCAACCGGCTCGGCGGTAATGCCATCAGCGAGACGCTGGTCTTCGGGACGACTGCCGGTGAGAGGGCGGCCGCGACGGCGGCGACCGGGAGGGCGGCGGTGCCGGAGAGCGAGGTCAGCGCTGGACTGGACGAGCTTCAGTCGCTGGCATCGGGCAGCCGCCGGGAAGACCTTGACGAGATCACCCTGTCGTTGCGGCGGACGATGTGGCAGTGGGCCGGCGTCGTCCGCGAGGTCTTCGGGCTGGAAACCGGGCTGAGCGGCATTGAGGAGCTACGGGAACGGCTGGCGGCGGCGTCACTGGCCGGTCCGGGCGAGTTGTTCGACGCCGTCAAGCTGGACAACATGCTGACCGTATCCGAAATGATCTGCCGGGCGGCGCTGCTGCGTACCGAGAGCCGGGGCGCCCACTACCGTGCCGATTTCCCGGAGGAAGACGACCACTGGCGGAAGACGATCGAGATTCGCCGTGGCGGAGACGGGATGCAGCTGACGGTGGCGCCGGTGTCCGACGAGGCCGGCGGCTAGACCGGCAGGTCGATCTGCTGGCCGGCGAGTGCCTGTCTGATCACGGCGGCGGTGTCGTCGTCCGGATCGGTCAGCGGTAAGCGAGGAACGCCCACCCTGAAACCGAGGTGGTTGAGGGCGTACTTGACCGGTATCGGATTGGCGACGACGAACAGCGCCTCGATCAGCGGGAGGAGACGGCGATGGGTCGCCGTCGCTCGTTCGTCGTTGCCCTCGAAGAAGTCGCTGACGATGCCGGCGATCTGCCGGCCGACGAGGTGCGAGGCGACGCTGACGACGCCGTAGGCCCCGAGGGTCAGCATCGGCAAGGTATCGGTATCGTTGCCGCTCCAGACGCGGAAGCCGTCGGCGGCGCCCTCGATGATGCGGGCGATCTGTTCCATGTCACCGCTGGCTTCCTTGATGCCGATGATGTTGTCCATCTGGCTCAAGCGGATGGCCGTCTCCGATGACAGGTTGGCGACGGTTCGCGACGGCACGTTGTAGAGGATGCAGGGCAGTCCGGTGCTGCCGGCGATTGCCTTGAAGTGGCGGTACAGTCCTTCCTGAGGCGGCTTGTTGTAATAGGGGACGACGAGCAGGCAGCCGTCGGCGCCGGCCTTTTCCGCGGCCCGGGTGGCGGCGATTGCCTCGGCGGTGCTGTTGCTGCCGGTGCCGGCGATGACGGCGCCGCGGTCGCCGACGGCGGCCTTGATCTCGGAGAAGAGGCGGAATTCTTCTTCGTGCAGCAGCGTCGGCGATTCGCCGGTCGTGCCGACGACGACCAGTCCGTCACTGCCCGAATCGAGCAGCGCCAGGGCCAGCTTGTTTGCCTGGGGGTAGTCGACCGCGCCGTTTTCGTCGAACGGGGTGACCATCGCCGTCAGGACTCGTCCCGGCGCAATCATGGCGCGCCTTTCCAGGAGGACAGGCAGCCCCGGTTCACCAACTCCTCGGCGATCTGGACGGCGTTGAGAGCGGCTCCCTTTCGCAGGTTATCGCTGACGATCCACATCGCCAGGCCGCCGGACAGCGAGGCATCCTCACGGATTCGGCCGACGTAGACGGCATCGGTGCCGGCGGCCGGCAGGGCGTGCGGATAGACGCCGGCGGCGGGATCATCGAGCAGGGTGACGCCAGGGGCCGACGCCAGGATGCGGCGCGCCTCGGCGGGGGGCATCGGCTGGCTGAACTCGACGTGGACGGCTTCGCTGTGGCCGGTGAAGACAGGCACGCGGACGCAGGTTGCCGAGATGGCGACCTCGGGGGCGTGCATGATCTTCCGTGTCTCCTCGACCATTTTCCACTCTTCTTTGGTATAGGCATTCTCGAGGAAGGCGCCGATCTCGGGCAGTGCGTTGAAGGCGATCTGCCTGGGATAGACACTGGGCGTCACCGGCTGGCCGTCGAGCACCCGCCGCGCCTGGGTGGCCAGCTCGGTGATTGCCGCCGAACCGGTGCCCGAGACCGCCTGGTAAGTATCGACGACGATCCGCTTGATCGGGTTGACGCGGTGCAATGGGTAGAGGGCGACGACCATCTGGGTCGTGGAGCAGTTGGGGTTGGCGATGATTCCGGGGTGCCGCCGACAGTCATCGGCGTTGACTTCGGGGACGACCAGCGGGACGTCGTCATCCATCCGGAACGCGGAGCTGTTGTCGATGACGACGGCGCCGGCACGGGCGGCGATCGGCGAGAAGCGGCGGCTCATTTCGGCGGGAATTGAGAAGAGGGCGAGGTCGACATCCTTGAAAGAGTCGACACGGGTCTCCTCGACGATGATTTTCTTGCCGAGGACGGCGAGCTTGCGGCCGGCGGAGCGGGCCGACGCCAGCAGCCTGAGCGACGACGTCGGGAAGCGTCGCTGCTCGAGAATCTTGATGAACTCCCGGCCGACGGCGCCGCTGGCGCCGACGACGGCTAGCCTGTAACCGGTCACTAGGCTACTCCAGACCGAGCAGGGCGGGCAGTCCGCGTACCAACCCCTGTCGGTTGACGACTTCCTTGATCGCCAGCAGGACGCCCGGCATGAAACTCTCCCGGCCGATTGTGTCGTGCCGGATGGAGAGTGTCTGGCCGAGCGCTCCCAGGACCACCTCCTGGTGGGCGAGCAGCCCCGGCAGGCGGACGCTGTGAAGGTTGATGCCCTCGACGATTTGTCCGCGGCTCTGCTGGCCGTCCTTCTCACCCGGCGGGCGGGAAAACGGCCGGCCACGGGCGCTGGCCATCTCACTGGCGGTATTGAGCGCTGTCCCCGACGGGGCGTCTACCTTGAGGTCGTGGTGTAGCTCAATGATCTCGGCATGATCGAGGTACTTGGCGGCGATCGTCGACAGGTGGGTCATCAGCACCGCCCCGAGGGCGTAGTTGGGCGCCCAGATGGCACCGAGACCGGCCTCGGCGAAGAGGCGGTCGATGTCGTCGAGATCGCTCGCCGCGATAGCGGTGGTGCCGGTTACTAGGTGAACGCCGTGAGCGGCGGCGACACGCACCGCCGGTATGGCTGCCGCGGCGATGCTGAAATCGACGAGGACGTCAGCGGTAACGCTATCGAGCAGTGCGGCGGTGTCGCCAGACAGTGGCACGCGGCCGCTGCCATCGGGCAACTCGAAGGTGTCGCTGGACGGGTTGAGTTCAACGGCACCGACCATGACGGTAGCCGGTTCCCCGCCAAGCGCGGTGGCGACCTCGCGACCCATCCTGCCTAGCGCGCCGTGGACGACTACACGAATCGGCTCCATGCTGGCTGTCGCCGCTAGCGGCGCGGGCGGTCACCGCCGCCGCGGAAGGGCGGGCGGGACGGCCCACCGTCGTGTCGTCTCGGGGGCAGGCGACCGCCCGACGGCGCTGCTCCGCGGTCGCCAGCGGCGACCGGACGGGCGGTCTCGTAGACCGCCTTGCGGGAAAGGCCGATCTTGCCCATATCGTTCTTGATTACCTTGACGGTGATATCGTCGCCAACTTTGACCTCATCCTCGATGGTGGCTACGTGGTAGTCGGCCAGTTCCGAGATGTGCACCATGCCTTCCTTGCCGGGCACGATTTCGACAAAAGCACCGAAGGCGAGGAGGCGCGTCACCTTGCCGGTGTAGACGCTGCCGATCTCGATGTCCTTGGTGAGTCCCTCGATGATCGCCTTTGCCCGGTTGGCAGCGGTCTCGTCGGTGGCGCCGATGAGGATGGTGCCTTCGTTGTCGATATCGACCGTCGTCCCGGTCTCTTCCTGAATTGAGCGGATCATCCGGCCGCCGGGGCCGATGACGACGCCGATCTTGTCGGAATCGACCGACATCTTGTACATCCGCGGCGCGTAGCGGCTGACCTCGTCGCGACTGGTGTCGATCGTCTCGTTCATCACACCGAGAATGTGGAGGCGGGCGTCCCGCGACTGGGTGATTGTCTGTCTGACCATCTCCATCGTCAGGCCGTGGAGCTTGGTGTCCATCTGCATCGCGGTGATACCTTCGGAGGTGCCGGCGACCTTGAAGTCCATGTCTCCGTAGGCGTCCTCGAGGCCTTCGAGGTCGGTCAGCACCGCGAATTTGCCGGTCTGGTCGCTGATCATCCCCATGGCGATGCCGGCGACTGCCCGCGAAACCGGGATGCCGGCGTCCATCAGTGACAGGCTGCTGGCGCAGACGCTGGCCATCGAAGTGGAACCATTGGAACTGAGCACTTCGGAGACGAGCCGGACGGTGTAGGGGAAGGCTTCGTCAGCCGGCAGTACCGGTAGCAGGGCGCGCTCGGCGAGCGCGCCGTGACCGATCTCGCGCCGGCCGGTACCGCCGACCCGCTTGACCTCGCCGACCGAGAAACCGGGGAAGTTATAGTGGTGCATGAAACGCTTCGATTCCTGGCTGCCGAGTCCGTCGATCTGCTGCTCTTTCTTGACCGAGCCGAGGGTGGCGATCGTCAGCACCTGGGTCTCGCCGCGGTTGAACAGACCGGAGCCGTGGGTACGGGGCAGGATTCCGGTGTCACAACTCAGGGGGCGTACCTCGTCGAGGCGGCGTCCGCTGACGCGGCGGCCCTTGTCGATAATGCTGCCGCGGATGAGATCCCTGGCGGTGGCCTCGAAGGCCGCCATCAGTTCCGGCTTGGGGAACTTTTCGCCGAGGGCGTCGGCGATCTCGTCCCGCAGCCGCGACATGACGTCGTCGCGCTGCGAGCGGTTGGTCAGGAAGAGCGCCTCCTCCAGTTTGCCGTCGATCATGGCGGTGACCGCGGCGGCCGCCTCGGGGTCGGCCTTGACCGCCTCCGGCGGGGCCACCTTGGCCTGGCCGCAGGTCTCGCGCAGTTCTTGCTGGAGACTGACGATCGCCTGATTGGCTTCATGGCCGAACTCGATGGCGCGGAGCATCAGGTCTTCGGAGACTTCCTCTGCCCCGGCCTCGACCATCGCCACCGCTTCCCCGGTGCTGGCCACCAGCAGGTCGAGCGGGCTCTTCTCCATGTCCGCCATCAGCGGGTTGACGACCAGTTCGTCGTCGAGGCAGCCGACATGAACGGCGCTGACCGGACCCGAGAACGGCACCTCGGACATCGCCAGGACGGCGGAACTGCCGATCAGGGCGAGGATATCGGGGTCGTTCGCCTGGTCGACCGAGAGGACGGTTATCACCAGTTGCACTTCGCGGCGCCAGGTCTTCGGCAGGAGCGGCCGGAGCGGTCGGTCGGTGAGGCGGGCGGTCAGCGTGGCTTCCTGGGTGGGGCGTCCTTCGCGCCGGATGAAACCGCCGGGGATCTTGCCGGCGGCGTAGTGTCTCTCTTCGTAGTCGACCGTCAGCGGCAGGAAATCGACGCCCTCGCGCGGCTGCTTGCCGACGCACAGCGCCACTAGGATGACGGTGTCTCCGTAGCGGACGGTGACGGCGGCGTCCGCCTGACCCGCCAGCCTTCCGGTCTCAATCGAAATGGGTCTCCCCCCGATTTCTCGTTCGAATCTGTGGACTGTCAAGAAAGGTCCCTCCTCAAGTGTTTGCCGGTACTACTTGCGTAGACCCAGGCGCTTTATCAGTCTGTGGTACCGGCCGACATCCTCTCTGGTAAGGTATGAGAGAAGCCTTCGGCGCTGGACGACCAGCGCCATCAGTCCGCGCTGCGTGCTGTAGTCGTGCTTATTTGCGACCATGTGGCCCGTCAGCCGGTTGATCCGCTCGGTGAGCAGGGCAACCTGGACGTCGGTCGACCCGGTATCCCCGTCGCGAAGCTGGTATTCCTTCACGATCTCTTTTCGTTTGGTCTTCTGCAAGCTCTCTTCTCCTCTGTGCCTCCGACTTGTCAATAATTCAATGAATTATAGCACACGTGGACATAAGGTGTAAACGCGGCGAGGACTTGATATAATACACGGTTACGTGTAAGATTCCGGGGGGATGAAGGGGATGGCGGCGACGATCGAGGTTGTCCGGGGAGACATTGCCGCGCAGCAGGCCGACGCGCTGGTTAACGCCGCCAACAACCATCTCTGGATGGGGAGTGGCGTCGCCGGGGCGCTGAAGCGGGCCGGCGGGGAGGCCATCGAGGCCGAGGCGATCGGCCCCTGGCCGATCGCCTCGGTGAGGCGGTTGCCACCGGGGGCGGCCGACTCAAGGCGAGATACGTCATCCACGCCGCCGTCATGGGCCAGGATATTGCGACCGATGGCGGCAAAGTCGCCACGGCAACCGCCAGCAGCCTCGCTGTGGCCGAGAAACTGGGAGTGACCAGTATCGTCTTCCCGGCGCTCGGAACCGGCATCGGCGGTCTCCCGATGACGGACTGCGCCCGGATAATGATCAGCGAGGTGCCGCGGCACACGGCGGCGCAGTCCGTCATCGAGAGGGTTGTCTTCGTCCTCTTCGACGAGACGGCCCGCCGGGTCTTTCGAGAGGAACTCGACCGTAAGTCAAGCGCGTAGGCTGGGATCGCCTGACGGGAGAGATCCTGGCGATCTCCAGGGGTAAACTGAGGCCTCTCCGTTGGCAGTCGCCGGCCTGGACGGGGGCGGTCTTCCCGGCGGTGACGGCGGACCGAAAGCAACCGGCGAAACCGAGGCGATGCCGTCCTCGACGTGGCAGTTCTTTCGGGTCAGGCCGGCGGCTTCACCGGTGCGTCGCTTGGCGGCGCTGCGCCGCCAGGATCGTCGTTAACGTGCTGCTGCCGTTCGCGGTCGCCTGGTCACAGCGTGAAGGTAACGCCGGGTTGGCGCGGTCGGCGCGGGCGACCTACCTCGACTATCCCGGCTTGGCGGATGATGCCGTCGTCCGTCACATGCGGCGGCAACTGGGGCTGTCGGGGCGCGACGCGGCCTCCGTCTGTCGTCAATAGGGCCTGATCCACCTCTACCGGACGCGCTGCGTCCACGGGAGCTTTCCGGCTGTCCGATGAGACCGGGACCCGATCCGTTTCGGTCGGGCGAATTAGTCGCCGTGTGCCAACCGGAGACCGGGGAGGACGTCGATGTCGAGTCCGTCGGCCAGGCCTGATTCGAAGCGGCGGCCGCCGCAGGCGGCGATCATGGCAGCGTTGTCGGTGCACAGTGCCGGTTCCGGGATCACGACCGGCAGCGGCGAGACGGCGACGAGTCGTTCGCGGAGTCGCCGGTTGGCGGCGACTCCACCGGCGAGGATGATCTGCCGGGCACGGTACTCGGCGGCGGCGGCGACCGTTTTCGTCACCAGGACGTCGACGACCGCCTCCTGAAAGCCGGCGGCGGCGTCGGCCGGCGACGCCACCTCACCGGCCTCGACCAGTCTGAGGAGAGCCGTCTTCAGGCCGCTGAAGGAGAAGTCGTTTGTCCCCTTGAGCCACGCCCGCGGCAGGTGGACCGGGGTGACCGCTTCGGCGGCCGCTTTCTGGATCACCGGTCCGCCCGGATAGCCGAGGCCGAGCATTCGGGCCGCCTTGTCGAAGGCCTCGCCAGCGGCGTCATCCCGCGTTCCGCCGATGCGAGTGTAGTCGCCGCGGCCCTTCATCAGGACGAGGTCGGTATGCCCGCCGGAAACGATCAGGCAAACCAGCGGGAAGACGGGGCGGTCACCGGTCAGCCAGCTGGCGTAGATGTGGCCTTCGAGGTGGTTGACGCCGGTGAGGGGCAGGCCGCGCGCCAGGCTGATTGCCTTGGCGGTGTTGACCCCGGTCAGTAGCGAGCCGGCCAGCCCCGGACCGACGGTGACGGCGACGCCGTCGATCCCATTCCAACTGACGGCGGCATCGGCCATTGCCCCGGCGATGACGGGGATGATCGCCAGCGGGTGTTGCCGTGAAGCCACCTCGGGGACGATGCCACCGTAACGGGCGTGGATCTCCACCTGGGAGGCGATCCGGTTGGACAGGATAGTGCTGGCCTCGCCGGCGCCGGCGACGACGGCGGCGGCGGTCTCGTCGCAGGAGGTCTCGATACCAAGCACGATCATACCGCTGGATTATAGCACAGCCGTGCCTGTGACGTCGGCGCCAGCTTTGACAGTCCCTATGCCTGGTGATATTATGCTTTATCGACTACGGTGAATCCATGTCACGAAGGGGTGATACGCTATGTCATCAGGCACGGTAGTACTGTACCTGGTGCTTCTTCTCGTCTGCGTGGTCCTCTCCGCCTTCTTCTCCAGTTCGGAGACGGCCTTCCTGTCGCTGCAGCGAGTACGTCTTAAACACGAAGTCCACAACAAGGTCAAGGGCGCCGATCGAGTCGCCCGGCTGCTCGAACAGCCGGGGCGGTTGCTCTCGACGATCCTGCTCGGCAACAACCTGGTCAACACGGCGGCGGCGGCGCTGGCGACGGCACTGGCGGTATCCGTCTGGGGCCAGGGTAGTGGCGTCATCATTGCCACTGTCGCGGTGACGGTGGTGCTGCTCATCTTCGCCGAGGCAACGCCGAAGACGATTGCCGCCCAGCACGGCCCGCGGCTTTCGACAGCTTACGCGACGCCGATCGAGTGGCTTTCACGGCTGCTGCGACCGGCGGTCGTCGTTCTCAGTTGGATCGCTTCCGCCTTCAGCCGGCTGGCCGGCGGCGCGCCGGTGCCGCGTTCCCTGGCCGGCGAGGAGGAGATCCGCGCCATGATCTCGGTGGGACGGAGCGAGGGTGAAGTCGAAGACGCCGAAGCCAAGATGCTGCACAAGGTCTTCGACTTCGGGGACCGTCCGGTCCGCGAGGTGATGGTGCCTAGGCCCGAGGTCGTCTGCATCGAGCAGGGCTCGCAGATCGCTGATTTCTTTGCTCGATACGCGGAATCGCCGCTGTCCCGTTTCCCGGTCTTTCAGGAGAACATGGACAACGTTACCGGTATCCTGGCGATCAAGGACGTTCTCATGGCCGAAGCCAAGGCGACGATCGACCGGACGAGCATCATCGACGACCTGGTACGGCCGGCCTATTTCACCCCGGAGACGAAGCGGATTGGCGAGCTTTTCTCCGAGATGCGCGACCGCAACTTCCAGATGTGCGTCGTCGTCGACGAGTACGGCGGCACCGCCGGCATCGTCAGTCTCAGCCGCCTCGTCGAGGAGGTCGTCGGTCCGGTCGGCGACGAGTTGGCCGGTGTCGAGAAGGACTACGAGGCAATCAATGCCTACACCTTCGAGGTCGATGCCGGGATGCGGATCGAGGAAGCCAACGAGGAGATGGGGTTGGGGCTGGCCGAGGACGACGACTACGAGACCGTCGCCGGTTTCATCCTCGAACTGCTGG
>PVBE012853906.1_pt1 | contig 12085 bp, 14 predicted proteins | sample 1631181 | NCBI WGS metagenome assembly PVBE01 (sample SAMN08397723, study PRJNA350692) | Marine metagenome, whole genome shotgun sequencing project. | isolation source: water | place: Pacific Ocean | collected 2012-04 | reverse complement strand
GAGTCGGTTCTGGCCCAGCGTCCCCAACTCCTACCCCAAATAAGTCGCCTGCCCATCGGCAGCTCAGTCCGAGCTCGCCTCCAGGCGCTGAAAGGTAGCGCCGGCGAGCCAGCCGAGGAGAGCCCAGAAGATCGCCATCGTGGCGATCGAGGCGGCGACGAACTGGGCCGCCAGCTCGGGCGGTACCTGTCCTCGACCACCCTCGGCATGCGGCGCGCCGATGGCGTGGGGCAGCGCCAGGGCAAGGACGCCGAGCGCCTGCATCCAGCGGGCCCGGCCGAATACCATCAGCCAGAGGCCGAGCGCGGTGGCGGCGACCGCGAAGAACCACCAGGTCTGCCGCGCCGCCAGCTCGGCGGTGATGCTACCCGGGACCTCCGGTGGCAAGCCCAAAGACGGCGCCAGGGAGAAGACGGCGAAACCCGCGAGGCCCCAAACGACACCCTGCCTAGGCTCTACCGGCTTGCCGTAGAGCGCCAGACAGGCGCTCATCAGCAGGCCGAAACCGACGCCCGCGACGATGTTGGCGAGTGCCGTGTAGAGGCTCCGCTCCAGTCCGTCCATCGGCGACCAGGATTCGGCCGGGTGCTCGTGCGCCGGGGCGGCGGGTTGGTGGGCATGGTCGCCGGTTGGCGCGGTCTCGTAGACTTCCGCCTGCAGGATCAGAGGCACGGTAGTAAAGGCCTGCACCAACGTCAGTGCCAGGCCGGCCAGCAGACCCGCGATAATGCCCGTCAGGAAGACCCTACGGAACATGGCTCCGGTGTCAGTGACAGGGGAAGGCGATCGAATGGCGGCTGTCGTGCGCGGCGTTGTGCAGGACGTTCGGCTGCGCGAAGCCGGCACCGATGATGAAGAAGGCTCCGAGAAGGATCGCCGCCAGGCTCGGCCAAAGCGTTTTCGTATCGATCTGGAGGAGGGTGGACGTTCCGGTCGCTAACCTGCTCATTTTCTGCTCGGCTCCACTCTGTTCGTACCCACCGACTTGTGATAGTCGGTCCCGACTCGTTAGTCATAGACTATACGACGATCCTCGCCAACGCCATCCGCGAAATTCACCGATCATGAGACGGATGGTCGCGGCGGGCGGCGAGCTGGGGCAAATTCGAGAGGGGATAGCGATGGCCGATTTCGACTTCGATCTCTTCGTCATCGGCGGTGGTTCCGGCGGGGTTCGTGCCGCCAGGATCGCTGGCGGCTATGGCGCCCGCGTCGCCGTCGCCGAGGAATTCCGCTATGGCGGCACCTGCGTCATCCGCGGCTGCATTCCGAAGAAGCTGCTGGTCTACGCCGCGCATTTCGCCGAGGATTTCGAGGACGCGGCGGCCTATGGCTGGACCGTGGGCGAGCGTCGCTTCGACTGGTCCCGCCTGATCGCCGCCAAGGATAAGGAGATCGACCGTCTGAACGCCATCTACGAGCGTCTGCTGGCGGGCGCCGGGGTCGAGGCCCTGCACGACCGCGCCGTCCTCGAGGATGCCCATACCGTCCGCGTCGGCGAGCGTCGGATCACCGCCGATAAGATCCTGATCGCCGCCGGTGGCGCGCCCTCGCTGCCGGAGATCCCCGGTATCGAGCACGCCATTACCTCGAACGAGGCCTTTCACCTGGAAGACTTGCCGGATCGCGTCGTCATCGTCGGCGGCGGCTATATCGCGGTCGAGTTCGCGGGCATCTTCAACGGCCTCGGCTCGGAAGTCGTCGAGCTCTACCGCCGCGACCAGATCCTGCGCGGCTTCGACGACGATCTGCGCCACGGCCTGGCCGAGGAGATGGGCAAGAAGGGCATCGAGGTCCGGACCAACACCAACGCCACCGCGATCCAGCGCCGGGACGGAGCGCTTCGCGTCGAGCTGGCGGATGGCGGCACGCTCGAGGCCGACTGCGTTCTCTATGCCACCGGGCGGCGGCCCAATACCGACGGCCTGGGCCTGGAAGCGGCCGGCGTCGCCGTCGACGAGGCCGGCGCCGTTCGGGTCGACGACGAAAGCCGGTCCTCGGTCGCCAACATCTTCGCCGTCGGCGACATCACCAACCGGATCAACCTGACGCCGGTGGCCCTCATGGAAGGGCACGCCTTCGCCGACAGCGAGTTCGGCGGCCACCCCCGCAAGCCCGACCACCGGGGCATCGCCGCCGCCGTCTTCAGCCAGCCGCCGATCGCCACCGTCGGCCTGACGGAAGCCGAGGCGCGGGCCGAAATTGGCGAGGTCGATATCTACAAATCCCGTTTCCGGGCCCTGAAGCACACGCTCACCGGGCGCGACGAGATGACCACGATGAAGCTGATCGTCGAGCCGGCGAGCGACCGCGTCCTCGGCGCCCACATGCTGGGGGCGGATGCGCCCGAAATCATCCAATCGGTCGCGATCGCGATGAAGATGGGCGCCACCAAGGCCGATTTCGACGCCACCGTCGGCATTCATCCGACCGCGGCGGAAGAATTCGTCACCATGCGTACCAAATGGCAGCCGCCGGAAGCGGCGGCGGAGTAGTAGGGGCGGGCGGCGGTAGCGGAGCGCAACGACTCTTTGCATCCCGTGGGGCTGGAGCGTATATAGGGCGCTCATTTTTTCGCCGAGGACAAGGTTATGGTCGACGATTGGACCGCCAGCGGCTGGCGCGATAAGCCGGTCAAGCAGATGCCCGACTACCCGGATCAGGCGGCGCTGGATGGCGTCATCGATCAGATCCGAAGCTTCCCGCCGCTGGTCTTCGCCGGCGAGACGCTGGCGATGCGGCGCAAGCTGGCGCTGGTGGCGGAGGGGCAGGCCTTCCTGCTGCAGGGCGGCGACTGCGCCGAAAGCTTCGCCGAATTCCACCCCGACAATATTCGCGACACCTTCCGGGTATTGATGCAGATGTCGGTGATCTTGACCTATGGCGGCTCGCTGCCGGTGATCAAGGTCGGCCGCATGGCCGGGCAATTCGCCAAGCCGCGCTCCGAGCCGATGGAGACGCAGGACGGTGTCGAGCTGCCGATTTATCGCGGCGACATCATCAACGGGATCGAGTTCAATCCGGGGTCGCGCTACCCCGACCCGGGCCGGCTGCTGCAGGCCTACAGTCAGGCGGCGGCGACCTTGAACCTGCTTCGCGCCTTCGCCCAGGGCGGTTATGCCGACCTGCACGCGGTGCACCGCTGGAACCTGAGCTTCGTCGAGGGCACCCCGGCGGCGAGGCGCTACCGCGACATGGCCGACCGGATCGCCGAGGTGCTGAACTTCATGGAGGCCTGCGGCATCACCGGCGAGAAGGTGCCCGAGGTTCGGCAGACCGATTTCTACACCAGCCACGAGGCCCTGCATCTCCCCTATGAAGAGGCGATGACCAGGCGCGACACGATCACCCAGTCGGGCGGTTGGATCGATACCTCGGCGCATATGGTCTGGATCGGCGACCGGACACGCCAGATCGACGGCGGCCATGTCGAGTTCTGTCGTGGCATCGTCAACCCGATCGGCATCAAGGCGGGGCCGAGCCTGGAGACGGACGAGTTCCTGCGCCTGCTGGAAATCCTGAACCCCGAAAACGAGGCCGGCCGGATCACCGTGATCTGCCGGATGGGATCGGACCATGTACTGGAGAAGCTGCCGCCGCTGGTGCGCGCCGCCAAGGCCGAGGGGGCCAAGGTGGTCTGGTCGTCGGATCCCATGCACGGCAACACGGTGAAATCCTCGACCGGCTACAAGACCCGATCCTTCGACCGGATCCTGACCGAGGTCCGAGGCTTTTTCGCGGTGCATCAGGCCGAGGGCACGCATGCCGGCGGCATCCACGTCGAGATGACCGGCAAGGACGTCACCGAATGCATCGGTGGCGCCCAGCTGATCGACGAGAGCCAGCTCGGCTCGCGCTATCACACCCATTGCGATCCGCGACTGAACGCCTCGCAGAGCCTGGAACTCGCCTTCCTGGTCGCGGAGACGTTGAAGCAGCAGCGCGAGGCCGCCGGGCCGGTCAGGACGGTGGCGGCCGAGTAGCGCGTCGGTGGTGACCGACGCCTTGGGGATGGCGATGAATCTCGAAAATCAGATCGCCCGCGAGACCGACCACTATTTCCGCCGCACCAAGGCGGCGGTCGAACGCTACGGCGACGTCCAGGCGACCTATGCCGTCTTCATGCGCCGCCCGGTCATCTTCACGCCGCGCTTGATGGTGGAGTGGCTCGAACAGGTCGCGGCGGAGCGGGAAGTCACTTTCGACATTCGGCTCTGCTTCGAGGAAGGCGACTGGGTTGGCGCCGGCGAGCCGCTGCTCTATCTCACCGGCTCGCTCTATCACCTGGTCGATCTGGAAACGCTTTACCTGCAGAAGCTCGGCTCGCCATGTGTCGCCGCATATAACGCCTATGTCATGTGCAAGGATATGCCGGAGACGGCGTTCCTGGCGATGGACGCGCGCCATTGCGCTGGCGCGGCGATGGCGGAGATGATGGCCTATGCGGCCAGCGTCGGCAGTGAAGCGGCCAAGCGCGAGGTCGGCGCCAAGGGTTTCATCGGCACCGCCACCGATGCCACGGCGCCCTATTTCGGTCTCGAAGGCGGCCTCGGCACCATGCCGCACGCGCTGGTCGGCTACGCCGGCTCGACGCTGCGCGCGGCGGAGATGTTCCATGAAACCTTCCCCGACTCGCCGCTGACGGTGCTGGTCGACTATTTCGGCCGGGAGATCACGGATGCTCTCGCCGTCTGCGAGCGCTTTCCGGAACTGGCGGCGGCGGGCAATGTCGCGGTCAGGCTCGACACCCACGGTGGCCGTTTCGTCGAGGGCCTGGATCCGTCGAACTCGTACGCGGTGCTGGAAAAGCACGTGCCGAACGCGGTCCGCCAATACCGCACCGAGGATGAGCTGAGATGGCTGGTCGGCACCGGGGTTTCGGCGGCGGCGATCTATCATATGCGCGAATCCCTCGACCAGGCCGGCTATCCGGAGGTTCGGATCGTCGCCAGTTCGGGCTTCAATCCCGCCAAGTGCAAGGTCATGGGCGCGGTGAAGGCGCCGATCGACACCGTCGGCACCGGCTCCTACCTGCCGGACAGCTGGCGAGAAACTTATGCCACCGCCGATATCGTCGCCTATGACGGCCGCACCTCGGTCAAGGTCGGGCGCGAGTTCCTGCTGAGCAAGTTCAAGAACGGCGGCTGAGGCACGCGCCGCCGGACCCATCCCCCTCGGGCCGAGCATCGGAGTCGCCCATGAGCTACGTCGTCAACGAAATGCCGGCACGGATCCCGCCGGAGAAACTCGAGAAATACGCCCGAGCCGAGACCGCGACCATCGGCCACAGGCGCTTCATGGGCTTCATGGATCCGGCGATCCAGTGCCTGCTGCCTGGCAAGCGGGTCGCCGGCACGGCGGTGACGCTGGCCTTGCCGGGACAGGATACGACGCTGTTGCACCACGTCATCGGCCTGCTCGGGCCGGGCGACTTTCTCTGCATCGATCGTCTCGGCGATCACAAGCACGCCTGCCTCGGCGGCAGCGTCGCGGCGGCCTTGAAGACCGCCGGCTGCGTCGGCGTCGCGATCGACGGGCGGGCCACCGACCTGCCGGAGATCGAGGAATACGACCTCGCGGTCTGGTGCCGGGGCCTGTCGCCGATCACCACCAGGCTCTATGACGTCGGTGGTGCCTGCAATGTGCCCGTCGCCTGCGGCGGTGCCGTCGTCAACCCAGGCGACGTGGTGATCGCCGATTTCTCGGGCGTCCTGGTGATGCCGCCCGAGGAGGCCGAGGCCGAGGTCGATTGGGCCCTCGACTACCAGCCGGCCGACTACGAGCGGCGCCAACGCCTGCTGGCCGGCGCCGTCATGGGCGAGGAATCGGGCGCCAGCGCCCTGGTCCGGGCCCGTAGCCAGGACTAGGCGAAGCCGGTCGAGTATGGAAAGGAAGAGCACGGATGAGTGAAGTCGAATGGGCGAACCTGAAGGCGCATGAATTGCGCCGTCTCGCGGAACAAGACGCAGTGGTTCTGGTGCCGGTGGCGGCAATGGAGCAACACGGGCCGCACCTGCCGGTGCAAGTCGACACCCGGCTCGCCGGTGAAATCTCCAGGCGCACCGCGGAGCGGGCCAGCGCCCAGCAGGTGCCGACGATCACCCTGCCGGTGGTCTGGCATGGTCTGTCTGAGCATCACATGGTCTTCGGCGGCACCATCACCCTGGACCCCGGCACCTTCCACCAGGTCTTGCGCGGGATCGTCGGCAGCGTCGTCCGGCACGGCTTCAAAAAGATCCTGATCGTCAACGGCCATGGCGGCAACCATCTGGCTTGCCAGATGTCGGCGCAGGAATTGCACCTGGAGTTCGGCGTGCCGGTGGTCGCTCTGACCTATTGGCACGAGGCGGCCAGACGTTTCGCGCCGCTGCTGGAAGACCAGAACGGTTTGCAGCACGCCTGCGAGGCCGAGACCTCGATGATGCTGGCGCTGGTTCCGCATTTGGTCGATTCCGAGGACCTGGCCGCCGCGAAGGGCGGGCAGGGCGGCGGTTTTCTGCAGAAGGGCGAGGCCGCGTTTCGCTGGCACAATCTGGCCCATGTCACGGCCAACGGGACGATCGGCGACCCGACACACGCCACCGCCGAAAAGGGCGAAAAATTGCTCGAAGCCGGGGCCGAGGCGTTGGCCGATCTTATCACCAATCCAGATACCTGGGCGCCGGCGAACGATCTCCGGCTCGGGGAGACCGGTGGGGTCGCCTTTCGCGGGGAGTGAAGCGCTGGACGGTCTGGATCGTCGAGACGCGGAGGAACCGGATCCAAGCAGGACGCCCTGCCTCGCAAGCCGTCGACAAGTTGGCTTGGTGCCGCGTTGTCCTTAACCCATCGTTATCCCGTCGACGTTAACCTAGAGCCGGCGACCCGCTGGGCGAGGAGACCGATTGCCATGAGCATGCACGAGATCGACAGCTTTAAGGGCGAGGTCGGGCGCAACCGGCTCGACCAGGAGGTCGAGCAGGCCATTCACGAGGCCAACGTCCAGACCATCGGCGCCGTTGCCGGCAACGTCGACAAGGACGGCTTCATCCGCTCGGCCGTGACGGTCTCGCGGTTGCGCGCCGCCTATCTGAAGGACGTGCTGGCGCTAGAGGTCGCGAGCGACGGCGAGTTGCCGGACGAGGCCGCGATCGCCGGGCTGAAGCGCCGCCGCGAGGCCTATGAAGAGGCTCTGCAAGGCTTCGGCGCCCTCCGCCACGCCCTCAAAAGGGGCTATATCGACCTCGGCTGAGCCCTCTCGCGAACGCCCCGCGATCGCATTGCCTACCCGCTAGTTTCGCCTGATAGATTGATCGGACCACTTCGGTCGACACCTAGCGGTACGCCCGCTGACGTGCACTCAACCATTCCGTTCAGTCGGAGAGTGCCATTCCCATATTCCAAGAAATTCTTGACTATGATTGAAAACTAATGAAACTACACTTAATAGTAGTCAGTACGGCAAGAATATATCGTTATCGGAAAGGTTGTAGCATGAAATCTTCTCTCGTTCTTCTATCGGCCCTTGCCATCTTGATGATGGCGGGTTGCACGGCGAACCGTCCGGTGCCGTCGATGCGGCCGATCGTGTTACAGAACTCGCTGGAGGCGGTGGAGCACTGGAAGGTCCTGGCGCTGGAGACGGCGGTCGAGATCGAGGCGATTGCCGGCGGTGCCAGGGTCTCCGTCGAAGGGGATACGAAAACACCCTTCGGACGGGCCTTTCACGGCTTCCTGACCACCCAGTTGGTGCGTCGGGGCGTCGACGTCGCTCCCGACAACGACGGCGCGGTGAAGATCGCCTACGAAGTCCAAGTCGTGAACTATCCGGGCGACCGGCCCTTCCGGGCCTTTCCGGGCGTCATATCGGCTGGCGCGCTGACTGGTGCGGGCGTGGCCGGCGCGGTGGTCGCGGGCGGTGCCGCCGGGCTCGCTATCGGTGCCGTGACCGGTGCCGCCGCCGTCGCGGCGATCGATGCCGGCTTGTCGACCGCCGGCGCGCTCGAGGACAACACGGAAGAGGTGATCATTCACACGGCCGCTTCGCGAGAGGGGCGCTACCTGCTGCGCCGGAGCGATATATTCTACATCCGGCCGGCGCACGTCGTGCATTATCTGGCGCCGCCCGAGATGGTGAAGCCGGTCTATCCGGCGACGCGCAACTATGCCGTGGTCAAGAAGTAGGGGATGGTCATGACAGGTATGAACAAGACTATTCTGATCGCCACGGCGCTGGCTTCGGCGTTGGCTCTCGGTGCTTGCCAGACCTCCTCCGGCGGTGCCGACAAGGCGCCCCCGAAAGTGGAGCAGAGCCCCCTCGCCAGCGCCAAGACGCGCTATCGCGCCGAGCCGATGGCGACCGCGATCGATGGCCGGAGCTGGCCCTACAAGACCGCCAGCGAGCTGGCGTTGCGCTATAGCGACCCGATCTATTCGAGCTATACCGCGGCCGAGAAGCTGGCCACCGGCGCCAAGTTCAATCTGGATCCAAGGAAGAAAATCCTGATCGCCAGCGCCGTCGACATCGACGACGTGGGCAAGTCCTCCACCTTCGGGCGGATATTGTCGGAGCATGTCGCCTCGCGCCTCAGCCAACTCGGCTTCCAGGTGACGGAGGTCAAGGCCCGGCAGGGCACGGTCCTGATCGAGCGCCGGAACGGCGAGTTCCTGCTGTCGAGGGATGCCAAGAGCATCAGCCTGAAGCACGATGCCCAGGCCGTCTTCGTCGCCACCTACGCGGCCGCGCAGAAAACGGTCTATGTCAGCGTTCGCCTACTTCGCGCGGTCGACGGCGTCATCCTGTCGTCCTACGACTACCGCTTGGAAATGACCGGGGACGTGCGCCAGCTCTTGGGCCGGAACGGTGGTGGCGAGCGTCACGCGGGGCGGATGACCGCCGCCAGGAAGTAGCCGGCGGCACTCCTTCTCAAAAGACCGCGCAGATGGATAGGGCGATCGCGACGTAGAGTAGCGGCAGGCCGACCAGAAAACCGATCAGCCAGGCGACGGCGCCGGGCTTGGCCAGGTTCAGCGTCCAGCCCATGCTGGGGATTCGCTTCGGCACCCAGGTCCGGCTGTCGTCGTGGCTGAAATAGACCGAAAGCCACTTCGGCCCCGAGGTCCAGTTCGCCGCCTTCTCCCACTCGGCCCGATCGGCTTCGTTTCCGGTCATGACCTCGACCTCCCTCCGGTAGCGCCGGCCCCAGGTGCGGCGCCTGTGCGGCCCCGGTGCGGCATCGTTGCCAGTATACCCCATCGCGTTTTCCAGCTAAGGAAAGGGAGCTGGAGAAACGGGAGCGTGACGCATGGCCCTTCAGGGACGAAGCACGACGGTCCGCCGACTGCCGGGCGAGACGGCGGACTGCGGCTGGTACAACGTCTTGGAGGCGCCGCTGCCGGCGCGCCTGGTCGAGGGCCGGGTCAGCGGCCACTGGGCCATCGTCGGCGCCGGCATCGCCGGTCTCGCCACCGCCCGGCGTCTCGCCGAGCATCGGCCGGACGACCAGATAATATTGGTCGATGCGACCCGCGTCGGGCTCGGTGCTTCCGGCCGGAACTCGGGCTTCATGCTGAACTACAGCGCGCATGGCTCCGGCAGCGGCGCCGATTTCGAGTCCGAGAAGCGCTATGCGAAGCTGCTGGAGGCCGGCGTCGACGAATTGCGCCGCCTCGTCACCGAACATCAGATCCGCTGCAATTGGAGCGAATGGGGCCGGCTCTATGTCGCGGTCGGCGCCGAGGGCGAGAAGCATTTGGAAGCGCTCGCCAAGGCCCACGCCCGGATCGGCGCCGAGCAGCGCCACTTCGAGCAGGCGGAGCGCGAGGCCGTGATCGGCTCGTCGTACTATTCGGCGGCACTTTGGGCAGGCGGCTCGGCCCTGGTGCAGCCGGCGGCACTGGTTCGCGGTCTGGCCCGGACCTTGCCCGCCAACGTCACCCTCTACGAGGAAAGCCCGGTGCAACGCATCGAGCGGACCGGCGGCTTCCGTCTCGTCACCGAGGGTGGCGAGATCGAAGTGGAGAAGCTGATCCTCGCCGCCGGCAGCTATGCCAACGAGATCGGTGCGTTCCGCCACCGGCTGCTGGGGATCGCCACCTATGCCTCGATGACCCGCCCGTTGACGACGGAGGAGCGGTTGCTTTTCAAGGGCACGGAGGAGTTCGGCCTGTTGCCGGCTTCGCAGAACGGCTCGACCGTGCGCTTGACCCAGGAGGGCCGCATCGTGATGCGGAATTCCTTCAGCTATGCCGGCCAGCGCCGGATGGAGGCGGCCGATCTTGCCCGCTCCAGGGCCAACCATGCCGAGGCGATCCGGCGGCGTTGGCCATCGCTCGATGGCATCGAGTTGGAGCATACCTGGGGCGGCATCATCGCCTATACGCGGAACCAAGGGGCGCTCTTTGGCAGCCTCGACGATGGCCTCTGGGCGGTCACGGCGGCCGATGCGGGGCCGATGACGCGGGGCACGATCACCGGCGGGCTGCTGGCCGATCTGATCGTCGGCGCCGACAGCGAACTTTTGGACATTCAGCTCTCGCTCGGCAAGGCGGGCCTGCTGCCGCCGGAGCCGATTTTGGGCTTGGTCGTCAACCATCGCCTTGCCGCCGTCCGCCGGCAAGGCGCGGCGGAACTTTGATGCGAGGCGGGAATCGGTGAAACTATCGCTGTCCGTCCGGATCGCCGAGGCGCCGGGCCGCAAGGATGTCGCCGCAATGCCGATCGAGCGGCTGGCCGGGCTGGCGCGGCGGGCGGGCTTTCAGGGCCTGTCGATGCGGGCCTCGTTGGTCTCGGTCGATTCTGATGCAAAGCGGATCGCTACCGTCCGCAAGCTGTTGGATGCTTCCGGCCTCGAAGTCTCGATGGTAACGGGCGACCTGCCGCTCGCCACCAACGATTCCGAGGCGACGGCGGCGTTGCGCAATATCACGCCCTACCTCGACCTGAGCAAAGCGCTGGGTGCGCGCCTCCTGCGCGTCATGATGCACGACGAGAACGATATCGAGGCGGTCCAACGTGCCGCCGACCAAGCTGCCGGGCGCGGCCTGGCGCTCAGCCACCAGACCCACTGGGGCAGCCTGTTCGAGACCGTCGACGAGGCCTTGGACATCGTCCGCCGGGTCGACCGGCCCAATTTTGGCGTTACCTTCGAGCCGGCCAATCTGCTGGCTTGCGGCAGCGACCATGGCGCTGGAGCGGTTCGTCGGTTGGCCCCACATATTCTGAACGTCTACTACCAGAACCTGCGCCTGGAGGAGGGCGCGCCGACGGTCTTCAAATCTCGCCACAGGGGCGCCGTGCCGGTCCGCTTTCTGCCCATCGACGATGCCTCGGGCATCGATCCCAGGCCGATGATCGAGGCCTTGGTGGCAATCGGCTACGAGGGCTGGTTCACCATCCATCAACCGTCGCTGCCGGGGCAATCGGTCGAGGCTGCGATCGAAGCGGCGGCCGACTTCTTCCGCCCCTTAATGGCGGAGGCGGGGGCGTAAGCGGCGCGGTCGTGATAAACTGCGCCGGCGTTCTCCGATGGGGGCGAGGCCAATGGGTATCGTTGCGAAAGCCGGCGCCATAATCGTCGCCGCCGTGCTCGTCCTTTATCTCGTGCTCTTCCTGACCATCCTGCCGATGATGGCGATCACGCCCGTTGGCATGACCAACGCCATGGCGGTGGGCATCTACGCCAGCCTCTATCGGCCGGTCCGGGACGCGCTGCCCGCCGGGTATTTCATCCGTCTCGCCTGGCGCGACTATGAAGTCTTCTGTTGCGCCGGGTCCACCGGTTGTCAGCTCTAATAGGTTGCTGAATAACGTTTCAGAAGTTTCGACTTCGACACTTGGTCGTCATTCCCGCGCACGCGGGAATCCAGAGCAACGCGAAATACCTTTATATTTTACACAAGGTTACTGGATTCCCGCTTTCGCGGGAATGACGTGGCGGGATGCTGGCGCTGCCTATTGAGCTGGACAATGCAGACTTTCAGCAGCCCGCTGAAGGGATTTTCAGCGGTTCGGGTCGGGCCGTGGCTGAGAGTGTTGAAGAAGTCGGTTGAGATCGTTTGCTCGTCGTGATTCTCTATTTCTGCTGAATCGCAGGAGGGCGGATCG
>PVBE012629194.1_pt1 | contig 12085 bp, 8 predicted proteins | sample 1631181 | NCBI WGS metagenome assembly PVBE01 (sample SAMN08397723, study PRJNA350692) | Marine metagenome, whole genome shotgun sequencing project. | isolation source: water | place: Pacific Ocean | collected 2012-04 | reverse complement strand
CGGGACGACCCAGACGCTCGGCATCCATATGAACTGCGGCGGAGGTTCGGGCGGGGTCATCGCGGCGCGGGACGAGGAGCGATGCGTGGGCGAGTTCCCGACCCTGCTCGTCAGCATCGCCCCGACCACCGGCGGCAACGACGACGAGCGCGCCTTCTTCCTAACCTGCGAGCATCAGACCTCGTACGGGCTGCGCGACGAGGGGAAGGACTGGACCGGGAACACCGTGTACCTCTGGACCATCGTCAACGCCGTCTACATGTCGCTGATGGGCCCCCAGGGATTCCGCGAGATCGGCGAGGTCATCCTCCAACGATCGCAGTACGCCCGAAACCGGCTCGGGGGCATTCCGGGAGTCGATGTTTCGTTCGCGTCAGGTGGGTTCAAGGAGTTCATCGCGAATTTCGACGGCACCGGGAAGACGGTCGGCGACATCAACCGAGCCCTCCGGAAGCAGGGGATCTACGGTGGAAAGGACCTCAGCGCGGACTTCCCCGAATTGGGCCAGGCCGCGCTGTACTGTGTCACGGAGATTCACACGCAGGGCGACGTCGACCGGTTGGCTGGCGCGCTCGAGGAGGTGCTGGCGTCATGACCGAACGAGTGAAGCTCAGGGACTATCACGCGGCCGTCTGGAGTGAGCCGGTCGTCATGGAGATGGGGTATCCGGGACGACGCGGGCTCGCCATTCCAGAAGCCGAAGACGGGGTTCGCCAGGCCGTCGGCGATGCCGAGCAACTCGTGCCCGCATCGATGCGCCGCAAGGCACCACCACGGCTTCCGGAGCTGTCTCAGCCGGAGGTCCTCCGGCACTACCTGCATCTCTCGCAGCAAACGCTGAGCATGATGGGGATCAACCTCTTCGGCACCTGCACCATGAAGTACAATCCGCGCGTGGCGGAACAGGCTTCCATGGTCCCCAAGATGGCCGAGCTACACCCATACCAGGACGAAGAGACGCTGCAGGGCATCCTGGAGGTCATCTACCGGTTTGACGAGATGTGTCGTGCCGTCTCCGGGATGGATCAGTTCGTGTTCCAGCCGGGCGGGGGTTCACACGCTGCGTTCACCCATGCGTGTGTGATGCGCGGGTATCACGTCGCGCGTGGTGAGCTGGGGCAGCGGAACGAGGTGATCACGACGCTGTTCAGCCACTGCTGCAATCCGGCCGTTGCGGCGACGGCGGGCTTCAAGGTGATCAACCTGATGCCCGAGGAGAACGGGTACCCGTCCGTCGACGCGCTGAAGGAGGCCGTTTCGGAGCGCACGGCCGGGCTGATGACGGTGTGCCCCAACGATCTGGGCATCTACAACCCGCACATCGACGAGTGGGTGAAGATCGTGCACGACGCCGGCGGACTCTGCTTCTACGATCACGCCAACTTCAACGGCGTGATGGGTTTGACGCGGGCCCGAGACATCGGGTTCGACGCGTGTATGTACATGCTGCACAAGACGTTCGGGGCGTCGAAGGGTGGCATGGGACCGGCCGGCGGGGCCTACGGCTGTACGGAGGAGTTGGCCGAGTACCTCCCGGTTCCCATCGTCACGTACGACGGGAGCACCTACCACCTCGACTACGATCGACCCGATTCCATCGGCAAGATCCGCGAGTTCTGGGGCAACGCTCAGGTCGTGCTCAAGGCGTATGCGTGGGTGCTGGCGATGGGAGCCGACGGCATCCACGAGGCGCGTGAGCTGTCGGTGCTCGGAAACAACTACCTCGAAAAGCTGCTCATGGCCATCAAGGGCGTCTCCAAGGGTTTCCCGAACATGACCAAGCGGCGACTCGAGATGACCCGGTACGGGTGGGACCAACTGACGCAGGACACCGGCGTCGACACCGTCGACATCCAACACCGCATGACCGACTGGGGATTGGATGCGTACTGGATGGCCCACCCACCCCCGATCGTGCCTGAGCCGTTCACGCCGGAGGCCGGCGAGACGCCCCCGGTCGAGGACATCGAGTACTGGGCGGCGGTGCTGGAGCACGTCGCGTCCGAGGCCTATTCGGATCCCGAGGTCGTCAAGACCTCGCCGCACCGGCAAGCCGTGCACCGCGTCGACTTCGCGGCCCTACAGGATCCGGCCCGTCGAGCGATGACGTGGCGCGCTCACCTGAAGAAGCGAAACACGAAAGGGTGAGGAGGGTCGGCCTCATAGTGAACCCCATCGCGGGAATGGGTGGAAGGGTAGGCCTCAAGGGGACGGATGGGGCGATCGTGGATGCCGCGAGGGCGCTCGGTGCCGTGCCCCAGGCCGGCTCCAAAGCAGCCCGTGCCCTGCGGCGCCTGTCCCCGGTCACGGACCAGATGGAGATCCTCACGTGCCCCGGCGAAATGGGGGCCGCGGCCGTAGAGGCCGCGGGTCTCTCGGGTTTCGAGGTCATCCCGATGCGTGAAGGACCGACCGGTTCGGAGCAACCGACCGGTTCGGACCAACCCACCAGTTCGGAGCAACCGACCGGTCCGGAGCACACGAAGGAAGCCGCGCGTGAGATGCTGCGGCGAGGGGTGGATCTCCTCCTGTTCGCGGGTGGGGACGGGACCGCGCGGGACATCGCCGAGGCGGTCGGTCCTGAGCTGCCCGTCCTCGGCATCCCCGCGGGCGTCAAGGTCTACTCCGGTGTCTTCGCCACCACGCCCGAGAACGCCGGGAATCTCGCCGCTCAGTTCGTGACCGCGGGGCCCTCGGCCACCCTGCGAGAGGCCGAGGTCGTGGACGTGGACGAAGAGGCGATGCGGCTGGGTCGTCTCTCGGCGTCCCTCTACGGCTACCTGAGAGTCCCTGTTGCCCCACAGATGGTCGCGGGCCCCAAGAGCGGCTCACCCGGGGACGTCGAGGCGCTCGCCGCCGCGGCCCGTGGTGTGGCCCGTGCCATGGAGCCCGACTGCCTGTACATCGTCGGACCCGGCACGACGACCCGCGCCGTCACCCGGCACCTGAACCTCGACAGCACGCTCCTGGGCGTCGATGCGATCCTCGACGGACGGTTCGTCGGCAAGGACGTGAACGAGCAGCAACTCCTCGCGCTGCTCGACGACGCCGGATGCGCGCGGATCATCGTGGGTGTCATCGGTGGTCAGGGATACATCTTCGGACGTGGGAATCAGCAGATCGGACCGCAAGTCATCCGGCGCGTCGGGCGCGAGAACGTCGTCGTGGTCGCCACGGCCGCAAAACTCCTGTCGTTGACCCGTGGTGTCATGCTGGTCGACACGGGCGACCCGGAGCTCGACCGCGAGATCGAGGGATTCATGAGGGTCGTGGTGGGGAGCGACGAAGAGACGCTGTTCCGGGTGGAGGCCTGATGGCATGCGCGTGACCACCCGCGGCATCGCGGCGCACCCGGAAGGCGAGGCGTTCGACTTCGAGGGACGCTCGGTCCGGGCGGCGCGTGGCGAGTCTCTCGGCGCGGCGCTCCTCGCCGCCGGTGAGCGCGTCTGCCGGACGACGCCCTCCGGCGAGCCGCGCGGCCTGTTCTGCGGTATCGGAGTGTGTCAGGACTGCCTGGTCACGGTGGACGGCGCTCCGAACCAGCGCGCGTGCATGAGCGCCGCCGTTGGGGGCGCCGCGGTCGAACGCCAGCAGCCGTTCGCCGAGCAACGGGCGCCACGCGAGGACGTCGTTGAGCACGACGAGAGTATGGACGTCCTGGTGATCGGTGGCGGTCCCGCGGGGTTGGCGGCGGCGTCCATCGCAGCCGAAGCCGGCCTCGACGTGATGTTGGTCGACGAACGGGGAAAGCTCGGGGGCCAGTACTACAAACAACCCGCGGAGGCGTCCGGCGTGAGCGGCGCGCTCCTCGACCGCCAGTTCCGGCGCGGACGGGAGATGATTCGTCGGGCGGAGCAGTCGGGTGCGCGTGTGCTACGCGGCGTTACGATCTGGGCGGCGCACGCACCGACCGAGGTGATGGCGTTGGGGAATGGCGCGAACTACGTGCTTCGACCCAGGCGACTGATCATCGCGACCGGCGCGTACGACCGGGCCGTTCCGATGCCGGGCTGGACGCTTCCCGGGTTCATGACCACGGGGGCAGCGCAGGCGCTCCTGCGGGCGTATCAGGTCGCGCCGGGCGAGAGAGTGGCGATCTCCGGCAACGGCCCCCTCAACGTCCAGCTTGCCGCCGAGCTGACGCGAGCCGGCGTCACGGTCGCCGCTCTCGCGGAGCTCGCTCCGGCGCCAGGCGTCCGTTCGGCGCGGCAGTTGGCGGCCATGCTGTGGAACGCGCCGGATCTGCTCGGGGATGGCGTGGGTTACCTGCACACGCTGCGACGGGCGGGCGTTTCCACGCTGTATGGTCACTCGGTGATCGCTGCGTCCGGGAACGAAGGCGTGGCCCAGGCCACGGTGGCGCGTATCGACGGGAGCGGGCGACCGATGCCGGGAACGGAGCGCGTACTCGACGTCGATGCGGTCTGCACCGGATTCGGGTTCCTCCCGTCCAACGACATCGCCCGGGCCCTCGGCTGTCGTCATCGCTTCGATGAGCATCGCGGGCACCTCGTAGCGGTCCGGGACGGAGCAGGCCGCACCACCGTCGACGGCGTTGCGGTCGTAGGAGACGGTGGAGGCATCGGCGGGGGCCCAGTGGCCGTAGCGCAGGGCGTGCTCGCCGGGGTGGACGCGGCCCGAAGTCTCGGTGCGGGGGACCCGACGGCGCTCCAGCTCGAGGCACGGCGGGCCGAGAAGGCGATGCGCCGTCAGGAGCGATTCCAGCGCGCGCTGTGGGCCTTGTACGAGGCACCACTCCTGGTCGATCAGCTTGCGACCGACGACACGCACATCTGCCGCTGCGAGGAAGTGACTCGCGCAGCGATACACGAGGCGATGGACGACGGGGTCCAGTCGCTCGGCGCGCTCAAGCGGGTGACCCGCGCCGGCATGGGGCGCTGTCAGGGCCGCTATTGCGCCGGGATCATCGCCGGGATGCTTCCCGCGCACGATGCCCGGGCCAAGGACGAGCTGGACTTCTTTGCCCCTCGGGCGCCCTTCAAGCCGGTCCGCATCGGGGCAGTGGCGCCGGGGCGCTTCACCGAATCAGACATGGCGCGAAGGGGAAACGAAGCCGAGGGACCGTCGTGATCGAAGCTCCTGGCGGTAACTGTCTGGCGGTAGCGGCCTAGCGGTAGCGACCCGGCGAGAAGGCCGTCACATCCACCCCGGGGTCCCGACCCATGATCAGGCGGGCCACCGCTCGCGCGGCCATCGGGCCGGCCGTGAACCCGAGCCACGGAACCGCATGCATGAAGAACCCCGGAACGCCCGGTACCTCACCGAGCACGGGCTTCCAGTCGTCCGACCCACTCACGACGGCCGGCCACGTGCGAAGTAGCTGAAGCGTGGAGACCGCCGGCACCACGGCCTGTGCAACTTGCAGGTTGGCTCGAAGCGAGGCGGGATCCACCGCGAGCCGGCCGCTGATCGGGTCGTACCGGGCCGGCCACCCTCCTCCGATCATCACACTACCGCTCGCGGCCTGCTTCAGCGACAGCTTCTCACTGGCGGAGTACACGAGGTGCGGCACCAGCGGCGCCACCGGTTCCGTAATGCTGACCTGGATGGGGTAGCTATCGATCGGGATCGGGACCCCGAGCATCCGGGAGACCCCCGGCGCGTCCGTCCCCGCGCAATTGACTACGCGCGGGGCCTCGAATACGCCCCCGCTGGTCTCGGCCTTGAACCCGGAGCGGGTTCGTTCCAGACGCCGGAGCTCCGTCCGACACCGAACGTCCGCGCCGCGGGCCTCGGCGGCCTTCGCGAAGGCCGGCGTCGCGAGGAGCGGGTTGGCCTTGCCCTCCGTGGCGCAGTAGGCACCACCGTACAGGCTCTCATTCAGATAGGGCGCCAACTCCAGGAGCGCGGCGCGCGACAGCATCTCGACCGAAAGGCCGTGTGCGCGCTCGATGGATGCTTTGCGCTCGATGTCTCGCAGCTGCGTCTCGTTTTCCGCGACCAACAGCCCACCACGGATCGAGACCTCGAGGTCCGCGCTGAGCTCCTCGCCGAGACCGGACCAGAGTGCGATGGATTCGCGGAGGAGGGGGATCGTGCGCGCGTAGGACTCCGTCCACGCATCCCCGTACTGAACGAACGGCTCGTGTGGGATTTGTGCGTGCAGGCTCCCCGAGTTGCAGCCCGACTGGAGCGTATTGAGGTCCCAACGCTCGATCAGGGAGACCCCGACCCCTTCGCCGGCCAGATAGTAGGCCGTCGCGCATCCCGCGAGGCCGCCACCGACGATGAGAACGTCCGTACGGTGGGTCTCACTCATGGTGTCGGACGGATACGATGGCTACCATGGGACGAATCAATACACGGGCACCATTCGCGACGCCAGCGATCCGGAGGAGAGGGCGAAGCGACTAGGGCATTTCCATCAGGAGTAGGCATCATGAGCAGGCAATTCCGAGGCAGCTACACGGTCACCGTCACCCCCTTCACCGAAGACCGCTCCGCGATCGATCTGTCGGCATGGGCGCGCTTCCTCGATTGGCAGTTCGACGTGGGCGTGCCCGGCATCATCATTCTCGGCACGACCGGCGAGTTCCTCACGGTCACGGACGAGGAGCGCTCCAGGTTTATCGAGGCCACGGTGAGCCACGTGGCCGGCCGCATTCCGGTGCTCGTGGGAACCATGAACGCCTACACGCCCCGCGCGGCCCGGTACAGTAGGGAGGCGGAGGAGCTGGGCGCCGACGGCTTGATGATCATCCCGCCCTACTACTACACCCCCACGGAAGACGAAATCTTCGGCTACTACAAGGCCATCTGCGAAGCGACGTCGCTACCGATCATGCTCTACAACAACCCGGTCACGTCGAACGTCGACATGTCGGCGAAGCTCGTCGGTCGCCTCGTCCGCGCCTTCCCGAACGTTCAGTACATCAAGGAAGCCAGCATGGACATCGCCCGGGTCCACGACATCGTCGAGGAGACCGAGGGCCGGATGTCCGTCTTCGCCGGCGAGCGGATCGTCGAGTCCTTCCTGCTCGGAGCGGTGGGTTACGTCAACCCGTATGGGAACTACATCCCCCGCGCCTCGCATCGCATCTGGGACTTCCTCGTAGAGGGACGGATTGAGGGTGCCAAGCGCGTTCAGCGGCTCATCAACGCCATGGACCACGTCATCGCTGAAGGGCATCCAACCTACGGACATCAGTGTTACTCCAAGGCGCTCGCGGAGGCTGCGGGGTGCCCGGTCGGCGACGTGCGGCCCCCGTTGACGACGTTCGAACAACTCGGCGCGGAGGGGCTGGAGCGACTTACGCGGCTGGTGAAGTTCATGGACGAGCTGGACGCGCTGATGGAAGAGCTCGATGCGGCGTCGGACCGCGCTGCGGTTGGGGCGGGCCAGGTCTGAGCGCGGCCATGACGCAACCGATGCTCTTCTCGCCTCTGTCGATCCGAGGCCTGACGTTTCGCAACCGCATCATGGTCTCGCCGATGTGCCAGTACCATGCCGTCGAGGGCCGACTACAGGACTGGCACTTCGCTCACCACTCCCGGTTTGCGTTGGGCGGGGTGGGCGCGGCCATGGTCGAGGCCACCGGGGTGACCCGCGACGGCCGCATTTCGCCCGGGTGCACTGGGATCTGGGAGGACGATCAGATTCCGGATTTCCGGCGGATCGCGGACACGTACAGAGCACACGGAGTCGCCTCGGGCATCCAGCTGAGTCACGCTGGCCGGAAGGCGAGCACTGCGCGGCCGTGGGATGGAGGGGGTCCGCTTCCCGTCGAGGGTGACCCGGCGTGGGAGGCTGTGGGACCGAGCGCGCTCCCCGCTCGTGAGGATTGGCCACCGCCGAGGGCCCTCGGAGCCGAGGAGATTCTGGAGATCGTAGCGGCCTTTCAGGCGGCGGCGGTGCGATCTCTCGAAGCGGGCTTCGACTTCATCGCGATCCATGGTGCCCACGGGTACCTGCTGCACAGCTTCTTCTCACCGCTGTCGAATGAGCGGACGGACGACTTCGGGGGCGACCTTGAAGGCCGCATGCGACTTCCGATCATGGTGGCCGAAGCCATCCGTACCGTGTGGCCTGAAGATCGACCCGTGCTGTATCGCGCCTCGGTCATCGACGGGGCGGACGGTGGGATCACGGTTGAGGACACCATTGAGCTGGCCCGTGCGCTCAAGACGGCGGGCGTCGATGTGATCGACTGCTCCTCCGGGGGCCTTCTCGGCTCGGTGTCCATGACCAACAAGCTGCCGCCACCCGGATTCCAGGTTCCTCTCGCGGATGCTGTACGCCGGGGGGCCGACATCCCGACCGTTGCCGTCGGCAGGTTGACCGAGCCGAGCCAGGCCGAAGATATCCTACAGAACCGCCACGCCGACTTCATCGCGATCGCCCACGAGTTCATCGCCGACCCGAACTGGGCGTATCGTGCGGCCCGAGAGCTCGATCTGGAAGACCCACACGGCATCCTGCCGTTCTCGTACGCCTTTTACCTGCGGCGCCGCGCTGAGCTACAGCGGGGGTGAGCAAGCCCCGGCAGGAGTCGACTCAGGCAAAGGGCCGTGGAGGTGCGATCATGAATGATCTGCGCGACAAGACCATACTCCTGACCGGCGCTTCCACCGGGATCGGCGCCGCATGCGCGTGCGCGCTGGCTCGCGAGGGCTGCTACCTGGTCGCCCAATACCACGGGAACAAGGAGGGGGCGGAGCAGGCAACGGCCGACCTCCCCAGCGACCGCAAACTCCTCGTTCGATCGGACTTCTCGCAGGCCGGGGCCGCGGACGCGCTCTGGTCGGAGGCCATGGCATGGCGCGGCCGGATCGACGTGCTTGTGAACAACGCGGCCACTCTGCTCTTCGACGGCGGGATCGATGCGCCAGATGAAGACTGGGACCGAGTCTGGTCCGAGACCATGCAGGTCAACGTCCTCGCCCCCGCACGGCTACTGCGGAACGCCGTGCGCCACTTCCGAAAGAGCGGAGGCGGCATCGCCGTGACCATGGGTAGCTGGGTAGGTCAGCGCGGTAGCTCGGTAGGGGATCTCATGGCCTACGCCGCTTCCAAAGCCGCGATACGTGCAGCCACCCAGACCGTCGCCCGAAACTTCGCTCGCGAAAACGTCCTCGCCTATGTCATCTCACCCGGCGTGGTTCGCACCGAAATGTCGGAGCAGTCGGCGGCACGGATGGGTGGGGAAGACGCCGTCACCGCCGGTCTCGCGATGGGCGAGTGGGTACCGCCCAGCGACCTCGCCGAGCTGTTGGTTTTCCTCGCGTCGGGGAGGTGTCTCCACCTTACCGGGGCCACGCTCGAGGTGAATGGGGCGAGTTGGGTTCGGTAAGGGAGAGGATTTCTTCTCCCTTACTCGCATGACTCTGCTCTCCGCGTCCCCACGCCGATGGCTGCTGATCGTCGGTATCGCCCTCGTCGCGATGAACCTCCGCCTCGCCATCACCAGTGTCGGGCCCTTGGTCTCCCTCATGCGACCCGCCACCGGGCTCTCCAACGCGGCGCTCGGTTTGCTCACGGCGCTGCCCCTCCTGGCCTTCGGGTGTGTGTCCCCGCTCGCCTCGGTCGTGAGTCGCCGAGTGGGGGTCGAGCGGGCGGTGGCCATGGCGCTCGTGCTGCTTGCCGCCGGCACCGGGCTTCGGGCTGCGGAGTCCATCGTGGCACTCTATATCGGGACGGGTCTCATGGGCGTCGGGGTTGCGCTTGGGAACGTCCTCCTGCCGGTGCTGGCCAAGCGTGACTTCCCGGCCCACACCGGGCCGATCACCAGCGTGTACTCGAGCATGATGGGGCTCGGCACGACTGCCGCGGCGGGGCTGAGCGTACCGCTCGCGACGGTCTTCGGCTGGCGTGGCGCACTGGGCATCTGGGTGGTCCCGGCGGCGGTCGCGCTGCTCGTGTGGCTTCCCCAACTCTCCCGTCCTCGACCGGTGCGTCGGGTCCGACGGCCGGGTGGGGTCACGCTCCGGGTGCTGGGACGCTCGAGGCTGGCCTGGCAGGTGGCGCTGTACATGGGACTCCAGTCCCTCACCTTCTACGTGATCATCGCTTGGCTCCCCGACCTCCTGCAGAGTCGTGGGCTCAGCGAGGCGGTCGCCGGGTGGATGCTCGCCCTTTCTCAAGCCACCGGAATCCTGGGAACTGCGCTCATACCGGTTTGGGCCGGCCGGCTGGCCGACCAGCGCCGGGTCATCTGGACCCTCGCCGTTCTCGAAGCCGCGGGACTGGGCGGCCTGCTCCTGCCGGGGGGCATGCTCGTCGCTCTCTGGGTCTCGCTGCTAGGCTTTGTCCTGGGCGGCACCTTCGGGCTTGCGCTGACGCTCCTCGTGCTTCGCGCCCCCGACGCCGACTCCGCAGGCGAGTTGTCGGGCATGGCCCAGTCGGTGGGCTACTTCGTGGCCGCCGCCGGCCCCCCCCTGTTCGGATACCTGTACGACTCGACCGCGGGATTGACGGTCCCGCTGTCGCTCCTCGGGGCGGTGCTGGTGGGTAAGGTGCTCTCGGGCCTTCCGGCCGGCCGGCGAGGTCTGGTCGGTACCTAACCGGCCAGCGGGTAGACCTGCACGGTCCTGCCTAGTAGAGCCGCTCCCGCTTCCAAAGATCCCGCACCTCGTCGTCCAGCCCCGTCATCTCCCAGCGGATCAGCGAGATCGGGAGCCGTCCGGCTGCCATGAACGTGTCATGGAACTCCTTGAGGTTGAAATCGTCGCCCAGCTGGCGCTTGCGATCGGCGAGGAGCTGCTGCATCTGCAGCATGCCGATCGCGTACCCTAGCCCGTAGCCGGGCGGCCGGCGCAGGTAGATCTCGGCGTCGACGCGCGCAACACTTTCCTCCAGCCACGGTGTGCGCTTGATCCACCACCCTACGACTTCGTCGACCGTCATCTCGTTGAGCTGGAGCCACACGTCCGCCGGCACTCTGGCGGCTCGGAAGATACCGAAGATGTAGATGAGCTCGCGGACCCGCGGCATGTCATCGAGCAAGCCGGCGTTCATGGTGGCTTCTTCCAGATAGGTACCCCAGCCTTCGACGCGCGCACCGCTGGTGATCTTGCCGCGGATAGGATGCGTGTTATGCCGTGCGACCAGGCCGTCGAAATGATGCCCGGGGATGACGGCGTGCACGTGATCGGGGGTCGGGTTACGGAACTGCACCTGCTCCCAGAAGTTCGGGCCGCCGGAACGGACGATCCACGGCACGTTCGTGTCGAGCTCCTTGACGTAGTCCGGGATCGTGATGATGTCCTCCTCCACCAGGAACTTGCGGATCCGCGTGTCCGTGCTGTCGATTCTCGCCGCATACTCCTCCGCAGACGCCGGCAGCTCGATCGCCGGCAGGTGCCGGTTTCGGTGCTGCTCCAGCGCATACACGCTCCAGAGGCGATTCAGCTCCCGCAGGCCCAGCGTGACGATCTGATCCGCGTCGTACGGCATGAGCTTCACGTGCTTCAGGTACCAGTCGAACATCTCCTGACCCACGCCGCCTTGTCTGGTCATGTCACCGCGATGCGCGACGAGCCAGTCGTGGAAGCCGCGGACGGATTCCCCGGCCGCGGCGATGTCGGCGCTGAGATAGGGCTGCTGGGTGTCCGCCCGCTCCCGGAAGTCGTCGTACCAGCCAATGACGCCGGCCGGCGGCGTTGCTCGATACGGGTAACCGTGCCCCACGCCGTCGGCGTTGGTCAGATTGAAGATCGCGAGGTCCGCGTAGTCGGCGGCTACTTCTGTGAGGTTGTTTTTTGCCTGCTCCACTAGGAGGGAGATGGCCTCGAGGCGAGTCCGGAGTGCGGTGGTCTCATCGTCGTCCAATGGCAAATCCGCGAACGTGATGCGCAGCATCTGATCCACATAGAAACCGGGATCTCTCGACCAAGATCGGGACACGTTCAAGAGGAAATCGTGTTGATCGAATCGGGAACGAACCGCCAGATAGTCGACCTGTTGATCGAGCTCCCAGTCTACGACCGCCATGTCCTCGATCCGCGCCTGGAAGTCCCGCATCTTAGAGCGACGCCGCTCGACGGCGGCCCCGCCGTAGTCGGGATAGACGTCGGTCGCGCTGCCCGCGATATCCCGGTTCGGGACGTTGCCCGACGCCCTAGATGG
>PVBE010264032.1_pt1 | contig 12086 bp, 16 predicted proteins | sample 1631181 | NCBI WGS metagenome assembly PVBE01 (sample SAMN08397723, study PRJNA350692) | Marine metagenome, whole genome shotgun sequencing project. | isolation source: water | place: Pacific Ocean | collected 2012-04 | reverse complement strand
GAAGATCCAGAAACAGTAGCAACATATGAATATAATGGTCAGGTGTGGCCACTACCACAGACGGGTCAGATGTGGTTAGAATATGAATTGTTAACTAATCCTTCTGCGGAAGGATTTTTTTGTGTCTCAACCTCGTATAGGGCAGAACCAAATCCCGTAGAAGGAAGACATGAAACAATCTTCCCAATGTTTGAGTTTGAGATGAAAGGAGATGTCCATGACCTTAAAGATTTGGAAATAGAATTGTGTCAGTGGTTAGGAATACCATTAGACACAGTTAAAATTAAGACTTATGGTGAATGGGGATGGTCCTTTAATAATAAGGAACTTGATCATGATAATGAAAAAAGTATTGGTCGTGGTATGATTACTGACTTCCCTGAATGGACATCACCCTTCTGGAACATGGCACGTAACGATGACGGTACCAGTAAGAAGATCGATGTGATCCTCGGTGGTATGGAAACCATAGGTAGTGCTGAACGTAGCACTGACAAGGCACAGATGAGAGAAACATTCCACACTATCTCTGATGGTGGTTACGCTCAACTGTTATACGATAAGTTTGGTGAGGAAAGAGTAGAGAATGAACTCGATGAGTTCTTAAACTTTGACTTCTTCCCTCGTAGTGGTGGGGGCATTGGTATACAACGCCTTATATCGGCACTAAGCTGACACTCAATCTGAGGTGATGAAACGGTAAACATAGCTGGTTGTTTCCCAGCCGATCCAAATTTAGCGAGGCGGGTCTTGGAGGTTCGAATCCTTCCCTCAGAGTTATTTTTCTACAACTGGATTCGATACAGAAATTGGTTCGAATGTGAAGTCTTCATTAGGACCTAAGGTTTCTCTCTTGATGAGTGTTGCCTTTCCTTTATCATCATACTCAAAGATTGATACTTCAGTTGCTGATGTCTTTACTCGTACTGTTTTGTTCTTGATGGTTTGATTACCATTTCCATCAACCTCATAGGTTGTTACTTCATCCTTGTTGTCATTAGCAGTTACTTGTGGGATACTGTGTGAATGATTTGGTAGTCCGTTCTGGGGTAAAGTAACCACAACGTCAGCACATACTGAAGCATAAGGTGATTTGGGATGGAATACAATCCCAGCTTGTTTGAGTTCACCACAATTTTTAAGTCTAGCTATCTCAAAGTCTAGTCTCTTGTTGGCAAGTATCTGTGCCTGTAGTGCTGTCTGTGTAGTATATGCTTTCTTACAACCATTTTGTAGTTGTCTGTCTAATGGTATTGAGATCGTAGCACTTAGACCTAAATTAAAATTCAGGTTGTCCTTCTGTCCAGTTCTTGTAGGGATATGATATAGGATTTGACCAGGATTATCTGGAATACCATCGTCATCATTGTCTGCATTGTTGTAGACAGGATCATTATAGTAATATTCTTTAGGATTCTGATGTGACAACGCATGTGTCACGAAGGGAGTGATATTGAGGGTAGGTCCCTGACACGATATGCCACCACCATAGGTGTTAGTTATATACGGACCTTGTAATACTTGTATTGCCTGGTTGGTGACTGAGCCCGAACTATTAGCTATCGGATTGGCAGTTGCACTAACACCACCTACGTCTGTCGCATAGGCAGGTGAACATGTTAACGCTGCTATTACTGGGAGAAGATACTTGTTGTATCTGTGACGCTTGTTACGTTGGTGGTACGTTGGATTATCGTCTGATTGGATATACCTGGTCCCATATATGTAGTCGTTAGTTGGAAACCTGCTCCTGGAGTCGTTATTGTGAAGTCTCCTAGGGTGGATAGATCCAGTTGAGATGTTGTCTGGGGCGTTGTGTCTGTGGCTGAACCAAGTACGTCTACTGAACCCGATACCACGTTTGCGTCGGGTAATAGACTTGATCCATCGTGTGAAATTCCTGTGCCCGTTACTGAATATTGCCATCCTGTATTATAATCAATAGAGTTAATTGTCTCAGTCACTGTCGAGGTTGTTTCGGTGTGGCTCGTCATTGAGCCCTGGGTGAAGTTGGGGACCACGGGGACCGCCATCGCAGGTACAACACTTACAAGTGCAGTACCCACAGCAGTCACATATAGGGCAATAGTTTTCTTCATCACTATATATCACTATCTAACTGTCAGTTCAGATACGAATTGTGTAGTCACTGTAGTACCTGCACCACCAGCAGTAGGAGCAGCAGCACTTGTACCAAATCCGTGAGCACTAGTAACCTGACCAGCTAGGTCTCCAGCAGTTCCAGCAGCAGTAGAATACTGATTAGAGTATGCAGCAACAGCACCAGTAGAAGGTGCAGAACCTATAGCGTCCCCTGTAGTTACACTAGCTGTGTAGCTGAATGCATTTCCAGCAGTCGTTTGTGTAGCATCTGGCACTACAAACGTAGCAACGCCTGTGTTACTTACGGCAGATATACCACCAAGACTGGCAGCAGCAGATCCACCAGACGGTGTTACTGTTGTTGTGACATTATTTCCCGATACACTAAATGTATTTCCAGCTCTAGTAACAGAAGTTGCAGCTGCGTCCACAGTCAGAGCAGCACTTGTAGTCATACGGTGGTGTATATCTGCTCTTGCGACAGAGCTACTCATCAAAATCATACCAAAAAGCAAGAATGCTTTTTTCATGTGTTTATACCTAGGTGATTCTATTTAGGCAGAAAGTAACTGTTACATATGTACTATTCGGAAAGCACTACCACTAGTATCAGGCCGATATGCTATAAATATATGTGGTTGCCTTCGGGGACCACAAAACACAAACTCGCTTAGTAAAGGAGCATACCAAATGGGAAACCTAACACGTTATCGTGCGACAGATCTTCCACAGCTTATGGAAAAGATCAACAAGTATGGCATAGGACTAGATACATACTTTGATTCTTTCTTTAGTCAAGATCAAACGACAAACTACCCACCCTACAATTTGATTCATCTTAGTAATCATGAATCACGTTTGGAGGTCGCACTAGCAGGATTTAAAAAGGATGAAGTCAAAGTGTATACCGAGTATGGTAAACTCTTTGTAGAAGGTAAGGTAGCAGAGGCAAAGGAGGAGGAAGAGTATGCTTACAGAGGACTCTCTAAGAGGAACTTCAGTAGGTCATGGCAACTCTCTGAGGATGTAGAGATCAAGCATGTTGATTTCGAAGATGGACTACTGAATGTCTTACTTGGTAAGATAGTTCCTGAGCACCATGCAAGAAAAGACTATATGTGATAGTATACATATAGTAACTACATATCCAGAGTGAAGTTCGAAGATTATTACAAAGAATTTTGTGAGGTTTTTGGTCATCCACTCTGGATGTTGCCAATGATGTGTATAGGATTCTTCCTTATGGTAGAAGTCCTGCATACCAAATACCATATGGATGGTGAGAAGGATGCACACGGATTCTGTGGCAGACAACAGTGGGTTAAGGATCTACAAAGGAGATGAAGATTGGTAGAACTATTACAATTACTAGAAGCAGGATTAGTGTTTACAACAGTTGCTATAGCTGCTGTGGCTGTTCCTGTACAGGTACTTACTGATACCAAACTTCCTGACATCGCACCACTGGTAGAACCAGTACAAGAACCGCAAGACAAAAAGGAGAATGACTGAATCACAATTTACAACACAAGTAACTAATCCAATTCCAGGAGGTGATGTAGATCCAGCATATGCAGCAGCATATCCACCAACAGTTCCAGTTCCAGCTGATCTTCCACCAGCAGGACATGCACCTCATCCAGAGATGATTGACAGACTGGCGAATATCGAACGGAAGATAGATCATTTATTACGATCAAGGGTGGATCTTCTATCTAAGATAGATCATCTACTTGAGCATGCACACCAACCACTTGAGGGTCACATAACCCTACACCCACCTGCTAAGGTACCTGCAGGGTTAGAAGATGAGGAGTGGGATGGTGATCCTAACTGTGAAGATTGTATACCAGATCCTGATCTGATCTAAAGCCTATATAAAACACAACCGAAGAGACCCACGAGGTCTCTTTTTGTTTGGAGACAAAAATGAATATGTATGTTAATCTATGTCCAGCATACACTGAGAAGAGTGAAACTCTTACAGTGGATATTCCACCTGAGCACATGGATGAGTTTATGCAGTACGTGCACATTCTTTCTGAAGAGAAGAATATTAATGCCCGTCGAGCATTTACAGATTTGATTAAAGAATCCTACTACACACTAATGGAGAAAGACTATGAGCGTAAAGGTCGTAAGAATGCAAAACGGCGAGGACGTAATCGCTGACGTAAAAGAGATGCGTCAGAATGAGGAAGGTCCTGCTATGGCATATAAATTGGATTTCCCATATGCTTTAACTATCAAACCTAATGGAACGTTACTGTTGGAACAAGAACAGTCACTCAATTTAGATGAGATTGACATAGAGTTTCAGACATATGTTCCATTGTCAAAGCACTCTTATATATTCTTACCTATACCATCGGTGGCACTCATATATGAACCACATGATAATCTCTTATCAAAGTACAATGAACTACTAGAAGCCAATGCTCAAACTGATACTACTGAAGACGAACTGCCAATTACACCTGTTGGGACAGCTGACTGAGTTAGATGAAGAACCTAGTCTTCTTATAGAGAAATGTATGAAGGTGCATGATGATGGTACATTAGAACCATACCCCAAGCATACAGACCAGAGAGATTTGTTCTTGACATCTGACCTACTCTTTACTATAATGGATCCATCTGCTACTATTGCAGATGCTTACAAGAAAGCGACGGGAGGTTAATGGATTTTTATACGGACGTTCTTCTGCTTGGTGACGATATACTCTATAGAGGGTATGAAGGCCAAGAACCTGTCCAGTACAGGGAGAAAGTTCGACCTACCTTATACTTTGTCCCACGGGATCAATCCAAGAAGTCAAAGTATAAGACTCTAGACGGACGTTATGCACACCCGAAGTCCTTTGATGGTGCTAGGGATGCTCGTAATTTCATTGAGAAGTATGAGCATGTTGATGGTCTAGAGGTACATGGGTACGAACGGTTCGTGTATCAGTACATTGCTGATAGATTCCCTGACGAGATCCGTTTTGATATGGATGCGATGAAGATCTTTACGATTGACATCGAAGTTGGATGTGATAATGGGTTCCCCTCAGTTGAGGAGTGCCGTGAGGAGGTGCTATGCATCACCATGAAGGATGTTGTCTCCAAGAAAATTGTTACTTGGGGTATCAGGGAATTTAATGCTCCCGATAACGTTGAGTATCGGGTCTTTTGGACGGAGCAGGAGTTGTTACAGGACTTCCATACGTGGTGGGTCAATAATACTCCCGATGTTATTACAGGTTGGAACTGTAATTTATATGACATCCCGTACATCTGTCGTCGCATGGAGCGGGTGCTAGGTGAGAAGTGGAAGAAGTCCCTCTCACCATGGAATAGAGTAGTAGATAGAGAGTTAGTCATTAGGGGTCGTAAGCAACTGGCATATCAAATTGCTGGTGTTACGATCCTTGACTATCTTGATCTCTATCAGAAGTTTACTTATTCAGCACAATCCTCTTATCGTTTAGATCATATTGCTAATGTAGAACTAGGACAACAAAAACTAGATCACAGTGAGTATGAGAACTTTAAAGCATTTTATACAAACGATTGGCAGAAGTTTGTAGAATATAATATACTTGACGTGGAACTTGTTGACCGTCTGGAAGACAAGATGAAACTGATTGAGTTAGCATTAACTTTATCTTATGATGCTAAGGTTAATCTGTCTGATGTTTATAGTCAGGTACGTATGTGGGACACTCTCATATACAATGACCTATCTAAAAGAAACATCGTTGTTCCCCCTAAGATAAGTAGTAAGAAGGATGATCAGTATGCAGGAGCTTATGTTAAAGAACCTACACCAGGCATGTATGAATGGGTTGCGAGTTTTGATCTTAACTCCCTGTATCCTCATCTCATCATGCAGTACAACATCTCCCCAGAAACCCTTGTTGATAGAAGACATCCAACAGCCAGTGTTGATGGATTGCTTAGTCGAGAGGTCAGGATCAGTGGAGATTACGCCGTGTGTGCCAATGGAGCACAATACCGCAAAGACATTCATGGATTCCTCCCAGAAATGATGCAACGGATCTACGAAGACCGTACGATCTACAAGAAAAAGATGCTTAAGGCTAAGCAAGACTATGAGCACATCCCAACAACACAACTCCAAAAGGACATTGCTAGATATAATAATATCCAGATGGCCAGAAAGATCCAACTTAACTCTGCCTATGGTGCAATCGGTAACCAGTACTTCAGGTATTACAATCTTGCGAACGCTGAAGCCATTACACTATCAGGACAAGTCTCAATCAGATGGATAGAGAATAAAATAAACCAGTACATGAATAAGGTACTTAAAACTGAGGAACACGATTATGTTATTGCTTCTGATACCGATTCCATTTATTTGCATTTGGGTCCTTTGGTTAAAGCTGTATTCGAGGGCAGAGAGGAAAGCAGTGAGAGCACTCTTAGGTTCCTTAAAAAGGTGTGTGATGTGGAACTTGATAAGTATATCCAAAATTCTTACCAAGAACTGGCTACCTATGTAAATGCTTATGATCAGAAGATGGTCATGGCACGAGAGAATATTGCTGATAAGGGTATCTGGACTGCAAAGAAGAGGTACATCCTTAATGTATGGAATAGTGAGGGTGTTCAGTATGAGAAACCCAAACTAAAGATGATGGGTATAGAGGCAGTTAAGTCTTCTACACCTATGCCTTGTCGTACAGCAATTAAAGAGACACTAGATCTTGTTATGACTAGTACTGAGGATCAGGTTCAGTCATATGTGTCTACGTTTAGGAAGGAATTTGAGACACTACCGTTTGAGGACATAGCATTCCCACGTAGTTGTAACAATATACAAAAGTTCTCTTCTAGTAAAGACATCTATGGTAAGGGGTGTCCCATTCATGTACGTGGGTCACTATTATATAATTTTTATGTTAAGAAACATAAGATAGCACATAAGTTTCCACTCATTCAGGAGGGTGAGAAAATTAAGTACATGTATTTGAGAAAACCAAATCGTATAGGAGAGAATGTCATCTCGTTCTTCCAAACTTTACCAAAAGAGTTTGAGCTTGACGGATCGATAGACTATGACTTACAATTTGAGAAGAGTTTTCTTGCACCAATCAAGGTTATCCTTGATGCTATAGGTTGGTCCCCTGAGAAACGTGTATCACTGGAGCATATTTTTGGATGACAAATTCTTTTTTTGCAGACATCGCCAAGGAGATAGGTAATGAGTACGCTGGCGTTGTTTCTGATGGTGTTGCTGCTGGTGACACAAGTGGTTTTATCGATACGGGTAGCTACCTCTTTAACGCTGTTGTATCAGGAAGCATCTTTGGAGGTGTTCCAGGGAATAAGATCACAGCTATTGCAGGTGAGTCAAGTACTGGCAAAACATTTTTCTGCCTTGGTATGGTACAGCATTTTCTCCAATCTAATCCTGATGCTAATGTTGTTTATTTTGAGTCTGAAAGTGCTATATCTAAACACATGATAGAGAGTCGTGGTATCGACTCCAGTCGTATGTTCTTATGTCCTGTAACTACAGTACAAGACTTCAGACAGCAAGCAATCAAGGCAGTAGATATACATTTATCCTATAAGAAAGAGGATCGTAAACCAGTAATGTTTGTACTGGATTCTCTTGGTATGTTGTCCACCAGTAAGGAGGTACAGGATACACAGGATGGTAAGGACACTAGAGATATGACCAGAGCACAGGTTGTTAAGTCTATCTTCAGGGTGCTGACACTCAAACTAGGTAAGGCAAACATCCCTATGATTGTCACGAATCACACATATGATGTGGTGGGTGCCTATGTGCCAATGAAAGAAATGGGCGGTGGTAGTGGACTAAAGTATGCTGCTAGTACTATAATATACTTATCCAAATCCAAGGAGAAGGATGGTAAGGAGGTCGTAGGCAACCTTATCAAGTGTGAGACTAAGAAGTCTCGATTCACCAAGGAGAACTCTAAAGTTGAGGTACGATTATTTTATGACGAACGTGGACTGGACAAGTATTACGGACTATTGGAACTGGGTGAGAGGCATGGAGTTTTTGAGCGGGTCGGTAACCGTTATAAGATGGGTGGTTCTAATCTATATCCTAAGTCGATTCTGGCAGAACCAGAAAAGCATTTCACTCCAGAAGTAATGCAAGCACTAGATGAAGTAGCGTCTAAGGAGTTTTCCTATGGTAGTTAGTCTAAAGGATTTTGTTAAGGTATATCCTGGTGCGTTAGACACTAACTTGTGTCGTAACATCATTGATCTTGCATCTAAATCTGAATCAGAAAGATGGGATCAGGGGGGTCGTCCACAATGGAACATGTGGAACTTAACTATGATGGCAGAGGAAGAGAAGATAGAGGAGTGGCAGAAGGTACATAACCAATTGGTTAATGCTATCAAGTCTACTGCTGAACAGTATATGACTGACGTACAGTGTAGAGAATATTGGCCACCCCAGAATGCACTAGAACAGATCAGGTTAAAGCATTATGATCATGAAAAGAATGATCGTTATGACTGGCATGTTGATGTGGGTAACCATGATAGTGCTAGACGTTTTCTTGCTATATTTTTCTATCTGAATGATGTAGAGAAGGGTGGGCAGACCTATTTTAATAACATTAATTACAAAGTGAAAGCAAAGGAAGGATCCGTGATATGCTTTCCACCTACATGGATGTTCCCTCACGAGGGGAAAGCACCCTTGTCAGGTGACAAGTGGATCGTAGGAACCTATCTACATTATCTCTAATGCAAAAGATCGAGGAGATTACCCTAAGTAAACTTATCCTAGATGAGAATTACTGTAGGAAGACTCTACCTTTTATTCAGGAGGAGTACTTTGAGTCTATACATCACAGAACTATCTTCGATACAGTCAAGTTGTATGTTCAGGAGTATAATGCTATTCCAGAATCTACTGCTATTAAGATTGAGGTAGAGAAGAGAAGAGATCTCAGTGAAGAGATCATGCAGGAGATCGATGATTTCCTTAATGATAAGTTAGATCATGATCAGTACAATGAGGACTGGTTGTTAGATACTACAGAGAAGTGGTGTAAAGAACGTGCTATCTATCTGGCATTGATGGATAGTATTAAGATTGCTGACGGTCAGGATAAGACTCGTACCAAAGATGCCATACCACATATCATGTCAGAGGCATTAGGTACATGCTTTGATGAGACTGTTGGTCATGATTATATAAAGGATGCTGAACAACGTTATGACTTCTATCACACGGTTGAGGACAAGACCCCGTTCGACTTGGAATATTTTAACAAGATTACGAAGGGCGGTTTACCGAATAAGACTCTTAATATCGCTCTTGCTGGTACAGGTGTTGGTAAATCTTTGTTTATGTGTCACTGTGCTAGTTCCTCTCTCCTCAGGGGACGTAACGTATTGTATATTACTCTTGAGATGGCTGAAGAAAAGATTGCTGAACGAATTGATGCCAACCTTCTGAATCTACCCATCCAACAACTGTCTGATCCTCTATTCAGTAAAGCAGATTTTCGTAAGAAGATAGACAAGTTAAATAAGAAGACCCAAGGTCGTTTGGTTATCAAGGAGTACCCAACTGCATCGGCACATGTCGGTCACTTTAAAGCACTCCTGAATGAGTTAGCAATGAAGAAAGGATTCAGTCCTGATATAATTTTCATAGACTATCTCAACATATGTTCATCTTCTCGTTACAAGAACTCAATTGTTAATTCATACACGTTCGTTAAAGCAATTGCTGAGGAACTTAGGGGTCTGGCTGTCGAAGCAAACGTCCCAATCGTTAGTGCTACTCAAACTACTCGTTCTGGTTACGGTTCTAGCGATGTTGACCTTAAGGACACATCTGAATCTTTCGGACTCCCTGCTACTGCTGACCTTATGTTCGCTCTCATATCTACTGAGGAGTTGGAAGCGATAAATCAGATTATGGTTAAGCAATTAAAGAATAGATACAATGATCCTACAGTTCATAAAAGATTTTGCATAGGTATTGACAGAGCGAAGATGAGGCTGTATGATTGTGAACAGGCAACACTCGCTGATCCTGGTAAAGAGGAAGAGGTTGTAGAGATCAAACCCCAGAAAAACAAATTCGATTCCTTTAAGGTATGACTAAAGCAAGAAATCCAAATCAACAACCATTAGGTTCTGCTAATGTGAATTTTGATCCAGCATCTACAGACAATGTAACTAAGATTGCTGAGGACTTTAATGATAAGGTTCAGGATCAGAAGGATGAGATGAAGGAGGGTGCTGAGAAGATCAAAGATGATACTCCTACCACTCCAGAAGAACTTATTAATAAGAAAGGGTTCTCTGCATGGCAAGCAGCAGAGAGAGTTAAGAGTAAGAGAAGGGAAGAACACGATCAGAAGAAGTTCCAGATTGATCTGGATAAGTACATGCACTTCTGTGACATGACGTGCTCAGAACCTAGTAAGGATAGAGCACAGTATCTTGATCGTCTTAATCAATTATATGATCAGGGATGTAATGTATCTCTTTTAGATACTGCATCACAAGGATTGACTGCTGAAGCAGGTGAGTTCTGTGAGATCGTTAAGAAGATTAAGTATCAAGGTAAACCATATAATGATGCTAACAAAGAACACCTAGTTAAAGAGTTGGGTGATATACTTTGGTATGCATCTCAAGCAGCAAGGGCATTAGACATCCGTCTTGACGAGGTGTTCTATGCTAACACCCTCAAACTTGCTTCTAGATATCCTAGTGGTGAGTTTAACATTGAGGACTCTGAAAACCGTAAACCTGGTGACATTTAATGCATTTATTATTGACCTTGATTTGCATCGGACTTATCGCCATTGCATTGGGGTATTCTATAGTTAAACGCTATGACCCTCATTAAGGCATTCAGAGTATGGAAGTATGCATTGGGTTCGTTCTCTGATGATCAGACCAAGAAGTATGATAATCCTGTACTTCTTGTTCGATCTTTCATCTTCCTTACTTACCTCATCACTAATTGTTTTATTATCGCAGGAGTAATCCGACACTGGAATTAACATGACACTATCAAATCAAGTAGAGTATTCTTTAAGAGAAGCACAAGATTCACTTCGTAATGCTCTAGCATTCTCAGCACGTAGTGAGAAACCATATGTTAGTAAGCACATTGCTGATATGCTTTCTAATATCGATAACCTCTGTGATATTACAGAGTTATTGGACAAGGTGGAGGAAGCACGTGAACTTACCGATTAACGATGACGAATTGGATGTTATCGTGAGACAACTCTGGAAGTCCCGCAAGCAGACAGGAGAACCAGCGGTTGCTCCATTGTATGAGAAGATCAAAGAGTTTAGAGATGCTAACAAAGGGGGTTGACACCCTCTCTTTTTTTTGCGATAAGAATAATTAATACCTATAATAAAGTTGTCTTTATAACGTTATGAAACCTTAACAGTAGTTGGTAACAACAAATACAGAAATGTTCACGGTGATACATTATAATCTATATAATTCAGATACTACTCAAAGTGGGGAAATTGTGGAACTATTAATTCTTGCTGCAGCTATTGGAGCCACCGCATTCGGTGCCTTTAAACTTACTCCTAGAGATAAAGATCTGCAGACTAAATAGAGGGGTAACACCCTCTATTTTTAATGGCGAATAAAGGAAACCAATTTGAGTGGGCGGTAATGTATCATGCGTTGTCTCGTGTTGGTGATCCTTCTGAACTCTCAGGGGATCAGAGAAAGACATTGGAATCAGCTGAGTCACAGATAATACGTATGGGTGAGAGTAATCCAATATCTGTGGCAGGACAGAGGATTATTGATGATCTTAAGCCAGGTGGTCTTACTGCAGAACAAACTTTCTATAAATCTTTTAAGAAGTTTGGTGGTGGTGCTGACGAGGGTAAGACTGACATCGCATATCAGAAGGGTGGCACCACATACAAATGTAGTATGAAATATGGTGATTCATTCCAACTAACCAGTGCTGGTATCG
>PVBE012736792.1_pt1 | contig 12087 bp, 9 predicted proteins | sample 1631181 | NCBI WGS metagenome assembly PVBE01 (sample SAMN08397723, study PRJNA350692) | Marine metagenome, whole genome shotgun sequencing project. | isolation source: water | place: Pacific Ocean | collected 2012-04 | reverse complement strand
ATTAATGAATTATAAATAATACAAAACATTAATCATGAGGTGATAGAGTGATAGCCAGTATGCCGTTTACATGGATGATGCTCCTATGAATTGATCAGATTCAATTCGTCAAATCCGAATTATTTTACTATGCCCGTTAAGAATGATTCTCTAATCCGTCGTATTTTCCCAACCGCACATCGACTATTGCTTGACAAGCATGTTAAAAGTTACTTAAACAACGTTAGAGGAAGCGTGCTTATAATAGGAGCTGGTATTGAAGAATATCAAAAAAAATTAAGCAAAGCAAGTGAGGTTATTCTTACTGATATCTCTCCTGTTGGAGAATCTGTTTTGTATGCTGATGCTCACTGTCTTCCTTTTGATCGATCTTCGTTTGACTATATTGTTGCATTAGAGGTGTTTGAGCATCTTCAAGACCCAAGTCTTGCTGCTTCTGAAATTCATCGAGTTTTAAAACCACAAGGAAAAGTTATAATAACTGTGCCATTCATGTTTAGGATTCATGCTGATCCTCACGATTATCAGAGATTCACTTATTCAGGGATTACATTCTTATTCTCCAGGTTTGCAGGTTGTTCGATAAAACCATATGGATCACGTTTACACGTTATTTCAGATGTAGTAAGTACTGCATCATCATTTATGGTTCCTTTCAGAATTCTTAATCATTTAATCACCTCTTTTGGACTAGACAATGCCATAAGTATTGATTGTCCAAGTGGTTATATAGTTGAGTTAGTTAAATAAGGGTTTCACCAAGTTATTTAGATATTAGTCAATGAATTGCTAAAGAGACAGAGGTATTTATGTGGATCCCAACTTGCCACATTCATATTATGTGTCATGATAAAGCAAATATATGTCCAACCTCGTAAGCTAATTGTATGGCAAGGATTAGACCTATGAGCCCTAGGCATAAGCTTTTAATGGTTGTAAATGTAGATTGGTTCTTTTTGTCTCACCGCCTTCCAGTCGCTATTGCAGCACTTGATAATGGCTACGAAGTTCATATAGCTACCACTCTAACGAAGGAGAAAGTTAGTTTAAGTTCATATGGTTTTATTGTTCATCCAATAAATATAGACAGAAGTGGTTCTGATATTTTACGCATGGCAATTAACATGCTAAAGTTATATCAACTTTTTTGGACAGTAAGGCCAGATATCTTACATCTAGTCACAATACAGCCTGTATTGCTAGGAGGAATCTGTTCTCTGTTTTCTCCAGTTCGAAATGTAGTCTATGCAATTTCAGGACTTGGTCATATTTTTCTTTCACAAGGCAGATTCGCTACATTGCGTCAGAAGTTAGTTGGATTTGTATACATGCTTGCATTGGCTAAGCGACGTAAACGTGTGATATTCCAGAACCCAGATGATTGTGAGCTCATTTCTACTTTAGCCCACCTTAATAAGGGAGATAGTATGATTATACCAGGTTCAGGTGTCGATACAAATGTACTTCGTCGTGTTCCACTTTCAACTGGAGTGCCAATCGTCCTAATGGCTTCTCGCTTGCTTATCTCGAAAGGAGTACGTGAATTTGTAGGCGCCGCAAGATTATTAAAGAAAAGAAAAATCAATGCTAGGTTTCAGTTAGTGGGTGGCCGAGACGATAAAAATCCTTCCTGCATTAGCAAGCATGAATTATACTTGTGGTCAGAACAAGATGTTGTTGAAATTCTTGGATTTCGTAAAGATCTCGGATTACTAATGGAGAATTCTCATGTAATTGCACTACCTTCTTACTACCCTGAAGGCTTGCCAAAAGTATTATGTGAGGCTTCCGCATGCGGACGAGCAATTGTCACATGTGACACTCCAGGTTGTCGTGATGCTATCGAAAATGGTGTAACAGGTCTTCTTGTTCCACCTCGTAATTCCATTGCTCTAGCAGACACAATTCAACAAATGCTTGAGGACCCAGAATGTTTATCCAAGATGGGCAAAGCTGGTAGAAAGCGAGCAGAAGAACTCTATGATGTGAATGTAGTTATATGCAAACACCTGGAAGCTTATGCTGATCTATTATCTAAGAGATAGATAAAAATGCATGATATTTCAGCCAAGAGCAAAGTATTAATTACAGGTTCAACAGGCTTTGTTGGTCGATTTATGTGTAGCGAGTTGGAAAACCGTGGAATGCCATTTTGTGCCGTTGTTCGTTCTACGAAGTACTTACCTTGCTGCTCAGAATACGAATTAATCCCTGAGATTGGGCCTGAAACAAATTGGGATAAAGCTTTGCATGGGGTAGACAAGGTCATTCACCTCGCAGGTCGTGCTCATGTTTTGAACGAATCAGAGGAGAATCCAAGAAAATCATATAAAACTATAAACGTATCTAGTACATTAAATTTGGCAAGACAGGCGGCTAATGCAGGTATTAAGAGGTTTGTCTTTGTTAGTTCTATAAAGGTTAATGGTGAGTCAACTTCTACTGATAATCCATTCCGTTCAGATGACGAGCCTTACCCTATGGATGAATATGCCATTTCTAAGCATGAAGCTGAATTAGGTCTTCGACAAATAGCTATTGAAACGGAGATGGATGTAGTCATTGTCCGCCCTCCGCTCGTTTATGGGCAAGGAGTAAAGGGTAATTTAGCTTTATTGCAGAATTTAATTTCTAAAGGTATTCCATTGCCTCTAGGAGCAGTGACAACCAACAAGCGTAGTTTTATTTATCTTGGCAATCTTGCCGACTTTATTATTCTATGCCTTGATCACCATTTAGCCAAGAACCATACATTTCTAGTAAGTGATGGTAACGACTTGTCAACGAAATCTCTTATAATGCATATTGCGAATGGTCTAGGTTGCACTGTTAGATTAATCCCTGTAGACATTTTTATTCTACATATTGGCGCCAAAGTATTAGGCAAAGTAGATGTCTACAAACGCCTCTGTGGCTCTCTTGCTGTAGATATAGAAAGCACACGTAGATTACTTGACTGGACTCCACCATTTTCTGTAGAAGAAGGTTTTAGAAATATTATCTAGACTTCAAGTGAATGCAAGATTCATTATTCAACACTTTCCATTTTGGTTGATTCAACTTATCAACTAGGTTCACTATTTGAAGACTAATAGGATAGAGAGTCCAGAAAGCAAATCAAAAGAACGTTCGATCTAATAGTAGAAGAATTCCAAGATCTACCTGCGGTCATAGGAAAAATTCATCTGAAAGCACGTAAAGGTAAATAATTAATCTTCAGAAAAAGCATTTACACAAGAAGATTACACCAGCAAGACAATGTTGAATAGTAAAAGAACAGTCCAATGGTCTAGAATGGCTTTTGATTGACTGATTTGGCACGCAGTCAACTGTATCAACTGAAATTGCAGGTAGTTGCAGGTAGGTGACAAGTGTTGTCCTAATGAATTTCGAGTAACGCAATCCTGGAGAGAGCTTCCTGCAGCAGTGGCATGTATGATGAAGAGAGATAAAGTTGGAGGAGGATGGTTGGCTACTATGTAAATATTGCTTAATCAATCAGCAATATGTAGATAGATCTCTCTATACACGTAATCTCTAGAAAATTATCATGTGTGGTATCGCAGGCCAAGTTTCATTAGGGAACTTTCCAATATCAAATCTGAAACAAAAACTAGCTCTGATGTCCAACTTATTGGAGCATCGTGGACCAGATGGTTGTGGAGAATGGTTTCGCGAAAAGCAACAGGCTGGTTTCGTTCATCAACGCCTGGCCATTATCGACCTAAGCGATTTAGCCAAGCAACCAATGCAAGGCAAAAACGATACAACCATAACGTTCAATGGTGAGATCTACAACTATCCAGAATTGCAAAATCTGCTTAGAAATGATTGGGACTTTCGTTCAAATTCCGACACCGAATGTATACTTGCAGCATACGAGAAATATGGTCACGGATGCCTGAGTAAATTGCGTGGGATGTTCGCATTTGCGATTTGGGACGATCATCGTAATCAACTATTTTGCGCACGTGATCGTTTTGGAGTTAAGCCATTCTATTACGCAGTAGTGGAAGGTGTATTCTATTTTGCGTCTGAATCAAAGGCAATACTTCCATTCCTTCCAGAGATAAGCACCAACGATAGTGCTTTAGCTGAATACCTTACATTTCAATACACACTTGGTACGAAAACACTGTTTGAAGGTATTTACCAATTATTACCTGGTCATGCTTTGACTGTTGAACAAGGTAATTTGAGAGTATGGCGTTACTGGGATGTAAAATATGAGATGGATTACGACCATAGTCCCAAGTATTTTGAAAGACGATTAAGAGAACTTCTAGAGGAGTCTGTGTCCATCCATGGGCGTAGTGATGTCCCCGTAGGCAGTTACATCTCTGGAGGAATAGACTCCAGTCTAATTTTTTGTCTGGCTCGTTCAAACACTAGTTCCTCTCCTCTTGGTTTTCATGGTCGCTTTAAAGATTATCCAAACTACGACGAAAGTCACTATGCTAAGTGCGCAGCAAGCCATGGCAATGGCAACCTGAAAATAATTGATATTAGCGCACAGGATTTTAGTAATTATATTGGCAATGTCATTTACCACTTGGACTTCCCGGTCGCTGGTCCAGGTGCTTTCGCGCAGTTTATGGTATCTAAATTAGTTTCAGAGAATGTAAAAGTTGTTCTTGGTGGGCAAGGAGGTGATGAGCTTTTCGGTGGCTACGCTCGATATTTATTGGCTTATTTCGAGCAATGCATCAAGGCAGCAATTGACGGGGACTACAAAAATGGCAATTTTGTTGTTGATATTGAATCGATAATTCCAAACTTGGGTTTACTACGTGAATATAAACCATTGATAAAAAAATTCTGGAGTGAAGGATTATTTGAATCTATGGACCAGCGCTATTTCAAGCTAGTCGATAGATCTAGCGATATGAAGGATGAGGTCGAATGGTCAGCACTAAATATGAACAAGGTATTTGAGGATTTTTCTGCTACGTTCAACAATCCTCATAACGTGAAAAAAGAGGCCTATTTTGATAAGATGACTCACTTTGACTTCAAGTGCCTCTTACCTGCATTATTACAGGTAGAAGACCGTATGAGCATGGCACATGGTCTAGAAAGCCGTGTTCCCTTACTAGACCACCCTCTAGTAGAATTTGCGGCGACAATACCAGCAGACATTAAGTTTAAAGGTGGTAGGATGAAATATCCTTTAAAAAAGGTTTTTTCAGAAGAAATCCACCCTGAAATTAATAAAAGACGCGACAAGATGGGATTCCCTGTCCCACTGAAAGAGTGGTTCGAAGAAGACCTTAAAACACTCTACATGGATACAATCCTATCAATGGCAAATAGAAAACGTGACTATATCAATTCCAATGTTATTATGAGTAACTTAAATTCAGAAGCTCAGTTTTCCCGTAAAACATGGGCATTGCTAAGCCTTGAGATTTGGCATCAACAATTCCATGACAAAGCAACAGAATGGCGGAACAAATTTAATTAGCTGAATGCTCCTCTCTAGGGGGAGTGCATAAACTGGCATGCTATGAAAAACAATTATCATCGAGGAATAAAGAACAAGAAGGAAGCATTTATGCTAATAAATGTACACCTTCAGGCAAAGTCCCTGAGAATGGGTTGAGATTAAAAAGTAAATATCAACTGACAAACATAAGTTGAGCGACCTTACTCATTCATCAAGACATGTATTTACTGTCTGGCAAAATTCGAACATTCATCATGGATCAGGAGTGCTTTGAAGGAGTATTTTAGAAAGCACACGGTAGATTCAGAAAGTTCATTTAGCAGAACTTCAACTATTGCCTAAGCATATATCCATGAAATATACCAGCGCATGCTTACAATAATCTTAGGTTCTTTTACATTAGCATAACCTTGAATCGAAAGCAGAGAAAATCATCTAGAGCTAAAGGCTTAGGCCTAGAAATCCCGACTGCAGGGAATTAATGAATTCATAGAGTTAGCTATAATATAGTTTTCAAGACGATGGAGGCCATCTACAAATAACTAGCAAAAGGTAGTTGAAGATTGGCTGAGCTTTATCATTAAGCTTTCTAAAATAGCAGAAAACCATATCAGGCGAATGAGCAAGCTCGAGAAGGTTGAGAGATTCAAAAACACAATTCCTTCTTCTAACAACATTTGCATGAGCTTACTTATACAATGTATATTAAAACAATTCAACTTATGCTATTTAGGCTGTAATGATCAATACAAAAATCCAGACAAACGTACATTCTAGTAGAAATCAGAACCCCAAATAGTTCAGGAGTATGATCTTCGCAGAAGACTATGAAAATAAAAATCAACACTCATCAAATATCCACGAAGAGCCTTGCTAGTCTCTTATAATTGAATTGAAAAAAGCTGAGGCCTGACTTTGAAGATATTGATTTCTGGAGGACTTGGTCAAATTGGATCTCACGTGGCAGAAATACTTCTTAAACGTGGCGATGAAGTTGTCGTTATTGATAATTTAGCTACCGGGAGAAGTGAGCATCTAGTTGCCCATCCACGACTGCAAACTATTATTGATACAATTTCAAATCGTGACTTGATAGATGGATTAATGAATGACTTTAAGCCGGATGTAGTTGTACATGCAGCATGTTCTTACAAAGACCCAGAGGATTGGTATAATGATACTTTGACAAATTGCGTTGGTGGAGCAAATTTGGTGAATTCCTCCAAAAAAAATGGTGTAAAGCGCTTTATATATTTCCAGACAGCATTATGCTATGGAATGAAACCAATTGAACAACCTATCACCCTGAATCATCCACGCAATCCGGAAGGAAGTAGCTATGCAATTTCCAAAACAGCTAACGAACTATATATTGAGTTATCAGGCATTGACTTTGTTACATTTCGTCTAGCAAATGTTATTGGTCCGCGAAATGTTGCTGGACCACTCCCTATTTTTTATCAGCGTATAAAAGATGAAAAAAAATGCTTTATTACTGAATCAAGGCGTGATTTTGTATTTGTCAAAGATCTAGCCAGAACAGTTATCAAAGCCTGCGATGGGACAGGTCATGGAGCTTATCATTTCTCCTCTGGTGCAGATGTTTCGGTTCTGGAGTTATATAAGGCGGTGGTGAATGCAATGGGGCTAGACGTTTACCCTGAACCTGAATTGCGCAAACTTGCGCCAGACGATGTTTTTTCAATTTTACTTGATCCATCACGCACATTTCATGATTTCGGGCCTATTGAATTCACATCATTAGAAACAACAGTGTCGGAAGCTATTAACTATTATCAAGAGCATGGTACACTAGGAGAATATACACATCTACGCTTAAATAAGGATTGAAGTTGATTATGCGCCTACTTGTTACTGGTGGAGCGGGTTGTCTTGGTTCTAATCTAATAGAGCACTATTACAACCTAGGTAATGAAATTTGCGTTATTGACAACTTTTCGACTGGAAAGATTGAGAACTTGCTTGAATATTCAAGATTGAAGCTCGTTGAAGGTTCAATTGTTGATAGTGATTTGGTGAGTAATCTATTTGCCGACTTTAGGCCAACACAAGTAATTCACTGTGCTGCTTCTTATAAGGATCCTTTTGATTGGGTAGAAGATGTAGGAACGAATATTAATGGCATGATAAATCTTATAGTGAATTCCGAAAAACACAAAGTAAAGAAATTCATTAATTTCCAGACCTCCTTGTGTTATGGAACACCCTATAAATCACCTATACCTATAAATCACTACTTAAAGCCGAAATCAAGTTATGCAATAACAAAGACATCAGGAGAGCTATATTTATCACATTCAGAACTAGATTATATATCGTTCAGATTGGCAACTGTACTTGCACCTAGATGTGTAGTAGGGGCAGTTCCAACATTCTACAAAAGATTATTAGAGGGAAAAGATTGTTTCTGTTCTGATACGGTAAGAGACTTTATGGGATTAAATGATTTTCTAAGGTTGATAGATATTTCATTGCAAGACTCTTCCCCAAAAGGAATATTCAATGCTTCTACAGGATTAGGGGTATCAATGAAATTCATTCACAATACAATTGCTGAGATTCTTGGAATAAAAGAATTTAACGAGCCACCTATTGTTGAGGCGGGAAAAGACGATATACATGAACTTGTGCTAGATCCTTCTGAAACAAATGCAGCATTCGCCTGGCAGACGACGACAAGTCTGAAGGAAGACCTTGAAAAATTAATAGGCTGGTATCAAACAAATGGCTTAAAGACTATTTACTCTCATGTACTTAAACCAGATCTAGAGAAAAACTGAATGGGCATCAGAATTTCCGAAAACTTTCTCACGAAGAATGCTAATTGGGAAGAAACTAGATCTATTGAATAAACGTTTGATTTTGATTGGGCCCCTGATTTCATATGATGTCTAATACGTTTAGCATACTAGAAATAATTTGAATGCAACTTTTTCAGCACACATAATTCATAATTTTCATAATTCAAGCCATTTTAAAATGGCTACAAAAAGCAACTAATCACGAAATGCGGCAACACTCTAACTTTCAGAAGACTCGACACAAGGTGATTACATAACAGGATATTATTGAATCCAAAAGATATATACAAAAGTTAGCTTGAATATAGATTTCACATTTCTAGCCATTCATATAGAGATTTATTATCTTTAAAAGATTATAAAGTCATTTACGTCTTATATAAGAGCACTTGCGACTACGTCAACATCATTCCAGGTGCATTCACGGAAATATATAAAAAAGAGAGTTTATATTCAGCAAACACATATCATTAGTACAAAATTAGTGTTCGATTCAGATGCTGGGCAAATTATTCCAAATTTTCTCAAATCAATATTATGCCGTAATAGCAAAAGATATAGATATCATCTTAATTAAAGATGGCAAATTTAATATTTGTTGTGGTACTCTCCCAGAAGATACCATTATCTAGTTACCATCTACTTCATTTCAAGAATCGCAAAATCATTCATGTCTATGACGGACGATACCATCTCAAGGAGTGAAAGCGGTTAGTTCAAAACAAGAAATAGATATATGGTATATATAATGATATCATGCATTGATTTTCCCATTGTCTGTGAAAGCATTGATCACAGCAGGGTTTGAAGAAATTCATTCACAAGACACTACATTAACCAGTGGAAACATTCGGTTGGGAAGCCAAGAGTGGTTTTAAGTCCACTATCGAAAATCAATTGAGCTGGTAGGGTATCCACGGAGTCGATGATGTGTTGTGTTTAGCCACCTATCGAATAAAAATATAGAATAAACCTCTGAATATATTTCTGGAATGACTTTGTATTCTTCTCTAAAAGGCACCAAAATACTTATTGTAGGAGGAGCAGGATTTGTAGGTAGCAATCTTTGCTTCCATATACTTTCCGAACATGACCCTAAGCAGCTTTGGATTGTCGATAATTTACTATCTTCAGATCTAATCAATGTACCTGACAATAATAAGGTGCATTTTATTTTTGGCTCTATTGTCGAGGAGAAAGTACTAAGGCAAATTCCAGCTGATATTGAATTTGTATTTCATTTGGCTTGTTATCACGGTAATCAGTCATCTATAGCTGATCCAATTGCTGATCATGATAACAACACAATTACAACACTTAAGCTATTTGAGCATCTCCATCAGAACAATATTCTGAAAAAAGTTGTATACGCAGCGGCAGGCTGTGCTGTTGCAGAAAAGACATTTGGTGATGCATTAGCAACTAACGAAGATTCGCCAGTCTCTCTTTTTCATGACAGCCCCTATTCTATATCTAAGTTAATCGGTGAGATGTATGGGAATTATTATTGGATGATGCATAAGCTCCCCTTTGTTAAGGCTAGATTCCAAAATGTGTATGGACCTCGTGAAATTTTGGGTGCTGGTAGATGGCGCGGTACGCCACATACTATTTGGCGAAACGTAATCCCAACCTTTATTTGGAAATCTATCCATGGCGAGTCATTGCCACTAGACAATGCAGGGAATGCTACCCGGGATTTTATTTTTGTAGAAGATATGACAAGAGGTTTAGTTGCTTGTGCCCTGAAAGGGATACCTGGTGAAGCATATAACCTCGCATCAGGTGTAGAAACATCTATCGCCGACCTAGCTAAAATCATCAACAATATTACAGGTAACAAAACTCCTCTGGATTTGCGGCCAGCTAGAGATTGGGATCGATCTGGTAAACGTTTTGGTGATACTAACAAATCAAGCGATAAGCTCGGATTTAACGCGACATGCTCAATAGAAGATGGATTGTATAGAACAGTTGATTGGACAAAGCAAAACATTGCTCTAATTGATCGGATAATTTCTAGCCACAATGTATCCATGCGGCATTTTCTAAGAAGATAAAAATATCATGAGACAGTCCGATAAACAACCGAAAGCTCACTTATAAAGACAAATTACAACTACTCACTAGACGCCATAGTTTATTTAGAATGACTTGACTAGCAGTGCTAGATCAATAATAATTGCAATATTTTTCGTTTATTTTTATAAATTCATTGATGAATGGGCTGGCGGTGTATAATTTTTTATACTCTTTAATCGACTGAAGCTGATTTTCTTATTTGCACTCATGTTACAGCTCTATTAATTTAACAAGTTCTTCATATGTGGCCTTGATCAATGCATTATAGGTGAAAAATTTCAGTGTCATATCTATCGCATTCTGTCTAATTTCGTCAATCAGATCTAGATTATTCATTTTTTTTTGAACCTCTTTGATATTCGAAAAATCCTTCTTTAGTGAGATAAAGTGTTTGTCTGGCTGCATGTATCCGCAATAATCTCCCTCAAATAGAATCTGTACAGATCCGCATGCAGCAGCCTCTGTTATCCTACCTGAGATTGCACGCAATTTTAATTTGTCTTTTCTGTCTTTAAAGAAGACTGAATATATATTTTCCCAGTCAGATTGTTGAGATTCATCATACTTGTTTATTTTATTTCTGGTTTCATCAGTTATTTCATAATAGTCTCCTCCGGCTTCAGATCCTAGTTGAAACTTGCACCTATTCAAGAATCGAGCATACTCTAGTATTGTAAAGCGATCTTTAGGTTCAAGTGATATATCTGCTGATAAGTTGTGTTGTTTGCAATAGGCAGAAAAATAAGTAGAAATTTCAGCCCTCTCATTATTACCTATGTATAACGGTGATCTGTAGCTACGGTATCCAACATCGATATCGCGATCATCATATTTTGTTGTGCAGAAAAATATGCTCGGATCGATTCCACAGCTTGGCATGTATTTGACTGAACACGGTAAATTTGCCTTGTATAGATTAATCACATCATAATTATTGCTTTGTGTAAAAACCAACTTGGCATTAATTTCTCTAATCAAATCAAGCTTTTCTGGCATAAGCTTGTACTCATTACCTAAAAAATAGACCTTAGTAGCGCTTGCATTTCTCAAAACCCTCTTAATCTCTCGCCTAATATTGCATGAATTCGAGAATACTGAGTGCAGACATATGCAAGCATCTATGTTATGATTTCCATGCAAAAGATAGATCAACTTAGCTGCTACTTTCGCTCTATGCTCCGCAAGATTAACAAAGGAGGTATCAAAGTATTCCGAGCTATGGAAAGCATTCGGCCATCCTGCTTGATAGGACAATGTCACATTGTCCCTTGATTGATAATAAAGGATGACAGCTTTGATCGGCTTCACTGACCACAAAGATTAGATATGGATTTATCATAGCAAGCAGAGGACTGTGCTTGGTCGAAATTCTCATTCGACTAGTCTTGGTATTCACGGCATTGATTTTATTGTTTATTATGACTTTAATTCTAAAAAGCAAATTTCAAGTCGATAGAATTTTCATGTTGGCATTATGCAATAATCAAAGCACGCTGGATACGGAATGGTTTGTTGATGTTTTATTTTCATTCAATTTGTTCTATTCTTATTGGTGCTCTCGCAAGTTGGTTGTCATTGCGCGCTCTGATCCCCCAACTATGCGAACGCCTTCTTGACCGACCCAATTCTCGCAGTTCACATCATCAGCCCACACCACAAGGAGGAGGGTTGGTCTTCATGTTAGGGGCTGCTACAGGAATTATTTTTGACTTCGTTTCTAATAACTTAAATGCTGAT
>PVBE011557451.1_pt1 | contig 12087 bp, 10 predicted proteins | sample 1631181 | NCBI WGS metagenome assembly PVBE01 (sample SAMN08397723, study PRJNA350692) | Marine metagenome, whole genome shotgun sequencing project. | isolation source: water | place: Pacific Ocean | collected 2012-04 | reverse complement strand
GTTACCCTGCTCCAGACTCAAGAAGGTTGGCGAATCATGTCGCTCGATTGGTCTCGGCAACAGCCTCCCGATTGTCAGCTACATCCCGATGGCCCGCCACAAGGAAGTTGACCTATCCAACCTCCTATGAGTGGCCAATAGACCCCGATAATGACAGACAAGAGCGAGACCTCTCTCACAAGAAAGGATGATCTCTATGATTTGGACTAGATTCGAAGTTATGGGAGTACTGGCAGTACCTCTTGGACTCATGCTTGCACAAACAGATTTGCCGGTCACCCTCGTGGCTCAGGGTGAAGCCCAATTCTCTTATACAGAAGCTGACGTCAGCTTCTCTGAGGATGTCGCTCCTATCTTCGAGGGCAAATGCGTGATCTGTCACGGTGGAGCCGACGAAAATGGTGCGATTAAAAAAGAGATGGAGCTTGACCTTACAAGCTACGATGCATTGATGGTAGGATCAGAGTTTGGCTCTATCGTCGAACCAGGCAATGCGGAGGACAGCGTCCTTTGGATGATGATCGAGGTTGGGGACATGCCACAGGATGGAGAACCTCTAACCATGGATGAACTTGAGGTGATTAAGACGTGGATTGCTGAAGGGGCCCAAAACAACTGAAATAGCTCTAATACGTGCCGTGATCGCCCCTATGAATCCACCGCGAAGCTGACCGTTCGCGCTCACTCGCTCAGGTTCCATTTAACCGCCTAATCAGAACGCGGCGGAACTGGATCGGGTGGCTCTCGCTCTGCAATGCGATATACCCATGAGTAAGCGGTTGGCCTTCAAGTTTCATGGCATCATCAAAGCCGTCTACCGAGCCCCCGCCAACAGTTAGACGCTCATATTCCAGGACCTTCTGGCCATTCACTATATGTGAGACAACGGTGTCCGCATGAACCGTGAGTTCTACAGTCACCCATTCATCACCATGAAATGTTTCAGAAGTAGAGTTTGTGCAGTGTGATTGGACTTTCATCCCATCCATCTCGACCTCTGTTCCGGGAGTGCAGAGATTGGCGGTTGGGCGCGCATCGGTACCGTTACCGCCAAGTAACTGTAGCTCGAGGGAAATCGGAAAATCCTGATCACGTAGCATCGAATTAGGATTCTGAGCGTGAAACATCACCCCGCTGTTCTTGAAAGCCCAATCTGGACCGCCTATGAGTTGTGCTCCAATAAAACGGTACTCGATTAGCAGTTGGTAATCAGAGAAAGAATCCACATAAAAAAGATGTCCAAATCGTTCATCGAAAGTCTGATAACTTTCGTATCCGACTGTAAGGAGTCCATCCTCGATACGGAATGTTCCGCCTGGATCCTCTCCGGGTTCATTTCCACGAATCTTCGGCACCCAACCGGTCAAGTCACGTCCATTGAAGAGCGCTATCCAGTCATCATCTCCCAAGGATGACCCGGTCGATGAAGACTGCGCACTGTCCTGTGGTACTTGTTCTGACACACAGGCTCCTAGGGAAACGACCAAGAGCATTAGAACTCTCACACTTCCTCCATATCATCCGTTTGAATCGAGGATAGTGGTTTTTCGAGAGATGTCCTAGCAAATGAGGACAAGCCGGGTCGCGGTTCTTCTAGTACAGGAGCTATCTTAGACGCTACAGCGCCCGCGAAAGGACTTCGTGTGTCGCTATAGACCACGGTATCTCACCAGGACCTGAAATGACACCCAACATCCGCCGGATTGCAATCAATACCGGTGGCGGAGATGCGCCCGGACTCAATGCAGTGATTCGAGCGGTGGTTAGGTCCTCCGAGCAACGCGGTTGGGAAGTCTTTGGTATCAAGGACGGATATGACGGACTGTTCGAGGAAAATGGCATCATCCGGCTCGATAGGTCAGCCGTGCGAGGCATTACTCATTTGGGTGGTACGATCATCGGGACAACGAATAGAGGAGACCCTCTTAACTGGAAGGTCTTAGACGAACAGGGCTCCACAATACTGATAGACAGGAGCCAAGAGGTGATCGATGCCCTAGCCGCGCATGAAATCGACGCCCTGATCGCCGTCGGAGGCGATGGCTCACTCTCGATTGCACAAGCCCTTTTTGAAAAAGGACTCAACGTTATTGGAGTACCGAAAACCATCGATAATGATCTGGCTGCAACGAATCTAACGTTCGGGTTCCTGACTGCCGTTGAAACCGCAACAGATGCGATAGATAAGCTCCACTCAACTGCTGAGGCACACGAACGAGTGATGGTGGTGGAATTGATGGGCCGGAACGCCGGCTGGATCGCGCTCTCTGCTGGAGTTGCAGCGACCGCCGACGTCATTTTGATACCGGAGATCCCATACGAGATGGAACGGGTATGCGACAAGATCCAGGAGCGTTATGCAGAAGGCCGTAATTTCGCAATCGTCGTAGTGGCTGAAGGTGCCTTTCCAGTTGGAGGGAAACCACTTTTCCAGCGGCAGGGTGGTGGGAAGCAACACCTCGGCGGTATCGGTGCCTTAATCGGAGAAGAAATCGCCGAACACACAGGGCAAGAGACTCGCCACCTGGTCCTCGGCCATCTTCAGAGAGGTGGCGGACCAAATGCCCAGGACCGTTTGTTGGCACTTCGCTTTGGAGCAGCCGCAGTTGACCTCGTCGCGGCAGGCCAATTCGGGTGCATGGTTGCGCTCGACCCTCCCGATGTGCTCGCAGTTCCTTTAGTAGAAGCGATTGCTGAAACGAAACATGTTCCTATAGATAGCGATATACTGAAGGCTGCTCGAGCACTCGGTACGTGCATGGGGGATTAAGAAAACAACGTCGTACTAGAGGTCACTCCAATAAAACAAACAAGCGTTAGGTTCTTGGAGTCAGGTCTTGTCTTCTTCGGCTATCCAGCTTTGTCATCCGAGATGCTTGCCCCGGCCCTTACGCTCTTCGAGCTTGGCTTTACCAAGTTCCAGAACCCAGTGTGCTATGGTTGATGATACCCCAGAAACATCCTCGGGTAATAGTAGATTCCGAATCACACTTATCCGCGTGATCATTGTTCAGGTTATAGCACTAGGCCTGCTCTTGTGGCTCCAAATGCGATTTGGAAGATGATAGCCAGCAGTATTACCAGCGGAACAGAGAACTGACGTAATGCACTGGGTTAATTGGTTAATTGTCATCGTCTACCTGTTTTGGGTAGTCGTGGATGGCATCAAAAAATCCAAGAACACCGATACAGTCTCCGGCTATTTCATCGCCAATAAAAGCTTGTCTTGGTGGGTCGTTGGCCTGTCGGTGATGGCAACGCAGCTTTCTGCTGTGACCATGATCGGTACACCGGGTCAGGGCGCAACAGATGGACTCCGTTTCATACAACTGTATCTCGGACTACCTCTAGCGATGGTGATTCTTGGCGTGACCATCGTCCCCCTCCTTCATGGCTCTGGGGTCTACACTGCCTACGAGTATCTAGAACGCCGCTTTGACGCTAAGACGCGCGCTCTGACGGCATTTCTTTTCCTGATATGCAGGGGGCTCTCGGTCGGAACCATCATGGCAGCACCAGGTGTGGTCTTTAGTGCCATCTTCGGAATTCCCCTGGTGTGGGCTGTGGCTATGATCGGTGTTCCAACTGTGATCTATACCATGGTTGGAGGAGTCCAGGCGGTCGCCTGGGCTGATGTAAAGCAAATGGTTCTGATCGTCATCGCATTGGTCGCAATCATGTTTGTCCTGGTCATCCAGATGCCAATCAGCCCAGGAGAAGCCCTCACAATTGCTGGAGCTACAGGCCGACTGCAAGTATTCGACTTCTCTTTCGATATGAGTGAGCGCTACACGTTCTGGTCCGGGGTGATCGGGGGAACATTTCTCATGCTTTCGTATTTCGGCACTGATCAAAGCCAGGTCCAGCGTTACCTCGCTGCCAGATCAGTTCACGAGGCAAAAAGCTCGCTGCTCATGAGTGCTTACTGGAAAATTCCCCTTCAAGCTCTCGTGCTCTTAGTCGGCGTCGGAGTCTTCATGTACTACCAATTCGTGCGCCCTCCACTGCTCTATAACCCTGCGCACGAGGCAGCAGTGGTTGCGGCGAGGGGGGCCGAGTACGACGACCTCCAGAAAAGATACGCTGAGGTATTTACGCTGAGAGAAGAAGCAGCCTTCGCCGTCGCCGACGCGTCCGATGGCAGCCAACAACCGATGGAACTTTTTCTTGCTCGCGAGCAGGAAATTCAAGCGATCCGGGGCGAAGCCCTCGCGATGGTGGTGGAAGAGACGGACGAATCATCAACCGACGTGAACTACATTATCCCGCGCTTTGTACTTTCCGAGCTTCCGATCGGGCTGGCTGGACTCTTCATAGCAGGGGTCTTTGCTGCCGCTATGTCTAGCATCGCCGCCGAACTCAACGCCCTTTCGACCACCAGCGTGATCGATTTCTATAGGCGTTGGATCAAACCACATGCTGATGATGCCCATTACCTGACCGTATCGAAGGGAGCTACCGTTTTCTGGGGCTTCTTCGCCTGCATCGTAGCAACCTACGCTGCTACACTTGGATCGCTAATCGAAGTAGTAAACCTCTTCGGTTCGTTATTTTACGGTTCGATACTCGGGGTATTTCTTCTAGCGATGGTCCCCAGAGCCAAGGGCCTAGGGGCTTTTCTCGGGCTCATAATTGGCATGGTGACGGTTGGCTGCGTCCAGTACTTCACCACGATCGGATACCTCTGGCATAACGTCATCGGTGCGGCCGTGGTTCTGCTTGTGGGCGTCCCATTGAGCCTCATAGACCGAAGGAACGCTTAGCCAACCCTAGTTATCACAGCTGAGTCAACACTCGCGGCTGAGTGGTGCATCGCCCCCTACATATGAGTGCTAGTTCCTCGAAGTGAATTCCCTCCAGTTTGCTGGATCGAGTGAGATGAGATTAGCGAAAAGCCGATAGGCACCAGGTACCCTACTTGCCCATTGTCGAAAAAATGCGAGTCCCGTGTAGATGAAGAGGCCCTCCCCGACAGTGGCCACCAGCAGCGAGCCGTGCCTTGCCTCTTCTCCCGGATCGTTCATCTCCAAGAGCGGTACGTAGGCATTATCCCAACTAGCAGCGAAGTAGAGACCTCTCTCCTGAACCCATCCTTCGAAGTCGAACTGAGTGATTTGATTAGGTGTAGTAAGAGCTGGTGATAAGGGAGCCAATAGGGTGACTTCCGCAGTTTCATCTGATACGCGAGGAGATCCTCTGCCGACTTGGATTGCTTGGGGCGCGAGGGAACCCAAGCTCCCTCGGTTGTACTGCACTAATACGGTGCCACCGGCTCTTGAAAAATCCAAGATTTGGGCACTCGCAGCACGAAGATCTGGGCGGACTTCGTACGCCCGCACCCCTAACACGAGAACATCAAATGAACTAAAAGACCCACTCCGAACCGTGTTTTCATCCAGAACATCAACCTCAACTCCGAGCTGACGAATTGCTTCCGGACCGTCATCTCCTGAACCCATAATATATCCAACCCTTAACCCTGGAGTGACGGCTACAGGGAAGACCGTTATGACTACTTCGGCATCAGAATACAGAGGTGACCGAGGGACATGTTCATAGTCGATGAGCGTGAAACCTTCGGTATAGGCGTTATCGTCATCGGTGTGCACAATAGCCTGGAAGGTATGGTCACCTAACGAGATTTCACCCTGAGGCTGCACAGTAAAGTTCAGTGTCCGCTCTGCCCCTGAATCTCTCAAATCAAATGAGTGCTCTGCTGGTGTTACCATCCACCCCGGAGGCGCGACAAGTCTCACTTCACCCTGGGCACCTTCGTCTTCCTGAGAGCGCACGATGACCGAAATAGCCTGGGATTGTGTCTGACCCTGAGGCCATGCAATCCCACCCGGTACGACGGCCACGGAAACTCCTGGCACTATCAGTACTGGCTTCTCGAACTCACCGAATGACGGGTCCACGCCAACATAGCGCCAGGGAACAGCAGTCTCGACACGACCACCCATAGATTCCCCTTGGAGTGTCTGCGAGAACACCACCCTCCCCTGCACCAGTGCAGGATCCCGGGGCATTCCCCAGAGATCAGGCTCATCCGGCCATCGGTAGCGGGCGCCATCGCGATCTTCCCTCAAGAAGTAGAGCCGTGAAACATCGGAACCATCTGGCACTATCAAGTCAAAGGTCCAGGTCGCAAGCGTGCCCGCCATCACCTCTCCATTTGCAGATAACCCGGAAACGGACATCTCACGAGCTTCCCAAGCTTCAGGGATCTCTAGGTCTACCCTTGGATTCGCTAGGTGAACATCACCGCCATTCCAAAGGTGCGCTTGGACTTGGACAGCCTGACCCGGGACAAGAAGATCATCCGCCACTCTAACGTCGAAAGTGACAGCTGACGCGGCCATCAACGCTTGTGTCGCCAGGATTTTCTTCTTCCCGAGTTCAATTATGAACCCTTGGTCGGCTCCCGTACCGGCCACCTCTCCCGCTACCACCAGATGTTGAAGCGCCTCTGCCAGATCTGGGACGATTTCAGAGGGGTTTAGACCGAAAATGCCCCGGGCCCTCGCGACCGATGCCCGATAAGCCTCAAGGTGCGGGAGCACCCGAGCACTCGACTCGCTATCGAGTCGGGCTGCGATCCCTACCAAAGTGGTATCGATGCCTGAAAACACCCCATCGTTAAACCCAGCAATGTGAGTGTCGACGAGAGTTAAGCCCGTGTCCTGGGGGCCGAAGGGCTGGGGTGCACCCATGTCCTGTGAGCGATGCTGACTTCGGCTCTCCATTGAAAGCTGGAACAGAGAGCGTCCTAGCAGTGGATCATGGCTCCCGGTATCGATGACTGTGACATCTTCGGCAGTGTCTCTCTCGCCTCCGAAAAAACGTCTCCGAGATGTCTCATACAGTTTTCCTGGCCTCCAGGGCTGAACGCCGTGTGCAAACTGTTCCGTGAACCGGCTGCGATCTCCAGCAGCTTCAAAAACCTCCCGCGCTATGATACCAGCAGCCTGATGCTGGCCATGCCCGTCACGTGGTGTACCACTGAATTCTGACACAATCACATGTGGCCGAAATTTTCTTACAACCCATGTCACATCTTCGAGGAGATCTTCACGAGACCAGAGTGACAATGCTTCGTCAGCACTCTTGGAGAATCCATAGTCGAACGCTCGCGTGAAGAATTGCTGCCCACCATCCAAAGTGCGTGCGGCCTCTAATTCACCTGTACGGATGACGCCCAGGCCTTCCCAGAGCTCAGGACCAATCAGGTTTTGGCCACCGTCACCACGCGTCAGTGCGAGATAAGCGGTCTCAACGCCCCAACCTCGAGCAAGGGCAGTGAGAAGACTAGTGTCCTCATCATCTGGGTGAGCACCGATGATGAGGACGCGCTTTACTCCATCCATCTGACGTAGTAAGAGACCCGTGGGCACAACCCCAGTCCCTTTCATTGACTGGGCATCAACACACGATGGAATAGCAATGAAGCCCAACACACTCAGCACTGTGAACTGCTGAAGCCACACTCTGAATAACCTCATCATGGTTCCTATCGGAAGGCGCAGGTATCGAGACCAAAGACTCGTAAAGATAAATGCTGGAGTCTTGCAGCCGATACCCGTACACCCAGAACAGTACCGATCGCAGCACAGTTCACCCGCGTCATTCCCATTAACTGTCCTTTGGCCATGGTAAAGCAAGAGATGCTGGAGCCCGTGACTTCCCTACCCAACCTGCTAACGCTAATAAAGTGAGGAGGTAGGGAAATGCTAGGAACAATTGATAAGGGATAGCTAGCCCGAGTGTTTGGGCTTGAAATTGAAGCGCTGATGCCGCCCCAAAGAAAAGTGCGGCGAGAAGAACAAGGAGTGGATTCCACCGACCTAGCACGACCACCGCAATCGCGATAAACCCGCGTCCAGCACTCATGTTCTCAGCAAAAGTACCAGCGTGTGCAAGAGCAAGGTGTGCGCCGGCTATACCGGCAAGTGTACCACCAAAAACCGTTGCCCAGAAACGACTCTGCTTCACCCGCACGCCAGCGGCTGCGGCTGCATCCGGCTCCTCTCCGACAGCTCGTAATTCCAAGCCCCACTCTGTGTGGTACACGAAATACCAGAGCACTGGTGCCAATACGTAAGCGAAGTACGTAGTTGGTGCCTGATTGAAAAGGGCCGACCCAATGATTGGAATGTCCGAAAGCAATGGGATTGGAACCGCAGGAAGGGTAGGCAGGGTTAGTGCCGTTCCTGTGGTGCCGAAGCGAGCCTGGTATATCGCACCCGTAAACCCTAGACCGCCGAGAGTTATAGCAGTCCCGGTGATGATCTGATCGGTCCCTAGACCAACGGTAAACCCAGCAAAAATCATCGCTACTAATGCGCCTCCGAGCGCACCAACCAAAATACCCCCACCAGCGCCACCAATGGTGAGAGCTCCGAGCGCACCTCCGAGCGCACCCGCGATCAGTGAGCCCTCAAGGCCGATGTTGATGACCCCGCTACGCTCGGTAATCGTCTCTCCCATCGCAGCTAGTGCGAGTGGAATACCCAGTCGTACTGATGCTTCAAGAAATGCAACAACGGTGATCACTTCAGGCACCGAGTCGCCTCCTGATTTGGTCTCCGGCCAAAACAAACAGGATCACAAGCGCCTCGACTGCACTCACCCATGCTGCAGGTACACCGGCTTCTCGTTGCATCGCACCAGCTCCTGCTTCCAGGCCTCCAAAAAGCAGGCCAGTAAAAACCACCCAACCAGGATGCAGCCCAGCCAATAGGGCCACGGCAATCGCTGTATAGCCCCAACCAGGTGAGAGTCCTTCGTAGAGCGCGAATGTCACGCCGGTGATCTCAATACCACCGGCCAGGCCGGCAATCGCACCAGAACTAAGGAAAACGACCAGCAGAACCCGCTTGCTTTTGATCATCCCTGATACACGTGCCGCGTCGAGAGACGTCCCAACCGAACGTACCTGGAAGCCAAAGTGAGTCCAGTGTAATCCAGCCCAAAGTACTACACCCACAAGCAGTGCAATCAGAAAACCTGCATGTAGTCGTGTTCCTTCTACCAGGATAGATAGCCTTGCAGCATCACTGATCAGATCAGTTTGAGGGAAGACGCCACGGTTTTCTTGAAGTGGACCATGGACCACGAACGCTGCCAGATAAATTCCCACGAAGTTCATTAGAATCGTCGGAATCACCTCTCCGATACCTAACCTTACCTTCATGAACGCGGGTATAGCTGCCCATGCAGCCCCTGCGAGCAAGGCAGCAGCGAGTGAGGCCGGGGCAAGAAACCACCCAGGCGCATTGCCCCAGCTTAGGCCCACCCAGGCGGCCGCGATTGCGCCAGCATAGAGCTGACCCTCCGCTCCGATATTCCATACCCCAGCCCGAAACGCCAATGCGACCGCAAGGCCTGTGACTATCAATGGGACTGCACGGACCATTGTGACCGAAAGTATCGCTGTTCCACTACCGAAAGACCCCTGAAACATCGCTGCACCAGAGACTAAGGGGTCATACCCTCCAAGCCACAGAGATCCTGCGGCTATGATACCGGTAGCGACCAAAGACAAACCGGCGACAGCCAGCTGGTCAAAGCGCCTCATTTCAGTGAACCTCGAGCCTGCTACCCAACATCATAGCACCGACAGCTTCCCGAGAATCATGAGCAGACGGTACAGGAGTCAGCTTGCCACGCAGAATCACGAAGACGCGGTCTGCTACCTCCAGTATTTCGTCTAGGTCCGTCGAGATCAGCACGACACCAGCAGCTGTATCATGAGCCAATCTTTTCAGCTCCCCGCGGACGAATGCTGTCGCCGTAAAATCCAGTCCCCGGGTGGGATTTTCTGCAATTAAGAGTGCGGGCAGCCGGGAAAGCTCTCGACCTACCACCAATCTTTGCTGGTTTCCACCAGAAAGTTCACGCGCAAGAGCTCGCCCACCTGAGGACCTTACCTTGAATCGGGATCGGATCTCGGCGGCGTGTAACTCGATTAGACTCCAACGAAGCAGAGGACCCAAGCGAAACCTTGGGTCACGGTGCAATGCTAGAGCCACATTTTCCGTGAGATCAAAATCTGCTGCCAATCCCTCCCGGTTACGATCCTGTGGGATAAAACCAACGCGCTCGGGAATCTGTAATTTGCCTGAGGCCACCTCCTGACGGCCGGACAAGACAAGCGCTAACTCACGCTGCCCATTACCCTCTACACCGGCCACCCCAATCACTTCGCCACTCATTACCTCTAGTCCCACATCCTGCAGAGCTAGTCCTCCCTGCGGGCCGTACACATCTACACCCTTCAATTCTGCTACCGAACGATTACCCGGTTCTCTATTTTGAGCCGAGTGATCTGAGCCCTGACCGAGCACTGATAAAACATCAGGGGTCGTAGGCACATCTCCGTCGCTGCTAGAGGACCCAACCATGGCATCGGCCAAGATTGCTGTATCTATATCAGCCCCGACAGCGGTCATCACCGTGCGTCCCCGTCTTAGCACTGTGACACGATCCGCGATTGACAATATTTCATCTAATTTGTGCGCGACGAGGACAACTGCACGCCCCTCCTCAGCCAAAGTGCGGAGAAGCTGGAACAACTGATCGATTTCCGCAGGCGCTAGCACCGCAGTCGGCTCATCAAGTACAAGCAATTGAGGGTCACGTAGCAGAGCCTTCAGGATTTCAATCCGCTGTCGATCCCCCACTCCCAATTCCTCGATCGAGGCTTCGAAGGGTACGGTAAGCCCTGTAAGTTTGCTGAGCTCACTAGCTTCTTTACGTATCTCCTTCAGGTGTAATCTCCACCTATGCCCCCTGTGCCGCCGACCGAGTGCAAGATTCTCGAGCACAGAAAGGCCTGGCACCAAAGTAAAGTGTTGGTGCACCAGGCCAATCCCCATTTTCCAAGCGGCCCTTGCACTCTGTAATCTGACCTGGGACCCGCCCACTTCTAGGGAACCAGCATCCGGATGGATGATACCCCCCAAGATATTTAGGAGCGTGGTCTTGCCGGCACCATTCTCCCCTAAGATCCCGTGGATTTCACCTGAATGAATTTCAAGATTTGCGCTGTCGAGTGCCTTCACCTGTCCAAAATGACGGATGATGCCATTAAGGTGCGCAAAAACATCGGTCATGACTCGCCGATCTCACCCTCTATGAATGAGATCTTCGGAACTTCAAATGTCCCGCTGCGAATACGCTCTCGTACCTCTTGCATTGTCGCAATGAAGTCAGCTGGGAAGATATCGGCTATAGCTGGGTTCACGACGAAATCGATAACCTCAGTGTTAGCTCCAGCATAGATCGGTCGGCCACCTAGTTCACCGGACTCCCAAGAAAGTGCTATCTCCAGAAATGCCTGTGGGATGCGGATAACCGCGCTACCCAAGATCACTTCTGGTGCAATCTGGTTTTGGTCACGGTTCATCCCAAGCGCCCATGCCCTCCCTCCTGATTCGACCATCTCCCGGACAGCTTGAAAAACTCCAAAAGAGGCTGCATCGACATTGTGGATGATAACATCAGCTCCATTACGTAGCTGAGCGATCGCGGCCTCTTTTGCAGCAGCCACATCGTCCCAATTGCCAATAAAAGCTTCAAGAACTCTTATATCTGGATTAATACTTTCGGCACCGGCCACGAAGGCTCTGAAGGTTCCTTGGACAGGTGGAATCTCAACGCCGCCGACCATACCTAAGATGCCAGACTCACTTACCTGAGCGGCAGCCATGCCCGCAAGGTAACTGCCCTCCTCTAACTCAAAGATCAGTGGGATGACGTTTCCGGAGTACCTGCCTCCTCCACTTACAATGAACGTAGTGCCGGGAAATTGCTGACCTGCACGTATTGCAGCGTCTTGGTACTCAAACCCGTGTGCAAAAATTAAATCGTACCCTGATGAAGCATATGATAGGAATGCCTCATCAAACTCCGCCGGAGTCCGGGTTTGTTGGTGGCTAACCTCGGCCCCGAGAGAATCACGAAGAAGGAGTAATCCTTCATAAGCACCAGCATACCAACCAGCATCGCTAACCGGACCTGCAGTGAGTAGCGCTGCACGCAGTGGAACCTCCTCGAGTCCCATCGCTCGCCTATCGGAGTTCTCCG
>PVBE012189446.1_pt1 | contig 12088 bp, 8 predicted proteins | sample 1631181 | NCBI WGS metagenome assembly PVBE01 (sample SAMN08397723, study PRJNA350692) | Marine metagenome, whole genome shotgun sequencing project. | isolation source: water | place: Pacific Ocean | collected 2012-04 | reverse complement strand
GACCGTGCAGAGAAAGTCAGCACACTCCTAGAAACAAACACGGGCAAAGATGGCTTTGAAGTCTCCTTTGATGGTGATGATTTGACCATCACTCTACCTGAGTTTGTAGCTTACGACCAGAATTGGGCATTCACCAAGTTTAGCCTCATTCGCACACTACGCGATCATGTTGGGGTACAGACAATTGTGTTCCGAGAGGTCCACGAAGCTAGACAAGTCGGCGAAGAAGAGTGAAGAAATCTCTTTTCTAGTGTCGACCTGAGCGCGGCCCATGGCGGATGACAGCCCGGTCCTCACCGAGTCACCACAATCAGCCCAACAATTCTCTCTAATGGAGCGCGGTGCAGCCACACTGATTCTCACCTCAATTATTCTGATTCTAGGAGCAATTGTTGGAGATGACATCGCTCCCGGAAACTTCCTTTCAGAGGCCTATCAATCCTACTTTATCGCACCACATTCTTTGGATTCAACCACTGGTGATGCTGGTTACAACCCAGTAGATACAGTGGCCTATTCATTGCTTCTAGTTTCTTTCGTCGTCGTATTGTCTGCTTGGTTGCGTAAAATCGGAGTTCCTGCTAGAGATAGTACCATTCTTGCCCTTCTTCCATGGGTTGTTTGGGCAGCCCTAGGGGAAGTGAATGAGGACGGACAACTCTTTGATACTGATGGGTTAGGTGGATTGTACGTATCCCCACTAATTCACTTCCATGTCGCAGCATGGGTCATTTTGACAGGATGGATGAGTCACGCAGTTTCTAGGAAGGCCGGTGATGATAATCGAAGAGTCATCACCCAATTGGCAGTCATTTTGGTGATTCTTCAGATGGTATTGTTCATGCCACAATTCACTCGACATTGGGAACAAGACGCAGTGTCATTTCTGATATCACCACTCTTCCTAGCACCATTGGGTGGCCTTCTTCTGATTATCCTCCTTCATCCATTCCTTGAATGTTGTACTGCCATTGAACAAGGCCTTCTCCAAGTAGGCCTAGGTGGTTGTTTCATGCATCTATCTGCTTGGCTGATGCTTTACATTGAGCCATTGAATAATCATTCACCAATTTCTTTGATACCGTTAGTTCTGATTGTTTTCGGCCCACTTGTTCTGTGCACATTGCTATGGTTTACGGGGCAAGATGCTCGTTCCAAATTACATCACATGGGGCTTGAACCAGGTATTGTGCCTGAAGGCATTACATTGGATGATTGGGATCGACAACATTCGTCAACTTGGGAACGCATGGAAGCACTCACACCACGTGCTGTACTTGGACTCCCAATCGTCCTCTTGGCGATGTATGGTCAGATGGTTGATGGCCTTGCAACCAGTGTCGGATTGGAGAATTATGGATATGGGGAAAAGCATGTCCTTTCCCAGAAAGTAATCGATATTGCAGGTACAGCGTGGGGTTTTGGCATTCTGAAGTTTGGTTTAGCCGGATTGATTGCATGGCTGTTCGCTACGGCTAGATTTGAATATCGACATCGCCACTTGCGATTGTTGGTCATTTTGTGTCTCCTCGTAGTTGGCTTGGCCCCTGGGCTGAGAGATGTCCTCAGAATGACCCTAGGCGTTTGAAACAAGCGAGTGTTCAAGGCCAAGTCCGTATTCGCACCCCTAAGGGGTGCGCATGGACCGACTACAGACCCGAGTCAATTCCTCGGACGCTTTATTCAAGTCTAACCATGAGCATAACAGTGCTCTACTCGCTACTCTGCGTGAACATCTTGATGGTGTTCAACAGGGAGGTGGTGGAAAATATGTCGAGAAACATCGCAGTCGTGGCAAGGCTCTTCCCCGTGAACGAATTTCAGCAATTTGTGACCCAGGTACACCATTCCTTGAGTTATCTCCACTAGCCGCTCATGGCCTCTATGATGGTCGAGCGGCAAGTGCAGGCATTGTTACTGGAGTCGGCGTGGTTCACGGAAAGGAATGCCTTTTTGTCGCCAACGATGCAACAGTGAAGGGTGGATCATACTATCCAATAACTGTGAAGAAACACATCCGTGCTCAGGAAGTTGCCGAAGCAAACCATCTTCCTTGCATTTATCTTGTAGATTCAGGCGGGGCATTCTTGCCTATGCAGGATGAAGTATTCCCTGACAAGGGGCACTTTGGGCGTATCTTCCGAAATCAAGCAATCATGAGTGGCATGGGCATCCCTCAGATTGCAGCAGTATGCGGTTCATGTACTGCCGGCGGTGCATACGTTCCTGCCATGTCTGATGAATCAATTATTGTCAAAAGCAACGGGACCATCTTCCTAGCTGGCCCTCCATTGGTTAAGGCAGCAACCGGCGAAGAGGTCACTGCGGAGGAATTGGGTGGTGCAGATGTTCACACTTCTCAATCTGGAGTGGCAGACCATTTCGCAGAAGATGAGCCCAGCGCTCTTCGAATGGTCCGAAATATTGTTGAGAACCTGAATACGAATCAGAAGACAAAATTGGAAGTCCAACCACCAGAGGATCCATCCTATTCAGCAGATGAAATCCTAGGAATCATTCCAGAAGACAATCGAACACCATTTGATGTCAGGGAAATCATTGCACGAATTGTAGATGGTAGTCGTTTCCACGAATTCAAACCTAGATATGGCCCCACCTTAGTTTGTGGCTTTGCTCGCATCCACGGGTATCCAGTTGGCATTGTAGCAAACAATGGCATACTCTTCTCAGAATCTTCACTCAAAGGTGCCCACTTCGTAGAATTATGTGGGCAACGGGGAACTCCCCTCATCTTCTTGCAGAATATTACTGGCTTCATGGTAGGACGAGATTACGAAGCAGGAGGCATCGCGAAGGATGGCGCAAAACTAGTGACTGCAGTATCATGTGTTCCTGTGCCAAAGTTCACCGTCATCATTGGAGGCAGCCATGGAGCTGGGAATTATGGGATGTGTGGGCGGGCCTATGACCCCCGATTCCTCTTCATGTGGCCCAACAGCCGCATCTCAGTAATGGGTGGCCCACAAGCCGCAGATGTTCTGGCAACCGTCAAACAAGACCAGAGGAAACGAGAGGGCTTAGATCCAATGACTGATGAGGAATGGGACGAGTTCCAATCTCCAATTCTTGAAAAATATGAAGTCGAGGGTTCCCCTTACTATTCCACGGCACGATTGTGGGATGATGGCATCATTGACCCTCGTGATACTCGTGATGTCCTAGGTTTGGCGATTAGTGCCAGCCTCAACGCACCGATGCCAGAAACAAATTTTGGAATATTTAGAATGTGAAAGGAGCAATTGGAATGTCAAATTATGCAATTGGAGATTTAAAGCCAGAAACTAGCTTATGTTCTCTTGAGGTGGACGGTTCTGTCGCCCATCTCACTTTGACTCGAGAAGATGTGTATAATGCGCTGAATATCCAATTAATCACAGAGATCATCTCAGTACTGGATTGGACACGCGCCCGTTCTGTTGGTGAGCGTGAAATTCTCACTGACGAAACAGGTTCACCATTTCTACGGGTAATCGTACTCTCAGGTGCTGGCAAGCATTTCTGCGCAGGTGCTGACATCAACATGATGCGTGATGCAGGCGCCAAGAGCCCTGAAGAAAATCGTGCAGATTCAGAACGCCTCGATCGTTTATTCAACAGCCTATGGTCACACCCTTGCTTCACAATCGGGAAGATTCAGGGTGTTGCCCTTGGTGGGGGAGCCGGGCTGATTGCCTGCCTTGACCACACAATTGTCAATCAAGGGACACGGATTGCATTGTCCGAAGGAAAATTGGGAATATTGCCCGCTGTAATCGGCCCATATGTCCATCGAAAGGTGGGTAGTGCAGAATTCCGTAGATTGGCCATGCTTGCGGGTAGAATCGGCTCTGACGAAGCACTTAGGATTGGATTGGTAAACCAAATATCTGAATCTCTAGATGGTGCCGAATCTTCTGTAATTGATGAGGTCCTCACCACGGGCCCGATGGCCGTTTCCGAAGCAAAGAAATTGACACTTAATTTTGACAGATGGACCGGGTCGGATGAAGAATTGCGAACTTGGACTCTTGACAAGACCAGTGAGATGCGAGGTTCAGATGAAGGCCAAGAAGGGCTAGCCTCCTTCCTTGAGAAACGCTCACCCAATTGGAAAGAGGAGTGAATTCCAGATGGTTGGGCCAGACTGGATGGGGGGTGCGCCACGCCCGTTGTCCAAGGTTTTGGTCGCCAACAGAGGGGAAATTGCCTGTAGAATATTCCGCTCATGTGCAGAACTTGGTCTGGGCTCAGTTGCCATATATTCTGAAGCGGATCGAGGCTCTTTGCATCAGCAAACCGCTGATGAATCCATATTTTTACCAGGGGACAGCCTTTCTGAAACATATCTCAACATCGCCGCTATTATCGCCGCCGCAGAGGAAACTGGTGCCGATGCAATTCATCCGGGGTATGGGTTCTTGTCTGAACGAAGTGCTTTCGCTAACGCAGTCAAGGAGGCAGGCCTAGTTTGGATTGGCCCATCTGAAAATGCCATCAATGAGATGGGAGATAAAATCAGTGCACGACGAGCCATGGTTGCAGCTGGAGTACCAGTCATACCAGGTGAAGAACTATCTCTAGAGAATCCTGATGAAATGGTTGACGAACTTGTTCGAGCAGCAACTCGAGTAGGCTACCCCTTGCTTCTCAAGGCAAGTGCCGGAGGTGGCGGCAAAGGCATGCGAGTTGTCCGAGAGCCACGTAATCTTCAGCGAGAATACGCAGCTGCTAGCCGAGAGGCGACCACATCATTTGGTGATGGAACTGTCTATGTGGAACGCCTACTTGAGAAATCACGTCACGTTGAGGTTCAGGTTCTTTGCGATTCCCTTGGGAATGCAGTACATTTGTTTGAGCGTGAATGCAGCATCCAACGACGTCATCAGAAGGTTGTCGAAGAATCTCCCTCACCAGCTCTTGATGACCTCACGCGCCAGAGGATGGGTGAGGCTGCTGTAAATGCTGCCAAGGCTGTTGATTACGAGGGTGCGGGCACAGTTGAATTCCTTTTATCCGAAGACGGCGAATTCCATTTTTTAGAGATGAATACACGTCTGCAGGTGGAACACCCAATTACTGAATGTATCAGTGGGGTTGATTTGGTCGTTGAGCAAATTCGAGTGGCTGCAGGATTGCCTTTGCCATTTACTCAATCTGAACTTTCTATTCGAGGCCATGCGATTGAAGTCAGAATTTACGCTGAAGATCCTTCAAACAATTTCCTCCCTGCAATTGGACCTTTGGCAATGTTCCGCCCACCTACAGGTCCAGGAATCCGTCTTGATACCGGTGTTCGAGAGGGCGATGAAGCCCGGATTGATTTCGATCCGATGTTGGCAAAATTGGTAGTTCATGCACCAGAACGAGAGTCAGCCATCCGACGAATGAAACGTGCCTGCGAGGACTTCGTATTGCTTGGTGTAACGACAAACCTAGGGTTCCTTGCAGATGTAATGGGGCACCCTGCATACCACTCAGCGGAGACAACAACGGATTTCATTGAGGTCAATTGGCCCGAGGGGTGGTCCGCACAAACCTCTCAGGTGGCTCCATTTGTTGCAGCAGCAGCAGAACACTACGGCCTTTCTCGTAAGACAATGTCTGTAGAAAGTGATGGGGGCAGAGGCAGCCCCTACAATCCATTCTTATCCCTTCGGAGGTCATTTCCATGAGGTGTTGTAATGGTTGATTTACCTGACAAAACTGGTAGTCATTGGCAGATTGCCATCGGTTCTGGTGAAGCATTCTGTGAAGGTGAAAGCCAGCCAAATGAGCACACGTTTGAGATCGATGCCCGTCCAAACAGGCTGTGGGTCAATGGCCAACTTGCACACGCTGCGAAGGTAGGTGACGATTGGTGGATTCATCTGGATGGACAGATCCATGTCATTTCGATTGATGAAAAGGGTGCTGGCGGCTCGGCCAATGACGGTGGAATGACCGCTCCGATGCCAGGGAAAATACTCGAGATTATGTGTAGTGTTGGGGATGAAGTGGAATCTGGAGATACCCTCATTGTCATGGAGGCAATGAAGATGGAGCACCGAATTGTTGCAAACAGCCCAGGCTCCATTACTGCAATCCACCATGAAGTAGGTGAACAAGTTGATGCAGGTGCAACATTAATCGATATAGAGGAAAACGAATAATTCAATTGAAAAATCGTTTTTTCAATTGAATAATCACTCTTCACCAGTGTACCAACGGCCTTGGAATGAATCATCGGTATTGTCTACATGGACGAACAGACAAAATGCGGTCCAAACAAGAGTGTTGAATCCATCACCTAAATTGTCGGAACCACCTGCCTTACCCACCATGAAATCAAGCGTGTCGGTAGGGCTGTGCCATTCTTGCCAGAACGAAGCATCACCTCCAGCACTGAAGAAATTAAAGGTAGCAAATCCATGAGTGAAGAATGAACAATGATCACTTGCACAGGATTCAGCGGCTTGCCAATAGATGTCATTGGATGCGACATCATGGAAGTTCATTTCATCTTCAACAACCAATCGTACCCATTCAAGCATGACTGAGAGGTTTTCATCATGTGCACCCGCTGTTGCAATCGAAAGGTCATATGGACCATATCCGGGTGGGGGGATGATTGGATAGTTTAGAGAGACCATGTCGAAATTCAGGTACGCCTTGACAGCTTTGTCTTCAGGAAGATGATTTACGAAAGCAGCACTTCCAAGCAATCCTTCTTCCTCACAGGCCCATAGGGCGGCAACAACAGTATGGTCCCATTCTCTTGAAGCAATGGCCTGAGCGACTTCCATTGAGACAGTGGAACCACTCGTATCGTCATTCGCGCCTTCAGTAGTTCCGCCACCCGGTGGCGTTGCCACATATCCAACATCGAAATGGCCGCCGAGAACGATGTATTGATCTGGATACACATTCCCATACTTGTATCCCACAACATTGAGTTGGTCGGGGTCGTCATCGTACTGCGTAACCTCGACGAGGTCGAAGCCGTAATCTTCCCAGATGGTTTTCATTGCTTCAGCAGCCGCTTCATAATTCGACCCCAATCCAGGGATTCCCTGGTCTGCTGAAGCACACCAACGATTGTTGTGGTCTGTGGTTAGCATGTCGATGGTATCGAAGGCCCTGCGACCATCAACAATCATCATCTCATCGCTATCGACGAGTTGCATGGTGATGTTCTCAGATTCTTCCCCTGCCGTAATGATGAGTTCGATATCGGTTCTTTCACTATCCAGAACAAGGATATCAAAATCTTCAACATCAGATGGATATGTCATTTCCAAATCGTCCCTAAAGACGCCATCTGCGTCGATAAAGAAGAGTCCAGGTGTTCGATTCACGACCCATTCTACATTGGATTCAACATGAATGGACATAATCTGACCACGTACTGCTTGCTCAATTGGATCAACAGTTAGAACGGGGTCAACTTTCTCATCCATATTGCCAAAGCAGCCACTAAATGAAGTGAGAACAATTAGTAATGTCAGCATGTAGGCGCGCATGAAATCACCATTCACAAGGTTCTAGATGTGTTTTACCACCCATTCTAGAGACCAAACAATCTGGTACTCGAACCCGCCCATCTTCAAGTTGATTCTGTTCCATGATGGCCACCAAAGCTCTGCTTGTAGCCACCGCTGTTGAATTGAGTGTGTGTACTGCAGCATTGCCCTCAGTTGTACGATATCGCATCCGCAAGCGGTTGGCTTGATAGTCAGTGCAATTTGAACAGGATACGATTTCTTTGAATTCTCCTCGACCGGGCAACCACGCCTCTAGATCATACTTCTTGGCAGCCACAGTTCCCATGTCACCTGTACAGATATTCACGACTTCATAGTGCAAACCAAGGCTATCCCAAAGGTCTACACAATTGGTCAGCAATTCTTCATGATGATTCCAAGAGTCATCAGGATGTGTGATAATGATTTGTTCAACCTTGGTGAATTGATGAACTCTCCAGATTCCTTTGTCACCTTGACCATGGGCACCGACTTCACGGCGGAAGCAAGGAGATACGCCCACAATCCTGATGGGAAGCAAACTTGGTTCAATGACCTCATCCATGAACATCGCTGTCAATGGATGCTCACTGGTTGCAATGGTGTAGTAACCATCTGGTTGGATATTGTACATCACCGATTCAAAATCTGCTAAATCTGTAACACCTTCGTAGGCTTCTCTATTCATCATTACTGGAGGTTGAACAAAGGTATAGCCCCGCTCTGAAATGAAATCCACTGCATATTGCTGCAATGCCAAATCGAGATGTGCCAAATCCCCCTTGAGGAAGTAGAAACGGCTACCAGCAATTTTTGCGGCTCGTGGCAGGTCTACCCAACGATTCATCTCAATGAGGTCATTGTGGGTTCTTGCATCAAAATTGAATGTTGGCTTATCTCCATGAAGGCTGTGTTGTGTATTACCACCTTCATCATCACCTACTGGAACATCAGCATGGAGAATATTTGGGATTGACATGCGGATTCTATCCCTTTCGCCCTCATGCCTATCCGCAACTTCACCAAGATTTTCAATTTCAGCAGCGATGACATCGACCTCAGATTTGATTCTCTGGAATTCATCATCATCTCCAGCTTTCTTGGCTACAGCAATTCCACGTGCCGCTTCGTTGCGCTTACGACGGAGTTGATCAGCATCATATCGAGCCTTTCTCCAAGCCTCATCCAATCGAATGACTTCATCGATTGCATCGTGTTGAAGACCTCGCTTATCGTGATCTGCACGAATCACATCGGCATGGTCACGGAACATTCGAATGTCCAACATGGGCTTCCACCGGTTCCTACGGAACCGCCCTTCATGCTTGAAAGCGACGGAACATCAGAATAGGCTGATGTCGAAAACAAAGGCAGAACTGCCGATGAAAATTGCAGCAGAGATGAAATATCCAAGAATGGCCCCTCCATTGAGCAATGGAAGGCCCGCCTGAGGCTTTCCTCGAGCAACATATGTCATCAGAACACAAAATCCAACCAGGCTACCAATCATCGTCCCAATTGCAACCCAAATTGGAGCAGACCAACCCATCGGTCCTTCCATTTCAGGCAACCAAGTCATTGCAGAGATGCACAATAGTCCGGGGAAGATGACATCGCCCAGTCCCATGAGCATGGTTTCATCCAAGCCTCTCTTTGGTGGTCCATCACCTGGCTTCACAGCTTGAATTCTTCCCGCCTTCCTAGGACTCTGTGGAGCAACAAGCATTACAGGCAACTCAAGTCCAATCATAGTATCTGCCAATTCAAGCATATGTTTGGATTTGTAAACTGCCCAAGCATCATAGGCAGCTGCAAGCACCATGAAGATGATGATGATCCACGGTACAAACGAGACACCGAGCATTGTTATCGTTCCAGCCCCCACTAATATTCCAACAGTATTGATGACATACCATTCAGGGCGGAGAATGAGCAAGACGAGTAGAGAAATGGCTAGAATAAAAGTCACAACAAAGGTCGGAAGAATATCTGAGTGATGAGGCGTGAAGCGCATTGTAGACCAAGCACCATCTTGCTCAATCAAGAGAATACCATCATCAAATTCTGTTGCATTGTTCTCTACATTGTGCAGAGCCATTGGAATTCGTGAATCATCTCCTCCAATCTCAAGGCTACGAGGCATCTCTACCAAACTATGACCCATGAAGATTCGAAGATAATCTCCCTCAATCACCCAGAGGTCATTACTTCCTCCTGAACAGCAATCAGCCAGTAATAATCCACGAACAGGTTCTGACAATGTCATTGACAATCCTTCTTCGACCGTACCATTCACTTCATCGGTAATGTCCCAACCCATAATTCGCCCAGTTGATGTGCCCAGCACAAGTGAATCAATTCCAGTAGAGTCATTGAGTCCGGGGGCCGCTCCAAAGGTCGCTCCTGTGAATACTTCATCATCAGAGAGTGACATATTCCAAGTATCCTGAACCATTGCTTCAGGAGGGCCTCCGGAGGTGGGATATTTCACCATGCCAGCCCATTTTTCTGAAACGATTAGGAAATGTTCAGTTCCAATATCCTGGATAAATAATATGTCAGTTCCATCAAATGAAGAGGGGAAATTCCGGACCCAGTCCTCACAATTTTGTTGGCCTGGGTGATCATAATCATGGAACCATTGAATGGGTTCTAATCTATTATAATGAATTCGCCAATCTTGGAATGTGGCCCCATCATCCACATCCTTTCCATCACAAGTCTGATCCATGACATCTGAGGTAAATTCGTATCTTAACCCCACATGACAATCTATTGCATGAGTATCATGTTCATTATCAGAAACACTTCCATCTTCAGCGTTAAGGAGAACCCATTGCGTTCCTTCGCAGATGATGATTCCGTCTGTGGTCCGTGATAGTTGAACCGTGCCTGAAGTAAAATTTTCATTCTCAGGTTCTACAGTATGATTCCAATACTCGATTTCACCTGAATTGCCAACATATCGTAGTGTCCCATTATTAGAAAAGGGGTCATCAACAAAGAAGAAATCCGCACCACCTTCTTCAACAGAGATGATGAATGAATCCGAAGTGTCCAACGGATCTTCAGTGAATGGTGGTGCTTCTGGAACAAGCAACATTGCAGTCAATGGGAAAATGGTGTACATCATTGCAATCCAAAGAACACCAAGGACACCCCATTTGATGAATTTCTGCATATTTTTTCTTGCCAGATAGATGATGAGTGCGGTGAAAATGAATATGAAAACAAGTTCAAGCAATACAAATCCTGCTTTTGTCGAACCTTCCGCACCAAAGGCTCGGAGATCATCCCGATCATAGAAAGGTTGGATTTGCATTGCCAACCAAATGGTGGCTATGAACATCCCAGCCATTGAGCCAGCCTGACCTTTGAGTTCATCCATCAAGGAACGAGGATTTTCATCAGAAATCGGAGACGTTGCAGCCTTCTCAGAACGCCGCTTCGCGGCGAATCCGTCACCCGACATGACTTGGGCGACTCACAAAGGCCATTTCAAGGCGACCGTTCACCGAAGGTGTGGGGCGAACATATGAATGACGATGTATGGTCGTGGTTGGATTCTTTGAAGGCGTTTGGATACAACCCCTCTTTGGACAGTACCTCACTTCTACTAGGTCGACTTGATATGCCTCAGAATGCCTTTCCAGCAGTGCATGTAGCTGGAAGCAATGGCAAAGGTACATGTTGTGCCATTTTAGCCAATGCATTCACGCTTTCAGGAAAATGTACGGGCCTGTTCACATCTCCCCATCTTATGTCTGTCAATGAGCGTGTTCGAATTGATGGTTCACCCATTTCTGATATTCTGTTTGAGAATTGCTTGAAGCAAATCCAAGAGGTATCCAACATGGAACCTTGCGTAAATCCAACATTCTATGAGGCCACTTTTCTGGTAGCAATGATTGCTTTCCGAGACCAAGGCGTCGAGAGGGCCGTGGTTGAAACTGGATTGGGTGGCCGATGGGATTCGACCCGCTTGGTCGATGCTGATTGCTGTATATTGACGGAAATATCCCTTGAACATACAGAGGTACTTGGAGATACACTTGCAGAAATAACTGAGGAAAAAGCAGCCATTGTACGGCAAGGTCGCCCATTGGTAGCGACTTGGCCATACGACAATTCTGCACGCAAGGTGATTGAACGAGCCGTTAGAGATCATGACAACGCTTGGTGGTGGCGTGGAGATCGTAGAGATGCGTTCAAGTTTTCAGAGGCAGTCAAGGCTTTCCGTCCATTGTCAAGTCAGACATGGTACGATGGTTGGATGCCGTACCAACAGGAAGCAGCCATGTTGGCACGTGCAGCTCTAATGGCCATGGGAGACAAACTTGCCTTTGATGCAGTAGATCGGGCCATTACACATACAAATTGGCCTGGAAGAATGCAGTGGCTAGAAGTAGACGAAATTCCATTCCTTCTCGATTGCGCCCATAATCAAAGTGGAATGAATAGAGCCTGTGAACAAATTCGCTTTCAGAAATCTCGGGACATGTCACCCATGCCAGGCGTCATTGTATTGGGATGTACAACTCAAGATAATCTCAGCATCTTTATTCAACCCCTAATTGAACTCATTGTAG
>PVBE010979918.1_pt1 | contig 12088 bp, 10 predicted proteins | sample 1631181 | NCBI WGS metagenome assembly PVBE01 (sample SAMN08397723, study PRJNA350692) | Marine metagenome, whole genome shotgun sequencing project. | isolation source: water | place: Pacific Ocean | collected 2012-04 | reverse complement strand
TTTTTTTTTATATATAATTGAGTTATTAATTAAATCACTACTTTAAAAAATTACATATATTTTTTTGTAAGTAGGGAAGAATAACATTACGAGTTTTTTAAAAAATATATAAATAATAGAAAAATTACTAACAATTTTTCAGTATTTTATATACATAATATGCTTAAAAATAACTTTTAAGTTACTAAGTTTAAATAATAAAGGAAATTTTTATGAAAAATAATAAAATCACACGTATTTACACAACTTTAGGAAAAGTTCTTTGTGGCGGTGCCGCAGGAATCTTAGGATTCATAATCGGTGGACCTATCTTTATTCTCCCAGCAGCTTTAATCGGTGTTGTCGGAAGTCATTTTATAGAAAAAATGATTTTGTCACCTAGTCATTAACACCAAAAGTTATAAAAGGGGGAATATTCATGTCACAACATCATAAATTATCTGAAATTTTACATTATGATCTTTCTGAAAAAAAAGGGGCGCAACTAAAAAAGGGCCTTTATGAGTATCAATTTCTTATAAATGCTTTAAGTCATGCCATTCAGCATTTAAAAAATGGCAACTATGAAAAATTTGATGCTTTAGTTGGAGAAAATGCCTGTCAAATCAGAGCTGTAAAAATAGCTATAATGGCAAAACAAAACAACATGGAACTTGAAGAATTACAAGAAAATATTTCCAATTTGTTTAAAAAAATAAAAAGCCTTCTTCTACCTGAAGAAATCCACTCTTTAATGGGGGCTAATATTTCTTTAAAGCAAGTTCTAAGTGAACAAACTTTAGAACTTTTGCTTACTCCTGATCAAATGTATTTTCTTCAATCCTTTTTACTTAGTGAAATTAAAATTCCTTATGATAAAAAAAGTACTTCTATTCTCACACAAGATAAAACACATTCGAAAAATTTAAAAAAATACGGAGAAATATCTACAAGCTTTGCAGCTTCCATGGGAAGAAAACTGAGAAGACTTCTTTCTCAATCTTCTGTCAATGTTGTAAAAGAGCTTGCGTGGGATTTAGGAGATCAACATTTAATCAATATCACATCTGATCAATTTCTTTATATTCATCATGCATGGCCTACTCTCCCTATGTTTTGGACATATAAAACTCTTTTAAAATCGAGTTTAAAAGAAGGAATCCCGATTTTACTCCGTGCAAAGTTCATTGAAAAGCAAGGTGAAAACTCCATATATAAAGATGAAGAGATTCTTTTCTTCAAACCCATAAAAGGAGATAACAATCTAGCGTACGTATGTACAGAACCAGATACAAAGGACCTAGAAATATCTTCTTATGTAATTGAAGGAGTCGTTTGTATCGATGAGAATTTTTGCAAGATGAAATGGAGAGAAGAAATCACAGACTACAATATAATGGATATTGTTTTAGCAGGAGCTGCAGATCATAGACAATATCCCGACCCTGATATAAAGGTAGATATTAAAGATACTGAATATGAAAATTACATTCGTATCGCTAAAGAAAAAGGCTTTTGTTTGGAAAATCCTTCCACATTTTTTATCAATCACGTCTATCCTATTCAGGTAAAAAAAGCATTTTCTTATATCGAAGAAGAAAAATTCGCCCAAACTCAATAATTTAAAAAGGTGTTAAAACCAAGTTTTTTAACACCTTTTTTGAATCACGATTGATATACAATTTTTTTAATTTTAAAATAGTCCAAAAGAATTATTTTCTATATGGTAAAAAGAAAGGCTTTTTTATTTTAAAAATGTTATGTCTAAAGTTTTAAAAAATCAGAACTTTTATCATTTAGCATGCATTCAAAGTGTATCTTTAGGAATTCCTGTTATTATCGTTGGGAAAAGAATCTCTGAGCTCTACGGTAATGGCGTTGCAATCTGTTCCATTCTTATAGGAAATCTAATTTTATGGCTCATTGCTATTGCTATTATTTCTATGGTCTATACCGAAAATACAAATGCTATTGAAAACATTAAAGGTTATATTGGTAAAATAGCAGGTATTTTATTTGCCATCATTTTAACGGCAGCCTTTTTAAATTGGTATGTGCTTCAAATTAACAACTCCGTTACCGCTCTTTATACTCTTTTAAAATACAGCAAAATATCGATTGATCAAAGCTCTATGATTCGAATTGGAGCAGTGCTCGGTCTTTTGAGCTCTTTAATTGCAATTGGAGGGATTCGAATGCTTAAATGGATCACATCCATTAGCTTTCCCTTGGTTGTTTTTTATCACACTTATGTAATTATTATTTCTGATTATTCATTTTTTGACCAAATAACATGGGGGCTTTCTCTTCCAGGAATCATCATGACTATACTGGCTCTTTTACCTGGCGTAATCAATCTTCCCACTTTCTTTTGTCACTCTCAATCAAAAGCAAACTCTTTTCTGGCTTTAACCTTAATGACAATCTTTATTTCTTTTTTTGAATGTTCTACAATTTGGATGTATTTTTCACCTCAATCTCAATTTGTTCTTTCCTCAGATAGTGCAATCGATATTACGTCTTACACTATTTTAACGATTATTTTTTTAATCTTTTCTCCCATTACAACAAACTTTTTAAATATCTACTTAGCATCTGCTTGTTATAAAACATTTATTCCTAAGTTCGAAGGAACAAAAGGCTATGCCATTATGGGACTTTTAGGAACGGCGATGTATACGTTTATTCAGATTTCTTCTCCGTTAAGATTTTTAGAAAAGTTTTTAGATTGTTATATTGCCATTTTGGGAATGATATTGCTCATTGCAATTATATCTCGTATTTTTGTTCAACATAGACCGAAAAAATTTGAAAAACTTGTTAACGCACTTTCTTGGATTGCAGGATGTATTGTATCGACTATTTTTGTAATCACAATACCTAACTCTGAATCAACGCCTTTACTTTATGGAATGGGTGCAGGCGCTCTTTTTTTTCTACTGATCTTCTTTTTAGAAGAAATGGTTTGGGCGATCAAAAAACTCAAATTAAAACACCCAGTGATTGGAGAAGATGAAAACACACAAGCTTTCTGATACCCATCAATCTTGGTGGCAACTATCGGTAATTCAATTATCTGGTTGGATGAGTCTTCCTACCTTTGGAACAAGTATTTTTCTTTTACAAAAAAATAGTTTCTTAGGATCTATTTTGACCATCATTGTTGCAAACGCCATTCTTTGGTTCATCAGACTCATTATCATTATGATGAGCCATGATAACAGAAAGAGCACATTAGATATTTCAAGAGATTACTTAGGCCGCTTTGGATCTTACTTTATCGCTGTTCTTCTCCTACTTGGCACACTTGCGTGGTTCATGATGCAAACAAATCTTGCTACAGATACATTGACCCATCTTATTTCTTTAAATGAAAATCCTAAAATCGATCAATTCATACAAGTAAGTGTATTTTTAGGCATGATCAGCACTCTTCTTTGCATTGAAGGAATTGTTTTGCTTCGTTGGCTTTGTACTTTTACTTTTCCTATCTTATGTATCTGCTTTGCTGTGATCTTTTTTTCTGTCGCTGATAAAATTCCTCTTGCAAATGGTCATCCTCTTTCTTTATCAGGTCTTGGTTTAGTCTTAGCTACAAACCTTGGAATCTCTGCTGATTTCCCTACATTTTTTAGGCATAGCAAATCTTGGACAGACTCGATTAAAGCCTTGCTTCTCATCCAGGTCATCAATATCGTTTTAGGAATCATGAGTCTTTATTTTGGCTCTTTATTTTTAAAAGAGTTTGATATCAATGAAAGTTTGATTCTTGCTTCTGGAAGCACTGTTTTTATCTATGGAATGATTTTATTTATTTTCTTCTCTGTTATTTCAGCCAATGTCGCTAATGTTTATTCAGCCTCTGTAGGATGGGAACTGCTAGCCCCTGCAGCTCTTGTGGGTAGAAAAGAATATTTTATTTTAGGACTTTGCCTCACCATCATTTTTATCTTATTTGTCAATGTAGTCGGCTTTATGCCTTTATTAGAATTTTGTGATAGCTCCTTAGTCTTTCTTTGTATCATTTTTGTTGTAGGCTATTTGATCAGAAAATGGTTAAAAAAAGAACCTGATCGCTTGATGCAAAATATTTATTTTATCGGATGGTTTTTAGCCAGTCTTTCCTATATTTTACAGCTTTTCTTTTTTAATAGTTTTGCTCCTCTAATGATCGGTTTGATTACTCTCTTCTTAGTAATTTTTTGCTCTCTTGGAGTGATTCTTTTGAAAAAAAGAAAACCCCATTACAGTAAAAGTGAAAAAAAAGATCCTTCCTGATATACAAAAATTATGAAGAAGTTTGATTACAAAAAAGCCATTTGTATTGCCCTTATTATCTTAGGCATAGCAGGTATCATCTATGGTATTCATTCTATGCACCGCATATCCACAGCTCAACAATATGTTGATAAAGTGGCTCATTTTTTCTCTGGAAGACCTGAAACTCCTGCTTTTCAAGAAATGATGAACCAAAGAATTGGACAGTACCATATTAGAATAAGGTCCCTCTTTATCATTAGCGGTCTTTTAATTATTTTAGGATGCAGTGGAGTGGTCTATTTTTGGAAAAAAAAATAAATGGCTTTACGATCTTTCTAGAAAGGTTTTTCATGGCTTAAAACCTAATTTATTTACTATCATAAGTAAGCTATGAATATTAAAAATAAAAAAATCAGTCTTTTCTTACTTGTCTTGCTGGTGGTCTCCGCAATGGATAGCATCAGAAATTTACCAGCATCTGCGCTTTTTGGATCTTCTTTAATCTTTTTCTTTATCTTTTCTGCTATTGTTTTCTTATTTCCTACAGCTTTGATCTCTGCAGAACTTTCTTCCGCCCTTCCCGATAAAGGCGGGGTCTATCACTGGATGACAAAAGCATTCGGAGATAAAGTCGGTATGCTTGCTATCTGGCTTCAATGGATCAACACTATGGTTTGGTATCCTACGATCCTCTCTTTCATTGCAGGAACAGCAGCTTATATCATCGATCCTTCTTTAACTGAAAATAAAGCGTACCTTATTACGGTTATCCTCGTCGTTTTTTGGATCCTGACGTTTATTAACTTATTTGGTATTAAAGTTTCCGCAAAAGTCAATAGCTACTGTGGGCTGATCGGTACCATGTTTCCCATGGTTTTATTAATTATTTTAGCTATCATCTGGCTTTTATCGAATCATAAACCTGAAATCCATTTCACATGGCATACTATTTTCCCCACTCTAAATAATACGGAAAATTGGGTCTCTTTAACAGCAATTATGGCTGCTTTCTTGGGAATTGAGCTTGCAGGTGTACACGTCAATGACATTCGAAATCCTCAAAAGAACTTTCCCAAGGCTTTGGGCTTTAGCTGTTTTTTTCTGATTACCACTATGCTATTTGGATCTTTAGCAATTGCCATGGTTCTTCCCTCATCTGAGATCAATTTAGTAGCGGGTATCATGCAAGTATTTACCAATTTTTTTACTGTATTTCATATGGAATGGGCCATTCCCCTGCTTACCATTTTGATCTTAGTAGGAAGTATAGGAGGAATCATCAACTGGTTGATTTCACCTGCAAAAGGACTTTTGCATGCAGCTGAATATGGTTTTTTGCCCCCTATTTTTTTGAAAAAAAATCGTTATGGAGTGGCTTATAATATACTGATCGCACAAGCGATTTTAGTCAGCCTTTTCTGCCTTGTCTTTTTTTTAGTGCCAAGCGTCAATGCTTTTTATTGGTTTTTAACAGGTTTGAGTACAGATTTGTATATTTTAATGTACGTTCTTCTGTTTTTAAGCGGGTTAAAACTACATTATACATTAAAAAATCGCTCTACAAGCTTTCGTGTACCAGGGAAAAGTTTTGGAATTTGGCTGACTTGCCTTTTAGGAATTTTTGGCTGTTTAGTTACTATTATCGTTGGATTTTTTCCACCCAAAAATCTTCAAATCTCTTTTACTTATTATGCTTCTTTGATCTTGCTCGGTAATATCCTTATGATTGCTCCTGTCTTTCTTTTTTATCTCTATAGAGGTAAAAAACAAAAACCCAAAAAGTCTACTCAGATTGAAGATACAAAAGGACGCCCTATAGGCACATGAATAAGCAGGGATTTTGAAAATGTCTTTACCTGCTTCTAAATGCACGAATACCTAGATATCCTGTCGTAATAACGGCTATTGAAAGAGCAATCGCAGCACAAGATTGTTTCGTTGTTTCAATTAATCTTTTATTATTTGTGTTTTCAATTTTTTCATCATTAAGGTCCTGTTCTAATTGACTAATTCTACCTTGTAGGTTCCTTTGTTTCCCTAAAATTTCACTATACAAATTTTTATATTGCCCTAAGTCTCTGTATTGCGTTTTACATTTTTTATCTAATTCTTCAATACTCCATCGTAATTCCTGAATCGTAGCGTCTCTTCGACTAATTCTACCCCTTAGAAATCCTACAGAAGCACTAAATTTTTCATTCGTTGCTTTCAATCGATCTATTTGAGCTCTTAGTAGAGTAAACTCCTCTTCAGCATTTCCAGAAGCAGGTGTCACACCTCTTAACCAATTTACCAAAGTAGCCATTTTTTTCCTCATCTCTAATAATTAATATAAAATCAATTATGATATTATAAGCAATTCATGCTTTAAAAACAATAGTATATTAAATTATCTTTATTTAATTTCAATGCATTAAAATAATTAATACTACTTTATTTGAGTTAAACTTTGTTATTTTGAATCAGTATGAGGCTATCCCACTAAAGTGAATAAATGAATTTTTTATCCATTTTTTGAGATTTTGAAACCGAATTTTGCAGATAAACTTATAAAGTTTATCAAAAAAGAGGCAAAAAAGATCTAAAATGGGGACAAAAAGACATCATTCAATTTAGTGGGATAGTCTCATGCATATAAAGTTCGCAAAAGACATCATTCGATTTAATAGGATAGGTTCTTCACTTTCATATTTTAAAAATAAGCCAAATATGAAATACTTTCTTACTCATGAGTCTATCTTATTCAATTTAATGGAGTAGGCTCCTATAGGAATGTAATTTTTAATTGAATGGTTTATCCAACAAGTTTGAAGTTTGGATATCAAAGGAACAGGTACATGTCGAAATCTACTTGGAAGTCACAGTCTGGTTATGTCTGGTCTCTGATCGGCTCTGCTGTCGGATTTGCAAACGTTTTAAGTTTTAGTGCAAATGCATATAAAAATGGTGGAGGAGCTTTTTTAATCCCCTATGCAATAGCTCTTTTTCTTCTCGGCATTCCTCTTCTTGTATTAGAAGGCTTAATCGGAAAAAAATGGCGTCTTCCTCTCGTAAGTGCTTATGGAAAAATCAACGGAAATTTAGGTAAAATTTTTGGGTGGCTTGCTGTATTTTCCTGCTTAACCATTGGGGGGTTTTATATTGTTTTAACCGGTTATTCCGTAGCTTACACCTATTTTTCTGCAAGTGGCATTATACCTGTCGATACAAAAACCTTTTTTCTTCAAACATTTTTACAAAACAGCAGCCATATAACAAAATTTGGCTCTCTTTCTATCCCTATATTTTTATCCACTTTATGCGTAGCCATCTTTACTTGGTTCGTTCTTGTTCGTAATGTCAAAGACGGTGTAGAAAGGATGTGTAAAATTTTTATGCCTCTTTTATTTGTTCTTATCTCTTTATTTGCTCTGATTGTTTGTTTTCTTCCAGGAGGACTCCAAGGCTGGATTTATTACCTTACACCTAATTTTTCTAAGCTCTCCAATCCAAGTCTTTGGAGAGATATTTTTGGACAGCTTTTTTTCAGCCTTTCTTTAGGTCTTGGAATCATCGTTGGATATTCACGTCATTCAAAAGATAGCTTCAATATTCCCAAAGCTATGTTTTACACAGCTTTAGGCGATTTCGTCGTATCTTTTATAGCAGGCTCTGCTATTTTCGGCTGTCTTGCACATATCAGCCATATTCAAAATATCCCTTTTGAATCTCTAGCTCAAAGCGACTCTTCTTTTGAAATCGGTTTTATTATTTTTCCACAGATCTTAAAAGCTTTTGGTCCTACTTTAGAAAAACTCATCGGATCTCTGTTTTTCTTCTGTATTTTTATCGCCGGTGTTACTGGAGTCTTTTCGATCGTAGAAAGTATTACAGGAAATATAGAAGAAGAAATGCGTATAAAAAGAAAACATGCTGTAAGTCTTGCCCTAACCGCCATCATGATCTTAGCCTTTTTCTTTTCTATGGGAAATGGACCTCATCTTATTGACGCTTTAGTGCCTATGGTATTAGGTACTAATATGCTTATTGGAGGTCTTGCAATGATTTTTACTTTTCAGAAAACGGTCTTCAAAGATAAAAATTTTATGTTAAAATATGTAGCTTCTTCCATTTTAGCTACAATCTTAGTGTGTGATCTTTATAAAGAAATGCAAAATGTAGGGTTTGCTCATGTATTTAGATGGGTATGGCTTGCACTCGCTCTCTTGCTTTCCTATTTCTGCACCAAATATGCACAAAGAAAAGAAAGTCTAGAAATCACAGGTTAAAAAGCTGCATTTACTCTTTTTAAATTTAGCAAAAATGAAATTATGACAAATACGCTGATAATGAGTGAAACAGAAAAAAGCGTCTGGTTATAAAAAAAGCTAACCATAGCGCCTCCTACAGTTCCAAATCCCATTAAAAAAGTATAAAAAAGAGCATTTGTGGCTCCCATTTTTTCATTTGCTTGCTTAATGGCAATACGAACTAAGGGAGGTCCCATCATTCCCAATCCTATCATGTAAAATGTCATGGGAGCCAATAATCCATATAAATTTTGAGGCCATACATAACTACAAATGGAAAGCAAGATTCCACCTGATGAAGAAAAGAAAATACCCCACTTAATCAATCGATTTTTGGGAGTCTTGCCCACTCGCCATTTTGCAATTTGGGATCCTAAAATAAAAGCTACAATAATAGGAACTTGAGAGTAGCCAAAAATCTCTGGGCTATAATCTAATACATTCATAATTAAAAAAGGACTTGCAACAATCCAAATGCTAAAACAAGCTGCTGAAAATACATATGTGAAACAAGAAAGCAAGTATCCTTTATTGAGCAAAAGCTTTTTATAAACTAAAACTTGTGTTTTGAGTGAATCTCTCGAAGGAGTTGAATTTGTCTCTGGCATAACAAACCAAAGACATGCCAAAAAGAAAAAGGAAACAAAACCGATTAAATAAAAAATTATACGCCAGTGAGCTTCTTTTAACAAATAAGCTCCCATAATGGGGCCTGCTGCAGGTGCAATCATTGTAATAGCTACCATCCAAGCAATGACTTTAATAGCTTTATTGTCATCTGTGTAATATTCATGAACAGCAGCATATCCCGCTGTCATTAAAGAACAACAAGCCACCCCTTGTAAAAACCTAAAGAAAAGAAAAAAACCAAAATTGTTTAAAACAGCACACCCAAAAGTCACTAATAAAAATAGAATCCCTCCTCCAAAAATGACAGGTCTTCTTCCAATTTGATCAGAAAGTGAACCAAAAATCACCTGAGGTAAAGCGATTCCTAAAAGCCATAAAGTAATCGTCCATTGCACCATGTTTTGAGACACAGAAAAGTCACTTGCAATGGTTGAGACAGCAGGCAAGAACATATCATTCGATAGATAAAGAGAAAACTCGTAAAATACGATAAAAGCAGGAAAAGTATACTGTATTTTTCGCATTTTATAAAAATATTAAACTTTGAAGATTCTTTTGAAAAAACAACTCAGGACTACAATATGTGAGATAACTATTTTATCTCCATTTTATTCGTTGCATCCCAGTCATCAGGTGGAGGATTTTTAATAAACTTTACACAACGATCAATATAGATTTTACAAGGTGTATCTTCTGGTTTTTTTTCTAAAAGAGCTTTGAAAATTTGCTCAGCTTCTTGAAATTTACGCTGCACAAATAGATCGTAAGCTTTTGTAAATTCTGCACAAAAATCAATCATCTCTTGTGTAGGCGCTATTTCAGGCTCGGCATTATATTGAGCTAAAAGTTCGTATATTTTTGTTCTTACTTTCTTTCCCTTTACAGCTACAATATCTAAAGGACGGGTTAAAAATTTGTCTTTAATTTCATTGTATAAATCTTCCGAGATAATAATATAAGTTCCGTAAAATTTATTTAAAGATACTAATCGGGATGTTAAATTTACATTATCCCCTACGATTGTATAATTTCTTCTCTCAAAAGTTCCAATATTACCTACAACCACATCTCCTGTATGGATCGCAATTTTTGTCTTAAAACAAGGTTTATTTTCTTTTTGCCATTTTTCATTGAGCTTTTGAGTATGAGAAAGGCTCAGTAAAGCAGCTCTTGAACTGTGCAGTGATTTTTCCCTATCTTCTTGGGGAGCTCCCCAAAAAGCCATTACATTATCTCCAATATACTTATCAATGGTTCCTTTTTCTTGAATGATCATTTGAGCGATTTCATCTAAATATTTAGAGAGGTGCAGCATCAATTCTTCAGGACTCATTGTTTCAGAAATAGCTGTAAAATCCATGATATCAGAAAAAAAGATTGTTAAATTCTTACTCTGCCCTCCCAGTCCCATATCAACACCTTGGGTAATCAATTTTTTCACCAATTCTTTGGGAACAAAATATCCCAAAGAACGAATCGCAGTCTGCATAGAAGCTGTAGCTTCTGAAATCATCTTGATTTCTTTGATATTGGATGAAATTTTGATCTCATTTTGAAGGTTAAAGTTTCGAATTTCATCGATTTCATGTGCAAGTCTTACTATTGGTTTAGCAATTCGTTTTGCCATAAAAAATACTGCGATAGCACTAAGCGCAACAATCACAATAGATATAAGGAGTACCTTTGCATGTGTTGCTAAAACAGCTCCTAAAAAATCTTTTAAAGGAACTGTGATAAGAACAATCCAATGCTTGTCGAAGATCACAGGGAAAAAAGATAAAGAAGCTATATATTTTTCATTATCTGCTTCAAAGATAAAATAGGTGTCTTCTGTTTTTCGAAATTCTTCAAAAGCTTTTTTATAGACTTGATTTGTGATGTTATAAACAGTAGGTGCGGTATGGAGACCTAATCTTTTTTTCTCATTTTTTAAGTTGGGCCCCGCTATCACCTCACCCGAATCTGAAATAATGACTTCTGTACCACTTTTACCAATGGTTTCTTCTTTTAAAAATTCAGAAATTTCATCTAAGGAAATGTCCATTCCAAACATCCCTAAATACTCTCCTTGAGGGGAATAAATAGGGCCTGTAACTGTAATTCCTGAACGATGGAGCAAGTCAAATATATAAATTTCACTCCAGTGATTCTGTTTTTTAAAAAATAAAAATCCTTTTATCCCTTGATATTGGGGGTCTTGCATTCCACTTTTTATATCCTTTTTATTTACATACCAAGGCCTTGTCCTCGGATCAAATTGTGGATTTAAAAGAACTTTTTCTTCGAGTTTTTTTCCTTTACGGTCATAATAAATCCAAGTATCTGTTGCTGGATCTACTGTTTGATCAATAAAACGAATGCGATAAAAACTTTTTTCCGGAGGCTTTTCTGGAAGTTTCATCAACTCATCTTGATTTTCAGACAAACGAGAGACAGCGAGTAAAGAGCCATCTTTCAATCCCACTAAATAGCTATCGAAATAAGGATTATACTTAAGAACAGCAAACATAAAATCGGTAAGATCTTCATTTTTAATAGTCACATCTTTTGCAAAATTAATGATCTGGGCACCGATTTCAGCTTCTTTTTGGGCTTCCGTCAATAAATGCATTACTTTATTTACAGCCAATTCGCTGACTTTTTCCATGTAATCTTGGGAAAAGTTTAGGATCATCTCTGAATTTTTTTTGTATGTATAGCTAATAATGGTAATGCTACAGACCAGAATCAAAAATAAAAAAGCGCTTAAGATATCTATTTGAAGACTTCTAATAAAAAAGCCTTTCCACCAGGGAAATTGCATGAAAAATTTATTGACAAATAATTCTTTTTAAATGTGTTCTGCATGGGTTTATTATACCATGGAGATACATATGAATTTTTCACTGCCAGCGGATGCACCGTTACTTCTTGCTTTTGGCGATATGCCG
>PVBE012352772.1_pt1 | contig 12090 bp, 13 predicted proteins | sample 1631181 | NCBI WGS metagenome assembly PVBE01 (sample SAMN08397723, study PRJNA350692) | Marine metagenome, whole genome shotgun sequencing project. | isolation source: water | place: Pacific Ocean | collected 2012-04 | reverse complement strand
TACTAACGGAGAAAAGAGGCTACTCCTATGCGCATCTTGTCGACGGGGTCTGGTAGATCAGGCGTTGCTCAAAACCCGCTCATCGTTCCTCCAGATTAGTAATACATAGGTAGTAGGAGTCCCTTCCTGACAAGGGGGGTACCCCCGGGGTGGGGTGCGGTCTTTGGGAAGAGGGTGGTGTTGAATCGGTTTTAGTAAAGAGAATTACAGCTTCATGCAAATTCTAATGGTATGCAGGTTGGTATGTAGAGGATATATTTATCTGTAACTAATTGATTTATATAGATATATGGCGGACAAGTAGGGAATGCCACACCGCTCGAGTCGGGAAAGCCAATGCAGGTCGAGTTCTTCTTTGACTGTTCTAGTCCCTGGACTTATCTAGCCTACAGCCGGATCGAAACTGTCTGCAGCCAAGCGGCAGCGGAACTGATCTGGCGTCCCATTCTGGTGGGAGGCGTCTTCAATAGCGTCAATCGCGCTGTCTATGAGCAGAGAGCCAATCCGGTCCCCGCCAAAGCTGCTTACTATCAGAAGGACCTGCAGGATTGGGCCCGTTACTAGGGCATCGAGATCGGATCGCCGTCGGTATTTCCCGTTAACAGCGTCAAAGCGATGCGCGGCGCATTGGTGGCGCTGGAACGGGATGCGATTTCACTCTATGCAGGGGCCGTCTTCAAAGCCTATTGGTCTGATCTAAGGGACATCTCCCAGGAAGAGGTACTGCGGGAACTGGTGACAGAGATCGGCCTGGATGCGGATGACTTCAGCCGCAAGATCAGTGAGCCATTCTATAAAGAGAAACTGAGGGACAATACCGACGAACTGATTGCCAGGGGAGGCTTCGGCTCACCTACTTTTTTTGTCGACCGTGACGACTTCTATTTTGGAAACGACCGCATTCCGCTGCTGCAGGCCAGGTTGCAGCGATAGCATCTGAGCCGCATCGTGGCGCGGGGGCCGTGGGCATCCCGGCTTGGCAGCGTCAATGAATATTGTGCATGCGTCGGTGTAGATAAGGCGAGCAGGCCAGTACGACAATTCCAAACAGCAAAGCCACCATGGCGAGTTGTTCGAACACTCCGGTGTATACAGCGAGGGAGGCCAGCGGATCCATCTCCTGCTCGCCGTGATTCTCGATGGCGGTTTCGCCAGCGATCAGACCGGCTGCGTAGGCGGCGAACGAGGCGGATAGAAACCAGACACCCATCATCATACCGGCTACGCGGGCAACTGAGAGTTTGGTGATCATGGATAATCCGACCGGCGAGAGGCAGAGTTCTCCGGTGGTGTGCAACAGGTACATCAACACCAACCAGATGACAGCAACCTTGCCATCCTCTCCTGCTTGCGCTGCGCCGAATACCAGTACGGCAAAGCCCAGGCCAACTTGCACGATTCCCAATCCGAACTTGGCGGGCGTGGTCGGTTCAAGCCCCCACCTCGACATAGCCACCCAGAGCAGCGCGAATAAGGGTGCAAAGATGAAGATGAAGAGGGGATTGATGGCTTGGAACATGGACGCGGTGAACAGGCTGCCCATGTCGACATTACGATCGGTGAAAAGGGTAAGAGAAGTGCCCGCCTGCTCGAATAGCGCCCAGAACAGCACCGACACGATGATCAGTACCAACATAACCAGCATGCGGTCCCTCTCTACCGCATCGCACTTGGCCAGAGAGAACCAGATCAACCAGGCGACGATCGCGGCACCGAAGATGCTGAGCGCCAACCCCAATTCACCCGTTCGTTGCACCGCCTGCCAAGCCACCACAACGCCGAGGATGGCGCCTGCATAGATCAACCGCTCGCGACTGATGCCGGCGATAATCTTCTCCGCCAGCCGCTCTTCATCCGGGGGTTCCGCGTGACCATGCAGGTAGGGTTGCCCCCACTGGAAGGTTGCCAGACCGAATAACATGCCGATACCGGCGAGCCCAAAACCATACTTCCAGCCATAGGTCTCCCCCAGGTATCCGCACAGCAGCGTGGCGACAAAGGCACCGACATTGATACCCATGTAGAAGATGGTAAAGCCGCTGTCGCGACGAGGATCCTCGGTTTCATACAACCTGCCAACAATGGTGGAAATATTGGGTTTGAGAAAGCCAACGCCGACGATGATCAACGCCAGGGAAAAGTAGAATATTTGTTCGTAGAACGGATCCCGCTGCACGGATAGATCCCCCTGATCCGAGATCACCTGGGTGGCGGGACTGCCTTCGAAAGCCATGCCGAAATGGCCTGCTACCAGCAAGATCGCTCCCAGGGTCACTGCTTTTCGAAAACCGAGATAACGATCGGCGATCAGTCCACCCAATACCGGTACTGCATAGACCAGGGATGTGTAGCTGCCATAGATCAGGGCTGCCGTTTCATCGCCGAACAGCATGTGTTTGGTTAGATAGAGGGTCAGCAGTGCGCGCATGCCGTAGTAGCTGAACCTTTCCCACATCTCTGTGAAGAACAGGATGAACAGCCCCTTTGGATGACCAAGCACCTGGTCGGATGGGTCTAACTGCATCTACGTGATCCTTCTTGTTTGGTCCGCACACTGGATTCCCGTATAGGTTTCCGGCAGCGACCCATAGGTTTCCTGTCAGGTATGGGAACGATTCAGCTCGGCCAGCTTTTCGAATGCCGCAGGATGATCTCGATCCTGCCAACTCTGCAATACCGCCAAGGCACATTCGCTCGGTGACTGGCGCTCGGTATCAACTTCTACATCATAGACGCCGTGCGCATGGACTACTTCGAAATGCCCCAGAGCAGTGCCTGGGAACCTGCCTGGTCTGACTGCTTCGCGACGGTTGATCTCCGCCAGCGGACAGCATACGCCAACGAAGAGAACGTCGAAAGACTGCATCACCAGCAGGTAATCGGTGAGGAACTCAGGGCGCATGATGATATCGTCGATTATTACGTTGTTCCCGGACTCCGCCAGGGCTGCAATGGCTCTGCGCATGCCCTTCAACATCGTCAGGCCCATGGGTCCGAATTGGATGTCGGTAAAGCTCACACCGTCTCGATGCATCGGCACCACGTTCAGCCCTGCATGTCCGCTGGTTCCCGGCGGCGAATTGAGGCCACGGTATGCTGCCGGCATACCATCTCTGAATTGATCGAGCGCGACGTGCATGAAGGGCTCCGGAAGGATCGCCTGCAGCGCGAGGGCCAGTGTCGTCTTGCCGGAACTGGATGAACCGTTCAGGAAAATAATACTGCCCTTGGCCATCAAGCACCCCCAAATGTACGTGAACCACCATTATAGGACCTGACGGGCACTGTAACAGTGCAATAACGATGGCGACCTGGTGTACGGGATATTGCAATCCTCTCTTGCAAAAACCAAGTAATTGGTGTGTTCTGTGCCCACAGAATCTAAGTGAAACACCATAACGGAATTCCGTTCCAAATCCGTTGTGATCAAATCGGCGGGGAGTGACGGTGGTACAAGCCATCCTGGGTTTGTTTGTGCTGACAGGCATCGCCTGGGCTCTGAGCGAGCAGCGTAGGAAGTTGGATTGGCGCCTTATCGTGGTGGGGTTGTCCTGCCAATTGCTGATCGCCCTGGTCATGCTCAAATTCCCACCCGCTCGGAATGCAATGGCAGTCCTCAATGACGGCGTCGCCGCCATCTCATCCGCTACGGAAGTGGGTAGCGCATTCGTGTTTGGTTTCCTCGTGGGTAGTGCCGACCCTGCTACCTATCCCTTCGAGATCAGCAACACAGGAGCGACGTTCATCGTGGCGTTCAGAGTGCTGCCCCTGATCCTCTTCTTCACCGTGTTGTCAGCCCTGCTGTGGCATTTTCGCATCCTGCCGCTGGTGATTCGGGGGTTCTCCTATCTGCTGAAGCGCAGTCTCGGCGTCGGCGGCGCGGTTGGTGTCAGCACCGCTGCCAATATCTTTATCGGTATGGTGGAAGCGCCCGTTCTAATCAGGCCCTATCTCGCCATCTTAAGTCGCAGTGAACTGTTTGTGGTCATGACCTGTGGCATGGCCACCGTAGCCGGATCGGTGATGATTCTCTACTCGGTGATCCTGGCAGACATCATCCCGAATGCCATCGGCCACATTCTTACAGCCTCCCTCATCAGTGCCCCCGCGGCTATCATGATCGCCAAGATCATGATTCCCGGTGACAGTAGAACGGAGGGTGGTGATGTGGGCAAGGCGATTGAATACCACAGTGCCATGGATGCCATTACCATGGCTACCGGTGATGGCTTGCGGCTGATGGTCAATGTGGGCGCCATGTTGGTCGTTCTGGTTTCACTGGTGGCCCTGGCCAATTCAGCCCTGTCGCTGTTGCCGGCTCTCCTCGGTGAGCCGATCACCCTGGAACGGCTGCTCGGCTATCTGTTTGCACCGCTGGTGTGGTTGCTGGGAATTCCCTGGGGTGAGTGTCTCGTGGCCGGGTCCTTGATGGGAAGCAAGACCGTCCTCAACGAACTGATCGCCTATATGCAGATGTCCAATCTGCCTGCGGACACGCTGAGCGACCGCAGTCGATTGATCATGAGCTACGCCATGTGCGGTTTCGCCAACCTCGGCAGTCTTGGTATCATGATTGGCGGAATTGGTGGGATCTGCCCCGAGCGGCGCGCCGAGATCGTTGCCTTGGCCCCGCGGACTATCATATCCGGGACGCTGGCAACCTGCATGACCGGCGCACTGGTGGGTCTTCTGGTCTGGGAGTGATGCGATGACGATGCACAATCTGCGCTACTTCACTTTGGCACTGATCCTTCTCTTGCCTGGCGGCGTGACGGCAGAACCCGGCGAAGCTCCCGGCCTGCTGAAACCGGCCCAGCTGGCGGCCAAGAAAGTCAGCCAGCTCACGTACTACTACTGCCCCAGAACCACGCAGTGTACGATCCGCTGTGCCGCCGGTGACGGCCATGTGAACATCGATTATGGGAATGTCAGAAGACTGGAGATCGGCACGGCAGCGCAGGAGTTCCTGGTGGGGATTCACTACGCCGACGCCGTGGGTAAATCGCATGTGAGTACTGCGTTTTTGCCATTACCGTCCAGTTGCGTCCTCGATGACCTCGTCATGGATACCATCCTGCCTGTCGTGGACGGCAACGTCGTCGAGCCGGTCGAAGACCAGGAGGTGGTATTCGATGTGCAACCGGATAGTTGAGTTCAAAAGGCGGCGAACGCGTCGATAGCCGTCTCGATGTCCCTGGCGCTGATGTCCAGGTGGGTTACCAGGCGTGCTCCCGAGATCAGTATATCCCTTGCTTTCAAATGCGCCTGCAGCGCTGCCATCTGACCTTCTGGGGGTGAGAAGAAAACCATATTGGTGTCGACTGATGGATCGACCTCAAAACCGGTGATGTCTGCCAACCCCTCCGCGAGTCTGGCTGCATTGTGATGATCCTCAGCCAATCGATCCAGATTGTGTTGCAGTGCGAATATTCCAGCCGCAGCCAGTATTCCTGCCTGACGCATGCCACCTCCCAACACCTTGCGCCACCTCCGGGCTGAATCGATCAACTCATCGCTGCCACACAGGATCGACCCGACCGGCGCGCCCAGCCCTTTGGATAGACACAGCGAGACCGAATCGAACGGCGAGACGACTCTTTCCACCGGCACCTGCTGTTGTATCGCCGCGTTGAATACTCTGGCTCCGTCCAGATGCAGTCTGAGCTCCTGCCGCCGTGCAAACTCAGCAGCACGACGCGTATAGTCGAGAGAGAGAACCTTGCCGGATTGGGTGTTTTCAAGACACAGCAAGCGGGTTCGGGCAAAGTGAAAGTCCCGCGGCTTGATGGCCTGCCGGACCCGTTCTAGATCCAGTTCTCCCTTGGCATTGAATTCTATGGGCTGTGGCTGGATGCTGCCCAGTACAGCAGCGCCGCCCCCTTCAAAGCGATAGGTGTGCGCGTCCTGGCCGGCGATATACTCATCGCCGCGCTGACAGTGGCTGAGCAATGCCAGCAGATTGCTCTGCGTGCCACTGGAGACGAAGATAGCCGCCTCCATTCCCGTCAAGGTTGCCGCCACGCTCTGCAGCTTGTTGACCGTGGGATCTTCGCCATAGACGTCATCTCCCACTTGCGCTTCGGCCATCGCCGCGCGCATGGCAGGGCTCGGTTTTGAAACCGTATCACTTCGCAGATCGATCAAACTGGGAACCTAAGGTAAAGTATCTGAATCAGTTTTATGTGGTTGTTTTTAGAACAGTTATCTTAACCATTCTAGCCTCGGACGGATACAGTGATCGAGCCGATTCAGAAGCTCCGGCAGCGCGGATGACGCCGGCTGGTGCGGGCGGAGGAGAAAGGGTCGGGCAAATACCGCGACACCCGGATAAACAGCAGGATTTTCGGAACTGAATTTGTTATTATTCATATAGATAAGAACTATTTTTAAACTAAATTATGTCCTATCTATTCAGCCCCTCCGAGGTCACTAGTCTGGCCATCGAGAACTCGCAAGCGCGATTTCCCATTCATCGCATCTATTGTGTCGGTCGTAATTATGCCGATCACGCCCGGGAAATGGGCCACAATCCGGACCAGGAACCACCGTTTTTCTTCCTCAAACCGGCCGATGTGATCGTCACACACGGCGAGTCCTTCCCCTATCCGTCGCAGTCGAGGGAGGTCCATCACGAAGTCGAGCTGGTGGTCGCTCTGCACAGAGGCGGCAAGGAGATCGCTACCGCTGATGCCCTCCAGCACATCTTTGGCTATGCCGTCGGCATCGACATGACCCGCCGGGATCTGCAGAATGCTGCTAAAGAGCAGGGCAGGCCCTGGGAGTCCGGTAAGTCTTTCGACTATTCCGCGCCTTGTTCAAAGCTGTATCCGGCGGAGCGGATCGGCCACCCAAGCAGCGGTCGGATATCCCTGACTGTAAACGGCGAAGTGCGGCAGCAGGCGGACCTCAATCAGATGATCTGGAAGGTTGCTCAGATCATCGCCGAGCTGTCGTCTCTGTTCGAATTGAAGGCGGGAGACCTGATCTACACAGGTACCCCGGCCGGAGTGGGTCCGGTAGAGAAGGGTGATCGCATGGTGGCGGCGATCGAAGATGTCGCTTCCCTCGAAGTAGTCTGTGAATAACGTCACCGGGGGTATTGCGCATCCAAATCGGGCATACTAGGTTGCCAGCAATCAGTTTCGAGGTCTTATTTTGTTTACCGGTATTGTTCAGGGATTGTTGCCGATCACCACGATGGAAAGAAAATCCGATTTGCTTTCCTTTGCTATTCAGTTTCCCGAACCGCTCATGGATGGCCTGGCAACCGGCGCCAGTGTCGCTATAGATGGCGTATGTCTCACCGTGACCGCCATGCAGAATCAACTGGTCAGCTTCGATGCGGTCCCGGAAACCATGAATCTGACCACCATCGGCGCGCTGCAACAAGGCAGTCTGGTCAATGTCGAGCGTTCTGCAAAACAGGGGGTCGAGGTCGGTGGGCACATTGTCTCCGGCCACGTATTCGATGTAGCGGAAATAACCGCCGTTGCGAGCACACCCAACAACCGGGAAATGACCTTCCAGGGCGCCGAGAGGTGGATGAAATACGTTTTTCTAAAGGGCTTCCTGGCCCTGAATGGTGCCAGTCTGACCGTCTCCCAGGTCGATAAGGAGCGCCACCAGTTCGGCGTGAGTCTGATTCCTGAAACCCTGCAGCGAACAAACTTCGGCACGTTGTCGGTTGGCGATCGGGTCAATGTGGAAATAGACAACCAGACACAGATAATCGTCGATACCGTTACCAATGTGTTGGCCGACAAATTAGCGTCCGGCCAGCTGGTTTTGTGAGTCTTGTCGGCCATCTGCGCCACCGTCTAAATTAACCAGCTTTTTGGTTGAGTTCGACGCAAATATCCTTAAGATTGCGCGCGCATCCAACGAGTGATTCCATGCCCGTTTCCTTATTCGATACCTATACCCGACAAGTGAGAGAGTTCGAACCTCTCAGCAAAGGGGAGGTTGGTCTTTACGCCTGTGGCCCGACAGTCTATGACTACGCCCATATCGGCAATCTGCGTACCTATCTGTTCGAAGATTTCCTGCGCCGCACCCTCGAATACAACGGCTACAAGGTCAATCACGTCATCAACATCACCGATGTCGGTCATCTCACTTCCGATGCGGATACGGGTGAGGACAAGATGGAGAAGGGATCCAGGCGTACCGGAATGACAGCCTGGGAAATGGCCGATTTTTACACGGCCGCCTTTCAGGATGACTTGCAGACTTTGAATATTCTTGCTCCGCATACCTGGTGCAGGGCCACCGATCACATACCCGAGCAGATTGCTTTTATCGAGGATCTGGTCCAGCGGGGATTCACCTATACAACCAGCGATGGGATCTATTTCGATTCCCGCAGGTCGAACAATTATGGACGTCTGGCACGATTGGACGTCAACGGTCTTAGGGCAGGTGCGCGGGTGGACCCGGGTGAGCGCAGGTTTGTTACGGACTTTGCTCTGTGGAAATTCTCCCCGCCGGATGAACAGCGACAGATGGAGTGGGACAGTCCCTGGGGTATAGGATTTCCGGGGTGGCATATCGAGTGCTCCGTCATGTCATCCAAGTACCTGGGTGACTTTTTCGATATTCACTGTGGCGGCGAGGACCACATTCCAATCCACCACACCAACGAAATTGCACAGACCGAAGCCAGTAAAGGAACCACCCTGGCGAATTTTTGGATGCACGGCTATTTCCTCCAGCTGGACAATATGAAGATGGCAAAATCCGCCGGCCAAATGGTTCGGTTACAGTCGTTGCTCGATGCCAATTACGATCCGCTGGTCTATCGCTACCTGTGTCTCACTGCCCACTACCGAACGCAACTCTCCTTTGGCTGGGACAGTCTGGAGGCCTGTGGGGTCGCTCTGGGTCGCTTGCAGAAATCGTGCTATGAGTGGGGCGAACCGAGTGAGCCGGATGCGGACTTCGTGACGCGATTCGAAGACCACATAAACAACGACCTGAATATGCCGCGGGCTCTCGCCCTGACCCACGATCTGCGCAGGGCGGATATTCCGGACGCAAACAAGAAAGCAACGCTGCTCCACTTCGACCGTGTCTTCGGTCTCAGGCTGGATGAGTGGCGACCCGATCGGCTGGTCGTTCCGGAAGAGGTGGAAAGATGGCTGCAGCAACGGGAATCTGCACGGTCAGAAAAGGATTGGCAGCAGGCGGATCTGCTGCGGGACAAGATACTCGCGGCCGGCTATCAGGTCGAGGATAGGCCCGAAGGACCGAGAGTCGTTTCATCGGAGTAGATACGAATGCGAGTGCAGAAATAGCAGAGTCAGCGGGACTGGTGAATAATGAATGAGAGTGAAGGAATAGAACAACATGTGTGAAGGAATGGAAGATATGTGTGAAGGAATGGAAGATGAATGAGAGTGAAGGAATGGAAGAATATGTGTGAAGTAAGTGTGTCTACAGAAATCGAAGCATCGGTCGAAACGGTCTGGGAGACAATCCGCGATTTCACTGCCATCGATCGATACGCCACCGGCATTACCAAGTGCAGCGTTGAAGGGTCAGGGATCGGCTCAGTGCGCAAGCTGACCGTCGCCAGTGGCGAGATCTACGAGAAACTGGAAAGTCTGGACGATCACGAGCACAAGATCTGCTATTCAATTGTCAAGTCGCCATTGCCCATCGAAGCGTGCCAGAGCAGTATGTCTCTATCCTATGTGGACGATGGCAAGTGCAAGATCAGCTGGTCCAGCAGCTTTGAAGCGAACGGTGTTCCGGAAAAGGAAGCGATGCGCATTCTGTCGGGTGTCTACAACAGCGGTTTCGAAGGTCTGAAGCGACTGCTGTGCCCATGACTCCTTTTGCCGGCAGACGTGCCGGCAGCAATCCCCACGCGAGGCCCATTTGAATTTCATCGAGACAGTCCAGGCGCTTTCCCGAAAGAATGAATCCCTGTTGTGTGTCGGCCTGGACCCGGATCCGGATAGATTTCCCGAGCAGTTTCGTGGTCAAAGCGATGCGATCTTTCAATTCAACAGGGCCATCGTCGACGCCACCTCCGATCTCGTCTGTGCCTATAAGCCCCAGATCGCCTTTTATGCAGCGGCTGCAGCGGAGCAGCAACTGCAGGCGAGCATCGATTACATCCACGACACCTATCAGATTCCGGTGATACTGGATGCAAAGCGGGGTGACATCGGCAGCACCGCCACCATGTACGCCAGAGAGGTGTTTGAACGCTATCAGGCAGATGCGGCCACGATCAATCCCTATCTTGGCCTTGATTCCATGCAACCATTCCTGGACTACCGGGAAAAGGGGGTTTTGATTCTCTGCCGCACATCCAATCCCGGCGGTGCGGAGCTGCAAAATCTCAAATTCGCCGAGGGCCAAACCCTGTATGAAGAGATCGCTCACCGGGCCAGCAAGCAGTGGAATCAGAACCACAACGTTTTGCTGGTGGTCGGCGCAACGCAACCCGGTGAATTGGCCAGAATTCGTGCCATCGTTGGTGATATGACCCTGCTGCTCCCCGGTGTCGGGGTGCAGGGAGCCGATCTGTCCGCGATGATGGTAAGTGCCAGGGGAGGGGGGGTGATCGTCAGCGCTTCCCGCTCAATTCTGTATGCAGGCAGCGACGACCAGTTCGCCGACCAGGCCCGACGCGCAGCCATGACGCTCCGAGATCAGATCAACGGACTCAGTGAAAAGAACTGATCCACTGTTAATGCCATCGGCTGTCACAACTCGAGGTCGAATTGGCTCCATACCGGACAGTGATCGGATGGCTTGCCCATTGCGCGGATGTCATAATCGATGCCCGCAGTCTGGCAGAGATGCGCGAGGGAATTGGTGGCCAGAATAAGATCGATTCTGAGTCCCCGTTTGGGATCCCGCTCAAATCCCTTAGTGCGATAATCGAACCAACTGAATTGGTCTGCCACTGCCGCATTGCGTATGCGATACGTATCCTGCAATCCCCAGTCAGTCAGCTTCTTCAGCCATGCTCGCTCCTCGGGTAAAAAGCAGCACTTGCCTTCCTTGAGCCATCTTTTGCTGTTGTTTTCGCCGATGCCGATATCGACATCCAATGGGGCAACATTCATATCTCCCATGACCAGCAGCGGTTGCGACGCTGAATAACTGGCCTGTAGATGTTCCAGCAGATCACCGTAAAACCTTTCCTTGTCTGGAAACTTGCTGGGGTGGCTGCGGTTCTCTCCCTGCGGGAAGTAGCCGTTGATCACCGCCAGGATCCGACCATCGGCGAGTTGAAACTCACATTTGATAAAGCGCCGTTGACTCTCTGCAGAATCGTGGGCATATCCCCTCTGCACCTGCAAGGGAGCGGCTTTGGACATCATCGCCACGCCATGGTAGGACTTCTGCCCGTGGTAGCACACCTGGTAGCCCATGGCTTCGATCTCTTCAACGGGAAACTCGTCATCCACCACTTTGGTTTCCTGCAGCCCGATGATATCCGGCTGGTGCGTGCTGATCACCTGTTCTAGTTGATGCAGACGCACGCGGACACTGTTCACATTAAAAGAGACAACTTTCATCCTGTCTATCCGCAATCAGTTCTATTGGGCCCGCTGTATGTCAGGCAGGGAGGGGCATTTGCCCTGTTTAGCCGTGGCGACCAGTCCAGTCGGCGCTATAGAGGGGACAATTGGGTCGATTTGGTGGATTTCCCATGAAATATAGGCACTGATGCATTGCTTCCTGTTTCACCAGAAGAAGCCGGCGGTGTGAGTTTACCTTAGGAATTGAATGTAACTGTATGAATGTGAACCGATTATCTTGACGGCTATGTGGCTCTCTTGCCTTTGATCAGATCACGGAACCGATCCAGCAGAGTTTCATATTTATAGTCGGTGAATTCCCCGGCATCGAAGTACATACCGTGCTCTTCACAGCCTTCATACCAGATATGGGGTTGCTTGGGATCGGCCAGTTTCTGCATCGGCTTTCTGCACCTGGGGCAGGCTACGTCTTCGATCTTGTCGTATTGTTTACCCACTTCCGGGTCGCCGCTATCGACAAACTCAGACATCCACTTGTCCTTGAGCGCTTCAGCTTCACCATTGTCGAACCACAGACCTTTGCAATTGG
>PVBE012069569.1_pt1 | contig 12090 bp, 9 predicted proteins | sample 1631181 | NCBI WGS metagenome assembly PVBE01 (sample SAMN08397723, study PRJNA350692) | Marine metagenome, whole genome shotgun sequencing project. | isolation source: water | place: Pacific Ocean | collected 2012-04 | reverse complement strand
CTTGCAGGAGGGAGTCAGTTCAGGATTACGGATGTTACCCGTGACGCTGAAGGCAATATAACATTCAGTTGGAACTCCAGACCCAATGCATCTTATGCTATTTGGGTCAAGACAGACCTGATGGATGAATGGGAGGAGCTTGATGATGGGTTCCCTTCACAGGGAAAAATTACAGACTTCGAATACCCGACAGGTTCTAGTCCTGATCCTGCAGTTTCAAGAAAGCTATTTTTCCGAGTGACTGAAGGTGATTCCTTGTAGTCTCTAATCTAAGACCTGAATGTAGAAACGTCATTTATGCCTATAAGGTTCAGGACCCTCTTTGGAATCGTTTTGGGTTTAATAATGATACGGATAGGTTGGGATCATCTCATTAGGCCTGAAATATTTGATTTAATTGTTCCTGATTATTTGGGCTTTCCGCGTTTCTGGACACTGTCGAGCGGAGTCTTGGAAATTATTATTGGGGTAGGAATTATGTTGCCCGTTTGTCGTCCATTAGCGGCTCGTTATTTTACGGGTTTTCTAGTGTGTGTTTATTTAGCTAATTTAAATATGTGGCTGAACGATGTGCCGTTTAATGGAACTTTACTTACTTTAAATGGCCATATTATAAGACTATTTATCCAGCTAATTCTGATCTGCATTGGTCTTTGGTTGGCTGAGTTAATAGGGAAAAAAACTAAAGATGCTAAATCATTGGCATAGCGAAGGATTTAAATAAATAAATCTAATTTTTGTTATTCTTTATTCCAGTGAATGTGAATTATAGCCATATACGCATCAAGTTAACGGTCATGTTCTTAATGTGTGTTTCAATGCTTGATTAGGTATTAAGAATTGTAATAGTTCCTCTCAATGAAAAGAACAGGAACCTTTCCAAGGATCATCTCATTGGTCGAGTCCAAGTCATTTACGTACTCGATCATTTTTGTCATTCTTGTAGCTGCTCTCCTAGTGGGCATGGAGACCTCAAAATCCATCATGGGTCGGCACGGACCACTCATCCATTTCTTGGACTCGGTTGTTTTATATATTTTTGCAGCTGAGGCATTGTTGAAAATTATATCGCACTGGCCTCGCCCTACTAATTACTTTAAGGATGGCTGGAACGTTTTTGATTTCCTGATCGTTCTTATATGTTTCATGCCCTTTGAGGCTGAATATGTTGCAGTGCTTCGACTCGCCCGCGTCTTACGTGTTCTCCGACTCTTAAGTATTGTTCCAAGGCTTCAACTTCTTGTGGTAGCATTATTGAGAAGTATTCCGTCTATGTTTTACGTGACGATTCTTCTCTTTATACTTTTTTATATTTATGCTGTTCTTGGAGTGATGCTTTTTGGGGAAAATGACCCTAAGCATTATGCAACTCTCGGTGATTCGATGCTGTCCTTATTCAGGGTAGTGACTCTGGAGGACTGGACTGATATTATGTATATTAACATGTATGGGTCAGACAAGTATGGGTACGAGGTTGCAGAAATGGCACGCTACTCAGGAATTAAACCCCAGGGATCAATCATTTCTTCAGTGGTCTTTCATGTGACTTTTGTGCTTTTCGGAACAATGATAATGTTGAACCTTTTTATAGGAGTGATTATGACCGGTATGCAGGAGGCGCAGGAGGAAACCGCGAAGATGAATAATGATGATAAGGACTCTAGTTCTAAGTTGGGAGACTATAGCGCTTTGGTTGAGGAGATGAATAAGCTCGAGGATCAGGTAAGGTCATTGAAGAACAAACTGGCTGATACTTCGGTCGATAGAAGGAACGAATAAATGAAGTGGAAATTCGTAGTAGTTGGAAAGCCTTCCCTAGAATATGCGAAAGTAGGGACTGAGGAGTACTTGAAGAGGCTGCGGCGGTATTGCAATGCGGAATTTATTGCGGTCAAGAACGGTTCATCTAAAGAGGAAGGAGAACGACTAATGAAGGCCAGTGAAGGTTCTTTTAGGATTGTTTTTGATGAGCGTGGTGAGCTCATTGACACTGAGGGATTGTCTAAAAAAGTGAGTTCTCTTGAAATGGATGGGGCTTGTAAGTCAGTGGCTGTACTTATTGGAGGAGCCGACGGCCATGATGAGTCAGTGCGTGATGCGGCTGATTTATTAATTTCATTTGGGCGCCTTACTCTTCAGCATGAGTTGGCTTTGATCGCTGCCGTTGAACAGATATACAGGGTGCACACATTGAAGCGTGGAGAGCCTTATCATCGATAGGATTATATTCGGAGCAGATGGCCGGAGAGTTGTTTTTTTAGAACCTGAATAGCTTCATCTAGGATTGGATCGGTCCCTGCCTTGAAGGGAAGGTCAAATAGTACGTTAATGTCAGGAATGGCTCCACGTCCTTCGAGTTTCTGGTTTTTCATGAAAGGAAGAATATCTGAATCACCGCGCTGATTGGGGATCATTAATTTTGCTCCACCGGGCAGATCAATAAAATTTGCTGGGAGTACGGCCCCGGCCGATGTTTCTCCGATTAGTGTCACGTGAGGAGTTCCCTGCAGTCGATGAGCTAGCATTTCCTTCGCGCTCCGAGCTTCTCTGTCGATGAGAAGAGCGATGGGCCGTTTCTCATTTTTAAGGGTCCTGGCAATCATGTTAATGACCATGACCTTTCCCCCTCTTCCCCTAAGGTCGATAGCTAATGCTTTTGAATTTTTTAGTTCTTTTTTTAAAGCATTTTTCAGAATAGAAGCGGTTTCTCTGGACATGAAGTCCCACAGATGGATGTAACCGATGCCGTTTCCTTCTCCTGTGGGGACAGTGCGGATGCTTTTTCTGACAGAGTCAGGCCCATTTAGAGAAGTATTCACGGTTATTTTAACTGTTTTTAATGAGCCGCCCTTTGTTCTGCGGAAACCGATAGTGAGCGTTTCGTCTCGGTCCACCTGAGTCGTATATATTTTCCGGTGATCCTCATACCCCGCGATTGTTTTTCTTGGGGACTTATTGAAGTTGGTTCCATTGACTGAGACTATCTCGTCTCCGATCAAGAGTCCCGCTTCACGCGCCGGTGACCCATGCATCATTGATCTGATGAAATATTTTTGCTGATCATTCAGTTCTACCAATTGAAAGTAGGCGCCGAGATGAAAGTGTTCGCCGGCACCGAATAGATTTTCGGATACCCAAGGAGTAATAATCGCTGTATGGGAAAGGTTGAACTGATCGACGATTCTGTTCATTTCTTCATAGACACCTTCACGGTTTTTATTTTCATGCACGGCCCTAGTGAGTCTCTCTTCTAGAGGGAGTCCATCAGCTTCCATTTTTGATAGACCTTTTTTGAAGAGTCTGTTTCTGGAAATGATTCTGTTTATTTCTTTTGCATCACGAACCAGTAATGGGTCAAGGTTGGCCTGGAGATCGAGTTCTGATCCGTCCCTTAATACTTGAATGATAGTGGGGTCAGGTTTGAGTCCCTTCAAGTGATCAGTGAGCGGGATGCCTTGATCAAATCGCCAATTCCCGACCCTGACAATGATGTCACCTTCTTCTATCCCGGTCCGGTCCGCGGCTCCTCGTGCGAGCACTTCATCGACTCGAAATCCGTTCCCGGTTTCTTTGATGCGGACTCCTAGATAGGATCCCTGATGAGGAGGATTAAAACGTGTCTCATTCTCCGTGGCCGTGATCGCCGTAGAGAACAGAAGGAGAGCAATGATAGTGGGCAAGTGCCTCACTTAGAGTTCTTGTTATTTTGCTGTTTTTTTTGCTTGGGCTTTTTCGGTGCCCTTCTGACTGGACGGGTATCCTCAGGAACTTTGTATTGTGTCCTTAACTTTGCGAGTTCCTCTTTGAGTGTCTTTACGATGTCTGAGTATTTAGTGTCAGAGTATACGCTCTTGAGTTCGTTCGGATCCTTTTCAAGATCGAATAATTCCCATGCTTTGACGTTGTAAAAATTAATGAGTTTGTACCTCTCTGTCCTAACCCCGTAATGGCGTCGGACTGAGTGGGCTCCTGGGAATTCGTAATAATGGTAGTAAAAGCTTTTTCTCCAATCCTCAGGTGTCTTGCCTTTAAAGACCGGTACCAGTGATTTTCCTTGCATCGGCTCGGGAATCTCTTTGACCCCGGCAATGTCGAGAAAGGTCTGTGCAAAGTCCAAGTTGGAAACGAAGTCTCTATTCACTGTTCCTGCTTTTATTTTTCCTGGCCACCGTGCGACGAGCGGAGTCTTGAAGCTTTCTTCATACATCCATCTCTTATCATACCATCCGTGTTCACCGAGATACCAGCCCTGATCAGATGAATAGATTACTACCGTATTTTCTGCTAATCCGCTCTGGTCAAGATGCTTAAGGATTCGTCCAATATTGTCATCTACACTTGCAACGCAGCGGAGATAATCCTTAACGTATCTTTGGTATTGCCATTTGATTCTCTCCTTACCTTCCAGCTTGGCTTCTGTGAAGGCCTTATTCTTTGGTTCGTAGGCTGCGTTCCACGCTTGTAATTGTGCAGTGGTGAGGTTCCTTGGTTTATTAAGTTTCAGGTCGTTAGCGGAAAGGTGCTTCGCAACAGTCATGGCCTGAGTGGATGCGGCTACTGTCCTTCCCTTGTAATCGTCCCAGAAAGTTTCTGGGTAAGGCATTTCAATGTCGTCGTATAGGTTTAAATGATCAGGTCCCGGTTGCCAGTTACGGTGAGGTGCCTTGTGCTGGCACATGAGCATGAAAGGTTTATCCTTGTCTCTCCCTTCTTTGAGCCATTCGAGAGTAAGATCCGTGATGATGTCTGTAGTGTAACCTTCAATTTTATTAGTACCCTCTACGCTTTTCATTGGAGGGTTATAATAAGGTCCTTGTCCCAGAAGAACCTTCCATTTGTCGAATCCAGTAGGATCAGACTTTAGGTGCCATTTTCCAAATATGGCTGTCTGGTACCCTTCCTTCTGCAAGAGTTTTGGAAATGTTTGTTGTGATCCGTTGAATCTATCACCATTTGTCATGAAGCCGTTAACGTGACTGTGTTTTCCTGTTAGAATGACAGCGCGACTGGGTCCGCAGATGGAGTTGGTCACGAAGCAATTTTCGAACCGCATTCCCTCTGAAGCGATGCGATCGATGTTGGGTGTTTTATTGCGATTTGATCCGTACGCGCTGATTGCTTGGTACCCGTGGTCATCCGTGAAGATGAATAAGATATTGGGTCTTTTTGCGAATGTTAAGTTCGTTAGAATTAACGTGAATAGGAGAGTATATAATTTCATTTGGGCTCTTAGGGATTGGCTAAGAATGGAGTTTAACCATTCAACTCACGATGATCTATGCATTTATTACAAAAAATCATCATTGTTGAGGGTAATTAATTAAAGGAGCCTAATAAATTTTCATCGGTGGAGTTATTGTATTGAAGAAAAGTAATATGCAGATAATTGCCAGTAATTGGATTTTGAGACTTTCAGAGGTTCTGAAAATACTTTTGTTTCCTTTACCATTTTATAATGAATCCTCTGGAACAAAGCCTCATAAGGAATAGATTGATCTGATGAACCGGCATCTTTTAGTTTTTTTGTTTGTTGGGGTTGCTTCTTTGGCAATGACCCAACTTGCCGCTCTTGGGCAGGCTCAGTCGCCGACAAAGCCTCCAAAAGATATTAAGCCTGTTAAGATTTCGGAAGAGGAATACAGGATTGGAAAACTTTCGTTCAATCCCAAGACGAAGGAACTTTGGTTCCCATGCAGAGTGAACCAAAATGAAGTTGTTCTTGAGTTTGCCATTTGTGATGAGTTCCGTGGCAAGTTACATGAGAGTCTTCTCTCAACAAAGGTCACTCCATTTGAAATTCAGATTGCTATGAAATTGCTTAGGTGGGAGTCATCGGCTCGCCAGATATATAGAAAGTTTAATGAGAACGGTAAGCCGATAGGGGTCCTCAAGGATGATGGCAAAGGGAGGATGGAGATTCTTGTTAAGTATAAGGGTAAGGACGGAAAGACATTGACCGAGCCGATTGGTAATTGGGTCCATAATGCCAACACAAAAAAGGTCGTCGGCGCTGGCAGTTGGACATATACAGGGTCCAAAGTCATAGATGGTTATTTTCTTGCTGCGGAGGATGGGGCCATTGCTGCGATTTATCGTTTTGAAGGATCTTTATGTAATACTTTTAATCCCGGGAGTGATGATGATGAATTATGGTTTCCGATTGCGGCCAAGGTTCCACCACTTGACACTGAGGTTACAGTGATATTTAAGCCTTTGCCGGATGCGAAAGTGCCAGCTGACCGGCGGATCGGAGAAAAATCAGAAAAAGAACATCTGAAGGAAAAGATTTAATTATTTGAAACTACCAACAGTAATGAGAAAAATTCTAACAACGTTTGTAATAAGTATTTCATTGAGCGGAGCTGCCTTTGCTCAGGCTCAGGGAAATGAATCATTAAAGAGGGAAGTTCAGCACGCCGTATCCAAGGGGATTACTTTTTTGGTTAAAAATCAGCAAGAGGATGGAAGATGGGGAGAAGAACAATACCCTGCAGTCACTGGGCTAGTTGTTCAATCAATTCTGGGTGATCCTGGGCGTGAAGGAATTGCTCTTCCTAAGAGCGTTTCGAAGGGTTTAGAATTTATTCGCAGTAAAGTGAGGCTTGACGGAGGGATTTATGGCAAGGGACTCGGCTCTTATAATACATCTATCTGCATGATGGCATTACTCGAAGCGGGTCAAGGTAAGGACCAAGAGTTGATTCTTAACGCGCGTAAATTTTTAGTTAATCAGCAATCAGACTTTGATCGAAAGGGTAAAGCTGATAACGTTTTTGATGGTGGCGTTGGGTACGGGTCCAGTTATTCGCACCCGGACCTTTCAAATACCTATCATGCGTTAGAAGCTTTGCATTATACAAAGGATCTAATAAAAGACGTTCAGGGTGAGGTCTTGGATCTTGACTGGGACGCTGCCATTACTTTTGTAACTAATTGTCAGCAAAGACCCGAAACAAATAAGGCCGAATGGGTCAGTAAGGACAAGAAGGATCAAGGCGGATTTGTTTATTTTCCCGGAAAAAGTATGGCGACCGAAGAGGGCGGCGATGGGAAGGTGGCTCTTCGCTCCTATGGAAGCATGAGTTACGCGGGCCTGTTGAGTTTTGTCTATGCTGATATGGATAAGAAAGATCCTAGGATGGTTGCTGTGCTCGAATGGTTGAAGAAAAACTACTCAATTACCCAGAACCCTGGAATGGGTCAGCAGGGTCTCTTTTATTATTATAATACAATGTCAAAGGCTCTTAGTATTCTTGACGTTGATCAGTTTGAGTTAGAAGGAGGTAAAAAAGTTCATTGGCGAGAGGAATTAACTAAGAGGCTATTTAATCTTCAGAAAGCAGACGGATCGTGGATCAATGAGAATGGTCGTTGGTGGGAAAAGGATCCGGTCTTGAGTACATGCTATTCACTTCTTTGTCTTGAGCGCGTGTATTCCGGGCTATAGCCCTATTTTTCTATAAGTTTGTTTTTTCTGTATTATTAAAGGAAGAGTTGGGAATTTTATTGATTTGCGGTGGCATCATCATGATAATATTTGTCATGATGAAACATCGCTCTCTCATTTTGTTTTTCACATTAGTATCGGTTTTTCTGATCAGATCCGAGGCTGTTGAAATTGCTAATTCAATCAATGATTTTAGTTTCGACGGGACTCAAGGTGAGAATGGTTGGATTTCAGGATATCGTAACTACACACAAGACGGTGGAGGTGATGACTATAATGCAACTGAAGACTTTATTGCCTTTGACAAGGACGAGGCTTGGAGAGGTGACTTCTGGAGGCTCGCACCATCCGGCGCACCTTGGACTACAGTTAAATCTGAGTCAGGTCATCCTAATGGGACAAATAGCGCTCCCAATGAAGAGCACTGGGCCATAAGGAGATGGGAGTCTGACCGTGAGGGGCCCCTTGCATTTACCTGGAACCTCAGAGAGCAGAATCTTAACGGATCAGGGGTCGGAGGCTCACTGCACCATAATGGAGTACTGGTTGATTCCGGAGCAACAGACACTGGGGAAGGATTTTCAAGGACCTACTTCATTAATATAGAGGTGGGTGACGTTGTCGATTTGGCGTTGACCCCAGTCGGTCCGAATGGTGATCGTTCCGATGGGTCGGACGGGTCATTCTTTTCGATGATTGTTGATGATGAGGTCAATGATACTGAGACACAGCCTGACGGATCTTCTTTCATTTCAGCGACTGCTGATGACGATGATGATGATGGCTTATCAGATGCTTGGGAGGAAATTTACGCTCCCGGTGATCTGTCTGCTCTCAATGGGGATGGAGTGGCGGATTATGATGAGGACGGGCTCAGTGACCTTGAAGAATTTAATAACAAGACAAATCCTGATGAATCTGACACGGATGAGGATGGGTTAGATGATTTTGCTGAAATTGACGAGCATTCCAGTGACCCAACGAATCCTGACACTGATGGGGATGGAATAGCGGACGGGGACGAAGTTGAGGGAGATCCGCCGACTAGCCCTACTAATTCTGATACCGATGGTGACGGTTTTTCTGATGGTGATGAAATATCATTTAACAGTGATCCGACCCGTTCGGATGATACGCCTCTGAGTTTGGTTTTGGGTGATTCATCTTCTGAATGGTCCGGGGGAGTTCAGGGACAGGACAATTGGACAAATGGATGGCGCAATGTCACAGCTGACGGGGCAGGAGATAATTATGATGCTAGGACAGATTTCATTCCTTACACTGGCGGTTCAAATGATGGAGGATGGGACGGGGTCCAGCAACAATGGAACGGTAATGCGTGGGACCTTAACACTGCAGGCGCACCTCCTTGGACATATTTGGCAAAGGAAGCGACTCATCCTAACGGCACTAATAATGGGGATGAGCATCATACGATTCGTCGATGGACTGCGAAGTCTGGAGAGGAGATCGATACGGTCACGTCAGTCGCTCTCATTTGGCATTTGCGAAAAGGTAATACGAACGGTAACGGAGTGACCGGATCAGTTCATCACAATGGAATGCTCATAGATTCTCTTGCTATCGCGGGGAGTGATACAGAAGGAGTGACGCGTACAGTTTATGCCAATCTTAGCCCGGGTGATTTCATTGATCTTGCGCATAGTCCGGTCGGAACGACTGGTACAAATGATGGTAGCGACTCTTCTATGAACTGGATCAGGATTGATGAGAGAATACCGACTAACCCGGTCCAACCTGATGGCAGTGCTTTTATTCCAGCGACAGGAGAGGACACTGATGCTGATGAGTTACCTGATGCATGGGAATTAGCAATTTTTCCTGGGGATTTGACGAAACTTAGCGGGCTTGGAGATGCTGATTTTGATGAGGATGGTCTTTCTGATCTGAGTGAATTTGGACTCGGGACCGAACCTGATAACGATGACACGGACGATGATGGGCTCAGTGATGGGGATGAAATCAGTGAGTATGAGACGGACCCTAAAAGTAATGATAGTGACAATGACGGGATCACTGATGGAAATGAGCTCAGCGATGATAATGGATTCGTTACCTTGCCAAACAATGCTGACACTGACAGTGATGGGATCAAAGACGGTGAGGAAATAGAGACCCATTTAACCGATCCATTGAAGAAAGATACGGACGGAGATGGTGCGCTTGACGGGTACGAGATTGCTAGGTTCTTTGATCCTCTCGATCCTGACATTAACCCTTCCACGCTTCTCGCTGATTCGTACGAAGAATACTCGGGCACTCAGGGACAAGATGACTGGAATTATGGGTATCGAAATCTCACTGCTGATGGTGGAGAAGTGGAAGAATATGACCCGGCCGAGGACTTCGTTGCTTTTGATGAGGCTGAGCACTGGAGGCCTAACTGGAGGCTTGCTCCGTCCGCTGCTCCGTGGACATTGTTCAGTGGTCCGGAAGGGAGTCATCCGAACGGAATGAACAGTGCCCCTAACGAGGAGCACTGGACCATTCGCCGTTGGACCGCATCTGAACTTACCTCCGAGACCCCAGTGGGTCTCACGTGGCATACCCGAAAGAATAACCTCAATGGTGGAGGAGTGACTGGAAGCCTTTACGTGAATGGCTCACTCGTTGATACTCTTTCATTTGCGGGTAATGATGGGATAGGGGAAATTCGGACCTGGTATGAGAATTTAAATCCTGGAGACATTGTTGATATTGCCCTTACCCCGGTAGGTCCTGATGGCAATGGTTCGGATGGTTCGGACGGTTCCGCGAACTGGTTGCGTGTTGATACCCGTATTCCTCCTGGAGCGAGTCAGCCTGACGGGACTCCGTTCCTTGCAGCTTTGGCTCAAGGCTTGCAAGTCACTGATATTTTATATGATCCTGAATTACCGTCTCTTCTCGTTACCTGGCCGTCAGGGGCAGGTCGTAATTATGCCGTTGATATATCAACGGGCCTTTTGGGTGGCGTAGACGAAGGCAGTTGGGAAGAGTACGATGACAGTATTCCGGGAGAAGGCGGAGAGACAACGTACGAGATCATTATTGAAGAGCCGTTGCCTCCCAGATTTTTTATTCGTATTCGTGATGTTACTGAATAATTCATTTTAATTTAACAGTGATTGTTTCCTGCTTTGCAGGTGCTCTTTGTGGGATAAATTATATCCAGTGCTATTTCTTTTCAGATCTTTGGTAACAGTTTTACTGTTCTTCTCGCCTTTTCTTATTTCATGTGAAAAGAAAGAAATAAAAAGTTCAGGGTCTGAGGTCACGGGAATTGAAGGAGATAATGCTCCTGTAGTGCCAGGGACTGAGACAGAGGTTCCTTCCTATGATCCGGGGGACGGTGGATGGAAAATTGAGGAATGGAATAATGAAATTGTTTCTTCTCTTAAAGTGTTAAGTAAAAAGCTCATCAATAATGAGGGTTGGGAGATTTATATAAATTCATTGTGCTCTCCGGACTTTGAAGGCGCGTCCTTCATGTGCCCCAAAGTTCCGGAATCCTTTGAGCGAGGAAAGGTCCTTCTTTTTAGTCCTGAGAATGAACCAAAAACCAAGACTGTGCTTTCAGAGTCAATGAGTGAACTTCTTGATGACCATGCACTAAGGGGTCGAGTCGAACGTTCAAACTTTAAGGTTGTTGGTATTGAAGATTCGGGAAAGAAGAAAGTGAGCTGTGAGGCGATTGTACATTTTGCTGGTAGGCATGATGGAGTTTTTCGTGAGTTAAAAGGAACCCTAAATTTAAAGTGGGATCTAGAATCGGATCAGATGAAACTTCTCAGAGTGGACGGTTCTTTTCGTGCTGTTTATTCATCGATCGGACAGTTTGTTGATGTGACTCAGTCCTCATTAGGTAAAGTCCCTGAATTTGCTGAACAATTTTATCGAGGACAGGACCATTGGACCGGGCGATTGGAAATGTTGACGGGTATCGACGTTGGAGGTTGGCAAGGAGTAGCCGTTGCGGACATTAATAACGATGGGCGGGATGATATGTATGTGGCTCAACCTGGTGGTTTGCCGAACCGTCTTTATATCAAAAATGTTGACGGAACTTTCGAGGACCGATCAGTGGCATCAGGAACAAATTTCCTAGACTCCTGCCATGGTAACCTTTTCGTTGATCTGGATAATGATGGGGACCAGGATTTAATTTCAGGTGTCCTTGATGGTGTCGTTATCATGGATAATGACGGGGAAGGCAATTTTACTAAGCGCGCTTCTATGGTTCTTCCTGCGGCGGTTCCTTACTCAATATCAGCAGCTGATTATGACGTTGATGGAGATCTCGATTTTTATGTTTGTTGCTATAATAAGAGACCCGGAGTCAATAGGCATCACCTCTTTGCAAGGCCAGTCCCTTACCATGATGCAAATAACGGAGGCAGGAATGCGCTATTTCGCAACGATGGTAATTGGGCATTTCGTAATGTGACTAAGAAAGAAGGTCTCGATGAAAATAATCGTAGGTTTAGTTATGCCTCTTCATGGGAAGACTATGATAACGACGGAGACCTTGACCTTTATGTGGCAAATGATTTTGGGCGGAATAATTTTTATAAGAACGAGGGATCAAGGATTCGTTTTAAGGACGTTGCCGAGGAGGCGGGAGTAGTTGATGTGGGTCCAGG
>PVBE010898951.1_pt1 | contig 12090 bp, 11 predicted proteins | sample 1631181 | NCBI WGS metagenome assembly PVBE01 (sample SAMN08397723, study PRJNA350692) | Marine metagenome, whole genome shotgun sequencing project. | isolation source: water | place: Pacific Ocean | collected 2012-04 | reverse complement strand
TGTGTGTAGGTGGCGCTGTTGTCGAAAGTGCTTTTGCGGTTCTTGTTTCGCTCCTTGTCTTTTTCGCCTTCCTGCATGGTTTTGAAAGAACCCCACTCGACGTTCTTTGGCCAACCGCCGTCGGAGTTTTGGAACAGGATTTCCATTTCGGCTTGGGAATCCGTTTTGGTTTCGGTCTGCCCGCCAAGGGCGGTCGAGGTCAGGATGATGGCGGCCAAGGCTGGACGAAGCATTGCCTACTCCTTTTTCAGCCTGGTTTGCAGCCAGAGGGTGGGGACGCAGTAAAGCCAGCAACTGGCTCCGTCGATGAGGATGAATTTCCCGAGGACGGGCAGGCTGTACATGAGGATTGTCCCGCAAGTGGCCGCTGTCAGAATGGCGACGGCCTGAAAAGTGATGACCCGGCGATACCGGTGCACATCGGTTGCCAAAAGCAGCAGCAGCCCGCCGTACAGGGCGCACATGGCGGACATGCCACGCACGAGGTACTCGACGATGGGCTCGCCGGGAAGTTCGCCAAGGCCAATGGCGGTGTGACCGGACTGTGCCCAGGCGATTGGCATCAGCATCGGGGCAATCGCCAGCACGCAGGCGACGCCTGCACCGCGCAAAATCCACACCAACAGTTTTTCGGCAGTTTCCGGTTTCATTTCATCGCTTAGCTAAGTGGGATTCTAACAACGTTTGGACAGCAGTGCAAAGGGCATTGACCCGCGTCGCCATTGGTAAATCGGACGGCGCCTCGAGCGTGTATGAAAGGCGGGTTTTTTTCAGCACGATGTAAAAAGCCTCGGGCCAAAGCGACCGTGCTTCAGGGGAGACGAGCGGCTTGAGGATGCCGCCCTTGGCCGGTCGATCGTCGATGCGCTCGGAACGGTCGATCGGGCACGCTTGGCCAACGGCATCGATGACATCCTCCGACACGGCGGGCAAGTTGTCGGGGTTCAGTTCGTAAAGGTAGAAGCCCCTGGCCTCCCAGTCCTCGTGCAGACAGATGCCAAAATCAAACGCGGGTAGACTGTCGATCCATTCGGTGTGCGCCTGCACTTCGCTTGTCTTGATGTAGCGATAGTCACGGTTGAGGTCGATGCCGGCTTGGTTTTCGCGGGTGTTGCCCGGGAAGCCGGTTGGGTTGAGGCAGGGACAAGCGAACAGGCTTACGCCGCTTGGCCAGGTGTTGGCCTCGATCAACCCGAGCATGGCCAGTGGCCCGGCCGGTTCGTCGCCGTGGATGCCGGTGGAAATGTAAACGGCCAGTCGCGGCTCCGGGGCCAGTCGCTGCAAACCGTACAGCTTCAGGTCGCCGGTGTTCGGGAAATTTTCGACCGACCAGCCGCGCGCCTTGGCTGCGGCGAGCGCCCGCTGCAGCACGTCATCGATGTCGATGGTGTCGCCGCCGTATCCGCCGATGTTCCTTCCGAGCGGCTCAGTCATTTGCCGGATGATCTAGGTGGTTGCAGCAGCCTCGGCAGGTTGGTCGTCACAACCACAACGGCTGCCACAGCCTCCATCGGCGGAAACTTGGTCGGCAAAATCGTTGTCCCAGTCCGGATCGAGCCCGAGATCGCGCAGCATCTGCAGATCCTTCTCGACCGGCTGGTTAAGCGTGGTGAGATAGTTGCCGACCATCAGCGCACTCGCGCCGGCGGTGAACATCATGCTCTGCATGTCGCGCAGGTTCACCGTGCGGCCGCCGGCGATCATGATTTCTTTGCGCGGCAGGATGAATCGGAACACGGCAATTGTCTTGAGAATCTCCATCGGCGGCAGCGGCTCCTGATTCTCTAGCGGCGTGCCCTCGATTGGGTTGAGGATATTTATCGGCACTACGTTGGCATTGATCTCACGCAACTGTATTGCCAGGTCCACACGATCCTCGCGTTCCTCACCCATGCCGAGTATGCCGCCGGAACAAATCTTGATGCCGGCAGTTTTCAAAAACTGAATCGTCTTGAGCCGATCTTCGAACGTGTGCGTTGTGCAGTGCTCGGGGAAAAAACGGCGCGAGCTCTCGAGGTTGTGGCCGTAGCAGGAGAGACCGGCGTCTTTCAATCGGTCGGCAACGGCTTGGCTTTCGATCAAGCCCAGCGAGGCGTCTGGGCGCGACTTGCCGTTCTCCTTCATCTCGCGAATGCGGTCGCACACCTCGTCGAGCATCGGGCCCTCCTTGAGTCCTCGCCAGGCGGCGACCAGCCCAACGGCGGTGACATTGTTGGCCTTGGCCTCGGACATCGCCTCCGCCACCGGCTCGGGTTCGATGAACCCGTAGCGCGGCGACTCGGTCTGGTAGGCGGCGGACTGGGCGCAGAACGAGCAGTTCTCCGAGCAGGCACCGGCCTTGGCGTTGACGATCGAGCAGAGATGAATCTTGTTGCCCTTGAACTGTTCGCGGATGCGGTTGGACCACGCGAGCAGGTCCATGATGTCGGCGTTGTTCTCGATGCGGGCCAACTCGACCGCCTCGTCGCGGGAGATTTCTTCGCCGTCGAGAACCCGCCGGCCCAGCTCGGCAACACGTTCCCGAACCGGCATCTCTGTCGTTGAGTCAGCCAAAGTCATGCTCATGCAACCCGCAATCTAGCCAAAATCAGGCGCTGGGCCAAGCGCAAGAGAGTTTCAAGTTTCAGGTCGATCAACAGTGAGGTTTGAAGCTTGGCTGCCTCTGGCTTACAACGGGGCGCCGCATGGAGACGGAACTTTTCAGCGCCGCGGGGGAGCCGGACTTGACCGGGTTGCTGAAGCGTTTCTTTGGCTACGAGTCGTTTCGGCCGCTGCAGGAGGAGGTGATGCGCGACGCGCTCGCTGGGCACGATACATTTGTCCTGATGCCAACCGGCGGCGGCAAGTCGCTTTGTTACCAGTTGCCGGCCCTGGTCAAGGGCGGGCTGACAATCGTCGTCTCGCCGCTTATCGCGCTGATGAAGGATCAGGTTGACGCGCTGCATGAGGCCGGTGTATCAGCGACGTTCTTGAATTCCACGCTCGGTGCCGCGGAGGCGCGCCGCCGCCTGGCCGGCCTTTACAACGGCGAATACCGCCTGCTGTACGCCGCGCCGGAGCGGTTGATGCTGCCGGAAATGCTCGAGCGTTTGGTGGAGTGGCAGCCAGGGCTGATCGCGATCGACGAGGCGCACTGCATCAGCGAGTGGGGACACGACTTTCGCCCTGAGTACCGGCAGATCGCCGAGTTACGCGGGCGCTTTCCGGAGACGCCGTTAATGGCGCTGACCGCCACGGCGACCGAACGGGTTCGGGCGGACATAGTGTCGCAGTTGAAGCTGCGCGAGACAAGACGCTACGTCGCCAGCTTCAACCGGGCCAACCTCATGTATCGCGTCATACCGCGCAACCAGCCGCTGCGGCAGGTGCTGGACGTGGCCAGGCGGCACGACGGCGAGAGCGGCATTGTTTACTGCGGTAGCCGCGACGGCACCGAGCGGTTGGCCAACCGCCTGACCGATCAGGGGATCCGAGCGGTGCCGTATCACGCTGGGCTGGATGCCGGGACGCGTGCGAAAAATCAGGAGTCGTTCATCCGTGACGAGGTGCAGATCGTGTGCGCGACGATCGCGTTCGGGATGGGTATCGACAAACCGGACGTGCGCTTCGTGATTCATCACGATCTGCCGAAGAACATCGAGGGTTACTATCAGGAAACGGGCAGGGCAGGGCGCGACGGGCTGCCAGCGGACTGCGTGCTTTTGTTCAATGTCTCGGACGTGGCGAAGCAGATCGGGTTTATCGAAGAAAAAACAGACGAACATGAGCGCACTATTGCGCGGCAATTGCTGCAGCAGATGGTTCACTTCGCCGAGACGAGCGACTGCCGCCGCCGGTCGTTGCTGCATTATTTCAGCGAGGCCTTCACGGACAAAAACTGCGGTGCATGCGACAACTGCCTCGATCCGAAGGAGACATTCGACGGCACGGAGGCGGCGCAAAAGTTCCTCGCCTGCCTGTATCGGATTCGTGAGAAGTCCGGTTTCGGTTTTGGGTTGAACCACGTTGTGGAAGTGCTCACCGGCGCTGACACGGAGGCCATCCGCAAGTGGGGGCACGACCAGATTTCCACCCACGGCATTGGCGATGGATTTGGCCGCGATGAGTGGAAGGCAATTGGTCGCGAGTTGATGCGGCTTGGCTACGCGCGGCTCACACCGGGCCGCATGAGTGTCGTGGAACTGACTCAGGAAGGAAGCGATTGGCTGCGCAGCAAAGAGCCGCTGGGATTGACGCGCCCTGTCGTGACCAAGCCAAAGAGTAGAGAGCGCCGGCTGCGCAGCGAGCGAGCCGGCGAGATTCAATGCGACGAGATGCTGTTCGAGCGGTTGCGCGAGATGCGGCAAGAGTTGGCGTCTGGTCGAGGTGTCCCAGCGTACATGATCTTCGGCGATGTAGCCCTGCGCGAAATGGCAAGGGATTGCCCGGTGACGATGGCATCGTTCGGGCTTATCAGCGGTGTCGGCGAAAAAAAGAAAGCCGAATACGGCAAGCTCTTCATCAGTGAAATCGCCGCCTACCTCGATGAAAAAGGGTAGGTGAGACTCTTCTTAAACGCAGAGCACAAAGCCGTGTGAGCAGTGCTTAAGGTCGTTTGTTTTCTAGAAACTACTCCCGTTTGGTGTCGATGGGAATAGCACTGGGTTATTTTTTCTTTTTGCCCCACGGCCATGGTTTGGCCAACGAGGCGACGGCCCAGCTTTCCCATCGGTCTGCCATCCGCTTGAGTCGCTTAGGTTGTTTTTCGGCGAGATTGTTCAACTCTGTGCGGTCGGCCTTGATGTCGTACAGTTCCCATGGGCCGGTCGCGCCCTTGGCGACGAGTTTCCATTTGCCGTCGCGCATGGCCCGGTTGCCTTCATGTTCCCAGTAGATTGGTTTTTTGCGTCCAATCTTTTTGCCGTTGAACGCAGGGGCGAGGGAAGTGCCCTGCATCGGGACGATTGCCGTGGCACCGATTTTTTTCGGATAAGTCGCTTGGCCAAGATCAACGCAGGTGGCCATGAGGTCGATGAGGTGGCCGGGTTGATTTTCGAGTTTCCCTTGGCGCTTGGCATCGATGCCGCTTGGCCAATGGGCGATCAGCGGCGAACTGATGCCGCCCTCGTGCACCCAATGTTTGTACTCGCGGAACGGCGTGTTGCTGGCGTTGGCCCAGGCCAGGCCGTAGCCGTGGTAGCTATCCGGACCACCGGCCATTACCTCGGTGCCCTGCCTGAGGACGCGACCGTCCCGTGTGCGCTTGGGGATCATGTCGGTTTGCAGTTCGCCCTTGGTCATAGGCTTGAGTTGCTCGGGGTCTTTGTCCTTGTATTGGATGCCCTGACGGCGTCCCATACCCTCGGCGCAGCCGCCGTTGTCGGCGAGAAACAGGATCAGAGTGTTGTCGTACTGGCCGGTTTCTTTGAGCGCGGTGACGACCTGGCCCATACCCTGGTCGAGGCGATCGACCATTGCGGCGTAGGTTTCCATCAGGCGCAACTCCCAATCTTTGTTTTTGGCATCTGCCCACTTGGGCGCTTTGGGGTCGCGCGTCGTCAGTTTACATTGAGGATCGATGAGCCCCATCTTGAGTTGGCGCTCGTAGCGCGCGCGTCGCATGGCGTCCCAACCGGCGTCGTACTTGCCTTTGTACTTGGCGATGTCTTTTGGCAGCGCGTGCATTGGCCAGTGTGGCGCGGTGTAGGCGACATAAATGAAAAACGGCTGATCGCCCTTATGTTCGCGGATGTAGCGGGCGGCGTGGTCGCTGATGGCGTCGGTGTAATAATAGGTTCCCTTGGGCTGATAGCCTTCGTCGGTCAGCGGGGAGACCTGTGTGTTTTCCCGAGTGAGCGAGTTGGGGTCGAAAAAACTGCCGGCGCCGTGGATGGTGCCGTAGAAGCGGTCGAATCCGCGTTGCCGAGGCCAGTTGTCCCTGGGGCCGCCGGGCTGGATTTTAGGGGTGACGTGCCACTTGCCGGCCATGTACGTCGAATAGCCGGCAGTCTTCATCACCTCTGCGATGGTGCGGACATTTTTGTTCAGATCACCCTTGTAACCTGGCAGGTTGCGTGGGTTCATCATGTGGCCAACGCCGGCCTGGTGCGCGTAGGTGCCGGACAGCAAGGTGGCGCGGGTGGGGCAGCAGCGGCCGGTGTTGTAAAACTGCGTAAACCGCACGCCGTTCTCGGCGAGTGTGTTGAGATTGGGCGTATTGATCTCGCCGCCGTAGCAACCGATGTCGCTCCAGCCCATGTCATCGGCCATGGCGATGATGATGTTGGGCCGCTTGGCCGCGAATGCCGAGGTGGCCAAGGCCAAGCCGAGAAGGCTGGCCGACCACCGGCGGACAGAAGTGGAAATAGTTTGCTTCGTCATATTGCTTGTTGGATGGCGGGAACTGTACCGAACACGCTCCCCGCTGTCGAGCTATGCTGGGCCAAGCGCGTCGGCTACTCGGTGCTCCAGTCGATTTTGACGCTGAGCTGTTTGCCGAAGCGGTTGTTGTAAAACACGCAGCCGTTTTGCGCGCCGAACTCGTGGACCATCTTGGTGATCTTAACGTCGTAGCAGCAGTACTCGGCGATCTCCATCATTTTGCCCTGCTTGAACCACTTCAGCGCCTGCAGGCCGTCGGCGGTTTTCTCCGCGCCGAACGTGGCGGAGGCGATCGAGTCGAGCTTGAGCCGGTGCGAAAGGATTCCCTGCAGATCCACCATCAGGTCGAGCGAGGGGAGTTGCCGCAGGTCAAGCGTCGTGTAGCCGTGCAGTACCTCGTAGTCGAAGCGAATGTGATTGAAGCCGACGACAAGGTCGGCGCGTTGCAGTTCCTCGATCAGGTCGTTTACTTCCGACTCCGCGTAGATCGAGTATCCGCCGTTTCCGGTGCTGTATGTGACTCCGATACTCATTCCCATCCGATCGATATTATTCCAGCCGCCGACATCATCGGCGGAGCGCATGGTTTCAAGATCGAAGTAAACGATGTTCGTCACGGCAGCTATCGCTTGCTCAAGTTTAGCGCAACGTCCGGCCGGTGGAAACAAAACTCGACGGCGAGCGGGTGAAGGCGTTCACTTGCCCTTGAGGTGGGCGATGAACTGAAACCAGATGGAGCGGTGTTGCATGAGGCATCGCTACGGTTGGCGGACACGGACAGTGTTTTTCCGCTGCACTGGAAGAGCGGTTCGATGAAGTATTCCGATTTCAAGCTGATGGCCGAGGGAGGCACGGCCAAGCTGTTCACCTGCCGCGACGTCAATCTTCATCGCGAGGTGGTATACAAGACGCTGCATCCAGAGATGCGCCAGTCGGACGTCGAGACGCAGCGGTTCCTGCGCGAGGCGCGTGTGACGGCCAAGTTGCAGCATCCCGGCACAGTGCCTGTTTATGAGTTGGGGCGTGACCGTAACGGGGACCTGTTTTTCACCATGAAGCGTGTGCGCGGCCGCAACCTGCGGGATATCCTGATTGGCCTGCGCGACGGCGATGAACGGCTGGAACAGTTGTTCTCGCTGACGGCGTTGGTGGACGCGTTGATTCAGGTTTGCCAGACGGTGGCCCACGCGCACGACCGGGGCGTGATTCATCGCGATCTCAAGCCGGCAAACATTCTCGTGGGTGCCTTCGGTGAAGTCATCGTTCTCGACTGGGGCCTGGCCAAGGTCTGGGGTGAACCGGATGTCGAGAGGGAGGCGTTCCCAGGCAAGGTAAGCCCGTCATTGACGCCGGCCGGTCGGCGCTACGGCACGCCGCTTTACATGGCACCGGAGCTTGCACGGGGCGATCCGCAGATCGATGGGAGGGCGGATGTTTTCAGCTTGGGCAACATTTTGTTCGAGATGCTCACGCTTCGTCAATTGCTCTTCGGCGAGACAGCTCAGGAAGTCGTTGACAACCTACTCAATGAACCGCTGCCCAAGCCGAGCGAAGCCTTGCCTGATCGCGATATTCCATCCGCGCTCGAGTCGATTTGCCGCAAGGCGCTCGAGAAGAAAAAGCGAGATCGCTACTCATCCGTGCAGGCGATGCTGGAGGCGCTGAGAGTCTACCGGCACTCCGGTGTTGCGGCGTAGAGCTTGGCCAAGGCTGCTGACGTGCCTAGATAAGTGAGGTTGAATCCGCCCAAGGTCAGAATGATTGTCCGCGGCGACGGTAGTTCGGCGCTGTTTGCAAGCCAGGCCAAGGTCAGCCCGTAGGCGAGTGCGATCCCGACCAACCAAGGCACCGTGCGGTATCGTTGCTTCGCCAATAGCGCCGCCACAAAGACATTTCCCAGCGCCAGTGGCAGCATACTCCAGATGAAATATGGAATCAGTGGCGTGATCTCGGTGATGATTTTTTTCTTCCCAGCCAAGGTGGGAAAGTTGTCGATTATGCTCGGAAGCAACCAGGCGGCGAGCGTGCATCCAATCCCCGCTAACATGCCGAGGACGGCGGTGCCAAGGAACGCCTGGCCAAGTACCCTCGATTTTGCGCCGGCCGCCTCGCGCACGAGTTTCGGGAACATCACGGCAGCCAGTGGCGCGGTGAAAACAACCAACCCGCGCCCGATCATTCCGGCCGCACCGTAGGGGCCGGAGTCGGCCTCCGGCAGGATCATCCGAGCGGCGATCATGTCGGCGCTTAGCATGAATTGCCCTGCGCCGAGACCCAATGTGAGCGGCACGATGCGGTCCAGCCAGGCCTTGGGGTTGAAAATTCCACGGCTTGTGTCCGATTGGCCCAGCCATGTTTGCCGGCTGTGCCAACCGGCGAGTAGGCAGGCCGTGGTGAGGCCAATCAGCACGCCGGTCGTCGCACCCGCCGCCTGGCCGCCGAAGAGCGCAACGATGATGCCAACTGCGACGAAGCGGCCTGCGCCGTTGGCGATCGCTGCACCACCGAGCCACGCAAAATTTTGCCGTCCTTGCAGGATGCCAAGCAGCACCGGCAGCCAAAGTTGTGGCAAGCCGAGCAGCACTGTCACAGAAAGTGCCACTGGGTTTGCGATCTTAAGCGACTCAATGATCGGTTCGCGAAATGCAGCCACAACGAGTGCGATCGCCATCCAGACGCATAGGCAAATGAGAAGCATCTTGTGAGTGGACTTGGCCAAGTCGATTTGCTGTTGTAGTTTGATGGCGGCTGCGGTTTGTTGTGCGAACACTGTTTGCAGACCAAGCGCAGGAATCATTATCAGGTTGAGGATCTGCACCAACGTGACGAACAGTCCGTACTCTTCAGAACTCATCCAGCCGCCGAAAACATGCACCGCAAACATCAGGAGGCCGCTGACGAAGGTGGCGATGACCATCCAGCTTCCCTGCCTGTAAAATGCGCGTTTGGATTCGGCTTCGCTCATGAGATAACGGCTTCCAGTTGATCAACAACTCGGGCACAGATTACCGGCCAATCCAGCTCGGTGGCGATTCGCTTGGCCAAGCGAATCGATTCGGCACGTGGCGGTGGGTTGTCCAGTAGATCAATGACATCATTCGCAAACTGCTCACCGTCGAATGCCGAAAAACGTACCGACGGGTTGTTGCCGAAAAACGCCTTCATACTGTCAAGTGGCGTGCTCACCACAGGCAGGCCAAGCGCAGCGTATTCAACGAGCTTGGCAACGAAGGCGCAGTGCGCACCGCTCGACGACTCATACGGGATGATCCCGACACCGGCCTGGCCAAGGCGCTCAGTGACTTCGCCGTAAGGCACGAAGCCGGTGCACTCGATTTTGGCCGACGGCGCGACAGATAGGACGCATTTGGCGAGGTTTTTGACGGCGTTGGTTTCGCGGCCGATAAAAAGAAAATGTGTATCCTGCCTGGCCAACGCGATTTGGGTGATGGCGCGGACGGCGATCGGCCCGAGGTGATGGGTGTCGAACGAGCCGTGCATGGCAATCGTGAGGGGTGAAAGGTGAGCGGTGAGCAGTTGGAACAGCTTGGCATCGTAGCCGTAGTGGATGGTTTGCAGTTGGTCGTTGGCATAGCCGGTCTCGACGAAGCGGCTGGCGAGTTCGTCGGAGACGGTGAGGACAGCATCGGCATCGTGGCGCTGGGGCAGCGAAATTTCATAGGCCATCAGGCGGCGCAGCACGAAGCGTGGCATTGTCCAAGTGGGCCACGACTCCATGAAGCCACTCAGGAAATCGAGAAAGTTCATTACCACCGGCACGCCGAGATCGGTCTTGAGCCGGCCGGCGGCGACGGCGCTGATGGCGTGTTGTGACAGGAGGACATCGAACGAAATATCGCGAGCGGCACGGCGGACGAGTCGGCGCAGAGCGCCCGGGTAGGCGAGGTACTTCAGCGATCGCAGTCGGGTGTGGCGGTTCATTTCCCAACCGGTGAATGGGTGGATGGTGATGCCGAACCGCGTGGCCACGGCGTCACAATTCGCGAAGTCTGGGCAGAAAAGGTGCACCTCGTGGCCACGCCGTGTGAGTTCGCCGACAAGGTAGTTGGCCTCAGCCGAACCACCACCGGAGGGCGGGTAAAACGGTTCGTGCGTGAGCAGGGCCAATCTCATCGAGCAGGAGTGTGCAGCGAAATCACGGCAGCGACAAAAGGAATCGCGTCAGCATCTCGGTGCCGCGATTGACTTGCTCGATCGTAATCCACTCGTTGGCCGTATGCGCCTGCGCGATGTCGCCTGGCCCCCAGACGATGGTGGGGATACCCGCGCCGGCGAGGTTGGAGGCGTCGCAGTAGTAGTCTACACCGAGTGGTTTTTTCTGCCGGGCCGCCCGCATGAAGTCGCGCACCCACGGCAGTCCAGGATCGGTCTCAAGGGCGGGGCAGATGTAGTCCTTTGCATCGATGAGTATGGCTTTGAGACTGTGCTTGGCCAGGACGCCGAGGAGTTCGCGGCGAATTTTGGCGAATGTTTCGCCGGGCAGAGTACGGCGGTCGAGGTCGGCTTCGCAGTGGTCGGGAACGATGTTCGGCTGCGTGCCGCCGCGGATGGTGCCGGTGTTGATTGTGGCGAAGCCAAGCACCGGATGCCGGCGTTTGCGGAGCAACGCGGCATAGTCGGTCTCGATGACGTCGATGCATTGGGCGAGCGAGTGGACCGCGTTGCGTCCCAGTTCGGGGCGTGCACCGTGGGCAGCCTTGCCGCTGGTGATGAGCCGCAGCCAAAGGTCGCCCTTGTGCGCGGTGACAACCTTACAGCGGGTCGGTTCGCCGACGAGAGCGAGGTTAGCTTTCATTCTCAGCTTAGCAAAGGCGCGGGAGCCGGTTTGGTTGCACTCCTCATCCATTAAGCCGACGAAAACGATCTCGGTGTTATTTGGGCGCTGTTTGCGCGTGGCTACGTTTTCGAGCGCGCGGAACATCGCGGCGACGCTGCCTTTGGTGTCGCACGCACCTCGGCCGTACAGCTTGTTTCCTTTTATTGTGGGACGAAATATTTTTGGGTCGTTACCGCCGACGGTATCGAGGTGCGGCGCAAGGATGATGCGGTGCCTCGTTTGGCCAAGTGGCGAGAGACGGACGATGAGGTTGCCGCTCTCGGGCGTAACCGATTGTCGCTCAATCTCAAGCCTAGTCTTGGCGGCCCGCATGGCCAGATAGTCGGCAACACGGCTCTCGCCCGCGCGCGCGTCGTCCGGCAGCAGGAAAGAGGCATTAACGCTGGGCAGCGCGATCAGGTCGCGCAGGAGTTGGACGGCTTGGCTCAACACGGGTGTTCTACTGTGAGTCGCCGCTTCGAGCAATCCCAGCGATATGCAGGAGGGAAGTTGCCTCGGTCAGGTTTAATGGAACGCGGCCTTTGTGCGTATTAGGCGGTGCTAGTGCTTGGCCAAGTGCTTGGGCAGTTGCTGGGGAGCGAGCTTGTGTTTGTCTGCCAGGGTGTTGCCTCGCTCGATGGCCCAGTATTCCTCCCCGATGCTGAGGATGACGCGGCTTTGCGACAGGAGTGCCGGTTTTTTCGGGAACGGCATTTTTCGGTAGTCGATCATCACGATTTCCCCTCCGGCCAACTCGTCACCCAGCTTGTAACTCGTGGTCTTGTTTCGGTTGAAATCCAGTATCATGATCTCCGGTTGTCCCTGCCATTCTGACAGGGAAACAATCTTATATGTCTCCGGCCCAGGCGGCGGTGGTGTGCTAGGTGGAGTGG
>PVBE010736002.1_pt1 | contig 12090 bp, 14 predicted proteins | sample 1631181 | NCBI WGS metagenome assembly PVBE01 (sample SAMN08397723, study PRJNA350692) | Marine metagenome, whole genome shotgun sequencing project. | isolation source: water | place: Pacific Ocean | collected 2012-04 | reverse complement strand
TCGCGGCGCAGCGGATCAAGGGGCTGTCCCTCAGGACCGCCGTGATCAACATGCTCTTCCCCGCCCGAGGGGCACGCGGTGGCGAGACGATCAAGACGCTCATCGACAGCTTCGAATACCCACGGCTGGGCCCAGGCATGATGTGGGAGGCGTTCAGGGAACACGTCATCCAGGCCGGCCACCGGGTGGAGCTCGGGTGCCGGGTGACACGCGTGCTCCACGACGGACGACGCGCCACCGGGGTCGAGGTCGAAGCGGGTGGGCGCCGGACGGTGCAGCCGGCCTCGCACGTCATCTCGACCATGCCGATTCGCCATTTGGTCCACAGCCTGTCGCCGGCGCCGCCCCCCGAGGCGATCGCAGCGGGCGACCGGCTCAAGCACCGCGACTTCCTGACGGTGGCGTTGATCGCCAACCAGCGCGAGGTCTTCGCCGACAACTGGATCTACATCCACGACGACGCGGTCAAGGTGGGGCGTATCCAGAATTTCAAGAACTGGAGTCCGGCCATGGTGCCGAACCCCGAGCAGACGTGCCTCGGCCTGGAGTACTTCTGCTTCGAGGGAGACGGCCTCTGGACGATGGACGACGCGCAGCTCATCGAGCTGGCTACGCGTGAGATCGCCGCGATCGGTCTCCTGCAGCCAGAGGTCGTCGTCGACGGCACGGTGGTACGCATGCCGAAAGCGTATCCGGTGTACGACGAGGGCTTCGAGGAGGCGCTTGGCGTCGTCAGGGCTCACGTCTCGCGGCTGGAGAACCTACAGCTCATCGGACGGAACGGTATGCACAAGTACAACAATCAGGACCATTCCATGCTGACGGCCATCCTCGCGGTGCGCAACCTCTTCGGAGAGCACCACGACCTGTGGGCCATCAACGCCGACGACGAGTACCACGAGGAAGGTGGGGATGGAGACGCCGACTTCGAGGGCGAGGTCCGGGAGCTGCAGCGGACCCAACCGAGCGTCCCCACGCAGGCCCGGACGCGGCCCGGCCGCTGATCGCTCGCCGCAGCCAACGTCGGCTCAGGGCCGAGTCCGGCGGAGCCCGGCGGCCCCGGCCTCCTTGAACTCGCTCTCGCAGAGGAACCACTCGTAAGGCTCGTAGACCGCCTGGAGCATGCACGTCCCCGTGGCGACCTCAATCTGCCCGGTCGCCCTGACCCGCGACGTGAACTCACAGGGCGCCACCACGTTGGCCATCGTGCGCTGCGGGTTGGGACCCACTCCGGTCACGCTGAAGGTGCTCGACAAGATCTCGAAGACCCTCCGGTTGATCTCGATCTCGTCCCGCTCGGCGAGCTTGCCGCCGCATGCGTCGCTGAAGTTCCGGACCGCGACGTCCGCGGGGACGTTCGAGTCGCTGAAGTCCGTGAGAAAGGTGTCGACCAGCGCGGTGATCTCTTGAATCGACGCGTTGACGTGAACGGTGACGCTCATGGACGTGCGGTTCTCCCGCATGCCCGCCGTGCCGTCCTCCTCCCGCCCCTCGTACACCTCGATGACGGTCAGGGTGATCTCGACGGTGGCCGGCGTCTGGTCTCCGGGCTGCGGAGTCCACGTTACCGAGGCGCCCTCACCAGCGAACACCCCGGTCGGCGCCGTCCACTCGAAGGTGAGCTCCGCGACCGGGGTGTCGACGTCGCTTACAGCGGCCGAGAGCTGGAACGCCTCGCCGACCTCGGCGCGGTCGCCGCTGGTCGACAAGGACAGGATCAGCGGCGGCGCGTTGGCGCGCGTCGAGAACGAGAGCGTCGCCGTGAACGGTCCGACCGAGCCTCCTTGCTTGAAGCGGGCACGCCAGTAATAGGTCGTCTCCGCGCGGAGCGGGTCCTCCGGCCGATACGCCGTCACGCCTCCTGCCCCTTCCGGCACGGTGGCGAACAAGCTCCCGGCGAAGTTGGTGTTGTCCGCCACCTGGAACTGGTACGTCCGGTCCTCTCCGTCCCCACCGACGTTCTGCACACGTAGCTCCGGTCGAACATCCACGTCCGCCCCCTCGGCGGGGGCGACCACGCCCGGCGCTCCCGCCCCCGCCGCAGATTCCGACGGGACCGTCGGCACCTGGGTCTTGCGGCACGCCCCGACCGCGGTGGCGACCGTCAGGAGGATCAGGAGCCCTCCCACCAGGCGCCACGGGCCGCTCACCGCCGATCGCGGATCAGGTCCCGGACAGCTCGGGTGCCGGTTCGGGTTGGTTCGTCGCCTCACGGATCTCTCGAATAACGTATATCGGCTTGTCCTGGGACTCGTGGTAGGTCCGGGCCTGCAGCTCGGCCAGCAACCCCAGCGTGAGCAGCTGCAGACCGGTGAAGATCAGGAGGATCCCGAGCATGAGCAAGGGCCGCCCGCTGATCGACTGGTACTGGAACAGCCGTACGTAGGCGAGCCATCCGGAGATGAGTAGCCCCGCCAGGCCCATGACGCTCCCGACCAACCCGAAGATCTGGAGTGGGCGCGTCGAGTAGCTGATGAGGAACTTCACGGTGACCAGGTCCAAGATGACCCGGATCGTGCGCGACAGCCCGTACTTGGACCGCCCATAGCGTCGCGCACGATGGTTCACGACGGTCTCGGCGATCGTGACACCCATCTCGCTCGCAATGGCAGGAAGGAATCGATGCATCTCACCGTAGAGCTTGAGCGGCTTGACCACCTCGGCACGAAAGACCTTGAGCGAGCAGCCGTAGTCGTGCAGCTTCACGCCCGTCGCCCACGAGATGAGGTGATTGGCCAACATGGACGGCAGGCGACGCGTCAGAAACGGGTCCTGGCGGTCCTTGCGCCAGCCGCACACGATGTCGTAGCCGCGATCCAGCAGATCCACCATTCTCGGGATGTCCGCGGGGTCGTTCTGCTGGTCACCGTCGGACGTGACGATGAGCCGGCCGCGGGCGTGGGCGAACCCGGCGGCAAAGCCCGCCGTCTGCCCGAAGTTTCGTCGGAAGCGGATCACCCGGAGCTGGTCATCGTCGGCCTGGAGCCCCTCGAGGATCTCGAACGTGGCGTCCGTGCTCCCATCGTCGACGACGATGATCTCGTAGGGTCGTCCCCACTCCCGCAGCGTTCGAGAGAGCTCGGCGTGCAGCTCCACCAGATTGGGCGCCTCGTTGCGAACGGGGATGACGACGGAAAGTTCAATGCCCATGGGACGAACGCTCATTATAGGGCCCAGGCCACGGGCGGTCAATACAACCCATTGAGATCATTGAACTTAGCTGTGCAACTCGGGAGGACGAGAACGGGATCCGCTTGCCGGGAAGATCATCGCTCACGCCGCCGTCCCGGTCACGGGCGGTCGCCGCCAGCGTCGCCACGCGACGTACGCGATGCCTCCGACCAGCGCCACCACCGCGAGCCCCGCGGAGATGGTCGCACCGTTGGACCGCAGGTAGTCGATCGCCAGCTCGCCGTACCAGACCGCGAGCAGACCCTCGCCGAAGTACCGGACCCCCCGCCCGACGGCGATCGCGCAGGCGAAGGCCACGGGGCGGACACCCGCCACCCCCGCCATGAGGACGAAGGCCTTGAACGGCGCTGGCGGCGGCAGCAGTGCCGGGACGATGATGGCTAGGACCCCGTACTTGCGGAACAGCCCGAGTACCCGGTCGACCTGGCCCTCCCGCAACCGGCCGCGCAGGAAGGTGTCCCCGCCCTTGCGAGCCAATCCGAACAGCGCGAGACACCCCGCGATCGAGCCCAGGGTCGCCATCGAGGCGTAATAGACCATCAGGTGCGGGTGTTTGGTCACCATCCACACGATCAGGAGATCGTTGATCTCGGGGAGGGAGAGGAAGGAGGAGTCGAGAAAGGCGATAAGGAAGAGCCCGGGCCCGCCGATCTGCAACGCGACACCCTGGAGCCAGGGGACGATACGGTCCATGCCTCGTGTCCTACCCTGCCTGCGTGTCGCCCTGGTTCAGATCGGTTGGCGAGACTCGTGAACGTCGACCCTGCTCGTGCGCGGCCGGGCCCCCGGCGCCCCGCGGGATCGGACCGGGAAGTGGACAGAACGCACGCGAGGGAGCCGGCGACCAGGGGCACGCGCGGCCCCTGATCCTGCCGGTCGGTGGAGAGATTATAGCGGAGACGTCGGGAAGGAGCGCTTAGCCAACCTAGAACCCGACGTGCACGCCGAACAGGGTGGTGTAGCCCCCCAGATCGATTCGGTCTGCCAGGAACCCGTTCTCGATTCCGACCCGGCCGTCACCGCCCTGGTAGCGGAACTCACCGCTGATCATGACCTGGTAGGCGACGCGGAAGCGCGCGCCGAGCATCGCGACCGGTCCCACATTGGTCCCCTCGGCCACGAAGCTGTCACGGAAGATCGAGAAGTCCGTGAAGTCGATGAACTCCCCGGTCTCGCTGTAGCGCCAGTTGTAGATGCCGAGGCCGCCGCCCACGTAGGGCTGGAAGCCGTTCAGGCGGCTGATCGGAAATAGCCGAATGGTCGTCGTGACCGGAAGGATGCGGAGCTTGAAGTCCTGTCGAATCTCCGAGCCGTTGTCGTTGACGAAGTCGCGGTACACGCTCGGCACGGTTCGCCGGTAGTAGCCGACCCCGACTCCGGCCTCGAAATAGTCGCCGATCCCGACGAGCCACTCACCGTTGACGGCGGCGTTGTTGAAGTCCGGAATGCGGAACGCGAAGAAGTTTCGGTTCTCGTTGAGGACATCACCGTTGACCCGCGCGTCCTCCCCGCGCACCGCGAAGTAACCCACCTGTACGCCGAACAGCTGATCCGCGCTGGCCGACGGTGGCACGGCCAGAACCCCTGCAACCACGGCGCCCCAGACGATGTTGCGCAGCATACCGCCCCTCCCGAGGGTGGTCCCTCTGGACTGCGCTGGCTGATCAGATTCGAGTGCACGATCCGTACCAGGCTTAGTCCAAAGAGGCCCGACCGGAGGACGGCCGGGGTGTCCAGAAGAGGAGTCAGTTCGTCTCGTTTCGTGAACGCTCGCGGCCGAATTGAAGAATGGCCTGCACCATCGCCCCGTGGATCCGCTCGTTCGAGGCAACGATACGTCCTGACGCAGACGTGAACGGCTCCCCCGCCAAGCCGGTCACGCGCCCGCCCGCCTCTTCCACGATGAGGGAACCGGCCGAGATGTCCCAGGGATTGAGGCGCTGCTCCCAGAATCCATCGAGACGCCCCGCCGCCACGTAGCACAAGTCGAGCGCGGCCGAGCCCAACCGTCGCACGGCTCGGGTCCGGCCCAAGAAGTAGCCGAACAGGCCCACCAGCGCCTCGCGGTTCTCGTGGACGTCGTAGGGGAAGCCCGTGCAGAGCAGCGAGTCTAGCAGCTCGGTCGCGCGCGACACCCGCAGCGGTGCGCCGTTGAGGAACGCGCCCTCTCCTCGCTCGGCGACGAAGAGCTCGCGGCGGATAGGCTCGTAGACGGCGCCGACCTCCGCGCGTCCATCGACCTCGAGCGCCAGAGACGAGCAGAAGAACGGCAGCCCGTGCGCGTAGTTCGTGGTCCCATCGATCGGGTCGAAGACCCAGCGATAGGACGCGCTCGCACCCGCCCCCTCACGCTCCCCGAGCTCCTCGGCCAGCACGGCGTGCTCCGGGAATCGCTCCTCGATGATGCCGCGGAACATACGCTCGACGACAACATCGGCGTCAGTCACCAGGTCGATCGGGCTCTTCTTGTCGATACGGAGGGTGTCGCCCACGCGCGCCAGCTGCATCCGGCCGGCACGCAGGACGATCTCGATGGCAGTGGCAACGATGAACGGGTCGTGCGACATGCGGATTGCGAACTCCTCGAACCTTCGCCGTTTCGCTTCGCGCGTTCATGAATAATGCGGGCTAGGACCCCTGTGCCGGTAGCTTCTTGACCATGCGCACCTCCATCCCCCCCCCTTGCGCGCGTTCCAGCACCAGATCGTCCATGAAGCTGCGCATGAAGAAGATGCCACGGCCACTCGACTTCAGCACGTTCTCGGGGTCGAGCGGGTCGGGAACTTGGTGCGGATCGAACCCGTCGCCCTGGTCCACCACCCGCACGACCAGCTCGGTGGGCTCCTCGCTCGGCACGAAGCTGAACTCGACGAGCACGCGCTTGGCCAGGTCTTCTTCGTTGCCGTGCTTGATCGCATTGATCACCGACTCGCGAACGGCCACCCCGACCCAGTGGATGGAGTCGTCGTCCAAGCCGGTCAGGGCACCGACTCGGTCGGCGACGACCTGCACGAAGTCCACCATGTCGAAGTGGCTCCGGATCTCGAGGCGGATCAGACTCTCGCTCCCGCGCATCGGCAGCCGCTTGATAGCACACGAGCCAAACTCGGTCAAGGTAGCCGGAGGAATACCCACTCCGGGTGGTGCTATAGTGCCGGCATGGCGATCGGGCTCTCCTGCACGCGGACCGTCCAGCCCGTGGCGCGGGTTCACGGGCGGTTGCGGGTGCCGGGCGATAAGTCGATCTCGCACCGTTACGCGATCCTCGGGGCGCTCGCGACCGGTCGTACGCTGATCCGAGACTTCGCCCCTGGCGCCGACTGCGCGACCACGCTCGCATGTTTGAAGGCGCTGGGTGTCGGCGTGGCCGTCCGCTCGGATCCAAGTCTGGAGGAGAGCCGTGAGGGACCGTTGATCACCGTGGAGATCGACGGGCGCGGCCTCCGTGGGCTCGAGCCTCCGTCGGGCATCCTCGACGCACACAATTCCGGCACGACGATGCGGCTGCTCGCCGGAGTCCTGGCCGCACACCCGTTCGAGAGCACCCTGGTCGGCGACGGCTCCCTCTCGCGGCGCCCCATGGGTCGGGTCATCGAACCATTGACCAGGATGGGCGCGCGCATCCTCGCCGACAACCAGCACGCGCCGCTTCAGATCATCGGGGGCGACCTCCACGGCATCGCGCACCTACCGGCGGTCGCCAGCGCCCAGGTGAAATCGGCGGTCCTCTTGGCAGGCCTCCAGGCCCAGGGACAGACGAGCGTGCGCGAGCCGGCTCGGACGCGCGACCACACCGAGCACGCGCTCGAGGCGTTCGGAGCGCAGATCACGCGCGACGACGCGTCCACCGTCGCCATCCGGGGCGATCAATCGCTCTGGGCCACGAGCCTGGAGGTTCCCGGCGACCTCTCATCGGCCGCCTTCTGGGTCGCTGCCGCCGCGGCGCTGCCCGGATCGGCTCTCGAGGTGGTCGGCGTCGGCCTCAACCCCACGCGTGCGGCGCTGCTGGACGTCCTGCGCCGCATCGGTGCCCACGTCGAGGTGAGCGATGAGCAGACCATCGCCGGGGAGCGACGCGGGACGCTGCGGGTCGCCCACGGCGAGCTGCGGCCGACGACGATCGCGCCCGCGGAGGTGCCCGGGCTCATCGACGAGCTGCCCCTCCTGGGCGCGATCGCGACGCACGGGGGCGCCATCACCGTGACCGGCGCCGCCGAGCTCCGAGCGAAGGAAAGCGACCGCATCACTTCGCTGGTGGCGGGGCTGCGCAGCCTGGGCGCCGACGCCGAAGAATCGCCCGATGGATTCCAGGTTCGGGGAGGCCACCGGCTGCGTGGAGGACACGTCGAGAGCCAGGGTGACCACCGACTCGCCATGGCGCTGGCGATCGCGGGACTTGGCGCCACCGCGCCGACGCTTATCCACGGCGCCGAGGCAGCCAACGTGTCGTACCCGACGTTCTTCGAGGTTCTCGAATCGATTGTCGCGTGAAGACCGACAAGATCTATCTCGTCGGGTTCATGGCCGCAGGCAAGAGCACTCTCGCCACCCGTCTGGCGGAGCGACTGGGGTGGGAGGCGCAGGACATCGACGAGCTCATCGAGGCCCGAGAGCGGTGCTCCGTGGCGGAGATCTTCGTACGCCAGGGCGAGCCGTACTTTCGGATACTGGAACGGGAGATCTTGACGCTGCTGCTCCCGCTTCGGCGGGTCGTGGTGGCGACCGGCGGGGGCACCTACGCGGACCCCGACAATCGACGGATAATCAGCCTGGACGGCGTCAGTGTCTGGCTCGACACCACGTTCGGGCGGGTGCTGGAACGCATGCCCTTAGATGGTCGTCGACCGCTCGCGAAGGATCGCGGACAGCTCGAACGGCTGTTCGTACTCCGCCAGGAGGCTTACCAGCACGCCGACCTCCGGCTTGACGCCCACGCGGTCACACCGGATGAGCTAGCCGACCAGGTCGTCGGATGGCTCGAGACCCTGTGAACGACTGCCGCGGCTCGACATCATGCGCTACCTGGTCCTGACCGACATCCACGCGAACCTGGAGGCGCTCGAGGCCGTCCTGGCGGCCGCGCCCCCCGATGAGGTCGACGACATCCTTGTCCTGGGGGACCTCGTAGGCTATGGCGCCGACCCGAACGCCGTGGTCGACCGCGTCCGGGGCCTGGCCCCCCGGGCCTTGATTCGCGGGAACCACGACAAGGTGGCGTCGGGTCTCGAGGAGCCCGAGGGCTTCAACGCCACGGCGCGGGCGGCCGTGCGTTGGACGCACGACACCTTGACGCCCGCGAACCGCCAGTACGTGGCTGGCCTCCCAGTCGGGCCGGTGTTCGTCGACTCGGTCGTCGAGGGCTGCCACGGCACCCCGTACGACGAAGACGAGTACATGTTCGAGGAGTTGGACGCGCTGCGCTCGTTCGAGGCCATGAGACGGCAGGTGTGTCTCTTCGGCCACACGCACGTGCCGGTGGTCTACAGTCTGACGGCGGATGTCCTCGAGACGGAGCATACGGCCGGCGTGGCGGAAATGGGCGTCGCGCTACGCGCCGAGCACCGGTATCTCATCAACCCCGGGTCGGTCGGTCAGCCGCGCGATGGCGATCCTCGGGCCGCCTACGGCATCCTGGATGTCGCGGCCAAGCAGATGCGGCTGCATCGAATCGACTATCCAATCGAAGTCGCTCAGCAGAAGATTCTCTCTGCTGGGCTCCCACCCGCCTTGGCACACCGCCTCGCCCTGGGAAGGTAATCGCCCACTGTCTAGTCGCGCTGCTCGTTTCGCGCGCGTTGCTCGCGTCGTCTGATCTCGGCCGCATACGCGTCGCTGGCGGCCCGCGAGCCGAGAATCCAGCCGAGCACGATGCCGAGCAGCAACACGCTTGGAATGAAGATGAAGTGTCCCGCGGTCATCCCGCCCACTAGGACTTCTCTCTTCGGGTGTCGGCGACGCGTGCTACCTCGGCCAGCTCGCGTTCGACCTGCCCCAGCCTCCGCCAGATCGAATAGACGTAGGCCAGCACCGCGAGCCAGACGAAGGCGTAGGCCGCCACCAGGAGCGGCGCCGCGGCGAGCTCCTCTTCCGGCGGTAGCTCGCTGATGGGCACGAACTCGTCCTGGGCCGGGCCCGGTTGGAGCGCCGAAAGGCCCGCCGCCGCCGCCGTCACGGGGGTCCCCCCGAACGTCCCCCACGTGGCCAGGGCCAAGAACGCAACCATGCTCCACGCGATGGCGTCCGCGGTCGCTCGGCTGGCGCCGGGTTGTCGGTGCCGTTCCTTCCGCATCATGACGCTCTCCACAACCTCCCGTCAGTCCTCCACCGCAAGGTACAGTCGCTCCAGCTCCGCGCGCTCCTCTTCCAGCCGGCTACGCACCACCAGCATCACGAGGTAGAGGCAGAGGAAGGCCGCGGCGCACCACCAGAACGCGCCGCGCATGCCCGGGCCCAGCGACGGCACCACCGTCGTCTTCGGATGCACCGTCCGCCAGACGTTCACCGACCAGTAGACGAACGGCACGTTGGCCATGCCGAAGAGGGCCACGCCGGCCGCCAGCTTCTCCGAGCCGGGGCCCCCGTACCGGCGCAGCAGCAGATACGCGACGAACACCATCCACAGCACGAGCGCCGAGGTCAACCGCGCGTCCCACTGCCACCAGACGCCCCACGCCTTCCTTGCCCACAGCGGGCCCGTCACCAGCCCGATGGTGCCGAACACCACGGCGAGCTCCGCCGCGGCGAGCGCGATGTGATCCGCGGACGGCCGGCGGCGCGCCAGGAACACGGCGCTCGCCACGCCGCACACGAACACCGACGTGAACATCACCATCCAGGCCGGCACGTGAAAGTAGAAGATCTTCTGGACCAACCCCATGGTCGACTCATACGGCGCGCGCGCAATCATGACCGGCGCCCACGCGAACAGGACCGCGGCGGCGACCACGAGCGGCACGAACGCTCGTTGCAGCTTGATCATCCCCATCTCCACGCCGAACTCAGTCCGTCATCAAGGGCTCGAACGTCCACAGGGCCAGCGTGACGAAGACCATGTCGAAGAACACCAGCATGCCGATCCAGGCTCGCGCCATCGCCTCCTCGGCCTCCGGCTGGAAGATCGCCGCGGTCCCTCGAACCCCCGCAATGATCACCGGAATCGTCATCGGATACAACAGCACCGGCAACAGGACGTCCCGGCTGCGGGCGCGCACCAGCATGGCCGCAAACAGCGTTCCGACCGCCACGAAGCCGACCGTGCCCAGGAACAGGAGAGTCACCAGCAATAGGGGGTGTGCCAGCACCGGCGCCTGGAACATCAGGGCGATCAGCGGGACGACGACGGTCTCCACCGCGCCCAGCAGGACGAGGATACCAACCGCCTTGCCTACGTAGATGGCCGGACGATCGATCGGCGCCATCAGGAGCGCCTTGAGCGTCTCGTTGTGGCGCTCTCGGTCGAACGCCCGGCCGAGCGCCAGCGTGCCCGCAAAGGCGATCACGATCCACAGGATGCCGGCGGCCACGTACTCCAAGGGCCGTCCCTCGCGCACGAAGCCGAAGGCGAACACGAGCACACAGGCGACCGCGAAGAACAAGGTGGTGTACACGATCTCTCGGCTGCGCATCTCGACCTGCGCGTCCTTGCGAACCACCAGCCACACCACGCGCAGGAACGACGTGGTCACGCGCTCCCCACTCCCAGGTGAAGGTCGTAGCGATGACGCAAGGGATCGGAGGCGTCCTCGAGTGCGACCAGCTTCCCAGCCCGGAAGATCGCCGCGCGGTCCAGCAGCCCGTCAACCAAGTCCAAGTCGTGCGTCGCGATAACGACGATCGCCCCGACCTCCCGCAGCCGCTGCAGCCGTGAGACGAGCCCCCTGATCGCCGCGTCGTCGAGTCCAGTGAACGGCTCGTCGAGAAGGGCCAGCCGCGGTTCGTGCATGAGGGCACGCTCCAGGGCCACCCTCTGGCGCATCCCCCGGGAGAAGCCCGCGACGGGCTCGTCCGCGCGATCCCCGAGTCCCGCCTCGCCCAGCGCGGCCTCGGCTCGATGCTCCGGGTCGATCACACTGTAGAGCCGCGCGAAGAACTCCAGGTTCTCGCGAGCCGAGAGCTCGGGATAGAGGTGGAGATCGTGCGCGAGCAGCCCGATCCGGGCCCGCAGCGCAGCACCGGCGGAGGCGGTGGTGTGGGGGCCGTAGCGGATCTCGCCCGAAGAGGGCACCACGAGCGTCGAGAGCATGCCCAGGAGGGTCGACTTGCCGGCGCCGTTTGGGCCCAGCAGTCCGAGGATCTCTCCGGACCGGCAGGTGAGCGACACGCGCGCCAGGGCTCGCCGTCGCCCATAGTTGCGCGAGACGTCGGTGAGGGTGACGCGATCGAACTCCAGGCTCGCAGCTCGTGGTGAAAGTCCCGCCGCATGTGGCTGGTGATGCATCCCGTCTGGCTGCTCTGCTCCTCGCTCGACTATGCCGACAAGCCTCGATCGTCGCACCTTGCCAGGCGGGCGCCTCACCAGTCTCGGTGCGACCTGGCACGCTCGCACGGGCTCAGATTCACGGGTGCCGAGCCCCGCCCGGTCAGGCGTCGGACGCGGGCTGATCCGCTGCCGTGTGGAGACCAGCGCCGACCGCTGTGGGGCCCGAGCCGGTAGGGGATCGCGCGCTGGCGACGCCACGCGGCGCCTCTCCGAGCTCGCGATCGAGCTCGCCGTAGATGCGGGCTAGCTCCGCGGTGAGCTCACGCTTGCGCCCGACGTCCTTCGGCCGGTTGGCCCCCTCGGCCCGAAGGCGCTCCTCGATCTTGACCAGGTCGGCCAGCAGGGTGTCGCGCCTGGTGACGAGGCGCTGTCGTCGCACCTCGAGCGATCCCTCACCCGTCGCGCCCGCTCCCCAAACG
>PVBE012011754.1_pt1 | contig 12091 bp, 11 predicted proteins | sample 1631181 | NCBI WGS metagenome assembly PVBE01 (sample SAMN08397723, study PRJNA350692) | Marine metagenome, whole genome shotgun sequencing project. | isolation source: water | place: Pacific Ocean | collected 2012-04 | reverse complement strand
CCTGCGCGCGCAGCGCACCCCCGTTCCCGTTCCCGTTCCCGTGATCGTGCCCCTGCCCTTGCCCCTGCCCGTTCCCGCGCCCGTCTCCGGTTGCTCCCGCTCCCGTTCGCGAGCCCAGGCGGGTGACAGTCGCGCCCCGCGGCGCCGACGCACGAATCGACCAGCAACGCTCGAGCCGCGCGGACCGTTCCTGCGCGCGCAGCGCACCCCCGTTCCCGTCCCCGTCCCCGTGATCGTGCCCCTGCCCTTGCCCTTGCCCGTTCCTTCTGCCCGTTCCCGCGCCCGTCTCCGGTTGCTCACGCTCCCGTTCGCGGCGCGGTGCGGCCGAGGATTGAGACCGAATCGAGACGACGGAGGCGAACTACCTGCGGTGTGGGATGCGACGCTCAGGCGGGAAGGGGAAAGGGAACGGGCAAGGGCAAGGGCAGGGGCACGATCACGGGGACGGGGACGGGCACGGGGGTGCGCTGCGCGCGCCGGCACCGCGCGCCGGAGCGCGTTACGGCCACTCCGGGAGGTTTGGTGGCGGCGCCTTGGGAGGGTCCGGGATCCTCTCTTTCACGAGCTTCCACTCGCGCCCTTCGTAGCGCCACTCCTGTTGCCAGGCGCGTTGCTGGATCTGCGTGCTCGGGATCCGATACCAGCTCACGCCCACAATCACCGTCGCGGCGTCACCGTCCTCGGTGGGCTGCACGCCCAACACCTGGACGTCGGTGATTCGCACCTGCTGGGCGGCCGCGACGTGGCCGGCGAGCCACTGGCCGCGAAGGTCCGGGTGGACGTAGGCGGCGGCGCCGCGCCACTTCTGCCAGCGGACGTGCAGGTTGAAGTCGCGCACGGTGGTCTTCAGCGCGTCGCCGCGGTTGAGGTAGCTGCCGGCGCAAGCGGGCAGGGTGCCGGCGATGAGGGCGAGGGCGTAGCGGCGGTTCATCGGCGCAGGACTCGCATCAGCCGGGCCTTGTCCTCGGGGCCGAATTCGCGCGTGACGACTAGCGCCAACAGGTAGGTCACGCCGACGCCGGCGAGCATCCCGAGGGACGCGATCTTGCCCATCTGCGGGAGGAAACGTCCGGCGACGACCAGCGCGGTGCCGATACCCAGGACGCGGATGGCGGTTGCGGCGGGGAACGGCTGGCCGAAGGCGCGCCAGAGCACGCCGATGCCGAGCACGAGGCCAGCCGTGAACGCGATGAGCGTGGCGATGCCGGCGCGGCGGAGAATGTCGGCGGTGTCGACCGCTCCAGGCAGCCAGGTCTGGTAGAGGCCCGCAGCGACGGCGACGGTGATGATGCCGACGACGAGCGCCGTCGTGGCGCGGTCGGAGGACATCAGGAGCGTGTTCACCACGTTGAACAGGCTGAAGCAGAAGTAGGCGGGTGCCAACCATGCAAGCGCGATAGCCGAGTCGCTGAAGCGCGGGAGCAGACCCGTCACGGCCTGGGGCACGGCCGCCAGCACCACCGCCGCGGCGCCCACCATCAACATCGAGTACCGAAGCGCCTGGCGGATGTAGAGCCGCGTCTTCTCACGGTCCTCCTGGAACGTAACCTCGCTGACCATCGGGAAGACCACGAACGTGATCGCAATCGTGGCCTGCCACGGCACGCGGCTGACCGCCTGGGCAAACCCGTACAAGCCGAGCACCGCGTCGGAGCTGGCGCCGACGGCCGCCGCGCGCATACCGGCGAAGACCCCGCTGTTGGGCACCCAACCGGCGGCGACCGGCTCGAAGAGCGCCGCCGCGGCGGGCTTCAGCAGCAGCACGTCCAGCTTGAAGATGATGTTGAACACCAGCGTGTAGAGCATCACCTGCGCGCCGAAGACGTAGAGGCGCCGGTCGGTCGGGCCGTCGCCGAGGTCGCGCCCGACCCGCCACGCGGCGATGATCATGATGATCGCCGCCGCGGTCGCGAAGCCGCAGAACGCGCCGACGACCCCGAAACCGGCGAGGGCGAAGCCGAGCACGAGGGTCGCCTTCATCGACGTAAAACCGATGTCGAAGAGCGCCTGGCGCAGGAAGAGCTTCCGGCCGTTGAGCGACCCGATATAGACGGTGTAAAGCGCGTAGCAGAACAGGATGACGCCGGCCGCGCGGTAGCCGTTGACGAGGTGGGGGTTCTGCCGTGCCGACGCAATCGCGGGTCCCGCGGCGATGAACCCCGCGGCCACCGCCCCGCCCAAGAGCAGCATCGCGAGGCGCGCCTGGCGCACGACCCCACCCGAAGCGTCAGGGCGCTCGGCCACGAACTTCGAGACCGTCTGCATCACGCCGACGACCATCACCATGCTGAGGATGCTCAGCGTGTTGTTGAGGTCGATGTACTGCCCGTAGAGCGCCACACCGTCGGCGGCGTCGCCGTAGAACTCGCCGAAGATGTACGGGAGGCCAAATGTGATCAGCGCGCCGCCGACCATGAACCAGAGCTTCGCCGCGGTGATGACGAGGAAGCCTCGGCCGGCGGTTTTGGCATCGTCCGACATGCGCCGCGGACCATAGAGCGTTTCGCTGTCTCTGGGTACTCTCGATGCCGTGCGCTTCCTGACCATCGCAGCCGTCGCCCTACTGGCCTGTATCTTCGCGCCTCGAACTCCGCCGGAGTCCGCGCGGGTCGCCGCGCCGCGCCCCGCCCTGCCGGTCCTGGAGGCGTGCGCGCCGCTGCGCTTCGCCGTCATTGGGGATGGGCGCGCCGGCTTCCCGGGTGTCGGACCGTCCGCTTACAAGCGCGCGATCCTCGGCGAAGTGCTCGCGCGCGCGCCGGCCTTCATCGTCGACACCGGCGACCTGGTTCGGGACAGCGACGATCCGGCGGAGTGGGCGCGCTTCCTCGACACGCTGCCGGCGAAGACGCCCTACGTGGCCGTGCGCGGGAATCACGACGTCGGCGGGTTCTACGGCCACGAGCTCGCCCCCGGTCCGGTCTTCGCACACCGCCTCGGCCCCGTGCTGCTGGTTGGGTTCGACAGCGAAGGTCGGCACGACGCGGACGTGCGGGCGCGAGTGGCCCAGGTGGACGCCGCGTTCGCCGCGGACGACGCCCCGTGGAAAGTGCTCATCATGCACCGCCCGATCTGGTCGCACGGGCCGCACGGCAGCAATGAGCGTGGCCTCAACCGGATCCTCGTTCCGGTGCTCGATCGCCACCGGGTCACGGTGGTGTTCAGCGGGCACGACCATGACTACGAGCGGGTGTGCGCGAGCGTGGGTCATGGCCCCGAACATCGCTGCGACCCGGCCGGCACGCACTACGTGGTCACCGGCGGGGTGGCGACCTTCACGACCCACTGGCCGACGGGCTCCGACATGGAGACGAGCCGCGCGTTCAGCGGATCTCGTCACTTCGTGGAGGTCGAGGTGAGCGGCGGCGAGATGACCATCACGACCCACCGCACCCTGGCCGGCAACGTGCGCCCGCCCGCCGTCATCGACCGCGTTGTGATCCTGCGCCCCGGGCCTTGCGGGTGAGAGGCGCCACGGTGACGTTCCGCCCTGACGGCCAGCAGCTGGAGGTCGCCGCCGGCACCCCGCTGCTCAAGGCGGTGCTACGCGCCGGCCGTCCGGTGGGCTACGCCTGTCGGGGTCAGGGTGTCTGCGTCGCCTGTCGCCTCCGCGTCCGCGGCCCGATGTCAGAGATCACCGCGAAGGAGCAGGCGCTGCTCGCCACCCTGGACGCTCCGGACGCCTACCGGATCGCCTGCCTCGCTCGAATCGAAGGGGATGTCGAGGTGCGCGCCGACTACTGGTAGTGGGCGGTGCTTCGTCCGGTGAAGCGGTTGATCATGTCGACCACCTCCTTCACCCGGAACGGCTTGTGGACGACCGGCAACTTCGTGCGTTCGAGGAATTCTCGATTCCGCTCGCCGTGCTGGCCGCCGGTGATGACCACGAAGCGCTCGAGCAGCTTGGGCCGGTTGGCTGCCACCCAGCTGTACACCTCGATGCCGCTGACGCGCGGCATCACGAGGTCGCAGAAGACCACGTCGATGTCGTCGAGCTCCTCTAGCAGCTTGATGCCCTCTTCACCGCCGTGCGCGATGTGGACTCGGACCCGCCGACTGAAGGCGCGGCGGTAGGCGTTGAGCAGGAATCGCTCGTCGTCGATGAAGAGCGCGCCGCCCTGGGGCTCGTCCGGCGGGCTGGTGTCGACGATCATCGGCAGCGGGACCGTCGAGCGCGCGGGCAGCCAGACGGTGAATGTGCTGCCCGTCTCCTCCACGCTGTCGACGTCGATGCACCCCCCGTGACGCCGCACGATCTCGTCGGCGATGGCGAGGTCGAGGCCGCCCGAGGCGATGTCCTCCACCGCCTCGAAGGGCTCGAGCACCCGGGCCAGCCGGTCCTTCGGGATGCCGCGCCCGTTGTCCTCGAACTGGATGGCGACGTCGGATCCCTCGGCGAAGAGGCGCACGATGATCCGCCCGTCGCTGTCGCGAGGGATGGCGTTCGACGCGTTGGTCAGCAGGTTGAGGAAGACCTGACTCAGCTTGCTGCGGTCACCCCGCACTTTCGGCACCGCTTCGAATTCGCGCTTCACGAAGACGTGCCTGCGCAGCTCGCCGTGCATGATGTTCAGCACGCTCTCGATGACGGCCTGCACGTTCAGCTCGGTGATCCGGTCGGCGCCCTGCACGCTCGTGAAGCCGCGCAGCTTCCGCACGATGTTCTGCACGCGGTTGCTGCCCTCGAGCGTCTCGTCGATGAGCGGCAGCAGATCCCGGACGAGGGTCTCCGGATCGATGCGGTCCGCCATCCGCTCGGCTTCGTCGTAGCGCTCCTTCCGGTAGAGGTCGAGCAGCAGCTTCAGCTCGCGCACGTACTGGCTGAGCACGCTGAGGTTGCTCACGACGAAGGCGAGCGGGTTGTTGATCTCGTGAGCCACTCCGGCCGCCAGCTGGCCGATGCCAGCGAGCTTCTCGGCCGCCACCCGCTCCGCCTGCGCCCGCGCGAGTTGCCGGAAGGCGTCCGACAGCTCCTCGTTCGCCTTCTGCTTGCTGGCGTAGAGGTGGGCGTTCTGCAGCGGTGACGCGAGTCGCTCGGCGAAGTCGGCGAAGAGCACCTTCTCGTGGTCGTCGAGCGGGCGGCTGGGCTCGATCGCCACGAAGGTGCGCAGCGAGTGACCCGCCGAGGGTGCGTGCCCGACGACGGCGTGGCCCCGCGGCCTCGGCCAATCGATCGGCCGATGCTTGATGACGATCTCCGCCGGCTCGACGTGGACCGACATCGCCGCCCGGGCGCGCTCGAGCATCGTCGTCACCCGCGAGTCGTTGTGCGCGGGGCGCGTCGCGGAGAACACGCGCAGGGTCGGCGGCGCGTCCTCTGTGAGGTCGAGCACCATCATCCGCGCCGGTGCAAAGCGCGCCGCGGATTGGGCCGCTGTGTCGAGCACCTCCTCGAGCTGCAGCGAGCGGTTGAAACGCGCCGTCACGTCGGAGAGAAAGCCCAGCGCCTCGTTGCGGCTCCTGGCCAGCTCCGCGAGCCGCCGCGTGCGCAGCGCCGCCTGGAGGCGCACGAGAAGCAGGTCCGTCGACGCGCTCTTGTCGACGAAATCGTTGATCCCGATGCGCACCGCCTCGCGCGAGATGTCGAGCGATGCGTGCCCGCTGAGCATCACCACCGGCAACAACTCGTCCTGGCGCCGCAGCCGCTGGCAGAACTCGATACCGGTCATGTCGGGGAGGCGATAGTCGAGCAGCACCACGTCGGGCGAGGTTTCGGCTACCGCGCGCAGCCCGGAGGTCGCATCGTTGGCGCACACGAGTTCGAACCCGGCCTTCTGCAGGACGAACTCGAGGAGCTGCTGGTAGTCGGGGTCGTCCTCGACGAGCAGGATGCGGGCGATGGGCTTCCCCGGCTGAGACCCCTCGAGGGCGCCATCGCGCGCGCTCATTGCGACACAGTCGTCGGCGGAATGCGCGCGACCTTGCTCCAATACGTCGCCAGCTCGCGAATCACCTCCACGAAGCGCGAGAAGCGGATCGGCTTGCAGATGAACGCGTTGGCACCGAGGGCGTACGCCGTGGCCACGTCCTCCTGACGCTGCGAGGTCGTGAGCATCAACACCGGGATGGAGCGCAGCGCCGGATCGCTCTTGGCCGAGCGCAGAACCTCCATCCCGTTGAGCTTCGGCAGATTCATGTCGAGCAGGACGAGGTCGGGGCGCTGAGCGTCGGCGTACCCGTCGCCTCGCTCGAGATAGTCGATGGCCTCCTGCCCGTCGCGCACCACGCTCATGGTGGCGTCGAGGCCGCCCTTCTCGATCGCGCGGAGCGTGATCCGCACGTCATTCTCGTCGTCCTCGGCCAGGAGGATGTGCATCACCGCAACAGGGATACGAATGCGCGTACCAACTCCGGGTCGTACACCGTGCCGGCTGCGTCTTCCAGCATCGCGACCGCGTCATCTTGCGACATGGCCTCTCGCCAGGAGCGCTCGTTGGTCAGCGCCTCGTAGCCATCGACGACCGCGACGAGCCGCGCGAGGTACGGAATCGCTCGCCCGGCCAGACCGTCCGGGTACCCGTCTCCGTCCCACCGTTCGTGGTGATGGCGGACGATCGCGCGCTCCGCCTCGCCGATGTCGAAACGCTCCAACATCTGCGCGCCGAGGACGGTGTGCATGCGCACCTTCTCGCGCTCGAGATCGTCGAGCTTCCCCGGCTTCAGCCAGATCAGATCGCTCACGGCGACGCGCCCGACGTCGTGCAGCAGCGCACCCGCGTGGAGCGCGTAGAGGGTGTCGGCGTCGAGGTCGAGGGCCTCGCCGAGGCGCATCGCCAGCTCGGCGACTCGCGCCGAGTGATGACGGTGGGCGTCATCGCGCGCCTCGGCCAGGCCGACCACGGCCGTGACGCCATCGACGAAGCGTTGACGCATCTCGCCGCCGACCCCAGTCGGGCGTGGCGTCGGTGTGCCGGGTGTGTCGAACCCCTCGAGGGACTCGCCGCCGGAGACGCACACCTGGTCCCGGCCGTTGCGCTTCGCGTGGTAGAGCGCGTTGTCCGCCCGCTTGATCAGCTCACGCTCGTCGCTGACCCCCGGATCATGGTGCGTCGCGACGCCGATCGACACGGTCGTGCGCACCGGCTCACCCTCGAATTCGACGGTGCGAGCCGCCACCGCTTCGCGGATGCGCTCCGCCAGCCGGCAGGCCCCCTCGCGGTCGGTATTAGGGAGGATGACCACGAACTCCTCGCCGCCGTAGCGGGCGATGATGTCGACCTCGCGGGCGACGTCCGTCAGCGTCGCCGCCAGCCGCTTGAGCACCTCGTCGCCCAAAGGGTGGCCGTACGTGTCGTTGACCTGTTTGAAGTGGTCGATGTCGAGCATCAGGCAGCCGAGCGGTTGTCCGTAGCGGCGCGCGCGCGCCATCTCGGTGCGCAGCAGCTCCTGGAAATGACGGTGGTTGTACAGGCCGGTCAGCCCGTCACGGATCGCCCACTCCCGCAGGCGCGCGTTGACCGTGCGGACCTCGTTCTCGAGGCGCGCGCGCTCGAGAACGTTGCGCAGCACGCGCGCGAGGGTGTTCGCGTCGAGGTCGTGTTTCCGCAGGTAGTCGTACGCACCGGCCTTCATGACCTCGACCGCCAGGCGCTCGTCGCCGTGGCCGGTGAGCATCACGAGGGGCAGCTCTGGCAGGGCTTCGCGAAGCGTCCCGATCAGCTCCTGACCAGAGACGCCGGGCAGCTGCTGGTCCACGAGGGCGACGTCGAAGTCGCCTTCGCGCGCTTTCGAAATCGCCTCCATCGCGTCGTAGGCAATGTCGACCTGGTAGCTGCCGGGAACGCGGCGCACAAAGCGCCGCATCACCTCGACGTCGTCGACGTTGTCCTCGACGAGCAGGATGCGGATCGGCCCATCGTCCACGATCCCGGACTATATAGCGTGCCCGGTACGGCGAGCCACTTTGGCGCATTGTCGTACGCCGCCGGGAATTCTCTGAGCGGTCCACGCGGTTGGCTTCCCCGAAGGAGACCTCGTGGCGCCGAACCCCATCCCCCGGGACGAGGAGCTGCTCGCACGGGCGCGAGCTGGCGACCGAATGGCCTTCGAGGCGCTGGTCGCGCCCTTCCGCGAGCGGATCTACTGGCGCTCGGTCCGGGCGCTCGGCGACCGCGACGAAGCCGAGGACGTCACCCAGGAGACGATGATTCGGGCGTTCACGCGCCTGACGACGTTCCGCGGCGAAGCGCGCTTCGGGTCCTGGCTGTACCAGGTCGCCAGCAACTGCATCCGCATGCACCTGCGCACCCGGCGTCGGCGCGGCGCCCATCGCATCGATGACTACATGGGTCAGGTCGAGCGCGGCGACGCGCCAGCGACCCTGTCGGACCGCCCCCGGGCGCCCGACCACGCGGCGATGAGCAGAGAGCTGGTGCGCGCGCTGGCGGCGGCCATCTCGAATCTGCCCCCCCAATATGGCAGCATCCTGCGGCTGTGGGTCGAGGACGGCCTCGACCTCAAACAGATCCACGAGCGCTCGGGGCTGTCCATCCCGGCCATCAAGTCGCGACTCCATCGAGCGCGACAGCGAGTTCGGCGGGAGATCGAAGACACGCTCGGCCCGGGAGCGCTCCTGGCCGCTTAGATGCCCTCGGCGAAAGCACCAACCACAGCGCGCCGGTCGCTGGCGTGGAGGCCAAGGCGTTGCTTCTCCTCGACGCACCTTTGGTGCGCCTTCGTCGGCACGCCTTGGCCTCCACGCCAGCGCCTCGCCGCGCTATGGTCGTTACTTCCGCCGCGGTCATCTAGCGAGGAGCTTGGTCGTGCAGGTGCTGCGTTCGTCGTGGCTGGTGCTGGTCGCAGGCATCGTCGTCGTGACTCTTTTCTGGTTTCGCCCCGGCGGCGTCGAGGGGCCGCGGGCAACGCCCGTGAAGGCCGAGGGCAAGGGCTTCTCACACGGCGCCCTGACCTCGGTCCTGCAGGCGGTCGTCGGCGTGGACGGGATGGTCGACTACGCCGCTCTACGCAAAGACCCGGCCGGCCTCGACCGCTACCTGGGGCAGCTCGCGGCCACGAGCCCGACCAGCGCGCCCCATCGGTTCAAGTCCGAGGACCAGCAGCTCGCCTACTACATGAATGCCTACAACGCCTTCGTGCTCGCCGCCGTGCGCGATGCGTGTCCGATCGAGAGCGTGCAGGACGCGTACTTCGGCGGCGGTCTGTTCTGGCGAGTCTCGTTCGAGATGGGCGGCGAGCCGGTGTCTCTGAGCGACCTCGAGTCGAAGTACGTGCGCGGCGTGAAGGGCAGTGATGCCGAGGTGCACTTCGCGCTGGTGAAGGGCGCCCGCGACTTCCCGGCCCTCGAGCGCCAGGCATTCGAGGGCACCGACGTGCGCGCCCGTTTGAAGGCGCTGGGCGAGCGCGTGGTGCGCGACCCGCGCATGGTCAAGCGTGAGGGGGCCGTCCTGCACGCCAACGAGCTCTTCCTCATGTATAAGAGCGACTTCGCCGGCGACATGCAGGACTGGGTGAAGCGCCGCGTGCCCGCCTTGGTCGAGGGCGACGTCGCGAAGATCGAGTACCGACCCTTCGACTGGTCGCTCAACGGTGGCTGCTAGCGCCAGCCGCAGCTCACCCGATCTCGTCGTAGGACCGGACCGAATTCCGATGCAGCCGCTTGCCCGCGTACATCGCGAGGTCGGCGCGGTGCAGCAGGGTCGGTCCGTCTTCGGCGTCGTCGGGCCAGGTCGCGACGCCCACGCACACCGTCAGCTTCATGTCGAAGCCTTCGCGCGCCAGGAATCGGTGGGACTCGACCGCACGACGCATGCGTTCGGCGACGGCCAGCGCCGCCGCTCGGTCCGCGTCGCGGAGCAGCGCCACGAACTCGTCGCCGCCGTAGCGGACCAACAGGTCCTCCTGGCGGGTCTGCCGCGCGAGCAGCCGGCCGACCTCCGCGATGACCGCGCCGCCAGTCTGGTGACCGTGCTTGTCGTTGACCGCCTTGAGGTGGTCCATGTCGAGGAAGAGCAGGCTGAACGGTTGCCGGTGTCCGCGACGTTGCTCGAGGGTCCGCGACAGCGCCAGCTCGAGCGCCCCGTGGTTGTGCAGCCCGGTCAGCGCATCGACCAGCGCCAGCTCGCGCGCCTCGACGTAGCGCTCTGCGTTGTGCAGCGCCTGGGCCACGCAGCGGCTGAGGAACTTCGCGTCGCGCGTCGCGCTCTCGGGCAGTCCGCCCTTGCCCGCACAAAGCACCACCGCGCCGAGGTTCCCGCTGGACTCGAGTAGCGGGACGACCAACGCCTCGTGCAGCCTGCGCACCCGCGGGTCGCGGCCGGGGATGAGCGTGTGGAGCGCGGGAATCCGGGTGGGCTCCGCCGCCGTGAACGCGGCGGGCGCGTGCCCGTGAAGCGTCTTCGACAGCCAGCTCGCCTGCTCCGCGTCCAACCCGCGTCGGGCGGCCAGCTCGAGGGTCCCGTCGTCCGTCGTCCGGCATAAGAGCGCGGCCTCGGCACCCGTGGCGCTGCGCAAAGCGTCGAGCGCGAGCGGGTGCAACCGGTCCACGTCGAGGCACGCGGCGATGCGCTGAGAGACCTCGAACAGCTCGGCGTAACGCTTCAGGACCTCGTGCTCGCGCACGAGCCGACGTCGCTCCAGACACCGTGACAAGTCGAGCGCCAACGCTTCCGCGCTCACCGGTTTGACCAGGTAATGCCACGCGCCAGCGCGCATCGCCCGCACGGCTGTGTCGACGGACTCGACGCCCGTGAGCACCACCACCTCGATCCCCGGCCAGCCTCGCTTGACCCGGTCGAGCAGCTCGAGGCCGTCCATCTCCGGCATCAGGATGTCGGTGACGATCACGTCGAAGGACTCGCGGCCGAGCAGGTCGAGGGCCTCTGCGCCGTCAGCCGCGCAGACCACGTCGAAGCCCTCGCGTGCGAGGCCGTCGGCATAGACCTGCCGCACGAACCAGTCGTCGTCGACTATCAGGATCCGGCCGTCCAAGCTTGCTCGACCCCTCGCGTGTGGTGCCTGCAAAAGCTTCTCTTTGCCCTGTCGGCGGGTCAAGCTCGGGGCTTCAGCGGCGGGTCGAACGCAGTTGACCGTCTGCAGGGGCGGTGCTACCACCGGTCGCGTCAGCGAGAGGGTTCAAAAATGTCGGGAACCATCGTCGTCGCGGAGGCCAGCAAGACGGTTCGCCGCATGGTCGAGATCGCGCTCGACCGGCACCCGTTCGGCCTCGAATTCACCGAGAGCGCCGACGCCGCCTTGTCCGCGGTCCGCGACAAAGCGCCGGCCGTGGCGATCATCGACGCGGCGCTGCCCGGCGACGGGTACGAGGTCGCGCGCCAGATCAAGGCCGACGGCGCGACGAACGGGACGAAGGTGCTGCTCCTCGTGGGCCGCAACCACACCTTCGACGCGACGCGCGGACGCCAGGCGGGTGTCGACGGCCATCTCACGAAGCCGTTCATGACCCAGCAGCTCGTCGAGCACGTCTTCAAGGCGGTCGGTGAACCGACCCCGGACGGTGACCTGTACAAGACGGGCCTCAAGATTCCGCTCGCCCGCAAGCCGAAGTCCGAGCCCCCGAAGGCGCCGCCTCCGCCCCCCCCGAAGGTCGAGGCGCCGGCGGCGCCCGAGCCGCCCCCGGCCGTCGAGCCGCCTGCAGCGCAGGAGAGCGCTGGGAACCCGTTCGCCGGGGTGAAGAGCCCGTTCGACGCCAACGAGCCCACCAAGACGTACGAGAAGCCGCCGGAGCCGGAAGCTGCGCCCGCGCCGCCTCCGGTGTCGGCGCCCCCGGTCGAGGCGCCCGCAGCAGCCGCTGTCGGCCAGGTCGCAGCCGCCGCGGCGGGTGGCGATCTCGGCGCAATTCTCCAGGGTGCTTCCCGTGAGGTCGTCGAGCGCATCGCGTGGGAGGTCATCCCGCCCCTCGCCGAAGCCCTGCTCAAGGAAGAGATCGCCCGCGTAGTACGCGAGCGCCTCGCCTAAGGGTTTGTCCAAGAACAACCAGGCGCCTCGCATCCACGAGCGCACGCCATCTTCGCCCGCGGCTCGGTCGCCCAATCCTCGACGTACCTCTGGTACGCCTGCGGTTGCGCTCGGTCGTCGCGAACGAATCTGACCCACGCTCGCGGCGCAAGTCAGCCTG
>PVBE010794795.1_pt1 | contig 12091 bp, 13 predicted proteins | sample 1631181 | NCBI WGS metagenome assembly PVBE01 (sample SAMN08397723, study PRJNA350692) | Marine metagenome, whole genome shotgun sequencing project. | isolation source: water | place: Pacific Ocean | collected 2012-04 | reverse complement strand
GGGGAGAAGTGGGGGAAAGGGCGGTGCAGGCCACCCTGGCGGCGAGGGTCCCCTGAGGTGCCCCGGTCGGGGGCGGTTGGGGCTGCCCTGGCTGCGAGGGTCCCCTGAAGTGCCCCGGCCCGGGGCGGTTGGGACCACCCTGGCGGTGAGGGTCCCCTGAAGTGCCCCGGCCCGGGCCGGTGGAGACCACCCTGGCTGCGAGGGTCCCCTGAAGTGCCCCGGTCCGGGGCGGTGGAGGCCGCCCTGGCTGCGAGGGTCCCCTGAGGTGCCCCGGTCCGGGGCGGTGGAGGCTGCCCTGGCTGCGAGGGTCCCCTGAAGTGCCTCTACAGGGGCACCGCAGGAGCGCTACCGCCAACCACGGGTACGCGGATTTCCACCGTCCACGTGGGACTTGCCGCGGTGCCCGCGATGTAGGCGTGCTGGTGGGCCGTGCCGTTGCGGGGCAGGCCGCGCGAGTCCATCCAGCCGAACAGGTCCAGGTGCATCTGCCGGAACTCGTCGTTCATCGGCCCGCTGTACATCAGGCACGCGGCGCGCTGCCGCGGAAGCCGCACCGTGTCGATGCCCTCGGTGTCGCTGTCGACCGTTCGGGTCAGCGGCACCAACAGCTGCGCCGCGATCGTCTCGGCGCCTCGCTCCAACCGGGGATACCGCCCGACCAGCGGCCCGACCGGACCGACGCCGTGGCGGATGGCGAACTCGGTGACGCGCTCGAAGCCTTGGCCGATCGCCGCCGGCGGCCCCTCCCACGTCATCCGCGCCACGCGCATGGCCGGCAGGTCGCGAACCTGCACGGGGAGTCCGAACTCAAGCATTGGTTCAGTCACCTCAGAGCACCGCACGGCGAACCTGGCGGAACGCCGAGGACCGGCCGCCGCGATCTCGGCGTCGTCCTCCTCGACGGGGGCCCCACCCCGCCTTCGTCGTCCTCCTGGACCTCGCGGCGTCCTGTCTCACGGCGTCCTCACCTCGTTCCCCGTCCGGTGCTCTAGGATATCGACATGAGCGACGAGGAAGCCAAGACGCGCACGCATCGCATGTTCGATGCCTGGAATACGCACGACATTGAGCAGGTGCTCTCGATGTACACGCCCGACTTCTACTTCGTCGACCCCACCACCAACGAACCTGTCGTCGGACACGACGGCCTGCGGCACTACGCCGAGGTGATGTTCCACACCTTCCCGGACGCCCGCTTCGAGGTCACCGAGGTCATCGTCGAAGGGCCCAAGGAGGTCGCCAACTGGCTCTTCAAGGGCACCCAGTTGGGCTCCTTCATGCATCGCCCCGCCACCGGACGGGCGGTGCAGTTCCGCGGCATCGACTGGGTCGAGTTCGAGGGAGACCTCGTGCGCCGGAACATCACCTACTACGACACCGGGCTCATCCTCGAGCGCCTCGGACTGAGCTAGAGGCCCTCCGATTCATCGACCGTTCCTCGCCCCCGCCACCAGCGGTGGATGAAGACGAGCACGACCAGCGCCCCGCCGATCAGGATCCAGGTCCGCGCCTGGATGGCGGCCTCCACGAGCACGTCGAAGTGGTCGGCGAACGCGTAGCCGAGCCACACCCACAGCGGGATCGAGATCAGCGCAGCGAGCGTGTCGATGAGCAGGAACTTGGCGGGCCGCACCTTGGCTACCCCGGCGGCGAAGAAGATCGGGCCGCGCAGCCCCGGCATGAACCGCCCCGTGAACACGACGACCTTGTCGTTCTTGCGCAGCCGCTCCTGGAACTTCCGGACGAGGTGCGGCCGCACGATGCGCGAGGCCCATCGGTTCTCCAGCAGCTCGACGCCGTAGCGGTAGCCGAGCCCGAACATGAACACGTCCCGGGTGAGCACGAAGACGCCGCACGCCAGCGAGACCGTCCAGACGCCCATGCCGCCGGCCGCGGCCATGACGCCGGCGGCGATGAGGGGCACGTCTTCGGGGATGGGGACGCCGACGCCGCTGGCGAGCAGCGCTACGAAAATGAACGGGTATCCGTGGCCGTCAGCCAGGAACCATCGGATCAACTCCTCCACCGCGCGCGGAGCCTAGCCTGTCATCCGTCGTAGTTGGCGCAGTACTGCTCTTCGACGTTGTCGAAGCCGCTGGGCAGCTCCTCGGCCAACTCGTCGTAGTCGCCCTGCAGCGTGCACTCGTTGATCGACGGCGGGCAGGCGCCGCTGCGCACGTCCAGCGCGAACCGCAGTCGGTCGTCGTCCACCGGCACCGAGAACACCGTCAGCACACCCATGTAGGTCGTGCCGGGCTCTGTCTCGAAGTCGCACCACTCGGGCGTGGCGCGGCCCGCGGTGCCGCCGGTGGAGCCGTGCGTGTCTTGCATCAGGCAGAGGTTCAGGTCGATCGCCCGGTCCACGCCGTTGCCGTCCGGGAACGAGCCGAAGAAGTCCCCGATCTCCACGCCCGGCGTGCCCGTGTAGAAGGACGCCAGGCCCGCCGACAGGTCGAGGTCGCCGTCGTCGTGGGGGTAGTCGTCCATGTACGGGTTCGCCGACTCGCCGCCGCCGCTGGCCTGCAGGTCGTCGCGCCACACCGACTGCGGGTCCACGATGATGCAGACGCGGTCGCCCGTGCCTTCGAACGTGAACGTCGCGCCGGAGTGCGTGCCCGAGCCGACCTCGGATGCACCCAGCGAACCGATGAACAGCGTGCCGTCCACGGTGGGGGCGTTGTCCGACAGATCCAGATCGTCGACCTCGGCGGTGAACAGGCCCCCGCTCTCGGGGTCGTAGTTCTGCAGCAGCGGCCGCGGGTTCAGATCGCACGCGGTCAGCGCGAGCGCGGCGGTCAGGGGCAGGAGGAGTCGCGTGTTCATGCTTCGCTCCTACTCGAACGTGTAGTCGAGGCGAACCTCGTAGCCGTCCAGCCGATCCGCTTCGAGCACCGTGGGGTCCTCGACGATGAAGTCGCCGCTGGTGATGTACTTGTCGGGGAAGTTGAGGATGTCCTGGAAGTGCGCACCCTCGCGGAAGAAGATGCCGTCTTCGGGCCGCTTCCGGTTGATCTGACCGCGGTCGACGCTGCAGGAGGTGTTGTCGTTGTCGGCGAATGCCCACAGCAACGCTCCCTCGGGCACGCGGGCGTGCCAGGCGCGGAACTCAGCCTCCCAGTCGCCGTCCTCGTTCTCGGAGAAGTCGAGCTGCTCGTCCCCGATGAAGGCGAACTCCGTGATGTTGTTCCACCCGTAGTAGTAGGTGCACTGGTCGAAGAGCTCCTCGGCGGTCACCGGGTCGCCGTCGGCGTTGTCCAGAGGGTGTTGCTCGAGCAGGTCGTCAGCGAGCTGAACCGTCCCGACACCACCTGGCACCGAAGCAGCAGGTAGCAGCCGTAGGCGAAGTCACCCACGCTCGTGCCGCCGTAGGGGAGCGCGTCGCCGATCGGGTTGTCGCCCACCCGCGGCGCGGTCGCCGGGTAGGGGTACCCCAACTGGTGGGGGTCGAACGCCTCGTAGATGCCGATGTACACCGGCCCGATCTCGCCCGGCGAGGAGACCATGCTCGCGGGGATCACGATGGAGCCGTCGAGGTTCTGCTCCGGGAGGTCCTCCTGGAAACAGCCCGTGAGCATCAACAGCGCCGCCGTGGCTGCCAGGAACGCCCTAGAAGTCATAACCAAACCCCAGCTCCAGAGCCATCGGAGCCTGGCGGCGGCTCGCGAAGTACTCGCCGCCCACGTCCAGGGCGTTGTTGTTGATCGCCGTCGTCTGCCGGTTGTTCGTGAGGTTGCTCACTTCGGCACTGGCGAAGATCTTCCCGTGGGGAAGGGTCAAGTAGTACGAGACCTTCATGTCGATGGACCAGTAGGGCCGAACCGAGTCGAAGGTGCCCGCCTGGGTCTGGAAGTTCTCGTAGCTTCCGAAGCCCTTGGTGCTGTACTCGCGGTCGAACCGGGAGCCGCTGCTGAAGTTGAACTGACCGCCGACCTGGAAGCCGAGCGGGAGCTTGTAGGCCGCCGCCGCTTTCACGACGTGGGGCCGGTCCGAGTAGAGCCAGCCGTACTCCAGCGGCTCCTGCGTCGGGTTGTCCAAGGCGGCCGTGATCTGCGACGGCGTCAGCCCCCGCGTCATCGAGTAGGTGTAGTTGATGTCCAGCAGCAGGTTCTTGTGCATCGACCGCTGGATGGCGAAGGTCAAACCGAACCAGTTCCGGGTCGCCGAGTTGGGCGTACGCAGCCGGAAGAAGTTGTCCTGCACCCCGTTGATGACGCCGATGGTGTCGTTGCCGGAGTCGTTCCAGATGTAGTTGACCTCGTCGTCCTCCCACAGGTTGCGGAAGAGCTTCACGCTCGCGGTCATGCCGAACTTCGTGCGCGCGATGGGTTGCACTTCGAAGCCGGCGACGATGTTGTAGATGCGGGGCACGGTCAGCTTTTCGTACTTGCTGTAGTCGCTCTGGCCGGCGGCGTAGCTGTACTGATCGAAGCTGTTGTTGCCGCCCGTGCTGCTGCTGAAGTACTCGCCCAGGTAGAGCTTTCGGCCGAGACCGTTCTTGTCCAGGAACCCGGCGATGCCCAGGGAACTCTCGTCGATGACCATGCCGCCGCCGATGTAGATCTTGGAGATCTGCTTGCCGCTGGGGTCCCATGCGACGCCGCCCACGGGCGAGACCATGTCGAAGCCGACGATGCGCTCGCCGACGTCGTTGCGCAGCGTCTTGCGGTCGTACTTGAGGCCGAGATCGACCGTCAGCCCGGGAACGATCTCCCAGGTGTCCTGCAAGTAGGCGAACTGGGTGCTGCCGAGGTTCTTCTGGAACAGCTGGCCGGCGGATTCACGCCAGTAGTAGTTGATGCCGCTGCCGGGGTCGGTCTCGTCCTCGAGCCGGTCCACGTAGTAGATGTTCCCGGTGTAGGCCTGCAGGTTCTCCTGCTGGAGCCACGACAGCTCCGCGCCGAGCTTGATCTCGTGCACGCCGATCGGGGTGGGGAGAAACAGCTTGCCGGTGAGGCGGAGGCCGTCCCGCGAGCGATCGTTGATCGAGTAGCGGTAGTAGTTGTTTGCCCAGGGGGCGCCGGCGATTCCGATCGTGCCCGGCGTGTAGAAGTCGATGTAGCCCTCTTCCTGGCCCTCCTCGCACTGCTTGAAGCGGTCGTCGTTGCGCCACGTGCAGGGCTGGGGCGTGACGTCGATGTCGGTCTTCAGGTGTGTGTAGTGCGCCTGGAAGGTCAGGTTGTTCATGACCCGCCAGTCCCACTGGGCCGCGATCGTCGTGCTGTTCTGGTGCTGGTGGTTCTGCGCCTCCGGGACCATCAGCTCGGACTGGGTGTTGTTGCTGATGTTGGCCGTGCTGTTGTGCACCGTCAGCTGGAACTGGTTGTTGCGGAAGGGGCTGACCGTCAGCTTCGTGAAGACGTCGTGCCCCGCGAACACCCGCGGCGAGATCGCACCGGCTCGGGTGGATACGTTGCGCAGGTACTGAATCGACGAGAAGAACCAGATGCGGTCACGAAGGATCGGCCCGCCGACGCTGAGGCTGATGTCGGCCGCGCTGAGATCGCGGTCGAACTCGCTGCCTTCCAACGTTCGACCGTCGGGGCCGTAGACGGCATCCCGCTTCGGGGACCAGTTGCCGTTGTTGAGGTACGCCCGGGCGCTCCCTTTGAAGGTGTTGCTGCCCGCGCGGGTGCGCACGTTGATGATCGCGCCCAGCGCGCCGCCATTCTCCGCTCGGAAGGCGCCCGTGATGACCTCAATCTCTTCGATCGAGTTCACGTTGAAGTTGAACGAGAACGTGCCGGTGACCGGGTCGCTCGTGTTGGCACCGTCCAGGAGGTACTTGTTCTCGCGGCTGCTTCCGCCCAGTGCGCTGGGGTTGCCGCCGCCGGTGACCCCGGGGGTCAGGCGGGAGGCCGACTGGTAGGACCGGCCGGTGGGCAGGGTCTCCAGGTGCTCGCGCGTGATGATCTGACCGGTGGTGGAGCTCCCCGTGTCGATGACGGGACGTTCATCGACGACGACCACCGACTCGGACACCTCGGCCGCGGTCATCTCGATGTTGACGGTGAGGTTGGAGCCGATCTGGATGGTCAGGCCGGTCTTGAGGTACGTGCTGTAGCCGTCCGCCTGAGCCTGCATCTCGAATTCGCCGGGAGGCAGTCCCGGAAGCCAGAAATCGCCGTTGGGCCCCGAGACGACCTCGCGGATGCCCTGCATCGAGGGGCTCTGGATCTGGATGGCGACGCCTTCCAGCCCGACACCGGAGGCGTCGGTGACCTTGCCGCGGATCTTGCCGGTCTGCTCGGTCGCGAGCGCGAGACCGGGCAACAGCGCGACCATCAAGACGATCAGGGCGATTCGCCGCATTCGATCTCCCGGCCCGAAATCGGGCCTCTCTTACCGGGTCCCCTGGACGGAGAGCCGATGCTATAGCGTGCTACGGTTCGGCGCCGCAAGGACCCGGACTTGCCCTCACCCTTGGAGGCTCCGTGATTCGGTCGACCTTCCTCAGCATTTGTTTCGTATTGGCGGCATCCGTGCCCGCCCTCGCGACGACCATGCAGCCGCTCGAACTGAGCGAACTGACGTACGTCGCCGACCTCGTCGCGGAGGCTGACGTCGTCGCCAACAGCGTCGAGAAGGTCGAGGGCAAGGAGTACCTCCGCACCGCCACGACGCTCCGCTTGACCCACGTCATCAAGGGCTCTGTCGCCGACGGCGATGTGCTCGACGTGCTCGCCCTCGGGGGGGAGCTCGGCGGTGAGGTGACCACGGTCCACTCGACCCCGGTCTTCACCCCCGACGAGCGGGTGTTGGTGTTCCTCGAGCAGCGCGCCGGCGCCTGGCACGTCGTCGGGCTGTCGCAGGGCAAGATCACCCTGGTCCAGGAGCCCGGAACCGGCCGCGACATCCTGGTCAAGGTGGCGCCCCCGCGCGGCCTGCAGCGCTTCGACGAGGAGGCCGTTCAGCTTCCGCTGGTGCCCGAGTACTTCGAGGACATCCTCTCGCTCATCGTCGCCGACCTGCACGCCGACTTCGTCCCCACCTACCGCATCATCGCCGGCCTGCCGGCCCACAAGGACGCCGCCTTCCGCGCCGCCGCCAAGCTCGAAGGCAAGTTCGACGCGCGCTGGGAGGACCAGTAGCCATGCGCCTCAAGGCTCTGACCATCCTGCTGCCGCTGCTCGCCGTCTGGCTCTGCGGGTTCAAGTTCATCCAGCCGCCCCGCAAGTGGAACGAGGCGGACATGCCCATCGAGTACTACGTCGGTGAGGACTCCCCCGCCGGCATGACCGAGGACGAGGCGCGCGAGATCCTCGTCGACTCGCACGCCAACTGGGCCAACGTCGACTGCTCGCCGCTGCGCTTCGAGCGCGCCGGCACGATCCCCAACGAGCCGACCTTCGGCCGGTCGGATCGCACGCAGGTCACGTTCCAGGGGAACCTCGAGTCCGGCGTGCTCGCCGCCGCCGTGACCCACGCCAGCAGCAACGTGCTGGAGCAGAACGGCAACACGTTCTTCCAGACCACCGCCTACAACATCATCTTCAACAGCGGCCCCGCCTGGGGCACCCCCGAGTACATCGGCTCGCCCGACTGCTTCGGCCGGTACAGCTACCTGTCGACCTCGACTCACGAGATCGGCCACGGCCTCGGCCTGGGTCACTCCTGCGACGACGGGGAGCCCTGCCCGGACCCGATCAAGCGCAACGCGACCATGTACTGGTCGGGCCAGCGCTGCGAGGACGACCGCGACGATCCCAACGAAGACGACGCCGCGGGCATCAACTCCATCTACGGCGTCGCCGTCGACTTCGACGTGGTCTCCCCTGAGACCAGCGGCACGGTTGGCACGGCCCCCATGACCGTGGTTGTGAGCGTGCCCGACGAGTTCCAGATCGACCGCTTCCTCGCCTTCGAGTGGAACTTCGGCGACGGCAGCGACCTGGTCATGCTGGACGCCGATGACCCCGCGCTGGACGGCCTCGAGCACACGTACACCGAGGAAGGGCAGTACACGATCACGCTGACCGCGTTTGGCGACGACGAGTCCTGCGGCGGCGAGTTCGAGACCTTCAAGCGCCAGGTCGGCGCGGTGCTCGCGTGCAGCCCGCCCCAGCCGTCGGCCGAGTTCGTCAACGAGGGCGACTTCACCGTGCAGATGGTGAACACCTCGCCCCTGGGCGCCTTCGGCTGCACCACCGAGTACGAGTGGATCCTCGACGGCGACGAGAGCACGTCGCTGAGCACCTACGAGCCGCAGTACGTCTTCGAGAGCGCCGGCACCCACACCATCACGCTGCGGGCCGCGGGCCCGGGCGGAGAGAACACGGCTGACTTCGAGATCACGGTGACGCGCAACTCCGACGTCGGCTGCAACGCCAGCGTCACCGGTCGCGGCTCACTCGGTCTTGGCGGGCTCCTCGCCCTCCTTGGCCTCGCCGGCCTCGTCCGCCGCCGGAGCTGACTCCGCCGCCGGAGCGGCTGCTTCGGGGGCCGCGTCCGCGCCCGCCGAGTCGTCATCGTCGCCCTTGCCATCGACCTCTTCGGCCTTGATGCCGGCGTCGGTGTCCTCGCCTTCGGGACGAGCCTCTTCGCACTCGCCGCCGCAGCCACGGGCGACGTCGCCCTGCTTCACTTCCCAGCAGGTGGCGGTGGGGACCTCCATGGAGCAGGAGCCGTCCTCGGCGCAGCAGCGGTCCTTGTGCTCGATGATCGTGACCGTGGGCTTGCCCTCGTAGTCCTTCACCGCGGCGAGGTCGGCGGCCAACGCGGCGAGCACATCGCGGCGCATGTTCGACTTGATCTTCGGGTCCTTGGCCATCGCCGAGACGGCGGCGAGGATCTGCTCGTCGGCCTTGGCGGAGTCGCCCAGCAGCACCGCCTGCTCGGCCGTGGAGACGTGGCCGGCCATCTTCGTGCCGGTCGCCGAGGAGGACTCGGTCACGGGCTGGATGGCGGTGCGGGCCCCCTTGAACTCGGGCGCGGGCAGCTCCCCTTCGGCGGGAGGCTGGGCTTTGACGCTGGCGCCCTCGGGAGGCTCGACCTCACCGGGGAGTCCTCCGACGACGCCGGTGGCGCCGCCACCGCTGCCGGAGCCGGACGGACCCCCATCACCGGTGGTGGTGGAGTCACCGCCGCAGGCGGGCAAAAGGACCAACAGGAAGGCGGATAGAAGCAGGGAACGGAACATTCGGGTCTCCACGGGCAGGGGAATCCTACCCGCCAAGCAGCAGCCACGCGAAAAGGGACACGGGCACGAGGTACCAGGCGAACTTGTGCAGACCGCCCTTCTTGACGAGCGCAACGAGCAGCACGAGGGCGCCGTAGCCGACGATCATCGAGGTCACGAAGCCGACCCCGACGTTGAGCCAGTCGACCGATTCCGTGCTGAAGCCGTGGCGCGACTTGAGCACGACGGCGCCGCAGATCGCGGGGATCGACGCCAGAAAGCTGAACCGTGCGGCGAGGTCGCGATTCAGGCCGAGGAACAGCGCGATGGCGATGGTGGAGCCGGAGCGCGAGATCCCCGGCGTGATCGCCAACCCCTGGACGAGCCCGATCATCAGCGCCATCTGCCAGGTCAGGACCTTGCCGCCGTCGGGCCGTTCGGGGATGAACTTCGTCGCGATCAGCAGCCCTGCGGTGACGAGCAAGGCGAAGCAGACGGGGCCGACGGTGGAGAACAGCGCCTCGAACTGGTCCTCGAAGCCGACGCCGATCAGGCCGGTCGGGATCGTCGCCACGATCACCATCAACCCCAGCCGTCGCGCCGCCGCGTCGCGGGTCATCGCGATGAGGTCCTCCCGGTAGAAGAACAGCACGGGCAGCAGCGTGCCGACGTGGAGCACCAGATCGAACAGCACCTCGTCGCCGGCGGCGAAGAAGCTGTCGCCCAGCCACTTCTGCAACAGCACGAGGTGCCCCGAGGAGGAGACGGGGAGGAACTCGGTGAGTCCCTGGGCTGCGCCGAGGATCAGCGCCTGCAACCAGTCCGGCATCGGCGGATGGTAGCGTCCTTCGCCATGCTTTCGTTGACGCCCGATAACTCTGTCGTTGTCCTCATTGATTGGCAGGAGCGCCTCGTCGGCGTGATGCCCGAGGACGTCCACGCCGACCACCTGCGCAAGGCCTGCATCCTGGTCGCGGGAGCCCGCGCCGCGGGCGTCCCCATCCTGGTGACCGAGCAGTACCCCAAGGGGCTCGGCCACACGGTGCCCGACCTCCAGGCGGCGCTCGGCGATGCGGCCGCGCCCATCGAGAAGCGGGACTTCGCCTGCTCGGACGTGGCCGAGTTCGCTGATCAGCTCGAGCGGACCGGCCGCAGCCACGTGATCCTCGCCGGCATGGAGTCGCACATCTGCGTCTTCCAGACCGCCCGCGGACTCACCTCCGAGGGGTACGTCGTCCACGTCGCGCGGGACGCCGTCGTCTCCCGCAGCAAGCGTGACTACAAGGCCGCGCTCGGCCTCTACGACCACCTCGGCTGCGTGACCACCAGCGTCGAGACCGTCGTCTTCGACTGGGTGCGCCGCGCCGAGGGCGACACCTTCAAGGCCATCAGCCGCCTCGTTCGCTAGGGGATTCCCCCCGGGAAGCCCCTGGGGAATCCCCCAGGTCGGGCGTAACGTCGATCCAGATGACGTCGGGTGGACGTCCGCTCGGGCCTCCGCCCGCGTCCGGAAAGGACATGGGATGGAGATCTCCGACCTTCTTCGCAGGCAATTCCAGCGACGCGAGCTCGGCTACGAGTTCCTCCGCATCTACCTCGGCCTTGGTCTCTTCGCCCGTGGGGTCTTCTTTGTCGTCGAGCCCGAAGTGCTCGACAGCTACATCGCGGCGGCCGGCGCCTCTTGGGCCGCTCCCGCAATGTTCGCGCACCTCATCGTCGTGGCTCACCTCGTCGGAGGCCTGCTCCTGGCGCTCGGGTTGATGACCCGATTGGCGGCCGCGGTGCAGATCCCCGTCGTCACCGGGGCGATCCTCAATGTGCACCTCGCCGAGGGGCTGCTCGGCACCGGCCAGGCGCTCGAGTTCGCTGCCCTGGTGCTGTTCATGCTCGGCGTCAGCGCGATGTTCGGAGGCGGTTCGCTGTCGCTGGACCGTCGGCTCGAGGTCAGCTTCCGCGAGCGCATGCTCGGGGGGCAGCTCCGGCCGGTGACGTTCGTGGTTCGACCGACGCTGCACCACCACGTGCACGCGGTCTTCGAGGACGACGACGAAGCCCGACAGACCATCAACGAGCTGACCGGTCTGGGACTCCCCCTGCAGGTCGACCGACATCCCGGGGGGATGTGGGACAAGGAGCTGGTGGAAGCCGGCCTCGCCCACCTCGAAGGGGGGCTGGAAGGGCCGATCATGGCGCTGCTGGCGACCCTGCTGGGCGCGGGCGCGGGCCTGCTCCTAATCGGCGATCCGCTCCAGGGCATGCTCCTGGGGGCCTTCAGCGGGGCCTTGGCCGTCACGCACCCGGGGATGGACGAGGTCGTCGCCCGGGTGCGTGACGGCGGGACCCTGGTCCATGTGGACGTGCTCGGGGACTCGGCTGAAGCCGAGGTCGAGCGGGTCCTGCACCGCCACGAGCTGCTCGCGGAGCAGCACATCGCGCACTGAGGCGCCGGTGCCGGCGTCGCCTAGAGGCTGGCGCCGAGCTTCTGGTCCAGCGTGATGGGCCAGTAGACGCTGGTCCCCTCGGACAGCTCGCTGACGTCGAGGCCGGCCGCGATCATGCGGATGCAGGCATCCACCGAGGGCTCGCCGAGGCCGTCGACCTGGATGGTCAAGCCTGCGGCCTTGCCGTCCGTCACCCGGAACTTCACGAACGCCGTCGCGCTCCGACCGGGGTCGGCGTCGCGGTAGCAGCGGTCGATGTTGTCGAGCTCGGAGGCCAGGAGTCCCTTGGCCGCGTCCTTCTCCTCGTCGGGGCGCACGACGGGTGAACGAGCGAGGTCGGTGATCCCCGGCAGGCCCGGGGCGACGACGCCGCCAGGCCCCGCGCCGCCGGAGGAATCGTCCGCCTTGGCGGGAGCGTCGGTGGGTACGCGCGGGTTCTTTGCGGCGGGGTCCGTGGCGCGTCCGCGAAGCTCGACGGGCACGTGGAGGTCGGTCGGGACCGGCTCGATGTTGCCCGTTCGCAGGGCGGGGCCGG
>PVBE012299386.1_pt1 | contig 12095 bp, 9 predicted proteins | sample 1631181 | NCBI WGS metagenome assembly PVBE01 (sample SAMN08397723, study PRJNA350692) | Marine metagenome, whole genome shotgun sequencing project. | isolation source: water | place: Pacific Ocean | collected 2012-04 | reverse complement strand
CTTCGCGAGGTCGCGGCCGAGGACGCTCTTCAGCTCCTTCTTGTCGGACTTGGAGCGCATCAAATAGGCCCAGATGCGCGAGACCCGGTTCCCGTTGAATTGCGAGGGGTTGTGGAGGCTCGTGCGGCACTCGAGGCTCGCGCCGGCCTCCGCGAGCTTGGGCAGCGCGCGCTTCCCCAAGGCGAGCAGCTTGCGGCGGGCGATCAACCTGCGGTCGTTGTACTGCGGGTCTCGGGAGAGCCCGTCCGAGACGCCGTGGAAGTCGCCCTCCTCGAAGAGGATGGGCCCTGAGTGGGGCTTGGGGTCGGTGTGCTTGGGGGTCGGCATGACGCGGAGGGAGGGGCGCGTCATGATAGGGGCAGCGCTCGAAGGAGCGCCGCACCTCCACCACACAAATCCTCATGAAGCACACCGCCACCGCGCTCCTCACCCTCGGCATCCTTCTCTTCTCCTCAGCAGCTCACGCCGCCGACGGCAAGGTGAAGGTCTTCATCCTCGCGGGTCAGTCCAACATGGAGGGGAAGGGCTTCCCCGACCCCGTCGCCTGGCAGATCAGCCAGCCCAAGTACCGGGACCGCTACAAGCACTTCATCAAGGATGGGGACTTCGAGTCCTTCACGAAGAAGCACCAGGCCTCCATCGAGGCCGACCCGAAGAAGCCCTTCTATGACTGGAGCGAGCGCGCGGACGTCTGGATCAACTACCTCGGCCGCCACGGGAACCTCACCGTCGGCTACGCCTCCCCTAACCGCTGCTTTGGTCCTGAGTACAACTTTGGCCACGTCGTGGGGGACCACTTCGACGAGCAGGTCTTGCTCATCAAGTGCGCATGGGGCGGCAAGTCCCTCGGGCGCGACTTCCGCTCTCCCTCCGCCGGCCTCCCGACGGACGCCGAGTTCGAGGAGATGGTCAAGGAGAAGAACGCGCAGATCACCAAGAACAACGAGAAGAACCCCGACAAGCAGAAGCCCCTCACCACCGTCGCCGAGATGAAGGAGCCCTACGGGCACTTCTACCGCGAGATGATGAAGGAGGTCCAAGGCACCCTCGACAACTTGAAGGAGCGCTTCCCCGGCTACGACGGCCAGGGCTATGAGCTCTCAGGCTTCGTCTGGTTCCAGGGCTGGAACGATCAGTTCACCGAGGACTGGTACAAGAGCTATGGCGAGCACATGGCTTGCCTCATCAGCGATGTCCGCAGAGACCTCAAGGCGCCAGACATGAAGTTCGTCATCGGCCAGGTCGGCTTCGACGGTCCGCGCAAGTCCAAGCCCGCGAAGGACGGCGGCCCGAGCGCGCGTGATCACATCAAGAGCGGACAGCTCGCGATGGCGACGAGGAAGGGCTTCAAGGGCTCGGTCGCTGTTGTGAAGACCGACCAGTACTGGGACATGGAGGCAGACGCCATCTTCAACGGACCCGGCGGCTGGCAGAAGGACGTCGACAAGTGGCGTCAGTTCGGCAACGACAGGCCCTACCACTACCTCGGCAGCCCCTGGTTCTTCGCACAGACAGGCACGGGCTTCGGCGAGGCCATGGTCCGCCTACACAAGAAGAAGTGAGCGGCCTCAAAGAGGGGCTCTTCGCGGAGTATCAACCAGAGCGCGATGGCGCACGACCGGCGAAGGACTGGGAGGTGCGCTTAGCGACGGCTGAGGACGCCTGGTGGATCGCCGCGGTGGTCCAAGAGCGCGAGGGCGGTGACCTCGAAGAGATGAGGGCGCACGCTGGGCGTGAGCTCGCCGCGATAGCGTCAGGTGCTGAGGACGCGCTCTGGGTCGCAGAGCGTGGAGGAGAGATCGTCGCTTTCGCGCGCGCTTGCCATAAGCGACCGACAGAGGAGCGGCCGCTCGGTGACATGCCAGAGGCCTGGATCCTCAGCGGGGTGATCGTCTCTCCGCCACATCGGAGGCGCGGGATCGCCCATGCGCTCGTGCGCGCGCGCCTCGAGTGGCTCAAGGAGCGCACGGATGTGTGCTACTACGCTGGCAGCGTCCAGAACCAGGTCACGATCGATCTACACGCGCCGTTTGGATTCGAGCAGGTCAAGTACGACATCGATCACCCTGGCGTAGGTTTCACTGGAGGCGTCGGGGCGCTCTACCGCCTACGTCTCACCCCCTGAATTTTGGGGCCTGGAGTAGGATGAAGAAGGCGCTCAAGTTGTCCGCTCCCCATGAAACCCCAAGCCCTCCGAATACCGGCCGCGCTCCTGCTCTTCATCGCTGCGTACGCAGCCGATGAGGCGGCACGCTTCGATCACCCACGGAGCGAAGAGGAGACCCTCCAGCGTCTATCGGAGAGCGCGCAGGCAGGGGAGACCCTCCGCTTCGTCGTCGTCGGAGACACGCAGGACGACGGCACCACGGGCGGCGGCATCAACGACAACATCTGGCCGCAGATGGCCTACGACATGAACGCCCTCAACCCGGCGTTCGCGCTCTATTGTGGTGACCTCGTCTCGGGGACCAGCTCTGGCGCTGGCACGACCAACGAGTGGAACGAGTGGAAGACCGCCACCTCGCCCCTCTGGGCGACGCGGCTGATGACGCCCGGTAACCATGACTTCTACGGCGGCACCTTCGCCTCCTGGCGGAGCGCCTTCCCTTGGCTGCCCACCTCAAACAGCCCAGCGGGCGAGGCCGGAGGGTCCTACTACGTGGACGTCGGTGGGACACGCATCATCAGCATCTGCACCGACTTTGAGTCAGGCGGATACATCCCGAACCAAGCTTGGCTCGACTCTGTCCTCGCGACGAGCGGGAGCTTCGAGCACGTCTTCATCTTCTCGCACCGCCCGATCCAGTTCAGCACGGCTGAGTGGACAGGCGGCTCCGGCGGACCCTTCTGGCAGTCCATGGTCCAGAACGACGTCACGGCATACTTCTCCGGACACTGGCACCGCTACCAGCCCGACCAGATCGGCGCAGGCGGTGACACTTGGGAGGTCTTGATCGGGACGGGCGGGGGCTGGCAGGGCTTCGAGCCTCTCCGGCCCTATCAGCAGGTGCCTGGCTTCTTCCTCGTCGAGGTCGCGGGGACAGAGGTCACGGGGACCTTCTACGCCGACGGCGACGGTGACGGCAGCTACGACGACGCGCTCGACACCTTCGTCATCAGCCAGGCTGCGCCCATGCCGACGGGCCTCGTCGCCGAGTACAGCTTCGAGGGAGGAGACGCAGCGGACATGGCGCCGCCCCCGCTCGGCCGCGGCATCGACGGGATCCTCGGCGGAGGCGCGTCGATAGGCGCAGGGCTCGACGGCGCCCTCGGGCTCCACCTCGATGGGAACGACTTCGTCGAGTGCGGCGCGCTCGCTGACTACAACCTCTCCCTGAACAACGACTTGAGCATCGGGCTCTTCGCAGAGTTTGACAGCCTCGAGAGCGGCAGCTGGGACAACGTCCTCCTCTCCTACGGGACCGCTGACTACTACTCCGCTGATGAGGAGACCAACTACTCCTATTGGCTGAGCCTTCAATCTGATGGGAGGCTCGTCAGCTTCTGGGAGTATGAGAACGGCTCGAACGTCACGCTCGAGTCGACGGTCGTCGCGTCAGTCTCAGCAGGAGAGGTACATCACTACGCCCTCACGCGAGACGCCTCCGCCATGCAGGTGCGCTTCTATGTGGACGGGGTCCAGCTCGGCGCGCCCGTCTCCTTTGACCGCCTACCCACCTCCGGCGCGCGCGGGATGCTCTATATCGGCGCGGCGCCGGCGGATGAGCAATCGAGCCTCGCAGAGTGGGACGGGATCATCGACTCCGTGAGGATCTACAACCAGGCGCTCACTGCGGCCGAGGTCAGCGCGCTGGCGTCCTCCTGCGTGCCGCGGGTGTACTGCTCCACCAGCCCCAACTCGAACGGTCCAGGCGCGCGGATCGGATCAGAGGGCACTCCCAGCTTGGGCGCGAACACCTTCAGCCTCAGGGTGACGGGCGCCTCAACGAACAAGCCCGGGATCTTTTACTACGGTCCGAACCAGATTCAGATCCCCTTCGGTGACGGCAACCGGTGCGTGGGCGCCGGCAGCACCGGTGTCTTCCGGCTCCCAGTCGTCTTCACAGACTCCTCCGGAGGGGCGGCTCAAGCCTTGGACTTCAGCGTGCCCGGCTCGCTCTCAGACAACATCCAGGCAGGAGAGGCGTGGAACTTCCAGTTCTGGTTTCGGGACCCCCTCGCTGGCGGAGCGACCTTCAACCTCTCCGACGCGCTGGAAGTCACGTTCTGTAACTGAGACGTACTCAGGATTTGGGCGCGACGGGAGCGGTTGGGACCGATACCCTCTGAGGTTCGACCCGAGCCTTCAGACTCTCTCCAAGCCCTCCCAGATGACCGCCCCGCGACCGATCCGTAACCTCGCCATCGTGGCCCACGTGGACCACGGCAAGACGACCCTGGTGGACTCCATGTTCCGCTTCGCAGGGACCTTTGGTTCACACCAGCAGGTCCGCGAGCGGGCTTTGGACTCTGAGGACCAGGAGCGCGAGCGTGGGATCACGATCCTCGCCAAGAACACGGCGATCGAATATCAGGGAGTCCGGATCAACATCGTCGACACGCCCGGGCACGCCGACTTCGGCGGCCAGGTCGAGCGCACGTTGCGCATGGCGGACGCGGTGCTCCTCCTCGTCGACTCCTTCGAAGGGCCGATGCCCCAGACGCGCTTCGTGTTGCGCAAGGCTTTCGAGAACGGCCTGCGGGCGCTCGTGATGATCAACAAGATTGACCGAGCGGACGCGAGACCCGAGGCGGTCCTCGACGAGATCTTTGACCTCTTCGTCGAGCTCGGCGCGGACGACGACCAGCTCGAGTTCCCCGTGATCTATGGCTCTGGTCGGGACGGCTACGCAGCGAAAGAGGTCGAAGACCTCCCCAGCGGAGGCGGGGGTGACCTCGAGGCGCTCTTCGCGATGATCTTGGGCGAGGTGCCTGTCGCAGAGCGAGACTTGGATGCGCCGCTGCAATTTCAAGCCGCGACCCTCGACCATGACGACTTCGTCGGTCGCATCGCCATCGGCCGCGTCGTCCGCGGGACGCTCAAGAAGGGAGGCGCCTACTCGGTCTGTCACCCCGACCGTGAGAAGCCTGTGCGGGTGGCGATCAAGGACCTCCAGCGCTACGAAGGGCTCGAGCGCGTGCCCGTCGAGGAGGTGCGTGCAGGGGACATCGCCATCGTCGCAGGGGTCGAGGAGATCTCGATCGGTGACACCGTCTGCGACATGGAGCACCCCGACCCGCTGCCTGCGATCGAGCTTGACGAGCCGACGATCTCGATGGTCTTCCACGTCTCGAACTCTCCCTTCGCGGGAAAAGAGGGGCGCTTTGTCACCAGCCGTCAGATCCTCTCACGCCTCGAGCGCGCGGCGATGCGAGACGTCGCGCTCTCTGTGGGTCCGAGCGAGGGCGGTGAGGCTTACGAGGTGAAGGGTCGCGGGGTCATGCACCTAGGCGTCCTCGTCGAGAACATGCGCCGCGAGGGATATGAGTTCTCCGTGGGCAAGCCGCACGTCATCCTGAAGGACGTCGACGGAGTGCGCTGCGAGCCCTACGAGCGCGCGACCGTCGAGGTGCCGAGCGACAACGCCGGGAAGGTGATCGAGTACCTCGGCAAGCGGCGCGGCGAGATGGTGCACATGGAGCCGATCGGTGAGCTCAGCAAGGTGGAGTTCATCATCCCTGCCCGCGGCCTCATCGGCGCGCGGACATCGCTCTTGACGCTCACTCAAGGAGAGGCCGTCTTGAGCCACGTCTTCGAGGACTGGCGGGCAGACGGAGGCGTCATCCCACGCAGGACGAACGGCGTCCTCGTCTCAGATCGATCAGGTGGGACGATGCCCTACGCGCTCTTCGGTCTCCTCGACAGGGGACAGTTCTTCGTCCCCCCGGGCACACAGGTGTATGAGGGGATGATCGTGGGAGAGAACAACAAGGACTCTGACCTCGCAGTGAACGTCTGTCGTGAGAAGAAGCTCAGCAATATGCGGGCTGCTGGTCGTGACGAGAACGTGAAGCTGCCGCCGGCGCTCGTGATGAGCCTCGAGGAGTGCTTGGAGTACGTTGAGGACGACGAACTCTTAGAGGTCACCCCGACCCAGCTCCGTCTGCGCAAGCGCTCCCTCACGGAGCTCGAGCGGAAACGGGACGCGAAACGGGTCCAATCGACGAACTCTTGACCCCTGAGGACCCTCTCAGAGGGGTAGTTCTGCTCGACGCGCACCTTTGGTGTTACCTTTTGACTCTCAACCCAGGAGCCAATCCATGAGAACACTCACCCTCGCCCTCATCGCCTGCCTCGCACCCGTCACGGTCGCGGCAGCTCAAGAGACCGCCGGAGACGCCGCCGTCGGGGCCTACGAGAGCGCCACCGACGCTTGGCAGGTCGCCCAGAAAGACCACCGCAAGGCTTACAGTAAGGCCAAGACTGACGAAGAGCGCAAGCGCATCTGGAGCGACGAGCGCCCCAACCCTGACCTCTTCGCTCCGGCCTTCATGGAGGTCGCCTCGACCTACCCCGGGACGAAGGTCGCGCTCGACTCTCTCGGTTGGATCGCGGGGAACGCGCAAGACGGCGTGATGATCGCTAGCGTCATCGACATCGCGGTCAGGGATTACCTCCAGAGCGAGGAGCTCGGCTCCTTCGTGGATCAGGTCGCGCGCTGCTCAAACCCCGCTGGTGAGCGCGCCCTCCAGACGATCCTCTCGAGCAGCCCTCACCACGACGTCCGTGGCAAGGCCTGCTATCAGCTCGGCATGAAGAAGCTCTCCGCGGCTCAGCTCGCGCGTCGCATCCAGGATGCGGGTGAAGAGGAGCTCGACATGCTCAAGAGTCGATACACCGAGGTCGCGTTCACGCGCGCCAAGGGGCTCGAGCCCAAGATCATTCAAGTCGTCGGCGAGAAGCTCCTCGAGCGCGTCGTCAATGAGTTTGGTGACGTCAGAGGACATCGGCGCACGCTCGGTAAGTCCGCGGCCGCTGAGCTCTTCGAGATCCGCAAGCTGCAGATCGGGATGATCGCCCCTGAGATCGAAGGCGAGGAGATCCACGAGAAGCCGATGAAGCTCTCTCAGTTCCGCGGAAAGGTCGTCTTGCTCGACTTCTGGGGAGACTGGTGAGGCCCCTGCCGCGCGATGTACGCGCACGAGCGGTCGCTCGTTGAAAAGTACAAGGACATGCCCTTCGCCATCGTCGGGATCAACTCAGATCGCGATCGAGCCAAGCTGAAGGAGCGCATGTTTGAAGAGAAGATCACCTGGCTCTCGTTCTTCGATGGTGGCGGGACCGGCGGTCCTATCGCCTCCACCTGGAACGTCAGCGGCTGGCCGACCATCTACGTCCTCGACGCAGAGGGCCGCATTCGCTTCAAGGACGTCAGGGGTGATGACCTCGACGCCGCGCTCGAAGAGCTGATGGCCGAGGCGGCCTTGTCCGCTAAGTAGTCAGGGGACGCCGCGGGACCTGCTTACGGGCAGGTTCCCGCCGCTCGATTCCATGATTGGCCTAGCCGATCTGTCGGTTAGGGTGACCTCGTGAGCGCTCTGGGTCTCAAGGTTCGACTCGCCGTTGATGCGGATGACGTCCACTGGGACGAGTACGTTCGTGGACACAGGCTAGGGACCGTCTTCCACCTCTCCGGGTGGGGGCGCGCAGCCCATGACGCCTTCGGGGCGACCCAAGAGAGCCTGATCGCGCTGGAGGGCGATGAGGTGGTCGGAGCGCTGCCGCTCGCTGCGTGTCGTCGGGTCTACAAGCCGCGGACTTGGATCTCGGCCCCTTGGGGTGTCTATGGCGACCCGCTCGGTGACAGGGCCGAGGTCGCCGAGGCGCTCGTCAACGCGGCCCTTGAGCGCGCTCGATCAGAGGGAGTCCCGCGCCTAGAGCTCCGCTGTCGAGAGGACCCATGCCTCGGGGAGTTCATCCCTTCCGAGCTCTATTCGACCTACACGAAGGAGCTCCCTGAAGACCCCGCTGAGGTCTTGGCTTCCTACAAGAAGAGCGAGCGGCGCTACATCCGGCTCGCAGAGTCTCGCTATGGCTTGCGCTTTGAGGAGGGCGATCGTTACCTCAGCGCGCTCCAGGGCTTGTTCCTCTCGAGCAAGCGTGCGCTCGGGTCGCCTGGGCTCTCTCGTGCTTGGTGGGTTGCGCTCAGGGAGCACCTCAGCGCTGAGTACACGATCCACGCTGCCTTGAGAGGGGAGGAGGTCGTCGCAGCGACGCTCACCTTCCAAAACAAGACCGAGGCGGCGATGTTCTATATCGGGACGACCCCTCAGGCGAACCGTGAGTTCCAGGCGACGAAGTACATGATCGCGAAGTGCGCTGAGTGGGCTGTGGAGCGCGGCTACAAGCGCTTTGACCTAGGCAGGAGCAGGCAGGGCACGGGGGCCGCTGCCTTCAAGGAGCACCAGGGCTTCGCGCCGTCCCAGCTGCACTATCGCTACGCGCTCTTGAGCGACAGCGCGGCTGTCCCGAGCTTCAACCCCTCGAACCCCAAGACCGACCTCGCGAGGAAGGTCTGGTCGAAGATGCCTTTGTGGACGTGCGACCTCCTCACAGCCCAGCTCGGGCGCTACCTCGCCTGAGGGCTTGATCTCGGGCGGATGAGTTCAAACGAGCGGTCGAAGACCTAGAATTTAAGGCATGAAGCTCCTCGCGCTCTATTGCAAGAACTGCGGCGCTCCGGTCGAGGTCCCTCGGCACCTCCGCTTCGTCAAGTGTTCATACTGCGAGGCCGAGCTCTCTGCGCAGGAGGCGAAGGAGCCGGTGGTGAAGCCGCTCCACTCGAGCCCGAGGGAGCGCCCGAGCGAGAGCGCCACTGAGGCCGAGCTCGAGAACTTCAAGGAGCTCACGTACGTGCGCATGAGGATCAGGCGACTGAACTCAAGTTGGCACAGGCGACGGATGAAGTATGCGCACAACGGTGTGGTGAACGTCCCGACCAAATTTATGGCGAACGTCTTGGGCGTGGGCGGCGTCCTCATGGGGTCGTTCTTCCTCATCGCGGCAGTAGCAGGTACAGAAGGGACAGCCGCCTTCACCGTCTACTGCTTCTTCGGCGGTCTGATGGGTAGGTACAGCGGGCTGAAGCGCGCCGAGGAGTACGAGAGAATGCGGGACTCCTTCAGCCGAAGACGTCGAGAGCTGAGTAAGCGCTTGGCCGAGCTCAAGCGCTCTATGGAACCCCAAGCATGAGCGCGCGTCCGCAAGCAGAGATGACTCGGAGGTGCAGCGCGAGGATCGCTTTGACCCTGGTCTGGCTCTCGCTGATCCTGGCCTGTGACAGCTTGAGCGCGCCCCAGGACGCTCCGCCCAAGAAGCCGAACGTCCTGCTCATCATCTCGGATGACCAAGCGTGGTCGGACTTCGGCTTTATGGGTCACCCTGAGATCGAGACGCCGCACCTCGACACCCTCGCGGAGGGATCTCTGGCCTTCCCGCACGGGTATGTGCCCACCGCGCTCTGCCGCGCGAGCCTCGCGACGATCATCACCGGGCTCTATCCGCATGAGCACCAGCTCACTGGGAACGACCCGCCGCGCGGCGTGGACCGCGCGCTCATGCTCGAGCACATCGAGGCGGTCGACACCTTGCCCGGACTCCTCGGTGAGATGGGCTACCGCAGCCTCCAGACGGGGAAGTGGTGGGAGGGGGACTGCGCTCGCGGCGACTTCAGCGAGGGGATGACTCACGGCGACCCCGAGCGCGGCGGCAGGCACGGAGACCTCGGCCTCAAGATCGGGCGCGAGACCATGGCGCCTGCGTTCGACTTCATCGACGCCTGCGAAGCCGAAGAGACGCCGTTCTTCCTCTGGTACGCACCCTTCCTGCCTCATCGACCGCACAACCCGCCGGCGCGGCTCCTGGAGAAGTACCAGGGCGAGGGCGTCACGGACTCTGTCGCGCGCTACCGCGCCATGTGTGAGTGGTTCGACGAGACCTGTGGAGCGCTCCTCGGGCACGTTGAAGAGCGGGGGCTCACCGAGGAGACCCTCGTGGTCTTCGTCGTCGACAACGGCTGGATCCAGCGAGAGGAGACGAGCGGTTTCGCCCCGCGCTCTAAGCGCAGCCCCTATGAGGGCGGCGTGAGGACACCGATCCTCTTGAGCTGGCCTGGGCGGATCGAGCCTGGCGAGCGGATGGAGGCCGTGAGCAGCGTGGACCTCGCGCCGACGATCCTCGCTGCCTGCGGCGTGGAGGTCCCGGCGGAGCTCCCTGGCGTCGACCTCTTGGGAGGTGGCGAGCACGGTCCAGTCTTTGGCGCGGCCTTCACCCATGACGTGGTCGAGCTCGGTGACCCCGCGAAGAGCTTGCTCACGCGCTGGGTCTTGGAGGATCGGCACAAGCTCCTGGTCCACGATGACACCTCCAGGCCGACGGAGCTCTATGACCTGGCGCTGGACCCCTCGGAGGAGACGCCGCTCACAGAGCCAGCGACCGAGCGCGCCTTGCGCAAAGAGCTCGATGCTTGGTGGCCGGGCAGGCGGCCGAACCTGCTCGTGGTGGTGACGGATGATCAGCGCTTTGACCAGCTCAGCTGCGAAGGCCACCCGGTCTTAGAGACGCCTGTCATGGACCGCCTCGCCAGCGAGGGCGTGCGCTTCAAGAACTCCTTCGTCACGACCTCGATCTGTGCTGCGAGCCGGGCGAGCTTGATGACCTCACGCCATGAAGGGAGCCACGGATACACCTTCGGGAAGCCGGCCATGGGGGAGGCGCTCGCCCAAGAGACCTACTTCGCGCGGCTCAAGGGCGCCGGATACCGGACAGGCTTCGTCGGGAAGTGGGGGGTGAAGTTCGAGCGCGGCGTGATGAGTGACCACTTCGACACCTATCGCCCGATGTCTCCGCCCTACCTGCGAGAGAGGGATGGTGAAGACGCGCGACACCTCACGGACCGCACCGCCGACGAAGCGATCCGCTTCATCGAGGAGGAGGCGGAAGGAGCGCCCTTCTGTCTGACGATCAGCTTCAACGCTCCGCACGCCGAGGACCCGCATCCGGACCAGTACATCCCTCCTCGAGACCTTGAGGCGCTCTACGCAGACGCCGAGGTCTCCTTGCCCCCGCTCTCAGAGCCGGAGGTGTTCGACGCGCTGCCGGAGTTCATGCGCACCTCGTTAAACCGCGAGCGCTGGGGGTGGCGCTTTGACACCCGCGAGAAGCAGGTCGAGCGGACGCTCGACTATTGGCGGATGATCTCTGGCGTCGACAGGGCGATGGGCAGAGTGCTCGACGCCTTGGAGGAGGAGGGCCTCGCGGATGACACGGTCGTCGTGTTCACGAGTGACAACGGCTACTTCCTTGGAGAGCGCGGCTTTGCTGGCAAGTGGCTCATCTACGAGGAGTCGGTGCGCGTGCCCTTCATCGTCTATGACCCGCGCGTCGCGAAGGAGCGCCGCGGGAGAGTCGTGGAGGAGATGGTCCTGAACCTCGACCTCGCGCCGACCTTGCTCGCGCTGGCTGGGGTTGAGGCGCCGGCTGCTTACGAGGGTCGGAGCCTCTTGCCGCTCCTCAGCGGCGGCGCTTCAGAGTGGCGAACGGACTTCCTCTATGAGCACCGCTTCGCTCACAAGACCATCCCCCAGAGCGAGGGCGTGCGTGAGGGGCGCTTTGTGTATGCGCGCTACTACGAAGAGGAGCCCGTCTATGAGCAGCTCTTCGACCTTGAAGCTGATCCGCTTCAGCTCACGAACCTGGCGACGGCTCGTCACCAGGCGGCATACGGCTCTGAATTAGAGCGCCTGCGTGCGCGCTGCGACGAGCTCTTGGAGCGATAGCTGCGGCCGGTTCATCTGCCCTCTGAGCAGCCTGGTCCCGGGAAGTTGTCCACGTACTCAACCTTGAAGTCTGAGAAGGCATCGACCTTCTGGATCGTGAAGTCAGGGAACGCGGTGACGATCTCCCACTCTCCGGCTGAGTCTGCGAAGGCGTCGACCACCTCGACTCGGAGGTCTGGGAAGGAGTCCACGACCTCGACGAGGCGCCGGTTGAACTCCGCGTCCTCGTCCACGGCCGCCTCGAACTCAGCGTCGAAGACCTGAGTTGAAACGTTCGATCGGCGAGGGACCGAACCATTCGAACCATTCGAACCATT